>Ga0180220_1002948_pt1 | contig 10319 bp, 8 predicted proteins | sample eDN5th37CBELigBY_FD_151335 | JGI IMG/M metagenome (GOLD analysis project Ga0180220, IMG submission 151335) | Enriched backyard soil microbial communities from Emeryville, California, USA - eDNA 5th pass 37_C BE-Lig BY (version 2) (version 2) | ecosystem: Environmental > Terrestrial > Soil >... | reverse complement strand
CTCCTTTGGAGGACTTACTCGTATGTGTAGAAGCCGCGGCCCGTTTTCCTGCCGAGCCAGCCGGCCTTGACGTATTTGCGCAATAGCGGGCAGGGGCGGTATTTATCGTCGCCAAAGCCTTCATGCAAGGTCTCCATAATGTAAAGACAGGTATCCAGGCCGATAAAATCTGCCAGGGTTAACGGTCCCATCGGGTGGTTCATGCCAAGCTTCATCACCTCGTCAATGGCTTCTTTCGCGGCGACCCCCTCATACAGCGTATAAATCGCTTCATTGATCATTGGCATCAGAATCCGGTTCGCCACGAATCCTGGAAAGTCATTGACCTCCACCGGCACCTTGTTCAATGTTTTGGCCATGTCTTCGATTACGTGATAGACTTCATCAGATGTTGCCAGGCCGCGGATGACCTCGACCAGCTTCATCACTGGGACCGGATTCATAAAATGCATGCCGATGACCTTTTCCGGACGCTTGGTCACCGCCGCAATTTCCGTGATTGGCAGTGACGACGTGTTGCTTGCTAAGATGGCATGTGCCGGGGCGATTTCGTCCAGCTGGGCGAAAATCTTCGCCTTGATGTCCATGTTTTCCACTGCCGCTTCGATGACAAGGTCGACTCCAGCTGCATCGTTAAGCTCCGTGGATGCGGCCAGCCGGTCTAACACCTGCTGCTTCTGCGCCTCCGTCATCCGTCCCTTTTCCACATTGCGCGAAAGATTCTTGCTGACGATCCCTAATCCCCGTTCAACAAATTCTAGTTTCAAATCATTTAGAACAACTTGATATCCCGCTTGGGCACAAACCTGGGCAATTCCCGAGCCCATCTGACCGGCTCCAACCACCATGACCTTTTCAACCTTCATACTTTACTCCCCCACCTTAATCATAATTGCGTCGCCCTGTCCGCCGCCGCTGCAAATTGCCGCAATGCCGATGCCGCCGCCGCGCCGCTTCAGCTCGTGAATCAATGTAATGATGATCCGTGCACCGCTTGCTCCAATGGGGTGGCCGAGGGCCACCGCACCGCCATTGACATTGACTTTCTCCGGATCAAGGCCGGCAATCTGCTTGCTTGCCAATGCCACGGCTGCGAATGCCTCATTAATTTCAAACAAGTCGATTTCCTCTAGCGATTTGCCCGTTTTTCGTAAAATTTCATTGATGACCAGCCCAGGCGTCTTCGGAAAATCCTTGGCCTCCACGGCTACTGCCGCCTGGCCGATAATCACCGCTTCAATCGAGCGGCCTTCACGGATGGCGCGCTCTTCACTCATTAACACAAGCGCTCCGGCCCCGTCATTGACCCCTGGCGCGTTGCCCGCCGTTATAGTGCCGCCGCCAAACGCAGGTCCAAGCTTTGCCAATTTTTCCAACGTGGTATCCTTCCTCGGCGCTTCGTCCTGTTCAACCACAATTGGGGCCCCTTTGCGCTGCGGCACCTCGACTGGAATGATCTCTTCGGCAAGCTTGCCATTTTCAATCGCCGCAATCGCCCGCTGATGACTGCGATATGCCCACTCATCCTGGGCCTCCCGGCTGATCTCCAAATCCTCCGCCGTTGAGTTTCCGTATGTCCCCATATGCACGCCGGTGAAGCTGCAGCTTAGGCCATCATGAGTCATTAAATCCTTCACAGCCCCATCATTCATCCGCATGCCCCATCTGGCGTTTGGCAAAAAATAAGGCGCGTTGCTCATCGATTCCATGCCGCCCGCGACAATCACTTCCTCATCGCCGGCACGGATGATTTGGTCCGCCAATGTGACACTGCGCAAACCGGAGGCGCACACCTTGTTAATCGTTTCCGTTTTGACTTCCCAGGGCAGGCCGGCGTGGCGTGCAGCCTGGCGGGACGGAATTTGCCCCTGTCCTCCTTGGAGGACCGTTCCAAAAATCATTTCCTCCACCTCATCAGGTCTGACATCGGCTCGCTTTAATGCCTCCTTGATGGCAATTCCCCCAAGCTCCACCGCTTTCAAGCTGCTTAATCCACCGCCAAATTTTCCAAATGGTGTTCGAACTCCGCTTAAGATGACCGTTTTCCCCATCCGATCCACTCTCCCTTTTCCCAATATTCAGTATTTTATTGCCGCATTTACTGACTGAACGCTCGCTCGATGCTTATCCAAAAAAGCACGCAGGCTTATAAGCTGCCCACGCCCAATTCAACTGGAAATGTAAGCGTTTTAATCGATGGTTCTATTTTACATGAAAAATAGCAGAAGTTGAATTGTTTTTACATAAAATTTTCCAGATTTTATGATGATAAGAACTCAACTCTGCTATTGTTGTTTGTTAGGAGCTTGGCGGTCTCAATGACCGCCAAACGGCCTCACCCGCAGACTGCTTTTTCAAGAAGCTCTGCGACGTCATAGGTAGAGACCTTGTCTTCGACTTCTTTTGCTTTGGTTCCGTCGGTCAGCATGGTCAGGCAGTATGGACAGCCGGAGCTGATGACGGACGGGCTGACCGATAAAGCCTGTTCCGTACGGGCTACGTTAATGCGGTGGCCGGTTTCTTCCTCCATCCACATGAGTCCGCCGCCAGCGCCGCAGCACATGCCTTTTTCGCGGTTCCGTTCCATTTCCACCAGTTTCACGCCAGGGATCGATTTTAAAATTTCCCGCGGCGGGTCATAGACGTCGTTATAGCGGCCTAAGTAGCACGAGTCATGGAACGTAATCGTTTCGTTGACCTCATGGCTCGGCACGAGACGGCCTTCCTTGACTAGCTGGTAGAGAACCTCGGTATGGTGGTAGACCTCTGCCTCCAGCCCAAAATCAGGGTATTCATTTTTGAAAATATTGTAGGCATGCGGGTCGATGGTAACAATTTTCTTGACCTCCGCCTTTTTGAATTCCTCGATATTTTTTGCGGCTAAGTCCTGGAACAAGAACTCGTTGCCAAGGCGGCGGGCGGTATCGCCGGAATTTTTCTCCTTGTTGCCCAGGATAGCAAACTTCACGCCTGCTTCATTCAGCAGCTTGGCGAAAGATAAAGCAATCTTTTGCGAGCGGTTGTCGTAGGAGCCCATCGAGCCGACCCAGAATAAGTATTCGAACTCTTCACCTGCCTTGTTCATTTCCTTAACCGTTTTAATCTCAACATCCTCACGAAGCTCGCGCCAGTCCTCGCGCTCTTTGCGGTTCAATCCCCAAGGGTTGCCCTGGCGTTCAATGTTGGTCATGGCACGCTGGGCATCGGCATCCAGTTTTCCTTCTGTTAAAACTAAATAACGGCGCAGATCGATAATTTTATCAACGTGCTCGTTCATAACCGGGCACTGGTCCTCACAGTTGCGGCAGGTTGTACAGGCCCAAATCTCTTCCTCGGTAATGACATCGCCGATTAAGCTTGGGTTATAGACCGAAGCAGCAGCCGCTTCTTCAGCGCCTTGGCCGGCAGCGGCCAGTGCCAGCTGATTGCCTTTTGTGTTCGCAAATGCAAAGGCCGGCACCCATGGCTGCTTGGACGTCACGGAGGCACCATAATTCGTTAAGTGATCGCGCATTTTCACAATCAAATCCATTGGTGACAGCATTTTGCCTGTTCCTGTCGCTGGACACATATTGGTGCAGCGGCCGCATTCTACGCAGGCATAGAAATCGACCATTTGCAGCTGGGTGAAGTCTTCAATTTTTCCAACCCCAAACGATTCCTGCGATTCATCTTCAAAATCAATCTTTTTCAATTTGCCTGGCTTTTCCAAACGGTTCAAATAGACGTTGGCCGGACCGGCAATCAAGTGGGCGTGCTTCGACTGGGGCACGTAAACTAAGAATGTCAGCAGGAACAGCAGGTGAATCCACCAGGCCACATAGAAGATCGAGACAGCCGCGGTTTTGCCGATTCCAGAGAAAATAGCGGCGATCAGCGAGGCAACTGGCTCCGTCCACGAAGTCTCTTCCCCGTGCCAGATGATCCCCATGCCATTTCCTACTAACACGGACAGCATCAGGCCTCCGATAAAAATTAACACGAGACCGGACTTGAAATTCCGTTTTAGCCGGACCAATTTTTCAATATAGCGGCGGTAGAAAGCCCAGACCACTGCCACTAAAATCATTAAGGTGACGATTTCCTGGAAGAAGGTAAAGCCTGGATATAGCGGGCCGAGCGGCAGATGGGACCCCGGCGCGAGCCCTTTCCAAATAAAATCAATGGCTCCGAATTGGACCAGTATAAAGCCATAGAAAAACATCACGTGCATTGTGCCGCTTTTCTTATCCTTCAACAGCTTCTTTTGTCCAAATACGTTGATCCAGATTTTTTCCAGCCGTGCTTTCACATTGTTATCAAACTCGCTCTTTTTGCCGAGCTTGATGTACTCGATGCGAGTCTTGACAACATAAACGAATAGGCTGATCGCGTAAGCGGTTACAGCTAAAAACGCAATGAGGTTGACCCATAAGAGTCCATTCACATTGAAACGCCCCTTTCCTCTTTCTCTCCCCAATTGTTTTTAAGTTGTAGAAAATAATAAATTTTCTGAACATCTTACTCATATTATAAAAATGAATGAGCATTCAGTCAAACGATTTTTGCAAACTTATAGAAATGATTTTTCTAGGAAAAACTACAACAGACTGGAGGATGGCTTCCAATGAATGTTGTGTTTGCGATAATCGGACTGATTCTTCTGTTCATTATATGGCTTGTTCTAGATTTTAGCTTAGGAAAAAAGAAGCATCTTGCTTGTTCGGCTCAAATGGAGACCCCAATCCTTCATGGCGATTTGGAGATTTTTCCTCATGGAAAGAAGCTGTTCCAGGACTATTTCGCTGAAATCCGCGCGGCCAAAAATCATGTTCATGTACTATTTTATATCATCAAAAATGACGCATTTAGTTTGGAATTTTTTCAGCTGTTAAAGGAGAAAGCGCGGGAGGGCGTGGAGGTCCGGCTGCTTGTGGACCGGCTTGGCGGCTTGAAGGTAAAAAAAGCCGAGGTTCATGCGCTCACACAGGCAGGGGTCCAGTTTGCCTATTGCAACCAGGTCCGGTTTCCGTATCTTTTCTATACGTCACAGGTGCGCAATCACCGGAAGATTTCGATTATTGATGGAAAAATCGGTTATCTTGGCGGGTTTAACATCGGAAAAGAGTATATTGATCAGGATCCAAAGCTGTGCCCGTGGCGCGATTACCATTTAAAAATGACTGGCGAGGGCGTAAATTTTTTGCAGAGTGAGTTTTTTATTGATTGGCGGTTAGCGGCTGGGGAGGATTTGCAGCGGGACCCCGGCTATTTCCCTAAGTTGCCTCAAGGGTCCATCCGCCACCGGCTGGTGCCAACGGAAGCCGGACAGCTTGAAGGGAGGCAAATCAGGCTGATCAGGCAGGCTGAGCGGGCGATTATCATCGGTTCGCCGTATTTTATCCCGAGCAAAAAATTGTTCAGCGAGCTGATCGAGGCGCTGCGGCGCGGTGTCAGCCTTACGATCCTGACGCCCTATACGGCAGACCACCCATTGGTCCAGGAAGCATCGTTCCGGTTTTTGCGGGTACTGCTGCAGGAAGGGGCTCAGGTTTATCAGTATAAAAAAGGATTTTACCACGCTAAAGTCATTGTGGTTGATGATAAGATCTGCGACGTGGGGACGGCAAACTTTGACAATCGGAGTTTCTTTTTAAACAAAGAAATCAATTGCTACATCTATGACCGCCAATTTATTGAACGCCTTATGGCCATCTTAAACAAAGACATCCTCGACTCTGAACCGCTGTCACTAGATAAACTTAACAAACCCAGCCTCGCCCGCTCCCTAAAAGAAGCAGCCGCCAAAGCCCTCACCTTCTTCCTATAAGAAAGTGCCTTTGGGGACTGTCCCCCGCTGTGGTAACGCTTTAATGCGCTGGGGGACTGTCCCCGCAAAAAGAAGTCTCCGACTTGGTTTCGGAGACTTGTTTTATTCTTCGATGAGGTATAGTACTGGGACGTCTTGCTCGTTTTCTGGGTCTTTTCTTGAGTAGATCCGGGCCATTTTGGCTGCTTCGTCTATGTGCTGGATAATGACCGGTGCTCCTTCATAGGTCACGTTAATCATATCTGCAGATTCCAGGATTTCCTTTGCTCTTCCTACATTCATGCGTGCGGTTCACTCCTCACTGAAAAGTCTTTAATAATATTTGCATTTTTTTGGATGGTATTCATGTTTTAGGAATTTTTTGGCTGCGAAAATAGCGGTTCCTTTGCTTTTCCCGATATATGCTCAGTTTTACTGATATATTGATTTTTTTCCCGATATATTAAAATTTTTGCTGAAATATCGATTTTTTTACTGATAAATGCAAAAAAGGCCCTCCCATGTCTAATGAGAGAGCCTCCATAAGCCTTACATTTTTTCCGGAGCAGAAACACCGATTAATGCCAATGCATTTTTCAATGAAATTTGTACTGTCTTTACCAGCGCGAGGCGGGCCTTCGTCCGCTCCGGCTGCTCAGGGTCGAGCACTTTTTCTGCATTATAAAAGCTATGGAATGCCGATGCCAATTCATTGATATAATTGGTAATCCGATGCGGCACCCGCTTCAGGGCCGCTTCTCCTACAGCCGCAGGGAACTCGCCGAGCTTCTTCAGCAGGTCCATTTCCTTTTCAGCCCCAACCAAAGAAAAATCAGCGTTTGTATCCGCCGTCATGCCTTGCTCCTCACCGGAACGCAAAATCGAGCAAATCCGGGCATGGGCATACTGGGCATAATATACCGGGTTTTCATTCGATTGTGATACCGCCAGATCCAAATCAAAATCAAGATGGGTATCAGAACTGCGCATCGCAAAGAAATAACGTGTCGCATCGAGGCCGACCTCATCGACCAAGTCCCGCATCGTAACGGCTTTTCCAGTCCGTTTACTCATTTTCATCTTCTCGCCATTCTTATACAAATGAACGAGCTGGATGATTTCCACCTCGAGCGCCTCGCGGTCATAGCCGAGTGCCTGAATCGCTGCTTTCATCCGCGGGATATAGCCGTGATGGTCTGCACCCCAAATATTGATCAATTTTTCAAAGCCGCGGTCAAGCTTGTTTTTATGATAAGCGATATCGGGAGTCAGATAGGTATACGAGCCATCCTGTTTAATTAGCACGCGGTCTTTATCATCGCCGAAATCAGTAGACCGCAGCCAGGTTGCCCCGTCCTGTTCATAAATATAGCCTGTTTTGCGAAGGGCGGCGAGCGCCTCATCAATTTGGCCATTTTTATAAAGAGAGGTTTCAGAGAACCACACATCAAAGCGGACACGGAAATCCTCCAGATCCTTTTGCAATTTGGCCATTTCTGTCTTCAGACCGTAATCGCGGAAAAATTCAAACCGTTCCTCTTCCGGCATATTGACGAATTTATCGCCATACTCTGCCGCAAGTTTTTTGCCGATTTCCACGATGTCCGCACCATGATAGCCGTCCTCCGGCATGTCCTTTTCCATGCCAAGCGCTTGGAAATAGCGGGCTTCAACTGAACGGGCCAGATTGTTGATTTGGTTGCCGGCGTCATTAATATAATATTCACGGGAAACTTTATATCCCGCCTTGTCCAAAATATTGCAGAGCGAGTCGCCGACCGCCGCACCGCGGGCATGTCCAAGATGGAGGTCACCGGTCGGGTTGGCCGAAACAAACTCCACTTGAATTTTTTGGCCGCCGCCAACAGTAGTTTCGCCGTATTTTTCCCCAGCCTCAAGGATAGCTGGAATTAAATCGGTCAGATAGCTGTTGTTCATAAAGAAGTTAATAAAGCCGGGACCTGCAATTTCCATTTTTTCGATTGAAGCTTTGGAGCGGTCAAAATGCTCAATGATCGCTTCAGCAATCATGCGCGGCGCTTTTTTCGCAACGCGGGCAAGCTGCATGGCCATGTTGGTGGAGTAGTCGCCATGCGCCTTTTCCTTCGGGATCTCCAGGATCACATCGGGAATCTGGTCCTCGGCTGCCAGCCCGGCCTTCAGCACTGCGGCGCGAATTTCTTCCTTTAATTTGCTTTGCGTCTGTTCAACAATATTCATGCTTGGTCCTCCTGAAAACTAATTTCTAAATGATATGTACCGGCATGTGCACCCTGCATCGCAAAATCATAGACGATATCCATCATGCCCCTGCCGTTTTCATAGGTAAACTCCAATTTTTTCGTCTTCGTTGTCGTTTCAAACATACCAAATGGCATCTCATAGCTGCCCTGCAGCTTTTTTTGCAAGATAAATGGCAGCCGCATTTTCACCGCACCGCTGCGCAAAATCAAGGCATCTCCCGCCGACATTTTCACGATGGTCCGGACACGGCCTTCCTCCATTGCTTCCTCATACTGCAGATAGGAAGCTTTGTCCTTTTGAAAATAGCGGCCAAACACGACCAGTTCCATTGTCTCCTCCTGGTCAATCGTCGTTTTCACCTTAATTTTCACCGGAATTTCCGCATTTGCCAAGCAGAATCCCTCCTCGAACTGAATCATGGGATGGTTCTTCCGCTTCATTAAAAAAAAGCGCCAGTGCACGATCCCGTTCCTTTTAAAAACCAGCCATTCTATTGTATATGATGTCTCTATCATTGACGATAGCTTGTAAATGCATACTTATCCATTATAAACATAGAGCCTGCACAAATCAAAGATGCCTGTCCAAATTTTGGACAGGCATCCGCTTCAAGGTTATGGGTTTATTTGACCCAGCCAAGCAGCATTTCACGAATGATTTTGCTTGCGGTGTTAACAGTCTGTTCTGAAGGGTCCCAAACCGGAGCCACTTCGACCAAGTCGGCGCCGACCACGTTGACCTCGGAACGGGCAATCTCGTGGATGGAAGCCAGCAGCTCCTTAGAGGTAATCCCGCCGGCATCGACAGTACCGGTTCCAGGCGCATGCGCCGGATCGAGGACATCAATATCAATGGTGACATAAACCGGACGGCCGGCAAGCTGCGGCAGAACCTGTTTTAACGGTTCCAGCACTTCGAATTTGCTGATATGCATGCCGTTTTGCTTTGCCCACTCGAACTCTTCCTTCATGCCGGAACGGATGCCAAACGAATAAACATTCTTTGGCCCAATATGCTCGGCAATCTTGCGGATTGGGGTAGAGTGTGACAGCGGTTCGCCCTCATATTGTTCACGCAAATCAGTATGTGCATCAAAATGGATAATCGCCAAATCTGGGTATTTCTTATAAACAGCCTTCATGACCGGCCAAGAAACAAGGTGCTCGCCGCCCATTCCAAGCGGAAATTTGCCGGCATCAAGGATCTGATCGACAAACTCTTCAATCATATCAAGGCTGCGCTGAGCGTTGCCAAATGGCAGCGGAATATCACCCGCATCAAAATATTTTACGTCATCTAGCTCACGGTCAAGGTAAGGGCTATACTCCTCCAAACCTGGTGACACCTCGCGAATCCTGGTCGGGCCAAACCGGGAACCCGGACGGAAACTGACCGTCCAATCCATCGGCATCCCATAAAGCACGACCCGGCTCTCCTCCAGCACAGGATGACTCTTAATAAACACATTCCCTGAATACGTCTCATCAAAACGCATAAACACAACTCCTCCTTGGGAACTCTCTCCCTTTGCTGCGGGGCCTGTCCCCCATCACTTTAACGCATTACTGCGGCGGGGGCCTGTCCCCATTATTTCACTAAGTCTGCTACAAATTTGGGCAGAACGAATGCTGCTTTGTGTAGTTCTTTGGTGTAGTATTTGGTTTCGATTTCGTGGAAGCTGTTATCGGCTGCTGCCAGCGGGTCGTATTTTTTGGATCCGATGGTGAATGCCCATAGGCCGCTTGGATAGGTTGGGATATTGGCCAGGTACAAGCGGGTGATCGGGAAGATCTCACGGACATCGCGCTGGACGTTGCGGATTAAATCGGCTTTAAACCATGGGTTGTCGGACTGTGCTACAAACAAGCCATCATCTTTTAAGGCTTTAGCGATTCCGGCATAAAATCCTTTCGTGAATAGATTCACCGCCGGGCCGACTGGTTCTGTCGAATCCACCATGATCACGTCATACTCCTGGTCGCTGTTGGCGATATGCATGAACCCGTCATCGACTCTGACATCAACACGCGGATCATCGAGCTTGCCGGCAATCTCCGGCAGATACTTCTTCGAGTACTCGATCACCTTTCCATCAATATCGACAAGAGTTGCTTTCTTCACGTTGGGGTGCTTGAGCACTTCACGGATAACGCCGCCATCGCCGCCTCCGACCACCAGGACATTCTCCGGGTTCGGATGCGTGAACAATGGAACGTGGGCGACCATTTCGTGATAGACAAATTCATCCCTGACAGACGTCATCACCATGCCATCCAGCAGCAGCATA
>Ga0180220_1002946_pt1 | contig 10323 bp, 9 predicted proteins | sample eDN5th37CBELigBY_FD_151335 | JGI IMG/M metagenome (GOLD analysis project Ga0180220, IMG submission 151335) | Enriched backyard soil microbial communities from Emeryville, California, USA - eDNA 5th pass 37_C BE-Lig BY (version 2) (version 2) | ecosystem: Environmental > Terrestrial > Soil >... | reverse complement strand
CGAGACACCCAGAGCGGTTGCAACCGCTCTGGGTGTCTCGCGCAGCACCATCACGCGCCGCACGATCTCGGCTCGACTGTAGGGCGTGGTTCGGGCATTCTTGTGGATGTTCATCCGGTCGTTCCTCTAGCGCTGACGTGTCGCAACATCAGTCTGGCCCGATCAGACCGGATGAACAACCTCGTGAAAGATCACAGCTAGCCCTGCTACTGCTTGCCTGGGCGCTGAGCATTATCCTGCGCGCGCGCAGCAGGCACCACTTGCCGCTCCAGCGCGCGCTGGACCTGCGCCTGGCAGCCACCGCAGCCGTGGGCCAGCAAGCGAGTGAGGGCGAAGCACAGGATCACTTTGCAGCGCACTTCGAAACGATCAACGCCGCCATGAGCGATGGCGAAGGGCCGGAATCGAAAGAACTGCGCCATGCCTGGACGCAGTTTCGTGAAACTTTCATCGATGATCGCTCTGAAACCCTGATCGAAGCAACGGCGCGGCCCGATGGCTATTTCCTGCATCTGGGCGATGACAGCCGTGTGCTGGCCTGGTGGGCCAATATCTTTGTGGCACTGGGTCTGACGGCAACGTTCCTGGGCATCATCGCGGCCCTGGCCGGGGCCGTCGGCACTGTTGGCGGCGGCAATATGCAGCAGATGCAGCAGGGCCTGATGACCTTGCTGACCATGACCGCCACCAAGTTCTGGACATCCATCGGCGGGGTCGGCGCATCGATCATCCTGCGCTGGCAGGCGCAGCGCTGGCAGGTGCAAACCGAGCGAAAGCTGGAAGCCCTGTGTGAGCGGCTTGAGTACGGCACCCGCTTTTCCCCGCCGCAGCGGATTGCCATGAATCAGCTCCGCGAGCTGGAACAGCACTCTGTCGCCCTGACCGAATTCAGCCATCAGCTCGCCGCGTCGATCGGGGATGCCCTGGGGCAGCATAGGCACGCATAAACAGACCGGGTTCGTGGCCGACTTGGGTCTTCGCATGCGCATAATAGGGGTAACACGACCCCGGAGCCGAAACGAATGTTTGCGGCAGAGCGCGCAAATCGGACAGGATCTTGCCGCGTTGATCGGTTTGCGCCTTGTAGGCGGCGAGCGCCGCGTCGCGGCGGCGTGCATCGGCGCCGAGTTGAAGGTGCGTTGCGAGCACTGGGTCGCTTACGGTAAGCGTGCTTGTCTGCGCTTCTCTCAGACGTGTCATGAGCGGCACCGTTGGGTCGAGCCGTTCGGCAGAAACCCACTGCGCGGCGTTACCCGTTCCTCCTCTCCGGACGGCGAGCCGATAAAATCGATCCGGAATATCGCCCCTTGCGTCAATCCCGCCGCCCTCGATCCAGACATCGGTGAAGGGTCCGACCAGTGCATGACTCACTTTAGCGAGCATTTCCGGCGTATAAATGACCTCGCTGCCGCGCTGGATGCGATCGCCAATCCAGTATCGCTCTTCGCCATCGACCAGACGAATGACAACATAGCCTTCCCACGCTTCGACATGTTTGCTGCCCGTTCGTATCGGATCGAAAGGGAACATGCCGACGAAATCGCCCGGCATTGCTGCGGGACTAGCGCTATCGTCCATCGGCCAATACAATTTGGTCAGGACAGTGCCGAAGCGCCGGGGCTGTAGTGGCAATTCGAACAGGAGCGAATTGAACCGGATACTGTTGGTGTCCCGATCATAGCGTTGCACGACGGTCACCGGCGGCAGCGCGGAAGCAACCACCGTCTGATCCCAACGATACTCGCAGACCAGGTGCGATCACCCTCGCGATGCCGCACGACGAAATTGTCTGCAAAGCCATGAATGCTGCTTTCGAGCCGGTTGCTGGTCGCGCTTCCATCAACTTTGGTGATTTTGGCATCGCAATTGCCCGTCGCGCCGACAACGCAGTACGAATATGTCCCATCCGACTGGCGCGTGCCGAGTACGAGCCGCATTGGAGCTTTGGACCCGAAAGGAAAGGTCTTGAAACTGGCGGCTGGCGGCAGCGCTCGGAACTCGCGCGTCTTGAGATCGACGAAGCCATATATTTCGTCCATGCGGCGGACGAGCGCGGTGCGCGAGGATATGGGCACTGCCATCCGATAGGCGCGGGGCAGCAGCTCTTTGCCTTTGACGTCGGTGATACCACGCAGATAGACGGCATCGCCCTTCAGCGCCTAATGATGTCGGGTCCCCGGCACTTTCTGCTCTTTGGCGATCGGAACGCCGGACTTGACGACCGCGGCGCGAACGCTCTTTTCCTTGTGCCAGTCTCCCACGCTCTTTAGCAAGATCGGGGCGCCACCCGTCGCATCCGGCACGAGATAGGTATCGACGCGCTCCTTGCCGTTGGCTGGGGCGGCCAGTCCGAGCGAAACCACAAAGGCCGCGGGAATTGTTTTTAATGCCGATGTCACGGAAGGCTCTCCTCAAATTGAACGCCTCGCGGTCAGGCCAAGCCGCGCCAAATTAGTGCCGTCGTCTTCCGGCCTTCATCCGTGCTCCCGACGGTCGGCGAACCTTGTACCCGCGGGCTTGATCGGATCAGTCGAACTTGTCCTGATGACCGCGACGAACCACGTCCGCCATCGCGGGGGTCAGCTTTCGCATCGCCTCGGCTTTCTTTTCATAGGCATAGGCGTTCGGGACTTCGGCCCGGCCGCTTGTCGTACCGCGCCCAGCCCGATACATCGCGGCCGCTTGCACCGCCCCGTCTAGCTCGCCGTGGTCGGCGGCGCGCTTGAACATCTCGAGCGCTTGCGCCTCATTCTTGGTCACGCCGCGCCCGTCGCGCAGTGCATAGCCGGCGGATAGTTCGGCGGGACCATATCCCTTGAGCGCGGCCTTCGCGATATATTCGAAACCGCGCGCGTGATCAGCCGGGAGCTTGCGGCCTGATAGCAGCTCAAATCCGAGGTCGTTTGCTGCGAGCACGCTGCCGTTGGTCACCGCCCGGTCCATATAGAAGATATATTTGTCATAGTCGCGCAGCACCGCGCCGCCGCCGTCATTCCTGCCCGTAAAGTAAAGCGACGCCAGCTTGCGGCTGGCAAGATTGTCACCGCGCCCGGATAATTCGGTCAGTATCTCGATCGCCTTCGCGGTGTTTCGAGGCAGCAGATAGTCGCCCTCCAGCAACTGCCAGCGGGGTTTTTGCGCGTCGGTAATGCCGATCCCGGACCTCCAGTGATACTGAACACCGGTCAGATATTGCGCGGCGAGCAGGTGCGCTGCCGCGTCGCCCGCACGCAGCCGGACGGGGGTGGCATAGCGGATGGCCTTTGCCAGGGCCTCTGTCTTTTCCGTTCGGTAGGCGATGGAGAGTTCGCCCGACTCCTTGTCAAGAAGACCGGCAGCCTCGCGTTTCGTCCGGTCAAATTTCAGTTCGCCCTGATCCTCACAGAAACTGCAATAGTTGGGATCGAGCGCAATTCTGAGGAAGCCTGCCGCCGCCTCGCGATTGCCGAGCACGGCGCCCTTTTCATAATAGGATATCGCTTCGCCGCGATCGCGCGAGCGCCGTTTCATTTTCCAGCTGTAGTCGGGCGATTCCGCAATTTCGCCGACCCGCGCGAACGCCAGCCCGTTGTTCTGCGCCATCGCGAGCGCATAATATTTCAGCATTTGTTGCTGGGTCTTTTCGCGTGCCCAGGGTTCGCCGAGCAGATCGTCGCGAATCCTATCAGCGAAAGCGACCTGCGCGGACGCATTGCCCGCATCGGCGCGTGCCTTGAGCGCCTGAATATCGGCATCAGCGAACCATTTTTTCACCCGCGCCTCGGATGCTTCCAGCGCTTCCTTGGATTCGGCAGCTAGGCCATCCACCAGATCGTCGAGACCGCCGCTTTGGGCAAGGGCTGGCGCGGAGAGCGCCGCCACTGCGAGGATCAGGGTCAGGGGCCGTGCGGGTGAAAGGCAAAACATCATCATGCTCCCGGTTGCAAAGGGGTGGTTGTGAGGGTGCAGGCTTGCTTGTGCCCAAGCCGGCAGGCTTCCTTGTGCGCGGCGTCGGCCGCTCCGGCATCGCGGATTCGTTCCGGTCCCTTCGTCAGCATCTGGCCGAGGTTGAAACAACCGCCATGGCTACCCAGCGCGCAGGCCTTGCGCAGCAGCGTGCCCGCCTTGCCGAAGTCGGCCGGGCCGTGCATGCCGTTCATCAGCATGACCCCCATATTGTCGCAGGCATTTGCAGCGTTGGCGGTGCAGGCCGCGTCGAGCAAGGTCGCGGCGCGCGCGACGTCCCGCGGTCCCGCTTCGCCCATCATCAGCATATAGCCATAGTTGGTGCAGCCATCGATGCTGCCCGCCGCGCAGGCAGCATCGAAGAGAGCGCGGGCGGCGGGCAGATCGCGCGGCCCGCCTTCACCGAACTTCAGCATCACGGCGTGATTGTTGCAGGAATCGGCTATCTTTGCGTCGCACGCTTCAGCAAATAGCGCGCGCGCCTGGACGACCTCGCTCTCATTCGCTGCCGCGTAGTAAAAGAGCTGGCCGAGGTTGTAACAGGCGTTGGCATAGCCCGCACTGCACGCCCGGCGATAGTTGCGCACCGCCGCCTGGCGATCGGCCGGGCCCCCGATCCCTTTTTCGAGCATTGCGGCAAGAAAATTGCAGCCTTCGGCCGCCCCCTCCGCGCACGCTTTCGCTGCGAAGCGACGTGCGGTCAGGTCGTCCTTGGAAAGCTTCTTGCCTTCGTAAAGGCGGATTGCCTGTTTGAGGCACGATTGCGCGTCGCGGTCGATGTCGCACGCCCGGGGCAGATCGGCCGCGTCGCTGCCCGGCGACTGTGCCGACGACGCCGGGGCCAGCGTGAATAGGCCCGTAAGCGTTAGGGCGAGGAAAAGGCGGAGCAAGGTGGTCATCATTCGGGGCGCGGCACGGTCGCCCATGCGATGGCTTCGCGGAGCTCGCCGAGCGTGAATTTCTGGGGATCGGGTTTCCGGCCTAGGCCAAAGAAGGGCGTCCATTTGCCGTCGCCGTCCTGCCACTTGATATGGACGATAGTCGCGTCGGCCTTGCCCACGAGCGCGGCGATTAATGCCTTTGGCAGCTCGAAGCGCGCAGAACCCAGACCCTCCGTCCCGCTTCCCGAAAATTTGATGAGGGGGATGCTCGTGCCGTCGCTGATGCTCAACGCGACGGCGGGAGCATTGCCGCCGAGCCGGACCGTCCAGCCACCGTTAGGACGGAACAGCAGTTCACCGCGAGGACCGCTGAACGCGCCAATGCTTGCCAGATGGAGGAAGGCGGTGGTGGTGTCGCCGCGCCCGACGAGGCGAAAAGCGTTGATCCCGTCGCGCGGAAATGACCCGTTAAAACCGCCGCGCCGTAGCCGCCACGGCCCCATTGCCTTTGCCGCCACGACAGACTGATATCTGCCCGCCAGCGATGAACCCGGGCCTTTGTCGCCGCCGTTGGCGAGGGCATTGTCCTCGGCGAGCCAAAGGGCGTCAAACCCCGCCTGCAGCAATGACGAACTCTGCGCGCGCGCGCAGTCAGCGTCGATCAGTCCGGCGAACATTTTTTTCAGTCCGTCGAACGCCGCGCGTTCGCTATTGGCGTGGTGCCGGGCGGCCATGGCTGCGACAATTGTCCAGTCGGATCGCGGCAGCTTCTCGCCCATATTACCCGTCGAGCATTTGCCGGGATCGCTGGTCATCACCGTGGGCGCCGCCTGCAGCGCGTGCGCAATCAGCTGCGCGCTATCGATGCGGCGCCATTCGGTTTCGTGCGCGCGGCGCGCGAGGCATCCCTTTGCCCAGTCCTTCGTCCCGGTCGGTGCGTGGTTCAACGACGTAAACACTTCGCTCGTCGTGGCACGCGAGAGGTCGGGGGTGAGCGCGTCGCGCAGCACGACCAGCCCCCGATACTCGCCCTGATCGAGCAGGTCGCACTGCTCATTGGCGCCCAAGGCATAGGTCGCGACGCCGTAAAGTTGCGCCATCGAACGCAGCTTTTCGTTGTCGGATTGCGCCTGCGCGGCGGTGACCGATGCGAGGATTGCAGATACGGAGAGCGTGATGGACATGCGCGAGAGGATCCTGCGAATTGGCATGGAACGAGCTGGCCCGCCTTTCAAACCGGTGAAGTCGAGGCTGACGTGCCCGCGCCGCAGGCGTTGTCGCTGCCAAGCCGGCAGGCTCTTTGGCGCAGCGTGTGGGCGTCTTGGTCGGGCTGCGCCGACGCGTCGCCATCTCCGATGATCGTCGCCAGCGTTTCGCACGCCTCTGCCCAACCAAGGTCACAGGCGTGGGCGAACAGTTCCACCGACCGGTTCCGGTTAACGGGGCCGCCGATGCCCTTTTTGTGCATCACGGCGAAGGCGAAACAGGCCTCCGCGACCGCACCATCGCAGCCTGCGCGCATGAAGCGGCGCGCGGCGCTATCGTCACGCGCGCCAATCGGGCCGTTTGCGTAAAACAGCCCCAAGTTGGCGCAGGCGATACCGATTTTCGCAGCACATGCTTGTTGAAGGATTGTTAGCGCGTCGGGCGCCTTCACGCGCTCCTTGTCCTTCAGAAGAAACGCCAGCAAGGTCATGCAGCCATCCGCGCGAGCGGCACGGCAATGCGCAGATGCGTTTTCTACTGCATCGCTTTCGTCCGCGGTTAAAGTAGCCACGGGCAGGCATCCTGGATAGGCATTACGGTTACAGGCCGTGGCAGCATAGCGCTGGATCGCGCCCATATCCGCGCCGCCCCGCTCCTCGGCGTGCAACAGGGCGGCGGCGTCGTAGCAGGCGGTGTCGTTCGGGGCGGCGCGGCAATCTTCGCCCATCTGCAACAGTGCGATCGCGGCAAAACCCTCCGCGCTCGCCACGCCGGGGAAGGCTTGCCCAAGCGCCACGCCCATTTTTGCGCACGCGAAGTCGCTTCCCGCGAGGCATCCAGCCGCAAGATCGCGTGCGGCGGCCATCAGGCCTTCGCTGCCGTTCGCGTCGTCCAGCTTGGCAAGCCCTGCCATAGTGCAAGAAGGTGCCAGATTCATGGCGCAAGCGCGGTCGAAACTCTCGATAGCCAGCGTCATCTCGCCCTGCCGTTCCGCGGTAAGGGCGGCCTGGTGCAGCGCGAACGCGTCGGCGGGCTCGTCCGCTGCCGTGGATGCCACCACGGTTGCCGGCGTGAACAGCGCCGCCGCCGCGACCAGCGCGGCTGCGAATGTTCTGGCCAAACGATGGCGCGCCGCGCTCGCTGTGGCTGTCATTTGCCGATCGCAAGAAATTGAACCTGTCCCTCGAATTCGCTCATCGTTTCGATGCGACCGACGGTCCTCCTAGCCCCCTCCGAGTCTTGGCCAAACCGGCTGACCGCTGAGCGGCGACGCTGCTTGGTGATCGGGTCGGATCTGGCGGCGGTGCGCTTGGCCCGATGGGTCAGGCGCACCGCCCGCTGACGACTGTGGGTCGCAGATCGCCGTCAGCGATTGCGAATAGAGCCCAACCCTGCGCGCTGTTCATCCTTCAGATGGAGGATGGAACGAAGTTTTTCGATTAATTCGGGGCCGTTGCACCGATCCGGGCCAGCAGCCCGGCAAGGTCCGACTGCCGTGACGTGCCCGTTTTTTCGAGCACGCTGCGGATTTGGCTGCGAACGGTGCTGATGGCGACCTGGCCTGATGCCGCGATTGTATCGGGCGTCTCGCCGCGGGCGATACCGCTGGCAACCCTCGCTTCCGACGGCGTCAGGTCAAATAGCGATTTCAGCAGGGTGGCTGAGGGCACGCGATCCGACGTGACCGGTACCATCATCAGCAAAGCGTACGAATCCCCAAAGACATCGTGTGCGCCGCGCGGGACAGGGATCAGATGCGCAACCTGCCGGGGCATTCCAGCCGCGTCGCGCACCGGAAACGATCGCGCGCTGATTTCGGGCGCCGAGGTCAGCGATACGAGGGCATCGTCGAGGAGCGCATCGGCCTGCCTGTCGGCCAGGTGCAGGCGGCCGTGTGCGCCCAATATCACGAGCGAAGACACATCGGCGCCAAGCTGGCTCATCTCGACAACTTCACCGCCGGCGCGCAGCAGAAAGGCCGGCAGCTGAATCGCCGTCAGCGCCTCGGCGGCGCCCTGCGCGCGCTTGTGCTGCATGCGCGCGCTCACAAGCGCGCTGCGCGCCAGATGCGGGCGCAGAAGGTTGAGCCGTGACACGCTTTCGGCCGCCACGGGGCCGTCAGTAAAGGCCCGCTCGACGCTGAACACGATATTGTCACCGGTCGGCACCTGGACCCCGGTTCCCGCCGACCATCCCAGCCCGCGCGGACGGAAAAAGTCGCGATACACCGGGTCGGCATCAATTTCCTCGTCACTCCAGAAATCATGCTCCACGAAAAAGGAGGGTTCTTCGCGGCCCATCAGGCAAACGCGCCGACTGCATTTGCCGAACCATCCTTCCTCCACATAGGCCGCAAAGACGTCGGCTACTCGCTCAGAAGCGGTCCAGTTCAGTGCCTTGCGCGCCGAGAAGAGCAGCCCCCCTGCCGATCCCGCGAGGGCCGCCACCTCGTCGAGAACCGCTGGCCACGCCTCCGGCACCACCGAGCATTCATAAATCCGATCGACTAGTCCGTCTTGCATTCTTGATCCCCGCGAACCGATGGGGGCATTCTCGTCACCTTGGTCCAAATGGCAACAGTAACGAGCGCAGCCTGCAAGTCACTTCGATCGACCGGGTTGAGGCTGCACACGATCGGCCGCTCCCTCAAGTAGCGTTTGACCGCTTTGCGCCTGATGGACGAACCCGCTTCGCGGGAGGGGCGCCAGGACTGCGGTAGCGAGAATGCACGGACGTTGAGCCAGGCGGCGCGGTAGGCCGATCATGGAGCTCCTTCAACGAAGGGGAGCATATGATGACTATCGTTACAACGGACGTTCCCGTCACCCCGCTTCGCCAGCGCATGCAGCATGATATGATGATGCGCGGCCTTCGGCGGCGACTGAGTCGATCCGCCGATAGGTGAGACGACGGCTCTCCATACCGTTCACAATCGTCTGAGCGCGCTCGCTGTCCGATAGGCTGCGCGTGTTACAGCGAAGGTCAAACTCGCGGCAGTAGCGGCCAAGGTGCGCTTCGCTCATGTGTTGAAAGGCATTCATCCTCTGGCAACCGGCACGGCGAGCGACGACCTGATCTTCAACATTCTGGCGCGCCGCCGCGAACCGCCGCGACCGCTCACCATCATCACCTCCGAAGACAGCGCCTTGCGCCATCCGCCGATCGCCGACTGCGCCCGTTACGACCAGCTGAGGACCTTCGATGCAGCGGCATGACATGATCGAGGCGATGCGCGGGCTTGGGCTCAAGGGCATGGCGGGCGCGTTCGACGATGCGGTCACCACCGGCCTTCAGCGCCGGCGCACCACGATGGAGATACTGACCGACCTTCTGCGCGCGGAAGCAACACATCGCCATGCTGCCTCGATCCGATACCGGATGGCGGCCGCCCGGCTGCCGGTCGTGAAGGATATCGATGCGTTCCGGTTCGAGGGCACGCCGATCAACGAGGGGCTGGTGCGTTCGCTTCACAGTGGGGCGTTCCTGCCCGCTCGGCGCAACATCGTCCTGGTCGGCGGCACGGGCACCGGGAAGACCCACCTGGCCATCGCCATCGCCGCCAATGTCGTTCGCTCGGGTGCGCGAGGCCGCTACTTCAACACCGTCGATCTGGTGACCCGCCTCGAAGAGGAGGCCCGGATCGGCAAAAGCGGCGCTCTCGCCGCCCAGCTATCCCGCCTCGATCTGATCGTGCTCGACGAACTGGGATATCTGCCGTTCGCCCGCTCAGGCGGCCAACTGCTGTTCCATCTGGTCAGCAAGCTCTACGAGCAGACCAGCGTTATCATCACCACCAACCTCGCGTTCGGCGAATGGCCTACCGTGTTCGGCGATCCCAAGATGACCACCGCGCTGCTCGATCGCGTCACCCATCATTGCGACATCGTCGAGACTGGCAATGACAGCTGGCGCTTCAAAAACCGCAGCTGATCACCCCCGCCGACCTCCGATTAAAAGATGCTTTGCGCTGCGCGCGCCTCCGGTCGGGCTCCGCCCTCCCTACGCCGCGCGCAGCGCAAGAGCGCGTGTCCGATCAACCCTGCGCCATCGTGAAAGGGGGTCCCTTTTGCGCGCCGATAGGGGGTCCCGTTTGCAGGCCGATTGACACTTGCGTAAACCGGCGAAAGGCCATGTCGTCGATCAGCCGCTGGCGTAGCGGGCTGAGTAACCGTCCGATATCTACCGCGGCTGACGCTTGAGGCGTGCGGCGAGTTTGGGATCGACGACGACGTTATCGAGGAACTGGTGCCATGATTTGGTCGTGCGGCGTGCGTCGCGGATCATGTCGGCC
>Ga0180220_1002943_pt1 | contig 10329 bp, 9 predicted proteins | sample eDN5th37CBELigBY_FD_151335 | JGI IMG/M metagenome (GOLD analysis project Ga0180220, IMG submission 151335) | Enriched backyard soil microbial communities from Emeryville, California, USA - eDNA 5th pass 37_C BE-Lig BY (version 2) (version 2) | ecosystem: Environmental > Terrestrial > Soil >... | reverse complement strand
CGACGACCTGCGGCAATGCATAGCGCGCCTGCGTATGGGTCGTCGCAATGACGAGCTGACCTTGGTCGCTGCTGGAGAACTGCTGCCCCAGCCGCTTGATGTTGTTGGCATCGACCAGGATGCGGTGGACGACCTCGACCACCTCCTTGCCGGCGTCGGTGAGTCCAAGCAGCCGTTTGCCGCGGCGGATGAAAAGCTCAACGCCGAGCTCGTCCTCCAAATCCTTGATGTGCTTGCTGACACCTGACTGCGAAGTGAAAAGCGCGTTCGCGACCTCGGTCAGGTTGAAATTCCGTCGCACTGTCTCGCGCACGATGCGAAGCTGCTGCAAGTTCATCCATCACCCCGTAACTGCACGTGCGAAGCTCCTATTAAGCGCCGACCCGGGCGCGCAATATAGCGCAATGCCTTTCTACGGGAAGCGGAAATTGCTTACCATACGTGGAACGATCTCGCCGTTTAGGGATTCGCACGCGCAAGATTTTTGCTCACAGAGTCAGGCAGAGCTGCCTTTCCTCAGACACTGGGATTTCGAGTGCTCGCGGGCGAACCCGATGCGGCATCGACTAGACCCGGGAGCGGACGAGTCCCCCTTGCTAACTCGAGGGGGACCCAAGCCGGCAACGATCGGGATAGTGAATGACCGGCGGAAACGTATCAGTCGCAAAAAGCGCCAAGATTTTTCCTTCCCAGAAGCAAGGCGTGAGCACGACATGCTGAACTGGGGTCAATCTCCTGTATCGAATTTTCAGAACTAAGGACTTGCTGCAGAAAATTATCCAATACGCGCAGCTGGATAATTGGAGAGCTGCATTGTCGACGGAGCGCCGGGGCAGAGCGAAATCCCGAAGTACTTGGAATATCGTTATCAAAAATAATTCGTAGGCAAACCTGTCCCCTTCGGTAATTTGCCCACGAGACTTGTGAGCCATCCGAATGAACCAGCGCTACCCCCTCCAGCTCTGTCGCCGCTCATCGTGTTGCGGACGAATGTGCCGCTGACGCGGGCTCGATATTTCCCACCGACACCGAACAGCTTGAAAGGCAGTCGAGCGAACATCGCGCTGCGATTGGCCAGCAACCGATGGACTCCCCCCCATGAACGCACCGGTCAGAACTGATCAACTCATTGCAGTCGAGGGGCTGCAAGCGCCGACGCCGATCATCCAATTCGAAAGCGTATCGAAGACATTCAGGCCTCGCGGGGGCACTGAAACGGTTACGGCGCTCAAGGACGTGAGCTTCACGGTCCAGCGCGGCGATATGTTCGGCGTCATCGGCCGTTCCGGCGCGGGAAAATCGACCCTCATCCGCCTTATCAACGGCCTCGAGCGCGCCACAGCGGGACGCGTCGTGGTTGATGGCATCGACATCACAGCCCTGTCGGAACGCGATTTAATCCATATTCGGCGGAAGACAGGCATGATCTTCCAGCATTTCAATTTGCTCTCCTCGCGCACGGCGTTCGGCAATGTGGCGTTGCCTCTGGAAATCGCCGGCCGGAGCCGCGAGGAAATCCAGCGCCGCGTACCGCCACTGCTCGAACTCGTCGGACTGAGCGATAAGCATGATCGATATCCTTCCGAACTTTCCGGCGGTCAAAAGCAGCGCATCGGCATCGCGCGGGTGCTGGCAACGGAGCCGTCCGTTCTTCTGTGCGACGAAGCCACGTCCGCGCTCGACCCAGAAACAACGTCATCGATCCTGGCGCTTTTGTCGGACGTCAATCGCACGCTCGGCGTGACGATTATCCTGATCACGCACGAGATCCCTGTCATCCAGGAGATCTGCAATCGGGTCGCGGTGCTGGAGGCGGGCCGAATCATCGAGCACGGACGCGTGCTCGACGTATTTCTCAAACCATCTCACCCGATTACCGAGAATTTCGTAAGGAGCGTCACGGGACTCGAGCTCCCCGAAAGCCTCGCGGCGCGGCTGGGATCTGACCCGCAATCGAGCAGCAAGGCCATTCTTCAGGTGACCTCCGCCGAGGCCAATGCTGGCACGCTGCTTCTCAACAGACTGAAAGCGGCTCTCGGTGATCGGCTGGAATTCGTGGCCGGGCGGACTGGCACCATCAGCGGCCACCCCTTCGCAGCCTGGCTTATCTCGGTTCCGACCGACTCTTCGGCTGCGGCTTTGAATGCCCTCTCCGAGATCGGACAGGATGCAAAGGTGATCGGCTATGCCTCTTGAGATCGCGAAGATAATCGCCGCGGCGACGGTCGATACCTTGTACATGGTCGCGGTTGGCGCGAGCCTAGGCACGCTGTTCGGCTTGCCACTGGGCGTGTTCCTTGCCACCAGCGGTCGCGGCGAGCTGTTTGCAGCGCCGGTTGTCAACAAAGTCATCGGCGCAATCGTGAATGCGACGCGCTCGACGCCCTTCATCATTCTAGTAGTCGCCATCATCCCTTTCACGCGCCTCGTCGCGGGCACGTCGATCGGGACGACGGCAGCGATCGTGCCGCTCACCGTCGCAGCGACGCCTTTCATTGCCCGCGTCATCGAGAGCGCCATCCGTGAGGTGGACCACGGCCTTGTCGAGGCTGCCCGAGCCATGGGTGCGACCCCATTTCAAATCGTTCGCAAGGTTCTCATTCCCGAGGCCCTGCCGGCGATCACAATGGGACTGACGCTCTCCGTGGTCAGCCTTCTTGGCTACTCGGCCATGGTCGGCGCCGTCGGTGGTGGAGGTCTCGGAGATCTCGGCATCCGCTACGGTTACCAGCGCTTCATGCCGGATGTCATGGCTGCAGTGGTCGTGGTCCTGATTGTCCTTGTGCAGGGCGCTCAATCGATCGGCGACCGGCTCTCACGGCACCTCAACAAGCGGCTGCCGAGACGCTGAACTCATCCCAACTCCATCCCTGAAAAACAAAGGAGAACTCGTTATGAGCAAACGTCGTCTGCTCATTGCAACGCTGGCGGCAATTGCAGTTGGCGCGGGCGTACCATGCCTAGCGCAATCAGAGACCATTCGTGTCGGCGTCACGGCGGGACCGCATGCCGAAATTCTCGAAGTCGTTCGTGACGTCGCCGCCGAACGTGGCTTCGATATCAAGGTCGTCGAGTTTACCGATTATGTGATCCCGAACCAGGCGTTGGCGAACAAGGAAATCGAGGCCAACTCCTTCCAGCACGAGCCATACCTCATCAACCAGGCATCCAAAGCGGGTTGGAAAATCGCGAAGGTCGCATACACGATCGCTTCACCCATGGGGTTCTACTCGAAGAAGTACAAGAGCTTCGATGAAATCCCCAACGGGGCGACCATCGCAATTCAGAACGATCCGACCAATGCTGCGCGTTCGCTGCAGTTGTTGCACGCCAATGGCATCATCAAGCTCAAGGACGGCAGCAGCGTCACAGCCGGCGTGCTGGACATCGTTGATAACCCCAAGGGATATAAGTTCGTCGAGCTCGATGCCGCGCAACTTCCGCGCTCACTGCCCGATGTCGATGCGGCGGCAGTCAACAACAACTACGCTGTGCAGGCCGGTCTCGACCCGGTCAATGATGCGATCATAAAGGAGACGACCGATGGTCCGTGGGTCAATATCATCGCCGTCCGCGAGGAGGATCGTGAAAAGCCCTGGGTCGCAAAGCTCATCGAAGCCTATCACTCCGATCGCGTGAAACAGTTCGTCATCACCCACTTCAAGGGCGCATACTTGCCAGCCTGGTGATGAAAACGCTGCGGCCTGAACTCCCGGTGAGCGGAGACGTCGAACGGCCGCCCAGCGCTGATTTCGCAAGTGTCCGGCGGCTACGCGCGTGCGAGCCCGCCGGGCAATCGGGCGCAGGGCAGAGCTGCGCCTCTCCGGCATCGGCTTAGCCCAGCATATTCGTATCGGCACAGACCGAGATTGCTTGCCCTGAAATGGTCTTGCCCCGGGGGCTGGCGGTGAAGACCACCATGTCCGCGAGCTGCTGCGGAGTCACGTATTCCTTCAAGGACGCATACTGCATCATGTGCTGCTCCTGCTCCTTGAAGGAAACACCTCGCTGCTGCGCCTTGGCCTCGATCACGCGGCGGATGCGGTCGCCGGCGACGAGACCTGGGAGCAGGGCGTTCGCACGGATGCCGTATGGCCCGAGTTCCATCGCAATCGTCTTGGTGAAGCCGATGACGCCCCATTTGGCTGCCGCATAAGGCGAGCGCAGCGGGAACCCATGCTTTCCTGCCTGCGATGAGAGGTTCATGATGCTCGGGTTCTTGCTCTGCTTCAGGTGCGGCACGGCCAGCCGAACGCAGTTGAACTGACCCGTGAGATCCACGGCGAGGCAGCGGTCCCAATCCTCCGGATTGATCTCCTCGACTCGACCGGTAGGTCCGGCAATGCCAGCGTTGTTGACGAGGCAGTCGAGGCCGCCAAGCTGCTTCAGCGCCTCATCGAACATGGCGGCGACCTGAGCCCGATCGGCGACGTCACAAACGCTCCAGGTGAGCTTCGGGTCGGATTTCGACAGGGCTTCGAGCGCAGACCGGTCTACGTCGCACACGTGTACCCTGGCGCCCTCCCGCACGAATGCGCGCGCGATCTCCAGCCCGATGCCCCCGGCCCCCGCCGTCACCAGCACGCGCAGGCCGTCGATCTGCATATCCATGATATCAGCCCCTCTTCCAGCTTTGACGTTTACCCGGTTTCCATTATCGCACGCGGCGGTTAGCTTGAACCAGTGCGCACCCGAAAGGCGCACAGGAGGCGGGAGAGGAATCGATGGCGAAGGTGGCGATCATAGGGGCCGGGCTGATCGGTCGAGCCTGGGCGATGGTGTTCGCTCGTGCCGGTTGGGATGTCGCCGTTTGGGATGGCGTTGATGGCGTTGCCGAGAAAGCCCAGGGTCTCATCTCTCAGGGGCTCGCGGACTTGAAGCGCCACGAGCTGATCGACGATCCGGATGCAGCGGCTTGTCGGGTCAGTGCCGTCCAGAATCTCGAGCAGGCCGTTGCCGGAGCGGATCTCGTCCAGGAAAACACGCCTGAGACGCTGGAAATGAAGCGGGATATCTTCGCCCGGCTCGATGCTGCGGCGAATCCCGAGACCATCCTCGCCTCGTCCACCTCCTCACTGGTGACTTCGCTCTACACAGAAGAACTGGCCGGCCGTAGCCGGTGCCTGGTGGCTCACCCCGTTAATCCTCCGCATCTCGTGCCGATCGTCGAGCTCTGCGGCGCTCCTTGGACGTCGCCTGAGGTCATGCAGCGGGCACGAGAGATCTATCGTGCGGTTGGACAAGTGCCCATCCATGTGAAGCGGGAAGTCGACGGCTTCGTGCTCAATCGGTTGCAGACCGCCTTGCTCGCAGAGGCCTTCCGGCTCGTGGAAGAAGATGTCGTCACTCCCCAGGATCTCGACGAGACGATCCGCAATGGCCTCGGACTGCGCTGGGCGTTCATGGGCCCCTTCGAGACCATCGAGCTCAATGCACCGGGCGGCATTCCGGACTACTGCCGGCGCTACAGCCCATTCTTCCGTCGGCTTGCCAATGATCAGCCGAAGATCTCGGTCTGGGACGACGACAAGACGGCCGCAGCCGCTGCTGCCTGGGGCCCCACGCCAGACCCGCAGAAACATGCCGCCAAGACGCGCTGGCGCGACGAGCAGCTCGCCGCACTCGCGGCCCACAAGCGCAAGATGAAGCCCTTTTCCGAGTGAGAGGCCTTGAAAATGAGCAAATCCCGTAAAGTCATCATCACCTGCGCAGTCACCGGCTCCATCCATACGCCGTCGATGTCGCCGCATCTGCCGATCACACCGGAGGAGATCGCCGATGCAGCGGTAGGCGCAGCGGAAGCGGGTGCTGCCATCGTGCATCTGCACGCTCGCGACCCCAAGACGGGAAAGCCGGACCAGAGCGTCGAAGCGTTCGCGCCGTTCCTCAAGGTCATTAAGCAACGATCGAACTGCGTCGTGAACATCACGACGGGCGGCGCAATGACGATGACAGTGGAGGAACGCGCCCGGCCTGCAGCGACCTTCAAACCGGAGATCGCTTCGCTCAACATGGGCACGATGAACTTCGGGCTCTACCCCATGTTGGCGCGCACGAAGGAGTTCAAGTTCGACTGGGAACGTCCCTACCTCGAGGGCTCGCGCACTGGCTTCTTCAAGAACACGTTTGCGGATATCGAGTACATCCTGAAGACCTGCGCCGGCAACGGCACGCGGTTCGAGATCGAGTGCTACGACATCGGCCACCTCTACACGCTAGCCCACATGGCCGACCGGAAGATCGTGGAACCGCCATTCTTCATTCAGAGCGTTTTCGGCATCCTGGGCGGCATCGGCCCGCATCCGGAGGACGTCGCGCACATGAAGCGCACGGCAGACCGGCTGTTCGGCAAAGATTATCACTGGAGCGTCTTGGGCGCGGGTCGCAATCAGCTACCAATCGCGGCTATGGCGGCCTCCATGGGCGGCAACGTTCGCGTCGGCCTCGAAGACTCGCTTTGGGCCGGCCCGGGCAAACTGGCGCAAAGCAATGCCGAGCAGGTGAAGCTCGCAAGGCAGATCATCGAGGGACTGGGCCTCGAAATCGCGACGCCGGACGACGCGCGCGAGATGCTGCAGCTCAAGGGCGGAGATCAGGTGGCCTTCTGAGCCATCTCTTCCTGCCGAAAGAGAAAAAAAATCTGACAACTACTGAGGAAACGCCATGGCGAAGATCGCGAACCTCAGCGTGGGGCACTACCGCATCCCGCTCGACGTGCCCCTCAGCGATTCGACCCATGGCGTGATGACGGCCTTCGAGCTCGCCACGGTGCGCGTGCGCGATGCGGATGGAGCCGAAGGTACGGGGTACACCTACACCACCGGGCACAACGGCGGCGCCATTCACAGTATTCTCGCCCGTGAGATCCCGGAGATCGTCGCGGGCGAGGATGCTGACCGGATCGAGCATCTCTGGAACCGGATCTGGTGGGCGCTGCACTATGGCGGCCGCGGTGGACCGACGGTGCTGGCGCTTTCGGCCTTCGATATCGCGCTGTGGGATCTGAAAGCCCGCCGGGCCAATCTGCCCCTGTGGCGCCTCCTCGGCGGCTATGACCCCGCGGTCCCCTGCTATGCGGGCGGCATCGACCTCGATCTCTCGGTCGGTAAGCTTCTGAAGCAGACGGACGGCAACCTCGAAAAAGGCTTCCGTGCCATCAAGATGAAGGTCGGCCGGAAGCTGCTTTCGGAGGACGTGGATCGGGTCGCCGCCATGCGCAAGCACCTGGGCGACGGTTTTCCGCTGATGGTCGATGCCAACATGAAATGGTCAGCGGACCAAGCGATCCGCGCGGCTAGAGCTTTCCAGCCGTTCGGTCTCGTCTGGCTCGAGGAGCCGATCATTCCCGACGACGTTGCCGGTCATGCCCGCGTGGTGCGCGAGGGCGGAATGCCGATCGCCGCCGGGGAGAACCTGCGTACACTGTGGGAGTTCAAGCAGTTGATCGCATCGGGCGGCGTCACTTATCCCGAGCCGGACGTGACGAACTGCGGTGGCGTCACGCCCTTCATGAAAATCGCGCATTTGGCGGAAGCCTATAATCTTCCAGTGACCTCGCACGGGGCGCACGACATCACCGTGCACCTCCTCGCCGCCTGCCCAAACCGCAGTTATCTCGAAGCGCACGGCTTCGGCCTCGACCGCTACATCGCCGAGCCGTTGGTGCTGAAGGATGGCAACGCTATCGCGCCAGACCGGCCAGGACACGGTGTAACGTTCGACTGGAACGCCCTAGCCGCCACTGCGTCCGCATAAGCTCAGCGCAAGGTCTCGAACAGGCGCCGCAGGAGCTGCTTGCGAGGGACCAAAGAGGAGATGAGCAGGTGCTCGTCCAACGTATGCGCGCCAGCGCCGTCCACCCCTAGGCCGTCGAGCGTCGGCACAGTGTGCGCCGTGAAATTGGCATCACTGCCACCGCCGGTGTAGCAGTCGCCGAGATCGATGCCGAATTCTTTTGCCAATGTCCGTGCGTGCTCAAAAAGCCGGGCGACGCCGGCGTTCTTTTCGAAAGGCGGCCGATTGAGGCCGCCGGTCACTGTGACTTTCGTGTCTGGATTCTTCGGCTTCAGCGTGCGCAGTCGCGCCACCACTTCATCGGCATCCGCAAGGGATGCCACGCGCACGTCGATGGTCGCCCAGCAGTGAGCGGGCACCGTGTTCGCCGCCGTTCCACCTTCAATCCGGCCGACATTCACGGTGATCCCGCGGCTGTAATCGGTCATTCCCTCGATGTCGATGATTTGGCGCGCCATCTCCAGGATCGCGCTGCGGCCATCCGCATGTCGTGTGCCAGAATGCGAAGGCCGGCCGTCAACTGTGATGATGAAGCGCGCCACACCCTTCCGCCCCGTGACGACCTTGCCCCCATCTCGGGCGGGCTCTGTGACGAGCACGTACTTCGCATTTCGGGCCTGCGCTTCAATGAGCGCGCGCGAGTTTGGGCTCCCGATCTCCTCGTCGGATGTGTAGAGCATTCGTAACGGCAACGGCGTTGTCTTGCCCGCTTCGGCCAGCGAGCGGTAAGCCGCGTAAGCGAGATACGCGCCGCCTTTCATGTCGTAGATGCCCGGACCGTAAGCACGATCACCCTCGACCCGAAACTTGAACTGATCGAGTGTGCCCTTTGGGTGGACGGTATCCAAGTGGCACAGGACGAGAATACCCGGCCCGTCATCGTTCCAGGGCGCAGAAATCAGCAGGTGATCGGCCGTTGTCTCCGATCCAGGGATCCGATCGACCTTTGCGCCGGCCTGCCGAAAACCCGTCGCGACCCGCTCTGCAAGACGATTGACCCCGGCGACGTCTGCCGTATGGCTTTCGATCTCGACCCATGTCGAGATTCCGGCCAAAAGCATACTCGCATCGGGGCCCGTCATCGATCTGTTCCTGTGAGTCTGGTGGGTCGCTAAGCCGTCTGCTTCAGCACATCTTCTGGGAGCCACTGCGGCGAGCGAGCGCGGTATTCGGCGATATTATGTTGTACGACATGATGCAGCGACCCGGTTTGCGCGTGGACGAAACGCTGCCGCATGGAGCTGTTGCCCCCGGCCAGGATCTGCCGCAGCGTCACGAAGTATTGCTCATAGCCGAGAGCTGCAATGCTTCCGCTGATCCGGTCGCACCAATCGAGCACGTCGTCCCGAAGCGGCTTCACGCTGCCGTCGAGTTGGGTCACGAGCTTGGCATCGAGCCCGAAACGCATGGCGCGCCACTTGTTTTCGCGCGCGAGCCAACGTGGCGGTGGCGGCACCTGGTCGAGCCAACTCGCATGGTCTTTGAACCAGTGCGCGAGCGCATGGACGAAAGCGACGACGGCCAGCGTTTCCGCAAGGCTTGCCAGCCCGTCGCAAATCCTGATTTCCAGCGTCCCATGGGCCGGGCTCGGTCGCAGGTCCCACCAGAGGTCCTTCAGCGATTGAATGGCGTCGCACGCCTTCAACGTGTTGCAGAGCTGACCGAACTCCCGCCAGGAATGCACCACGTAGGGCTGTCCGGCTGTCGGCAGCGCCTCGTAGGTGGTCGGCCGGCAGGAGGCGAGCCCGGTGTCTTCACCCTGCCAGAAGGGCGAGCTGGCCGACAGCGCCAAGAGGTGCGGAAGGAAGTGCAGGAAGAAGTTGTTGAATCGGATGCACTCGTCGCCGCTGCCCATGCCGAGGTGGACGTGCATGCCGTAGACGGTCATGCGCCGTGTCAGCCACTGATTGCGGTCGATGAGCTCATTGTATCGGGGTGTGGGTGTGATGATGCAGTCGGCATAACGCGCAAACGGGTGGCACCCGGTGGTCGAGAAGAAGATGCCAAGGCTGTCGCCGATTTCATCGAGACGATCCAAAGCAGCCAGGAGGTCACGTCCGATTTCGTGGACGTCCTCGCACTTTCGCGAGTTGATCTCGACAGTGCTGAGGTAGAACTCTTTGGTGATGTTGGGCAGAGCGGTCGACCGGGCCAAAACCTCTTCGGCGCGGGGGACAAGATTGAGTGTCTCCTTGTCGAGGAGTTGCAGCTCTATCTCCACGCCGAGTGTCAGCTGTCCGCCTGAACGGAACGTGATGAAATCCTCGCAGTCCGTAGTTGGATGAAGCGCGAGGCGTTCAAGGATGGATTCGAGCGGTGCCGTGCGTCGCGTGTCGACCATGTATCATGAAACTCCATGGTTCTTGGTGATGCAAGTGCCGCCACCGCTCGGCTTCGCACCCCCCAGAGAGAGATGTAAGCGCGAGGCGCCGCCCGAGGAACTGCTTCTGGACTGATCAGTAGTTGCCGAAAATCTACCGGCTTGACGGAACTCTGGGCTGCGATGCGAGACGGGATTCCCGCCAAGTCATGAAA
>Ga0180220_1002939_pt1 | contig 10341 bp, 12 predicted proteins | sample eDN5th37CBELigBY_FD_151335 | JGI IMG/M metagenome (GOLD analysis project Ga0180220, IMG submission 151335) | Enriched backyard soil microbial communities from Emeryville, California, USA - eDNA 5th pass 37_C BE-Lig BY (version 2) (version 2) | ecosystem: Environmental > Terrestrial > Soil >... | reverse complement strand
CAGGTTCATCATGTCGTCGGTCATCGGTGGTCCTTCCAGAAAGGGGTTGGCTTCGACAACCAGACCCTACCGGAAAGCGCCGATGACCACCGCGCTACCCAGCTACACCACGCCCAGGGACGTCATCAACCCCACTTGCGCCTAGTGCGGAGAGGATCGGGCTGAATTCGTTGTTCTGACTATCTGACGTCATCTGTTCTTCCTGTTTTCATCAGAAATTCGGCTCTCACGCACACCTGCTGACATGCGGCTCCTACGATGTGCCGATCAGTCGTGCTTTAGCAGATCGAGTTTTGCTCTCCCGTAGATCTGGCGTTTAATGAGCTTCAAGCGTGTGATCTGGCCATTTGACCACGGTGAGATGATTGCGTTTCTTACAGCGTCGAGGTCCTTTCCACGCCGCTGGCAAACGATCCGACCAGGCTATTCTGGGCAGCTTCCAGCCCCTCGTCGAGCCTTCGTGCTGTCTTCGAGCGGATCATGGACTGGAAGTCACCAATGGCCGTGCGGGCGACAACCACTTCAGGGACGTTCACCTTGATTGCCGCCACCAGTATTGCTTCGGATTTTTCAAGCTCATCGCGTGCGGTGGTCATGAGCCGGGCGATGTTTCGTGCCGATGGTGTTCTGGCGAGCCCACTCTGATTGGCCTTTTCCGCAAGGCGTCGGCGTTGGGCCCATTGCGAGATGACGTCGCTCTAGCCTGAAAAACCCTTCGCCTTGATCTCGCGCCAGAGTGCCAGGGCGTTCCGCGCCCCTTCCGCCCAGCGACTGTCGAGCCACGGCGCCATGGACGCATGTTGGTCGTGAAAATCGACACTATCCAGCCTGATCTCACCTATGATCCTGCCGTGAACCTTGATTACCCAAGCATGACAATGATCAATCAGCCTTTGGACCCAACGAGCCGCACTGTCTCTTGTTGAGGCTTACCGTGCTTCGGCAAACATTTCGATTACTTCGGCACGCTTACCTAAGGAAATTCGAGCTTCCACGTCGTCGACGGAAGCCTGTCGCAGCTTAAGATATTTTCCTTTCAATAAGCTCGTCATGGTTTCGCTCCAGGGGCATCATTCATCCCGTTTCGTGAAAAGGCGCAGAAGATGACCGCTTGAGAATGACGTGCTCGCGAGCATTTTCAGCTCCAGCGCCTTCGGCAGATCGAGGAATAAGGGTTTTCCGCCGCCATATGCGACGGGATTTGTGATGATTGCGAATTCGTCGATGAGATTGGCCCTCACGAGTGATTGAGCGAAGCTGGCGCCTCCCCACGCAATAATCTCGCCATCGTGCTTGCGTCGCAAAGACGCGACCTCGCTGGCCAAATCGCCACTCGCGATCGTGCTTTCTGGCCAGTCGGCAACCTTTAGCGTCTTGGAGAAAACGACCTTCGGAATATCGTTCATCGGCGCGGCGTAAGGGTCTTTCGATGTTGGCCAGACCGTCTTCATTTCCTGATAGACGACCCGCCCCATGATATGTGTGCTTGCATGCGAAATCCGGTCGAGTTTCCAACGCTTCAACTCTGGAGGTTCCGGCATCGCGCCGACGGCCATGCCATCCGGCTTTACAACGTATCCGTCGAGCGATGCTGTCATGATCAACGTGACCTTTGACATTTGAACCTCCCTTTGGTGTCTGTAGTGACAAGACGAATGACAACCACGCTCTTCGACATAAGACTGGAATTTTGTCCGCGATGGTCTTTCCTCAACCTCGCGCCGCCCAGATGGTGATCAGCGCGATAGGGCCAAAGATGACCCACTGGATGAGGTCCCACGGATTGCCGAACTAGGCGAAGCTGAAGCCAAGGCAGAGCAGGGCGAGGGCAAGGTAGTGCCCGCCGATGAACCAGGCCAACGGCATACGCCAGGCCGGGCGATAGGCGGCGACCAGCATTCCGATGGCGCCGATCGCGGCCAGCAGTGCGATATCGTACCAGACGATGTCGAGCACCGCAGTGACTTCAGGGGGCAGGTCAGCAGCGTAAAGCGGCACCATCACCTCGGTGTTGCCACTGACGAAATGATAGACCACCGCCGATCCGCTCAGGGCAGCGCCCAGCAGCAGGCCATAGCGCCGCATCGGGGCGACTGACATGGGGGTTGGCGTGTCGATGTCCGTTCGGATGGCCATGATCTGCCCCTATTCAATACGGTGCCGTATGGTACGTGAATAGTTGCGCTGAGTCCATACTTGTGCGTATGGAAGTCGAAAATGACGCAGGAAACCCATGGCCAGACGCAATACGCTGCAGCCGAAAGACTGGATCATCGGGGCGACCCGCGCTTTGGCCGCGGGCGGAGTGGACGCGGTGTCGGTCGAAGGCATCGCCAAACAACTCGGTGCATCCAAGGGGTCGTTCTACTGGCATTTCGCCGACCGGCCGGCGCTACTTGAAGCGGTGTTCGATCTGTGGGAACGCGAAGGGACGGCCGATCTGATCGAGCGGGCCGAGGCCGTCGCTGACCCGGCCGAGGGCCTGCGAGTGCTGGCGAGAGATACCCTGGATGCCGAAACCAACGGTATCGATGTGGCGCGAACCGAAGCAGCGATCCGCGCCTGGGCCTCGCGCGACCCCGCAATAGGCAGACGCTTTGCCCGCATCGAGGACAACCGCACGGCGTTTCTTGCCCAGCAGATCCGTGCACTGGGTTATGACGAAGTAACGGCTCTGCGACTGAGCAAGGTGGTGCATCTGGCCGTGGTGGGGCTGTTTGCCGCCCGTGCATCGGGGTCAGCGCTGGCCGAGGACGAGACGCTGACCTTCATGGTTGAGTGGCTGATCGCCGATGCGCCGGGCAGGGGGCGTCGAAAGTAGCACTGCGATCGCATCGCATCATGAGCATGGTCGCCGCTGTCGTGGCCCATGCCGAGGCAATTCCCGCCAGATCGTCGGCCAGAGAACGGCTGGACGTGAGTGGAAGAACGAACCCGCTCGCGCAGGATGGGCGGCAATGTTGAAATCCCGACGATATGGCATGGCGGCTCCCCGTTGACTCCCTGCCGCTCTTTTCGTTGACTAGACTGATGAAAGACAAGCCCTTTCATAAACCAGTAGTCGTCTCCCCGCGCTTCGGACATCTCCGCCAGATTCGGACGGTTGCCGAAGCGGGCAGGGTGCTTTTGCACGAATGGCCGGAAGGCTTAAACCCGAAGAAAAACAACCAGGCTGCCAAGATCATCATTGAAACCCTCCGGGGAAATCGGAAACCGTCCGAAGCGCGAAAAGCATTGATCGATGCGGCTCAGGCAGCCGGCATCCTGATCGACGATGGCCAAAATGACGGCCATCAGATCGCGGCCGAGTAGCAGATCTCAGCCTCCAGAGTTGACGCAGTCCATTTCGATTTCGACCAGCCAATCAGGATCGATGAACCGGGAGACTTGCACGAACGTGCAGACGGGTCGGATCTCACTGAAGACTTCGCCGTGCGCACGGGCCGCTTCGCGCCACTGATCGATTTCTGTCAGCATGAGGCGGGTTCGGATTACTTGGTCCAAATGTCCGCCGGCCTCCGTAATGGCCTTAGCTGCAATCTCCAGACATAATTTCGTTTGGGCGTAGACATTTCCCTTGTGTTCGGCCTTGCCATCCGGTCCGATTGGTGCAGTTCCTGCCACTGCAATGTGAGGCCCAACTCTTACGGCACGGCTGAAGCCGATCTCCGGTTCAAGCGGCGATCCCGAAGAGACAAGTTTGCGCTGTTCCATCTTCCAACCTCCTCCCTACCTCTATGCCGACCGCACGATCCCAGATGTAACATCCAGTTCCGCAACCCCTGTGTCGAGATCAGGCGGTTCCTCGGGAAAGACGACGACCCCACGCTCGACGACCTGGTACGCGTTGGCCTCTACATCAAGGGCGAGGGTGACTTCACGCCGGGCTTCGAGGAATGGATGAAGCGGGCCGGCGGGATCAGGAATCCGCCCACGGTCAGCGCCATCCGTGTGCTCGGCCTCGAGATCGAAGCGACGGCGGTGCTGAAATGATCAAGTCACCAAGCGACAAAAGGCTGACCTGCAAGCAGCAGCCGATGCCGCAATTCGTGCGCGAGGTCCTTGAGGCGTGCGAGCTCGTCGACAAATACAGCGCGCGGCCGAGGATGTGATAATTAAGCAACTCTTAGAGCCTCGCCTGGTTGCGGTACTGGAGCTCATGTCGGAGCGAAGGAAATCTGCCTGTGCTCGGTAGTGTTACCGAACCTTTGTCGCGGCGAGTTTCTTTCTCCGCTATCGTTTCCGGCTCGCGTGCTTCAGGCCGTTGCCGCCTTGCGGTTGCGCTTTGCGGGTGCCGGCTTCTCCGCTTCTTTAGGCTTGCGGCCAAGGCCCATTGTCTTGGCCAGTGCCGAGCGGGCAGCCGCATAGTTCGGTGCAACCATCGGATAGTCAGCGGGCAGACCCCATTTTGCCCGGTACTTCTCCGGCGTCAGCCCGTAATGCGTGCTCAGATGACGTTTCAGCGACTTGAACTGCTTTCCGTCCTCGAGGCAGACGATGTAGTCCGGTGTGACCGACTTTTTGACCGGCACGGCAGGCTTGGGTGGTTCAGGTGCTTCTTCAACCGTTCCATTGATCCGGCTCTTTAGCGCCGTATGGACCTGATCGATCAGGGTAGGGAGGTCCGCGACTGGAACCGGATTGTTCGAGACATAGGCCGACACGACGTCGGCAGTGAGTTCGATGAGATTGTCCGGTTGGTTTTGATTGTTCTGGGACAAGATGGCTCCATGGAATTGACCCGACCTACGAGGTCCGGTCTCTATACATAGAGATAAGTGAAAGCAAAAGTCTTATAATCAGCCAGGCATCGGCAGGTCTGCACTTTTGTCGATGGCAACGCAATCCGCCGTTGTGCGCACATTGATGCGTTTGTCCTTGGCATAGCCTTGCGCCGCAATCGCCACCAGGTCATCCCCGGCGCGGATGGGCCGCTACCACCAGCCATCGCGCCGGTGCGGCGTGATATATGCGATCCTGACCTGAAAAGCCGCACGCCTGTTCCGATCTCCTCCAGCATCTGTTCTGAAGATCGAACACGAATGCAGAATAGCAAGGGCCCGGTCTGAGCTTCGCCCGTACCGCGCTGTTTGCCATGAGCCAGCCCGACGAGGTGGACAACAACGAAATCCTGTTCCACCCAACCGCACACGCGATGTGATCGGCTGGAAGGCAGCCAAAGCCACCTATCCACCAGCATTATCGAACTCAAGGAGCTCGCGGAAATCCAGGGCCTGTGTCAAGAGAAGGGACCTTGTGTTTCGGCCATCAGTTCTCCACCTGAAGGTTCCCTATCCGCTCAACCTGCCTGGGCAGGTCTGCCTTGATATGCTCCGGCAGGTCCTCGGCCTGAGAAAAGCTAGCAATTCTGTCCAGAAGGGCAGTTGCCTCGGCAGCACGCTCAGCTAGCATTTGCGCTTCTGCTAGGATGAGCCAACGATACAGGTGGAATATTCGCGCGTGCGGATCATCAGGAGCAGGGCCATCGGCTCCGCCGAGGCGTTCGATGACCATCTGCAAGGCCCGCTTACTGGCAGAAGCACCGCGAACGATCTTGCCGGCAAGGCTGATCTGCATGCCCTCATCGTCGCCAAACTTATCTGCGACAGCGGAATAAAAGGCCAATGCGTCTGCCTCCCGATCCGAAAGACTGCTCAGAACATCGAGCTTGAGCAGAATGAATTGCCTGTCGTTGACGACTGAGGGCGTTTCATGTTCGGCATTGTCGATGATGGCTTGTGCACTCGCAAGGTCGCGGATCACCATGGCTTCGGTCAGTTCGCGGACGGTCTTTAAAATCCGGTTATATTCTGGGGTGTTCGTCTCGGCCCATTGCTTGCGTGCAGTCTGAACGTCCCAGCGGCCTGCACGGATGTCGGAAAGAACCTCCTTGATGGCGGATGGATCGCCTATCCAGGCGACAGTGCTCTTCTCATCAACGATAAAGCCGGCCGGAACGCCTTGCTGGCCGCTCGCCTCCAGCCAGTTTCGTGTCACCGACCCGCGGGATAGTACCGAAGGTTGAGTTGGCTGCTCTTCCAGAGCCAGAATAGCCGACGTGGCCAGTTCGTGCGCTGCTTTTTCTGTACGATCCACATCACGGGTGTACACCGCCACGCCATAGAACGGGACATCGATTGCGTTCGTGAACTCTGCGGTCTCGCTGAGAAGAGGCAGGCAGCCGGCACAGCCTGCGTTCCACAGGATGACCACGCTCAGGCGGTCGAACCTCACGCTGAAGATGGGCTCGTGGTTGAACACACGATCGAGTTTCAGTTCGGGAGCACGATCCCCGGGGAGCAGGCGTGTCGTTGTTCCGGTGGCTTTTCCCCACATTCCGCCTGTCTGATGCATATCGTCCTGCCTCTCTTTGCAATTGCACCTGGTTGCTGGCATCTTCTTGCGCGTCGCGAGCCAAAGACCCGCTCAGCGAGCTTTCTACAAGTTAGGGTAGCATTCACGTCGGGATTGCCAAGGCGTGATCATACTACCCGATCATGGCTGATCGCACCCCAAGAGAACCTCATTTCGTGGCCGATGTTGACGATCTGCTTTGCGATAAAGCCACCTCAACAAGCTGCGCCAATGCAACCTTCAGACGAGATCACTCGGCCACCTTCAGATGGACTTTGGCCCCAGTGTCCCCGATGACCCTCCTTAGCGCATGTGTGGAAGGCTCCCGCGGTGAGGCAATTTCGGCTCGGTCATGCAGCGCGTCTCGAGTGCAGTCGTGTGTCCGGCCTATCAATGCAGCCGCTCTGACTGCTGGCCTTGAAGGGTTCCGCCAGGATCATGCCCCCGATCGATTAGACGGACTGCGACGTCCGACACGCTAAACGGGTTCGGCTGATCCCTCGGGGATCGAGTTGCTGCCTTCACTTACCTCTTTCGCCTCATACTTTGGGCGGCTCAGCTCGCTTGCTGGATCGTCCTCAGTTCGTTGATCTCCTCGTACTCGCCACCGCGTTTCATAATTGACCATGCAATGCGAGCCATCTTGTTGGCAAGCGCAACCGCAACGACCTTTGGCGGTCGACGCCGTAGCAGACCACCTACCCAACCCGACCCTTCGCCTCCCTCTTTGCGGATGTGACGCAGAACCGATGTCGCCCCGAGGATCAGCAACTGCCGAATATATCTGTTACCCTGCTTGCTGATGCGGCCGAGTCGGCTCTTTCCTCCCGATGAATTCTGTCTCGGGACCAAACCTAGCCAGGCCGCAAAATGTCGGCCTGATCTGAAAACCTCGGGTTCGGGAACGATTGAAGCAAGTGCCGACGCCGTGACAAAGCCGACTCCAGGAATGGTCTCAAGGCGGTTCGACAGGTCGTTTCTGTAGTGCCACGAGACGAGCTTCTTTTCGATCGCTTGAAGTCTGTCGGCGAGATCGCACACCAATCGGGCCAGTGCTTCGAGCACAAACCGGGCAAGCTCAGGTAGGTCGGTGCGCTCGCCGCGTGCGAGTTCTCTCACGATCCGCGCAATCTGGCTGATGCCGGCGCCAGTCGATATTCCGAGCTCGGCGAGATGCGAGCGGATTGAATGAAGCAACATCGTCCGCTGCTTCACAAGCAGAGCCCTCGAGCGGTGCAGCATCGCAGCCGATTGCTGCTCGACTGACTTGATCGGCACGAACCGCATCGTTGGGCGCGTCACCGCTTCACAGATCGCCTCCGCATCTGCGGCATCGTTCTTCTGCCGCTTCACGTAAGGTTTCACATAGGCCGGTGGCATTAAACGCACGTCGTGCCCCAGCGCCGAGAGCTCCCGTGCCCAATAGTGGGCAGTTCCACACGCCTCCATGCCGATCAGGCATGGTTTCAATTGCTCGAAGAACTTCAACATCTGCTGACGTCGCAATTGCCGCCTAACGATCACGTTGCCGACGGGATCGATTGCGTGAACTTGAAACACCGACTTCGCGAGGTCGATACCGACAGTCGAAATCTCTTCCATTAGAACGCTCCCTGTTTGTCCATCCTAACCGAAGCCAATCTAGCACCGGTGGAGCGGGAGCCTTCCAACCCATCGATAAAGATGGGGGCGGTTCATCTCGGCCGTTGTTTCGATGGTTGGCGCAAAAATAGCAATGGCCTTGGGGTGGACCTTGAAATGGGCGAGGGTCGCGGTCACGATCTCCCCGGCCGCGCTTTGTAGGTGCGGACTTTTCTACTTCCCTAGGCTTACGGCCAAGGCCCATGGTCCTGTCTAGAGACTGTTATGGACTGAATTGGCTGGAGGATTCAGTTTGCGGAGATGATTCGCAAACCCTATCCCTCCGACGTTTCCAACGACGAATGGGCGCTTGTGGCGCCATATCTGACGCTTTTGCCCGAGACGAGCGGGCAGCGCGAACATCTGCTGCGCGAGGTCTTCAACGGGCTGCGCTACGTGGTCAAGACGGGCATTCCGTGGCGTTCTATGCCCAACGACCTGCCGCCCTGGGCGGCGGTCTACCAGCAGGCGGCCCGCTGGCTCAAGGCGGACTGCTTCACCGCACTTGCGCATGATCTGCGTGCGCTTCTGCGCCTGGCCGCCGGTCGCCCGCGCGAACCGACGGCTGTGGTGCTCGATAGCCGGACGCTGCGCTCCACGCCCGAAAGCGGTCACAGGGCCGGCTATGACGGAGCCAAGCGCAAGAAGGGCTCCAAGCTGCATCTGGCCGTCGACACGCTCGGCCACCTGCTCGCTCTTCATGTGACGCCGGCCACCGCCGACGATCGCGCCGAGGTCGACCGTCTCGCCGCCGCCGTACAGGAGGCCACGGGCGAGAGCGTCGAATTGGCCTTCGTCGATCAGGGTTATACAGGCGAAAAGCCCGCCGCAGCGGCCAAACAGCACGGTATCACGCTGGAAGTCGTGCGCCTGCCAGAGGCCAAGCGCGGCTTCGTGCTCCTGCCAAGGCGCTGGGTTGTCGAGCGATCCTTCGCATGGGCCACAAAATGCCGACGCCTCGTCAAAGACTACGAACGCCTCCACACAACTCTCGAAGGCCTCCACATCGTCGCATTCGCTTGCATCATGCTCAGACAGGCTGTCGAAATCGCGCAGGTCCATAACAGACTCTAGGATTACCCCTAGGACTTCCGACGTTCGCCCTCAGCCCGCAAGGCGGCCTTCACCAGAGGAATACGATCCGGCCCAGCTTCTTGATGTCCCTCGCGCGACCGCTTTCCCTCCGAACGAAGCGACGCTGGTGGACTGCTTGGGCCTCACAAGCCGTATTCGGCCTCAGAGAAATTGCCGGCCTTCTCCCACACCGATTCACATCTCCGATAAGATAGGGTCACTAGGTAGGGTGGTCACAGATCGGAAACGACGTTGATCAAGGGGAGCCCGTTCAAGAGGCGCACCACGTTCTCATATTCAGCGCGTCTTTCAGGCCAGTCGATGGTGCCGGATCCAGCAGCTACATGAGGCGTGAACGCCACATTTGCCGCGGGATCATCTGCCAATGCAACGAGGTTGTTGCCCGGTTCGATGGGTTCATAGTTCCATCCGTCCGTTGCCATCCCCGCGATCCTGCCTTCCAAATAGGCTTCGGCCGCGGCGTTCTCATTCAAGACTGTGCTCGCCCCTGTCGCCACCAGCTTCGCGCCCGGTTTCAGCCCACGCAGAAATGCACCATCTACGGAGCCTTCGGTATTCTGGGAATGAGGCAGCAGGATAACGATGATATCGCTCTGTGAGCGGATGTCATCGAGGGATGAGTATTCAATACCGAAAAGGGATTCGCTCCTGGCAGGCAAGGGGGTGCGCTTGTTGTACAAAACCCGACATCCGAACGGCCGAAGGCGCAGTGCCAACTCGGCAGCGATTTCACCGAACCCGACAATGCCGACGGTTGCCCCGATCAGCGAACCGACACTTTCGATATTCGCCCAGTTGTAAGCGAATGTATTGGCGTCGCATCGTCTCGGCTTCTGGTCGGAAATCGTGCGCACGGTGTGCTCGAGAAGCCGATAATTGCGCTGAAGCATCAGTATCTGCATCATGGCATGCTCTGCGACCTTGGCGCATCTCAATACTGGCGCGTAGCTGACAGGCAGATTTCGTCGACCAGCCTCCGCCAGATCGATGTCGTGGGTCAGGCGGCCGATTCTCTGGATGAGTCTCAGTTTCGGCCCGGCGGCGATCATTTGTGCGTCGATAATCAAGGCACGCTCGGAAATGAGAAAATCCGCATCCTCCAGGTTGGCGAGAATTCCTGCCCGTGACCTGCCCCCCGTTCGTCCCTCGTTCATAACGAGAGTCCTTGGGGTTGATAGTGGTCGGTTTCGGGTTGGGCAAGCGCGCCGGGCGCGGAGCCCTCAGATTGCTCAAGCGCCCGGCGCGCTTCTG
>Ga0180220_1002938_pt1 | contig 10343 bp, 8 predicted proteins | sample eDN5th37CBELigBY_FD_151335 | JGI IMG/M metagenome (GOLD analysis project Ga0180220, IMG submission 151335) | Enriched backyard soil microbial communities from Emeryville, California, USA - eDNA 5th pass 37_C BE-Lig BY (version 2) (version 2) | ecosystem: Environmental > Terrestrial > Soil >... | reverse complement strand
ACGAGCGGCAGAGCGTCGCCATGAGGTCGGGAACGGTGACGGGCCGGTCCTTGACCTCCGAGCCGTCGGGGCTGGTTTCGCCGATCACCCGGCCCCCCTGGACGCCTCCGCCGGCCAGGGCGACGTTGAAGGCCCGGGGGAAGTGGTCGCGCCCGGCCGCGCCGTTGATCTTGGGAGTGCGGCCGAACTCGCCCATCCAGACGATCAACGTGCGGTCGAGCATCCCACGGTCCTTCAAGTCGGCCACCAACGCGGCGAAGCCGGGGGCGACCTGACCGGCCAGATTGGCGACCCGCTTGTTGTTGTCGACGTGGGTGTCCCAGCCGTTGGAGCGGACCTCGACGAAGGTGACGCCCGCTTCGACGAGCCGACGGGCCAACAGACAGCCCTGGCCGAACGGCGACTTGCCGTAGCGATCGCGCGTGGCGGGGCTCTCCTCCTCCAAGTCGAACGCCTTCACGCGGGGGGACAGAACGAGGTTGGCCGTCTGCGTGTACAGCTCGCGGTGATCGCGGACCCGGTCGGCCCCCCCGGCGCGCTCGAAGCCCGCCGATTCCAGGCGACCGAGCAGGCCGAGCCGACGATTGAAGCGGTCGACGGCGACCCGGGGAGCCAGGTTGTTCGGCGGTCGCCGAGGGTTCTGGATGACGAACGGCTCATACGAGGCGCCCAGATAGCCCGCGCCGGTGGTCGGGCCGCCGATCGAGACGATGTGGGGCAGGTCGAACCGATCGTCCCCAAGTTCCATCGCCGCCGAGCAGCCGATGTGGGGATGCTTCAGCGTGGACGTGGGGACGTACCCGGTGTGAAGATGGTAATTGGCCCGCTGGTGGTTCCCCTCGGTGTTGGTCATCGACCGGATCAGGGCCACGTCGTCCATGACCTTGGCGAGATCATCCCACCCCTCGGCGATCGAAACGCCCGGAACGGCCGTCTCGATCGCCTTGGTCTCGCCGCCGTGGTCGGTTCCCGGCTTCGGGTCGAACGTCTCCAGTTGGCTCGGGCCGCCGTTCATCCAAAGGAGGATGCAGGCGGTTTGCCGCTTGCGAAGCTCGTCGGCCCGCAAGGCCATCAGGTCGGTGAAGGAGAACGGCAAGATCCCCCCGGCGGCCAATCCCGCGGAGCCCCAGCCGATCGACCTGAGAAACCCTCGGCGACCGACGACCCCGTCGCGATTCATGGCCACGTTCACGATGCTCGATTCAGTCGGCATGGATCAATGCTCCCGGTCGGTGGGGCGGTCGGCGGAACGCCCCGGCGAGTCGAATGAGTGGAGGACCACCGCGCTTTTCGGATCGGACGGCCGCGTCAACGTCGCGAGAGAAACTCGGCCGAGTTCACCAGGCTCCAGTAAATATCCTCGAACCCCTCCCGCCGGTTCTTGGCGTCGGCCAGGAACTCGGCGCAGATTTTGGCCTCGTCGGCGGATGGCCGGCGGGCGAGGACCAACAGATAGAGGTCGTTGAGGGCGGCTTGATCGTCGGGCGCGTCCTTGAGAATCCGTCCCAGCGGGGTTCCCGGCCTGGCCTGGGTCCGGTTGTGGACGATCGGACCGTTCATCAGGAAGAGGGCCTGAGGGATGGTTCCCAAAACTTCGTCGCCGTCAATCGAGGGATCGACCCCAAAGAGGCTGTTGAACGCCGCCCGAGGCGCCGCCTGGCGCGGGGGAGCGGGCTTGGCGGATTTCGCCTTGGACGCCGGTTCCCCTTCGTCCTCGTCTCCGTCCGCGTTTTTATTCTGGTCGCTGGAGGAGGGCGGCGAGGCGAGGCCCAGGGCCGAGTCGAGGGCTTCGAGGATCTGGTCGGCTCGGAGCCGATTGGCGCGGTTGGAGGCGAGTTGGGCCTCGCCGGCCGGTGACGATGTGGGTCGGGGCCGGCGCTGGTAGGCTTCGGTGTTGAGGATCGTCCGGAAGAGCCATTGGACGTCGTAGCCTCCGTCCCGCCACTGATCGGCCAGCGGGTTGAGGATCTCCTCCCCCTTGGCGAGCCGCTCGGGCCCCAGGTCGTCGAGCACCTCGTAGAAGCCCTCGCCCATCAAGACCGTCCAGATCCGGTTGACGTAGGCGCGGGCGAACCAGGGGTTGTCTTGCCCGGTGACGAACGAGGAGGCCAGCGCGCGGAGCTTCTCGGGAGGGAGCCCGGCGGGGATCTCGGCGACGGTTTCGGTCGAGGCGAGGAAGAACTTCGGCGCGACCGGAACCTTCTTGTCGGGATCGTTCAGCAAGGGCATCGCGTAGTTGGCGCGGGGGCGGGTTTCGACGGCGAAGACCGCGCGCTTGCCGCGCTCGGCCTTCTCGACCCGGCGGACTCGGGTTCCGGCGAAGAAGGCGGCGAACTCGTGGAACTGCTCGCGCTTCCACGAGTCGGTGAAGTGGTTGTGGCACTCGGCGCACTGGATCTGCACGCCCATGAAGACGCGAGAGACTTCGCCGGCCATCTCGACCGGCCTGGCCTGATGGGCGATGCCAAAGGCGACCGCGCCGTTCTCGTCGTTGCGGCCGGTGGCGGTGATCAGGTCGCCGGCGATCTCGTCCCAGGGGCGGTTCTCTTGGAACTGTTGGGCCAGCCAATCCTCAAGCTCGTTGTAACGGACTTGGCCCGCGTTGGGGTTGGTGGCCCGAAACTGGATCACCTCGCGCCAGTATCGGGCCCAGTTCCGGGCGTAGTCGGCGTCGGCCAACAGCGCGTCGACGAGCCGGGCGCGCTTGTCGGGGCGGTCGTCGGCGACGAACGCCTCGACCTCCTCGGCGGTCGGCGGAACGCCGGCGAGGTCGAAGGAGACCCGACGGATGAACTCGGCGTCGGAGGTCGGCGGGGCGGGGCGGACGTCGGGACTGTTTTGGGCCAGGAACGAGGCGATCAGCGAATCCAAGGCCGCCGGGGTCATCGTCGGCTCGACGACCGTTCGCTCGGGACGCTGGGCCATCACCGCGTCGAACTTGGCGGCCTCGGCCTTTTTCCTCGCCTTCTCGGCCGCTTTTTTCTTCGTCGCGGCCTTGGCGCCGGGCTTGGCCTCGGCCTTCTTGGCCGGCGTCGGCTTGGGCTTCGGCTTCTCGTCGGCGAGCCCGAAGGCGGCGCACCCGAGCAGTCCGATCGAGGCCAACAGGGCGGTCCAACCAAGTCGCGGGATCACCCCGCGCCGGCCCGTTCGTCGAAGGAAACCCGAAAACATCTTGGCGGTTCCTCTCCGGCGGCTCGCGACTCCGACCCGCCGCCACACTGTGCCAACGCGACTCGACAACCCGACGCCTCGCCTTAATCTTCGCGCGGCGGAGGGCGCCAAACGGGCGCCCGCCCAAAGGGATTAAACACCGGGGATCGTCAAAGGTTTCGCGCGATGGAGAAAAATTCAACAATCGCGGGAGATCCGCTCAACGAACCGCGGCGATGATCAGGTGTCCCGCGACCAGCAGGCTCAAAAGCGCCAGGAGTCCCGAGGGCATGAATTTTCGGGGGGCGGAGCCGGCGTAGCGGAAGTTGAAGAAGACGCAGAGGGCCGCGGCCAGCGCCGCGCCGAGGAACAGGCCGAAGGACGGCGTCCATTGGGCGACCCCAAGAGCCGCCATCGCCACGACCGCGCTGCCGATTCCGGCGATCAGCGACGGTCGGCTTCGGGCCTTGATGTAGCCGAAGACCCCGCCGACGGCCAAAAGCACCGCGTAAAGCAAAAGGACGATTTGAGCGGTCGCGTGGGTGAACATGGTCGCCTCAACTCCCTGGTTCGAACCGGGTTTCGGGTTCGTCCCCCACTGTAGAGAAGCGACGCCCCGGGGGCAACCGACGGCCGCGGACGCCCTCGGGACATTCGCCGCCAACCGCCGGTTTGGCGGAACCCTCGCCCTCATTTGGAACGAGAAAAATCGGCCTCGCGTTTCCCAAGGGCCTTCGATCCCGTATCGTTGGCCGGGTGTCGGCCGGTGGCGTTCCGTTCGCCTCGCCGCTTGCATGAAAATGGGTTGCGCAAGGACCTTTTGGAAAGGATCGATGACGATGAAGCCAACGACGGCGGCGCTGCTGTCGATGCTCGCGGGCTCGACGCTGCTGGCCGGGGAGCACCGCGAGGCGACCTGCGAGGGCGCTTATCCCAAACACCTTCAGGGCGTCTGCGTCGACGACCAGGCGATCTACTGGAGCTTCACCACCGAGTTGGTGAAGACCGACCTCGACGGCAAATTGATCAAGAAAGTCCCGGCCGACGACCATCACGGCGACCTTTGCCACCGGGACGGGAAGATTTACGTCGCGGTGAACCTTGGGAAGTTCAACGACCCCAAGGGCAACGCCGATTCCTGGGTCTACGTCTACAACGCCGAGGATCTCTCGCTGATCGCGAAGCGCGAGACGCCCGAGGTGTTCCATGGCGCGGGGGGGATCGACCATCGGGACGGCCATTTCTTCGTCGTCGGCGGCCTGCCCAACGACGTCGAGGAGAATTACGTTTACGAATACAATGGCGATTTTCAGTTCATCAAAAAGCACGTCGTCCCAAGCGGCCACACTCACCTGGGCATCCAAACCGCGGCCTTCGCCGACGGCCGTTGGTGGTTCGGGTGCTACGGAAGCCCGGCGGTCCTGCTCGTCGCGGACGCCGACTTCAACATGATCGGCCGGCATCAATTCGACTGCGCCCTGGGGATCGTCGGCCTTCCCGACGGTCGGTTCCTCGTCGCGAAGGGGGGCGTCGACAAGGAGAAGCGGCACACCGGCGCCTTGAAGTTCGCGGTCCCCGACGACGCGGCCGGACTGCGATTCCTCGAGTAAGTTGAATTTGGGCAACACTCAAAACTCGACCATTCCGTTTCAAAACCGTTCATCATTAGAATGATCGGTATGAGACGAACGGTCGACCTAACGCTGGCCGCGGCGGCCCTGCTCGCGCTGGGGTTTCTTGCGATCGTCCATTCCCGCGACCTACCGATGGGGATCGTGGGCGAGTGGGAATGGCCTCGGATCCACGAGCCGCTTCCGGCCGCGGGTCTGTTGATCGCCGCGGCGGGCGTGATGGCTTACGGCGGCCTCGCGGCGATGGGGCATCGGGCCCTTGGCGACCCCGCGCCGGGCCGCGCGCGCGAGGCGGGTTGGGTGGCGGGGCTCGCCGTCTCGGCCGTCGCGCTTCAGGTCCTCATCCCGATCGGCGCGCCCCACATCTACGGGCTGACGAAGTGGAGTTACATCCATTATCTAAGGGGAGCCACCGGCTACCTCGAAATCGCCAAGGATCAGGCCCGGGCGGCCCCCTTGCGGTTCCTGGCCGAGTACCCGGAATGGATCGCCGCGAAGGATTCGAACCACATCGGCGCGCACCCGCCGGGGCTGATCGCGATGTACGCCGGGCTGTTGAGCCTGACGGAGCGCCACGGCGCGACGGCCGGGCTCGTGATCGCCGCGACGCCTCCCGCGGTGGACGAGGGCTTCCGGCGGGTGGAGGTGGACGTTTCGGGCCCGGCGGCGATCCCCTCGACCGAGCGGGCGGCCGTCGTTCTCGCGAGCCTGATCGCGCTTTTGGCCTGCGCCGGGACGGTGGTTCCCCTATATCTGCTGGCGCGCGAGTCGCTTTCTCCGCGATGGGCGTGGGCCTCGTCGGCGCTCTGGCCGTTGGCCTCGGCTCCGAACCTGTTCCAGCCGCTTTCCGACACGATGTATCCCTTCCTCTCGGCCTCGGCCCTCGCCCTGGCCGCCTGGTCGGCTCGGCTCCGCGCCAAGCCGGGAGCCAGGGCGCGGACCCCGGCGCTCTTGGCGATCGGCTCGGGGGCCGCGATGGCGTTTGGGATGTTCTTCTCGCTCGCCTTCCTGCCGATCGGCCTGATCGCCGGGCTGATGGTCATGGCGACCCCGTCGCTTCGCTGGACGAGCCGGCTTGAGCTGATCGCCTGGATCGGCGCGGGCTGCGCGGCGGTGGTCGGGCTTTGGTGGTTGACGACCGGGGCCAACCCGTTCGTCATTTGGTGGTGGAACTTGTGGCACAACGCCCGGTTTTACGAAGGGCACCGCCGCTCCTACTTCCCCTGGATCCTCATCAATCCGGTCGAGCTGGCGATCGCCGCGGGCTTGCCGGTCGTCGTCTGGTTCCTCGTCGGGGCGATCGGCGACCCGCGCGGGGTTCCTCGAGTCGCGTGGAGCGCCTTGGCCGTTCTGGTCCTGGTCGACCTGAGCGGCCGGAACCTGGGCGAAGTCGCGCGGCTCTGGATGATCTTTCTTCCCGCCCTGTTCCCGGCCGCCGGAGTGGGCCTGGCGCGACTCGGGGCCGGCGGACAGGCGCTCTTCGTCACCCTCGTCTTGATGGGGATGCAGACCTTGGGTCTTCAGTGCATGCTCCAGTTCGTCTACCCGTTTTGATCGGGCGCCCCAAGAATTCCTCAAGTTTTTCAGGAGCCCCATGACGACGGAAAAGCCAATCCGTCCACTTGGGCCGACGCCCTCGGAGTCCCGGATCCCGGCTACAATAATAGGGCGGGCGCTTTCGTGGGCGGCCTCCGCGGGGCCGAGCCGCGCGCCGACGGCCAAAGCCAACGCGCCCGGGGTCCCGGCGCTCGGCGATTCGGGGCCGACATTACGGTTCGTAATCGGCTTTCCCTATTTCCGGCTTGTCGCGTATAGTGTCGCCCAGAATTCTTCGTCCGAGGCCGACGTCGGCGGCTCCCTTTGGATTTTTGAGCGGGCCCCCCGGGAGGCGAGGATCGCCCCCGAGCCGTTCGCGGCTGATTCGACACCAGGAGGCGCGTCACAATGGCGATTCATTCCGATTTCTCGGCCCGGCCGGGCCTGGCGACCCGCGACGAGCGCGACGCGACGGAGACCGCCGAAGCGAATTTCGTGATCGACGACGAGCGCCGGGATTGGCTGCTGAAGAATCTCGGACCGTCGATCTGCCGCAAAATCGGCGTCTATCCGATCCCCAAGGATTTCGTCCTCTCGGTGGTGATCCCGGTTTACAACGAGGCCCGGACGATCCACGAGATTCTCAGGCGCGTCCGCGCGGTTCCGATCCGCAAGCAGATCATCCTGGTTGACGACTGCTCCAAGGACGGCACCGCCGACATCCTCCGCGAGCTCGCCAAGACCGAGGACGACCTGACCATCGCCTTCCACACGGTCAACCAAGGCAAAGGCGCGGCGCTTCGGACCGGCTTCAAGCACGCCACCGGCGACGTCGTCATCATTCAGGACGCCGACTTGGAGTACGAGCCCGAACAATACCCCGAGCTGCTCCAGCCGATCCTGGAGGGCAAGGCCGACGTCGTCTACGGCTCCCGGTTCATCGGCGAAACCCACCGCGTGCTCTATTTCTGGCACTCCGTCGGCAACAAGTTCCTCACCCTGTTGTCGAACATGTTCACCAACTTGAATCTCACCGACATGGAGGTCTGCTACAAGCTCTTCCGTCGCGAGATCATCCAAAGCATCCCGCTGAAGAGCAACCGCTTCGGCTTCGAGCCCGAAGTCACCGCCAAGGTCGCCCGGTACAAGGTCAAGGACGAGAACGGTCAGGAGCGCGCCTGCCGGATCTACGAGATTCCGGTCTCCTACCACGGCCGGACCTACCGCGAGGGGAAGAAGATCGGCGTCAAGGACGGCTTCCAGGCCCTATACTGCATCGTCCGCTACGCCTTCGCCGACTAACTCAACACCTGGACCAGCACAACGCCATGAAACGACCCCTTCGACGCCTCGCCGCTTGGATCGCGCTTTTCTTGGTCTTCCCGGCCGCGCCGATGGCGGCGGCTCAGCGGCCCATCGCCGACGACGCGCCGGCGGCGAAGCCGTCGGAGGCGGGGGAGGGGACCGCCTCGGCTCGAACGAGCCAGCGCGACCGGCCCGGGTACTACATGGGGCGTCGGATCGCCGACGTCATGTCGTGGCGGGGGGCCGAATGGCTCTACCGCCAGACTCGGATCGAAGAGGAACAGCCCGAGGCGATGCTCGACGCGCTCGAGATCGCCCCCGGCTCGACCGTCGCCGACGTCGGCGCCGGCGTCGGCTATCACAGCCTCCGCCTCTCGAAACGGGTCGGCCCCGAAGGCCGGGTGCTGGCGACCGACATTCAGCCCCAGATGATTCGGATGCTCAAGCAGAACGCCCGAGCCGCCGGCGTCCGCAACGTCGAGGCCGTTCTCAGCACCCAGCGCGACGCGAAGCTTCCGGCCGAAGCGGTCGACCTGATCCTGATGGTCGACGTGTACCACGAATGCTCCGACCCCGAGGCCGTTCTGGACAACCTCTTCCAAGCCCTCCGCCCCGGCGGCCGTCTCGTCCTCGTCGAGTTCCGGGGAGAAGACCCCGAAGTCCCGATCAAGCCCGAGCACAAGATGACCATCGCCCAAGTCCGTCGCGAGGTCGAACCCCGGGGCTTCGCGTTCCAGAAGACGCTCGACTTCCTCCCCTGGCAACACATCATCATCTTCGAGAAGCCGAAGCCGACTCAAGAAGCCGAAGCCGTGGTGGACGACCAGGCCCAAACCGGCGGCCCATCCCCAGCGACGCCCTAACGCGGCGCGTGATCGGGCGACGTCGGCTTTGGGAGGATTGGACTCGGGAGGGCGAGGCCCTGTCACCGGACGCATAGTTTCGGGCGAAATTCGGACACGAAAGTTTCGCGCGTCGCCCGCCGGAACCAGGCGGCCTTTCATCATGAGTTTCAGTGACTTGAACAAATTATCATTCGACTGGAAGCCGACGCAGTCGCTCCGCGTCGAATTGCGTCAGGGGCCGCCTGCACAGCTCCACGCCGGTTTGGTCGCTGATCGACCACTGAGCCGATTCCGCGTCGAGTTGCAACACCACCTCCTTGCCGCGATTGACCGTCCCCACGTACGGCTTTTCGTGATACAACCCGATCTTCCCGCCGCAATCCACCCGCCGCGCCACCGGCGTCCCCGCCAGATGCGACAGGACCGTCTCCCAGGACCAATTGGCTCGCTCCCACGCCGCGTCGAACGGCCGTCCCGAGTGGATCAACCCCGGATGCGCGGCCAGTCGCGAGGCCGATCCGGCATGCGGGTAGCATTCGCGCTGCACCCGATCCTCCTCGTCCAGCCGCCGCTGCAGTTCGGCCACCGAGCGGCACCGATCCGGCTCGGCCCAAGCCTTCGCCACGCCCTGACCGCGTTCCACCACGCCGTTGTCCTGGGGGGTTCGCGGCGGAATCCAGTTGACGCACAGGCCCAGGCCAATCAGCCAGCACGCCAGCGGCGTCGGCAGATCGCCCCAGGACCCCCAGGGGTTGCCGTTGTCGAACCGCACCGACGCCGGACGGCCCCAGCGGGCCAGGCAGTCGCGCAACTCGGCTTGGACCAGTCCGGGGGGCACTTGGACGAAGTACCCCCGGGGGGAAAACGCGGCTGTGCAGCGCCGCCCCCGAGCACTCGTCGGCCACCCGAAGCCAGGAGATCATCTCTCCCGTGGCCAACCGCTTTTGGTCGGCGGCGTCGACTTGCCAGACGGCGTGCGGGCGTTCGGCCCGGCGCCGGGATTCGGTTCGTCGCCGCCCACGCGGGGCCGGAGCCAGGCCATGCCGCCGCAGCCAGCGGCGGATGGTCCGATCGGAAGGGATTTCGGCGTCCGGGGCGATCTGGTTCAACTCGATCCGGATGCGGACGGCTCCCCAACGGGGATGGCGGCGGCGGAGGGCCAGGGCGTCCTCCAGCAGCGGCGGAGGCGGCTGGGCGCGTCGCCCACAGGGGCCGTAACGGGGAGCCATCCCGGTCGGGAGGCGATCGTCGGGCGGGATCTCGGCCGCGCGTCGCGCCAGGTCTCGAACCGTGCTCACCGGCAGGTCGAGTCGTCGGGCGATTTCGGGCGGCCCGGCCCCGCGGCGAACCATCTCGGCGATGGCCAGCCGCAACGAGAGTTCCGTGGCGCGTGGCATTGATGGCGACTCCCTGGACCGGAAATGAATAAGAGTTCTTTGATTGTACGGGAGGATGTCCGTGCGCGAAACTTTCGTGTCCGAATTTCGCGCGAAACTATGCGTCCGGTGACAGGCTCCCGCCGAGCCCCACGCCATGCGCCGGCTCGGCGGGAGCCTCGCCCTCCCGGCCCCGATCCGCGACTTCATCCGTAAACCCCTTGACCCCCATCCGGCCGTTCCGGCCACCTTCCCCCGGAGCAAGATTATTCGCCGTCGGCGCAACCCCATCCATCAGACTGGCCGGCGCGCGGGAGAGCGGCCGAGCGGCCGAAAGCCCCGAAGGGGCGGCCGTCGGTAGCCGGGGGTGTCAACCCTCGTCGTACTACACAAATCGTAAAGTCTTGCGTCGCAAGGATTTGCGTTCTGGATCCCGCATGGATGCAGCGCGGCGCAAATCTTGGCGATTACAGGACTTACGGCGTCAATGTTCGGACTTA
>Ga0180220_1002937_pt1 | contig 10344 bp, 7 predicted proteins | sample eDN5th37CBELigBY_FD_151335 | JGI IMG/M metagenome (GOLD analysis project Ga0180220, IMG submission 151335) | Enriched backyard soil microbial communities from Emeryville, California, USA - eDNA 5th pass 37_C BE-Lig BY (version 2) (version 2) | ecosystem: Environmental > Terrestrial > Soil >... | reverse complement strand
GCCGCCCTTCTTGCCGCAATCGGGAACCGTCCGCCCGGTTGGCATCGTAAACGACGAATGGGGGGAGAAACACGCCGCTGCATTTGTTGATCGTCCCCTGAATCGGTTTCAGATATTCGCTCATCGTATACCCGTTGTCTCCGCCGGCTTGGAAGGATTTCTCCGTTCCGCCCGCCGTGGTGGCCACCATGAATTCCTTCCCCTTCAAACGGTCCCCGCCGGGGCCGTAAGCCCAGCCGGATAGGATCACGTCGTCGAACCACTTTTTGAGGAGGGGCGGCGTGCTGTACCAATAAAAAGGAAACTGCAGCACGATTCGGTCATGTGCGGTCAACAGCCGATGCTCGCGGGCGACGTCGATGTTCCAGTCGGGATATTCCGCGTAAAGGTCGTGGACGAAAATGCCCTGCTCTCCTTTCACCGCGTCAATGAGCGCTCGATTGGCTTTGGAGACGCCAAGATCGGGATGTGCCGCAATAATCAATGTTTTCATATGGAATCATCCTTTCGTCGGTTCACGAGGGTTTAAAAATGATGCATGCGTTGGATTCATCTCCAGTATGGTTCCGATTCCGTTTTCTGAAAAGTACGCTTTTTTTTCATACCAGGTCTCTTCAACCGTACCGTTCGCTCGGACGCGGGTTGCGGAATGGTACCAAAAAACGTACTATGTCCGAGAAATGAGAGTACTGTAAGATAACGGTGTGTTTTGGTAAAATGGCAAAAAAGCCGAAACCGCATCAATGGGAAGGGGGACGAAAAAACGTGAGCACGGACGAACGCCGCCCCGGGAACACGGAAGGAATCATGGCGACGCTGCATGCGATCGGAGGGAAATGGAAGCCGTTGATATTGTTCATTTTGCTCCACGAGGGGACGAAACGGTTCGGGGAATTGCGGAGGCAGCTTCCCAACATAACGCAGGGCATGCTCACCAACCAGCTTCGCGAACTGGAGCGCGACAAGCTGATCACCCGGAAGATTTATCAGGAAATTCCGCCCAAGGTCGAATATTCCCTGACGGAGCACGGCAAGTCGTTAAGCTCGGTGCTTAAAGATATGTGCTCCTGGGGATTTAAGCACCGGGATTACGTGGAAGGTTATGAGGAAGAGCGGGCAAGCAGGTAACTCGTCATGCCTGATTCAGCCCCGCTTTTCGAATCGAACTGAATATGGAGGCGCCGGGGGGAATCCTTCGGCGTTTTTTTTGCGCCGTAATAATTTCAACCTCGAATCGAAATATTGTCTCCTCAAAATTTATGGCCCCCTCGATTAGACTAATCCTTAGACGACGTCAAACTTATTTTCGAGAGGGGCAAAAGAAAAATGAAACGAGGCAAAAAATGGCCGCTGCTGCTGCTGTCGCTGCTGCTTACCGCATCGCTCGCGGCATGCGGCGGGAACGGCGGCAAGCAAGAAACCCAAACGACGCCCGGGAACACGACGGACAACAACACCGCGCCATCCGGCGATGCAAAAGGGGATTCCGGCGAAAAAGTGGAGCTGACCTTCTGGTCGCTCGGAACGACCAACTACGAGGAACTGGGCAAGGAATACACGAAGGAACATCCGAACGTCACGATCAAGTTTCAAAATACGTCGGACCAGACGGCCCATCACAACAACCTGACGACGGCGCTGTCCGCAGGCTCCGGGGCGCCCGACATCTTCATGCTTGAAATCGGATTCATGGAGCGGTTCATCACCGCCGAGGACAAATTTTACAACCTGAACGAATTGGGCGCCAAAGATATCGCCGGCAACTATCTGGACTGGAAATGGAAACAGGGGTCTTCCAAGGACGGCAGCTTCCAGATCGGCCTGCCGACCGACATCGGCCCGACCGTCGTCTATTTCCGCACCGATTTGGCGGAGCAGGCCGGGCTCCCGACCGACCCGGAGGCATTCGGCCAAACGATCGATACATGGGATAAATTCGCCGCTACGGCGAAGCAGTTCAAAGAAAAGACGGGCAAACCGTTCGCGGATCTGACCGACCTGGTATACAACGCCATCCGCGACCAATCCGAAGGGGAAATCTACTTCAGCAAAGAAGACGGCTCTTTCATCGGCGACAAAAACCCGCAGGTGAAAAAAGCTTACGACTTTACCGTCAAAGGCATCCAGGAAGGGTGGATCGGCAATACGCTGCTGTGGTCTCCGGAGTGGGGACAGGCGACCAATGACGGCGGGTTCGGCGTGATGCTCGGCCCGGCTTGGATGGCGGGCAACATCAAAAGCAACGGTCCGGACTCCGCGGGCAAATGGCGGATCGCCCAGCTTCCGGAGGGCGCCGGCAACTGGGGCGGTTCGTTCCTGACGCTGCCGAAACAGGGCAAACATCCGAAAGAAGCGTACGAATTCATCGCATGGCTCGACAGCAAGGAAAACCAGCTGGAATCGTTCAAGACGAAAGGGCTGATGCCGTCCATCCCGGCCTTGTATACGGATGAGGCGTTTACGGGCTTCAAGGACGACTTCTTCGGCGGCCAGGCGACGGCGGTGGAATACGGCAAGGCGGCGCAGCGCGTCAAACCGATCTATTACGGTCCGCTGCACGACCAAACCGATACCTACTTCAAGGACGCGCTCAAAAACGTGCTGGAGAAAAAAGCCGATCCCGCGAAAGAATGGGACGCGGCGGTGGAGAAGGCGAAGACGCTGGCGGCCCGCAGCTAAGCAGGCAGCCGGCAGACCCGGCATGACAGGCAACCGGCGGACCGCCTCAAAGAGGCGTTGACGCTTCGGGAATCGGCGGTTCGCGCCGCGGTTGCCGTCAGGCCCGAAGGACTCTCCCGGAGCAGGCCGGAAGCAGGCACAAGCCTCATTCCGGTCTGCTCCGGGCATATCAAAAAGCGACTTCATGGAGGTGCGTCATGGCAGAACCCGTCACCGCCGCGCGGCCCGTTTCGGCAGGCAAGCGGCCGTTCTGGACCGAGCAAAGGCGAAGCCGGTTAACGGCTTATACGTTCATATCGCCTTTTTTTATTTTGTTTGCGATTTTCGGCTTGTACCCGATTTTCTTCACGATCTATTTGTCTTTTTTCAAATGGGATGCGCTCGGGCCGATGACCTATGTCGGCATGAAAAATTACGACCTGGTCACCGGCGATCCCTTGTTTTGGACTTCGTTCACGAACACGCTCATCATGGGCGTCATGGGCACCGTTCCGCAGCTCGTAATAGCCCTGCTGTTGGCAGTTATGCTGAATTCGGCGATGACCCGGTTCAAGAAAACGTTCCGCGTCCTTTTTTTCATGCCCAACATTACGTCCATCGTGGCCGTCACCCTCGTGTTCAGCACGCTGTTCGGCAACAACGGCATGATCAATTGGCTGCTGAACCATATGGGCATGGAGAGCATGGCGTTCAACTCCGGGTGGTGGGGCGTCAAAATCGCCATTTCCACGATGGTCATGTGGCGCTGGACGGGCTACAACGCGATCATTTTCCTGTCGGGCCTGCAGAGCATCCCGCTGGACCTGTATGAAGCGGCGCGCATCGACGGCGCCAATCGGCGCCAGCAGCTGCTGTACATTACGATGCCGCTTCTGAAGCCGTTCATCGTGTTCGTTACCCTCATTTCGACCATCGGAGCGCTGCAGCTCTTTACGGAGCCGTACGTGTATCTCGGACAGTCGGGAACGGGCTCCACGCGCGAGGAAGGCATCACCATGGTAACCTATCTGTACAGCGAAGCGTTCCGCAACGGCTTTTTCGGCACGGCGGCCGCGACCGCGGTCATGCTGTTTATCATTACGATCATCTTTTCGATGATCAATATGTGGGTATCGAACCGCATGGAAGGCAGTACGGGAGGTGGCAAAGCATGAGCTCGAGCAGCTGGTCCCAACCTTCGAAGGCCCCCGGCGGAGCCGGAATTTTCGGCAAAACCGCATTTTACGTCCTGCTCATCGCAGGTGCCCTGATCTCGATCTTTCCGTTCTACTGGATGTTCGTCATCGCCACGAACGACCGCGGCGCGGTTTTCCACATTCCGCCGCTCTTGACGATCGGAGGCGAGTTTTTTAACAATTTTCAGCGCGTGCTGGAGCGGACGGATTTTTTCCAGGCGCTGCTGAATTCCCTGTTCGTCTCGTCGATGGTGACGGTATCCGTCGTTTTTTTCTGCACGCTGGCGGGGTATGCTTTTGCCAAATATGAATTCCCGTTCAAAAACGCGCTTTTTTATTTCGTCATCGCCACCTTGTTCGTGCCGTCGCAGCTCAGCGTCCTTCCGACGTACATCATCATGGCGAAGCTGCAGTGGATCGACACGTACCGCGCCTTGATCGTTCCGGCCATGGTCAACGCGTTCGGCATTTTCTGGATGCGGCAGTATGCGGCCACGGCGGTGCATTCCGAGCTGATCGAGTCGGGGCGCATCGACGGGGGCGGGCATTTCCGGATTTTCTGGAACATCGCGGTTCCGGTCATTACGCCGGCCATGGCGACGTTAGGCATCCTGAATTTCATGAACGTATGGAACGACTTTTTCTGGCCGCTCGTGGTGCTGAAAAACAGCGAGCATTTTACGATCCAAATCGCGCTGCAGCAGCTTTTTGCCAACCGGGACGGCCTCGATTACGGCATGATCATGTCCGCGACCTTTACGGCGACGCTTCCGCTGTTAATCGTGTTCCTGCTGTTCAGCCGCTGGGTCATCGCCGGCCTGACCTCCGGCGCGGTCAAAAGTTGAAGTTTCCCGCTTGGTGCCGGCAAGCCCGGCACTGCTTGCGGCGGGACCTTCGCCCGAAAACGTTTCATGCAAGGAATATTCAACCTGATGAAGAATAATAGAGTGAAGCCACAGATCAAGGCGCAGGAGGGACTGCCATGAAGCTCCGCCGCAAAATCTTGCTTGCTATTATTCTTCTTGTGTTTATCCCGGTTATCGTCATGGGCGTCGTCTCCTATTACAATTTTTCGAGCGCGATGGAAAAGAAGTCGAGCAATTTTTATTGGATCTCCCTCCTGGAGACCGACCGGAAGCTGAAATTCGCCCTCAGCGAAATCAACTCCATCTCGAATGCGGCGATCACGCAGCCGGCCATCCAGCAGGCGCTTAAAAACCACGGCTCCGGGTTGACCTATGACCGCAAGCAGGAAATCAACAATCTGCTCATCAACCATCCGATGATCGCTTCGTTCAGCCTGTATTCCAAAACGGATCTCGTCTACCAATACAACGCGCCGTTGCCCTACGGGGACATGAAGCGTCAGGCATGGTTCGCCGACATGGAAAAGGCCGAAGGCAGGCCGGTCTGGTCCGGTCCGGGAGAAAACGGCTCCGCCGCAGGGGGAAAGCCGGTCATGATCCATGCCCGCGTCATCAAAGACTACTACTCGCTGGAGGATATCGGGTATTTGGTCATTTACGTGAAGCCGGACATTTTGGACCAGGTATTTTGGGAGTCCGCCACGCTCAAAAGCGGGGATATTTTGCTCGTGAACAAAGCGGGCAGCATCGTGTTCAACAAATCCGGGGGCCATGTGGGCGAAAAGGTGCAATTTCCGTTTTTGTCGGACGGTTACCGCCAGGAGAAGGATTACTACGTCGATACATACCAGCATGAAAAATCGCTCATTACCTTTTTGCCGTCCCATAACGAGCAGTGGTACCTGGTCGCCGTTACCCCGCTGAAGCTGATCCGCTCCGAGTCGGTGTCGATCCGCAACATCGCGGTCATATTGGTGCTGTTTTCGCTCCTGTCGGCGTTATGGTTCGACCAGTTTTTCATCCGCAGGCTCGTGCGCAGCATCATCAGCGCGGTCAACGGCATGAAGCGGGTGAAGCAGGGCATTTTCGTGCCGATCCAGGCGCATGTGGAACGCTTCGACGAGACCGATCTGCTGATCGACGGCTTCAATCGCATGAGCAGCCAAATCCAGGAGCTGCTTCAGCAGGTGGAAACCGAACAGACCCGCAAAAAAGAAGCGGAAATGCAGGCGCTGGTCGCCCAGATCAACCCGCATTTCATATACAATTCGCTGGAGTCCATCAACTCGATGGCCGTCCTGGCCGGCAACCGGGATATCAGCAAAATGGTCGTCTCGCTCGGCAAGCTGCTCCGCATCAGCATCAGCGAGAACCAGGAGCTCATCACGATGAACATGGAGTTTGAGCATGTCCGCCATTACATGAACATCCAAAAATACCGCTTCGAGGACCGCTTCGAATACGAGCTCGTGCTGCCGGAACCGCTGAAGCTGTTCATGACGCAAAAGCTGATCGTCCAGCCGATCGTCGAAAACGCGCTGTACCATGCGATCGAGCCGATGGAAGGCAAAGGCCTTATCCGGATCGAAGCCAGGGATGCGGGCGGGGACATCATCATCGACGTGACCGACAACGGTCCGGGTTTCGATGAGCATACGCTGAGGCATTTGGCGGACGACAAAGCGGGCGGCGCGAAAAAATACCGCGACAGCGGCGTGGGGCTGAAAAACGTGCATGAACGGCTGCGCATCCGGTTCGGCGGACGTTACGGCATTCTCGTCTGCTCATCACCGGGCTGGGGTTCGGTCATCCGGATCCGGCTGCCCAAAATCACGCCATGAGATGGGATACCGGAAGCGGAAGGGGGGAGCGGGACGTGAAGCGAGCGCACTTTAAAAAATGGCTGAACTGGAGCTGGGCCCTGCTGTACGCGGCGGTGCTCACCGTCACGGTTACGCTGGTGGCCAGGAGCAACCACGGCGGGATCGCGGAGCAGACCGAAGAAAAAACGACGCTGACCTTCCGCCATTTCTGGATCGCCGAGCATGACCGCCCGATGCTGGATATTTTCGAGGATGTCGTCCGGCAATACGAAAGCAGCCATCCCAACGTCAAGGTGAATTTCGAGGGCATGGACCAGACGATCCACCGGGAACAAAAGCTGAAAAGCGAAATGGTGACCGGCGCGCCGCCGGATATGTTCGTCCTGTTCGGCGGGGCGGAGATCGAGCCGTATATCCGTTCCAACCGCCTGATGGACCTGACGGCGTTCGTCCAAGAAAACGGCCTGGAGAAGGAATTCAAAGATTTGAAGTTATGGACCTACGATCAGCGCATTTACGGCCTGCCGATCGAGGGAAATGCCGAGCCGCTGTACGTGAACACGGAAATTTTCAACAAGCTGGGCTTGGCGCTTCCGGAAACGCTTTCCCAGCTGAACGAAGCCGTGACGGTGCTGAAAGCAAGCGGGTATATCCCGTTTGCGCTCGGGAACGAGGACCGGTGGCCGGCGGCGGTGTTTGCCCATTATTTGATGGACCGCTACAGCGGCCCGGAGCAAATCGACGGGATCGTCCAAGGGAACGGCGGAGCGGTATTCGACAACGACGGATATTTGAAAGCGTTTGAACAGTTGGCGGAATGGGGCAAGGAAGGAGCCTTCGGGCCGGACCCGAACGGTTTGTCCACCGAGGAAGCGATCGGCCTGTTCACGCACGGCAAAGCCGCCATGTACCTGAACGGGAACTGGGACATCACCTTGTTCCACAACGAGAAGGCGCCGCCGGACTTCCAAAACAAGGTGGGCGTCCTCCCGTTTCCCGCGCTGCATCCGGGAGGGGAGCGATCGATCGCGGGAGGATACACGTTCGGCATCGGCCTTTCCTCGAACTTGACGGCGGCGCAGCAGAAAGCGGCCCTCGAGCTGATGAAGGCGTTTTATTCGGAGGACGTGCAGAAACGAATCGTGTACGAAGGGCTGCGCATCCCGTCCATGCGGATCGACTTCGATGCGCAAAAGACCGGTCCGGTGTTCACCCAGGTGACGGGACTCATGGAACAGGAGGCGCAGACTTTTGCGCCGTACGACAACATCCTTTCGCCCGAGGTCAAATGGTCGTTCCTGGCCGCGGTGGAGGAGACGATCAGCCGGCGGATCGCTCCCGATGAGGCGCTCCGCCGCATGGATGATTCGCTGCGCCGGTATTGGAGCCTGCGCAGCAGCTCCGGGTTGAAATGAGCAGGAGGTGAGGGAGTTGGGGGGATCCGGAAAATATAAAGTCATTCTCGTCGACGACGAACCGATCATTCTCCGCAGCCTGCAGGCGGCCATCGGCTGGGAGGAGCTGGGGCTTGAGGTCGCCGGAACGGCACGCAACGGGGAAGCTGCGCTGAAGCTGATCGAAGCGCATGCGCCGGATATCGTCATCAGCGACATCCGCATGCCGGGCATGGACGGGATCGCGCTGATGAAGGAAGTGCTGGCAGGCGGTCCGAAGCGGATCTTTATCGTCATCAGCGGCTACGGCGAGTTCGAATATGCGAGGGAGGCGCTGCGCCAAGGGGCGTTCGACTACCTGCTGAAACCGATCGACCATGAGGAACTGACAGGCATGCTTGAACGGGCGGCGGCGCAGCTGGATGCGCGGACGGAAAACGAGCGGCTGCTGCACTCGGCCAAGGCGCTGTCCGTCATGGCGCGCGAGCGGTTGTTTGCGGAATGGATCGAAGGCAACGACCGGCCGCTCGGGCATATGCAGTGGATGGAAAACAGCGAGCTGGAGCAGGAATACGTGATGGCCGTCGTGCAGCTTGACCGTTATCTCCGCCTGAACGAGCAATGGATGATGGACGAGAAACGGCTGTGGCTGTTTGCCATACGCAACATTTTGGAGGAATGGTCCCTGCAGCATGGCGCGCTGACGATGTTTCCTTTCCACAGCGGCGAATGGATCCTTTTGTTCCCGTCGGGAGGGCAAGCGGATGCCGCGGAGCTTGGCCATGACCTGATCAGCCAGATCAAGAAATACGCCAAGCTGGGTTGTTCCGTCGGCTTAAGCCGGCCCTGCACGGGGATCAGGCAGCTGAGCGCGGCTTATCAGAGCGCCACGCGGGCGTTGTATCGCCGTTTTTATTCCGAACGGGAGGGAGTGTTTGCCGACGAAGAGGGGCAGCAGGCTGAGGCCCGGCCTTCGGACCTGAAGTATCCCCGGCAGCTGGAGAGCGTTTTGGCGGAAAGCGTTCGTACGCTGGACCTGCAGCGGATGGAGGCGGCTTTTGACGATTTGAAGCTGTACATCGAACGCCATGCAGCCGCTAAAGATGCAGCCGAACGGCTGCTTGTGGAAATCGCGGTCGTTTTGTATAGGCAGCTGGAGTACGCAAGCGTGCTTGCGGACTGGCCGCTGGACGGGCTGATTCAGGCCCTTCACGAGGCGGAACATTTGCAGGAAGCGATCGACCTGCTGAAAAAGGCTTTTGCGGGACAAATGGAAGAGAGCATGAAAAGCCAAACGAAGGAGGACGCCCGCTCCTTGATCGAAAAGGCCAAGCTGTACATGATGAACCATTACCATAAGGATCTCGGCATCGAAGAGGTAGCGGAAGTGGCGGGGCTGAGCATCAGCCATTTTTGCACGCTGTTCAAGCAGGCGACGGGCTACACGTTTTTGGAATATTTGACCGAATGCCGGATGGAAAAAGCGAAGTACATGCTCAAGCATACGAGCGTCAAAGTCTACCAAATCGCGCCGATGGTCGGCTACCAGGACCCGAAATATTTTACGCAGGTGTTCAAAAAAGCGACGGGACGCACGCCGTCCGAATTCCGCGAAGAAAGCAGTTACTCCGTCTAGCAGAAGATGGTAAAATGGGAGAAAGCCCTGCGCCGCCAAGGTGGAAAGGGCTTTCATAGGCGAAAAGAGGAGTGATGGATCGGATGCGAAAGTCTATTCAAAAGTACATATCGGCCGTTTCGGCGGCGGTGTTGATGTCTTCCCTGCTGCTGGGGGCGGCGTCGGCCGCGCCGGAATCGGCGAAAGCTGGCGCGAAGCAGCCTTACCGCATCGTGGCGCTTGGCGATTCGTTGACGGTGGGTTACGAACCGGGCAAAGGCGAAAAGGAACGCCCTTACGGGTTCGTCGACCGCCTGCAGGAACAAGCGCTGCTGCACGGGCGCGCGGAAACGGTGAACGTCGGCATCGCCGGGCTGAAGAGCAAGGGGCTGGAAAACTTCGTGGACGCCGTCAAAAACGGCCAAGCGATTTCGGCCGACGACATCCAGCCGAAGCTGCCCGACCCGCGCGCGTCCCAGATCGGGGCCGCGGCGCCAGAGACGAAGGAAGCGCTTGAAACCGCGGATGCCGTTACGATCACGATCGGCGGCAACGACATGTCCGAGCTGCTGACGACGGCTGGAAAAATGTCCGATGCCGATCTGCAAGCCCGCGTTCAGGAGCTTTTCAAGCTGTACACCGACAGCGTCGGCGCGGTCATCACGGATCTGCATGAATTGAACCCGGATGCGCTGATCGTCGTCGCGGACCAATACCAGCCCCTGCCGGAAATCGCCGACAAAGCGCTGTATCCGAAGCTCGGCAAAGCGGCCGAAGCCTTCACCGGCGTGA
>Ga0180220_1002936_pt1 | contig 10349 bp, 12 predicted proteins | sample eDN5th37CBELigBY_FD_151335 | JGI IMG/M metagenome (GOLD analysis project Ga0180220, IMG submission 151335) | Enriched backyard soil microbial communities from Emeryville, California, USA - eDNA 5th pass 37_C BE-Lig BY (version 2) (version 2) | ecosystem: Environmental > Terrestrial > Soil >... | reverse complement strand
ACCGTGATCGGCAGCCGGAACTCGGCGGCGACGCCCTGGAGGTACTTGTAGAAGCTGGAGAGGGAGGCGATGCGACGGTTGATGGTCTTGGGGGCCTTGCCGTCGGCGAGCATGAGGTCGCGGAAGGCCTGGACCTCGGCGACGGTGACGGTGAACAGCCGGGGCGATTCGTCGGGCCACGCGATCCCGAGGCATTCGACGAAGGCCATGACGTCGCGGCGGTAGGCCCGCTGCGTGTGCTGCGACGGTCGGCGGGTGACCCAGCGCTCGAAGATCTCGGCGACCGAGGCGTAGAAGCTGCGGACCTGGCGCTCGACGGCCGGGGTCGCCCGACCGATCAGAACGGGTGGCAGCCCCGCGCCCGGCTCCTCGACCGTGACCAGCTCCGTGCTCGTCGTCGCGTTGTCGTCCATGATTCGTCCCTCGAACCGCCGGACTTGGGCGGATTGCGCGGCTCCCCTGCCCTCTATCGGCCGTCCCTTCGATGGAAGATAACCGGTTTTATCTTCCGCCATCAACCACTGAAATTCGGGGCAGGGGGCTCCAGGATTCCCCCGGTCGTCTGCGCGCGCTCCGATTGACGAGGCCCGTGGTCATGTCGATCCGCCCGGAAGATATGGTATCTTGGGCGCTACCATCATTGGATCGAGATCCCGTTGAAGTGGTCGTCACATGGTCGACTCATACGCTGGCTTTGAGGCCCGTGTCCTGGACGACGGCCACCGCTTCTTCGTCGGCCAGCTCCCCGATGACGTGTGTCCGCATGTCGAGGGGTTCGAGGCGATCTGGGCCTTGCACCCGGAGGATTACCACATCATCCAGATTCACGGCCGACCTGTCCCGACGCCCCGGTGGCAGCAGGCCTACGGCGCCGATTACCATTACACGGGCCGCACGAACGAGGCGTTGCCCGTCCCGACGGTCCTGGAGCCGCTCCACACCTGGGCGCGACGGTCGATCGATGATCGACTCAACGGCCTGCTCCTCAACTGGTACGACGGGAGCCTCGGCCACTATATTGGGCCGCATCATGACAGCGTCAAAGACATGGTCGTCGGCGCCCCGATCGTGACGATCTCGCTCGGCGAGGAACGGGTCTTCCGCCTGATGCATCCGAAGCGGAAGGTCACCTCGGACTTCATCGTCCGGGACGGCAGCGTGTTCGTGACGCCCTACGAGACGAACCTGGCCTGGAAGCACGCGGTCCCGAAATTCGCCCGCTACCGGGGCCGGAGGATCTCGATCACCGTGCGGGCATTCCATCCGTGAGTCGCCGAGGCGACGCCGGGCTCAAGTCAAGTGCCCACGGGCAAGGAAGACATCGAAGCGGATGGCGTGCTCTGGAGAGCGCATACTCGAATGCATGAATGCGAAGCACTCAAGGAAGCGGCGTGCGGCCTGCTCGGCCTCGTCGCCGATGAGGGCGGGGACGGCGAAGCCGGAACTCGGTCGGTGAACCTGTTCGCCGCTCACGAATCATCGACCTCACCGTATGTAAGCCAATTCTTCGGTTCTCCAGGGCAGGCATCGGCGCTGATGACTTGCAGCGGGAGGTAGCTCTCGTCCTCGTTGGTCTGCACCTCGCCGAACCGTGCTCGAATCATCATCGGAACCGGGAACGGGAACTCAAGGCAGAAGGGACGCTTCGGGTTGTCGGCCAAGATCTCAAGCGTTCTGACGGCGAATTGGAACGGGAGTAGACGGAACATCTGCTGGAAGCTCTCGGGGCCGAATTCGAGCGTAAGCGCGTACTCCTCTCCGTCGAGATTCGTGTTCGCCGTCGTGGTGAAGAGGCCGTCCACCGGATCGATAGAGAGGCTCATCATTTGAAATGGCATGAGCACGAATTCATGATCGTCTGGGTGCCCGAGACTTTTGAGCTTGAGCCCATAGTCAGGTGCGAAATCCATGGTTGTCTCCTTCACGGCCACCAAGGGTCCGCGGCCCATCGCAGGAACGGCATCCGGTGTGATTCGGGCCAGACGTTCAAGGCCTCCATCAGGTCGAATCGGCCCGCCTCCCAATCGACCGAGCTGTCCCAGACGGCAAGGAGGAACCGGGCGGTGACCCGTTCTCCGTGGGATGCGGGACCGCAGGCCCAGCGGTTCAGCTCGGTGGGCTCCCAGGGGGAGACGCCGGGGGCACCGCGGAGGCACGGGAAACTCTTGACCAGGTCGGTCATCTTCTCGGCGAGGTGCTGGGAATCCATCAGCCTCCTTGCGGTTCGCTGAGGTCGTCCAGGAACGAGTCGTCCGGGAGCTTCGCGAGCTGGCCGACGAATCGCCCTCGGTTGAAGGGGGTGTTGGTCTTCATCACGGCGAAGATTTCGGCGGCGATGACGCAGGCGATGAGCCGCCGGGCCTCGGACTCATCGATGCCCTGGGCACGGAGTCGCTCGATGGTCGCCCGGGTCTCCGGGGGGTCGTCGGCTCGGAGTTGGTTGTCGAGGACCTCGAAGACGGCGGCCTGGAGTTCGGAGCGGTCGTTGGACGTCGACATGAGGCTTCTTCGGGTTCTGATTGCATGGGTTTTCTACCACGATCTTCGTAGGTCATAAAGGGCGTTATGACCTGCGATCGGCAGCCGAAGTAGAGGGGCTGGAGTTAAGTGGATCGGGCAGCGAAAGACTTGGTTTGCGGGACGGCAGGCGGCATCTCATCAGAGAGGTGGGTCACCCCCCACGAGTGTCGGGTCGTTGGCAATTTGATCCTCGGCTTCGAACCAATCTCGGAGGTCATCCCAGAGCGGTTTGCCACGCTTCTCCCAAAGCTCATAGGCCCGCTTCTGCGTCATCTCGAAGAGTTCCCTGTCCGCCACCTCGATGTCTTCGCCGAAGATCCGCTGCTGACAGAAAGCGCCAAACTCCTCCCAAGCTGCGGCGCAGAGCGGGTTGACGATGCGACGCCCGCCGTTGAAACGCTCCTGCAAGAAGTCTTCGAGGTGCCTTGGATAGTCAGGTAGGTCGCTTGTTGGTCCCTCCAGCCGCTTCGCCTTTTCCCGGTATCGGGCGTATTCGAAAAGCTGGTCCTCGATAGGAACGCCGAACTGGAGCTCGGTCGCAACGGCCGTTTCGAGCTCTCGCACCGCCATCGGCACGAAGTGAATGCGGTTCCGAAGAGTCGCCCACGCAGGCGTCTTCGCGACGATGGTCTCTTCGATTACCCTGCGGATATCCCGGATCTGATGGAAAGGGAGCGGTGCCCAGAGCACGACAGCACAAATGAACTCTTTTTGCCCATGGTACTGCTCAAGCCCTTGGGCTTTCTGGTCGATGGCCTGGATGAACTTCGCCATCTGCCCGCAGGCCTTCCCCAGGGCCAATTGGACTTCGGTGCGGAGTTGATCCATGATCCCGGTCCGCTGAAGGGCTTGGGCCGGCTCACGTGCTTTGCATTCGAAGAGTACCGGTAGCCGACCAGGTCGGCTGAGGATCCAGTCGGTCGACTTCTTGTCGTTCTTCTTGTGGCGGTACGCGAACTCACCTCGAAGTTGCATCCCCGGTGCAGGCAGCAGACCGAGCTGCCGCCCGACATATCGCTCGAAGAGGGTACCGAGCGTCCGGTTCATCTCGTTATCAAGTGAGTTACCCGGAGCGCCAGAAGCCTCCTTCTGGCGACCGAACTCGTTCAAAAGATCAAAGTAAAAGCCGTCGATGGCCCTCGTCAGCCCGAATGCCGGGAAGGGCGCGGCGTAGAGGCCTTGGCCGAGGCTGACCAGGGGAAAATCACGCAAGATGTTGAACTCGCTGAGCCAGTATCCCACGCGACCGCTCGTATCTCGATATTTCGAATCTGGGGCGTCGTATCGCTCGCGGAACTGCTTAGGAGTGAGGGCGACCGCTCGCAGGACCCGGCTCACCAGGTCGGCCATCTCTGCTTGGTGCTGGCCTTCCAGAACAAATTTCTGCGGGTCAAACGCCCACTTCCTTCCGTCGAGGGCGGTGGTTACGAAGTGGTAGGTCCAGAACATCATTCCGACCACCCACAGATCTTCGGCTGAGACGCCAAGCAACTTCCTCAGCTCGCCTGAAGGGTCGGGAACGTCGAGCCCTCCATCTCGCACGAGCTCGTGGAACATCATCCAGGTGCGGGCAATGCGGCCGTCCTTCGGATCGTCTGTGTAGTATCGCTGGAAACCCTGGCGAATAAGCATGCTGAGCACGGACCCATCCAGGTCAATCCCAGCCGCGATGCGAGAGTGCCACGGGAGCGAGTTTATAGCTCGGAGAAGCCAATCCACGTCATTGGCCGTCAGGCCGCGGCCGCCTTCTAGCGCTCCCCACAGAACGAAGGCCTTGGCGAATACAGGAAGATTGAACGAGTTGGCGCGGTCGACCCACTCATTCAGCGAGCCGCGCAGCATCTTTGAACTGAGTTGAGTGGCTGCGTTTAAACCGGCAATGACGTTGAACTCTGACACGCGGCGTTGCAGTTCCTCGACCGAGACCTCTCGGCCCAGATCTTTAAGCAGAATTGTGGCGATATAATTATCCCGTGAGATGGGGGGGGATTAGCGGGCAACACGTTGAGTGCATCGCCTTGGACCGATTCAGGCGAAGTCGGACACTCGACCAAGGGCTCGACCCGTCGTCAGACGGGCACGACGAGCCCAAACAACATGCTGGGAAGCCTCCTCGCGTGAACGAAGATGTTCGTATTCCCCAACGTCGATCCATCGGAGTGTTGCCACATCGACAGGCTCTCGTACCCAGAGAGGTCCGTGGAGGAGCCCCGATCTACTTCGCCGCCGAAGAGGCGGGCGAAGACTGATGTCTCGGGCACCTCCATGTTGCGATCGAGTCTCAGGCGGATCCTCTTCGCCTCGTCGTTCCCTGTCGCGTTCTGGATGCGGAGTCGGGCCTCGGGCAGCTCGACCGGGAAGAGGGTCATCTGAGGCGAGTAGACCTTCTCCGCCTCCTCTTTCTTGTAACCCATCGCCACCTCGACGTAGATCGCGGGCACGGGTGCCCGGCGAGCGCACGCTATGAGTGTCGACTGGAAGCTCGCCGTCGGGCAGTGGTCACGACGAATCTGCTCGACAACTCGGAACCCGAGCGGGCCCGAGCCGAGGTATCCCTCGAGGGCGGGGCGGAATATCGGGTCGTAGAAGCCGACCACCGCCGCGATCTTGTCCATCAGTTGTTCGATAGGGCAGCGGCCGAGAGGCGATCGGTTCACCGGTTCGCCCGGCTGCGGAGGCAGCGTGAGGAGGTGGGCGATCTCGTGCCAGCGGGTGAAGTAGCGGCGGTGGGCCTTAGGCCCGCGGCAGTCGATGAAGGCGACATAGCTCTTCACGCCGGGAGCGACGTTGTCGCGGATGAGCGTCGTACCGAACGTCTCGCCGTCGAACGCCGTGCGGATGTAGGCGAAGGCGAACTCGCCCTGCTCAGCGTACTTCCTGACGAGTTGCTCGATGTCGTCGTCGCTCCAGATCTCCTCAAACTCCAGGTTCAGGTGGCGGCACGCAATCGTTTCTAGATCTGCGAGCGTTGCCACTCGGCCCTCGTCGGCCCACGTGGCAACCTGCCTCATGCAATAATCGAGAACCTGATCGACGACGGCCCCGTCACCGCGGAGGCCGAGGTCCCACGCGAGCTTCTGCACCTTGCGGCTGGATCCGATCCCGCTCACAGGAACTCCTTCACAGCGTCGTAAAACTTGCGCCAGTCGTCCAGATCCATCTCGTCTTTCTTGGTGCTGCTCCGGTGTGCCACGACCTGGCGACCCATCTTCAAAAGCTTCAACGACTGCTCGATGGTCAGGCCGATCTCGCGGGCGAGCTGCCGAAGCGCATTCGGTAAGGCCTGCCAAGGATCGGCCACCGTCTCCGGTGGGCTGGAGGTCACACCCTTCGGCTCCGGGACTGCGCGTCGGTCGAGGAGGCGAAAGGGATCGCGCAACCGCTCAGGCAGAGCGACCGGGTTCTCTTTCAGTTCAGCCTCGGCGCGGCGCACGTCCTCGATGGTCGTCGGCAGGAGCCATCCGCAGACCCGCATCGCTCGCTCGACGAGGTTCTCGAAGCCAGGATCGATTGGATCGATGTTGTGTGGTGGAAGCTTCGGCATCGTTCTACCTCCCGCTGGCATCCGCGAACACGTCGGGCGGAAGGGCGGCCTTGAGTTTTTGAAGGGCCCGTTTCCGGATCTGCCGGATGTTGTCTGGCTTCAGGTTCCAGAGTCGCGCGAGCTCCTCCACGGCCTCATCGGGCAACTTCTGGTGGTCCTTCGCTGGATTGTGCCAATGGAAGGTGACTCGTAGCACGTCCCGCTCCCGTTCGCTGAGGACTTCCTCCATCACCCGGCAGACTTTCTCGGCCGATTTCGACTGCGGACACCCATCGTGCTCGGGCACATCCTGCCACTCCTCGTGCTCGAGGTGGGACATGGGCAGACGTTTGCGGCCCCGGAGGATGTCGCGCACGAGATTCTTGGCGCTGGTCCCTAACCACGCTCGGACCCGCTGCCGTCGGTAATCCGCGTCACCGTCCTCGGCTGGTTCGTAGGACGCAGCCCCCTTGTCGTACACCTTGAGGAAGGTCTCGGCGACGAGATCTTCGACGCCGGTTTCCCCTAGGATCGTTCGGTAGGCACGCATGCAGACGCCGTATAGGTACTCGGCGTGCCGCTCGTAGAACGTCCCCCAAGCCGCACGGCAGGACGACTCGTCCGACTTGTCCGAGATCCGGGCAAGGAGGACGTCGTCCGACGGCTCACTCCCGTCGCCGGTCGCTGGCCCGTCGGCCCGGTCCGCAATCCTCGGTTCGATCATCTCGTCCACCAACGCCTACGGCAGACCGTGACAGCTCCCGCCGCCTCGCCGGGTTGTCACGGTTCGTCGTTGACCAGTATAGCGGGCCCCAGAACCACGCCCGGGACCTAACCGAGGCCAGCCCGGTGCGATGCCCGCCCCATGTGCCGGGCGACCGAGTTGGCCGTTCCTCAAATGCGAGTAGAACATATGGCGAAGATTGCCACGAGACGAAGGAGCCGAACGCTGCCTCCGGGCGTGCGGGAAGAGACGAGCCGGACGATTAAGCGAGCGGTCGAGTCGATGCTCTGGGGCCGGGCCGCGGGGCGGTGCGAGTTCTCCGGATGCAACAAGATCCTCTCCCGCTCGTCGGTGACCCAGGAGCAGGTGAACACGAGCCAGAAGGCCCATATCCACTCGTTCAAGGCGGCCGGGCCACGCGGCCACGAGGAGATCACCGAAGAAGAGCTCAACGACATCAGCAACCTCATCCTGATCTGTCATGAATGCCACCGGAAGATCGATCAGCACCTAGACGGCGGCCGGTACCAGGCATCACTCCTCAGGCAGATGAAGGCCGATCACGAGCGGCGGGTCGAGATCGTCACGGGGCTCGATCCGGGACGTCGGAGCCACGTCCTCTTCTACGGGGCGAACATCGGCGAGCAGAGCGCGCCCTTCGATTTCAACGAGGCGGCCGCGGCGATGTTCCCAGAACGCTACCCCGCCGAGGCGGGCCCGGTCGCCTTGGGTCTCACCGACAGCTCCCTGCAGGATAAGTCTCCCGAGTTCTGGCGTAGCGAGGCGAGGCAACTCGCGACCCGATTCGAGCGGCGGGTCCGCGAGCGGGTGTCGCAGCGGGAGATCGACCACTTGTCGGTGTTCGCCCTTGCCCCGCAGCCGCTCCTCGTACTCTTGGGGACCCTTCTTGGCGACATCGTCCCTGCCGACGTCTACCAGCGACACCGTGAGCCGACGACCTGGGCGTGGCCGACCTCTGCTGTCCCCCTGCCGTTCGAAGTCCACGAGCCCGAGTCGTTCGATGGCCCCCCGGCCCTCGTGCTTGCCCTGAGTGCCACAGTGACTCCCGACCGGATCAAGGCAGTCTTGGGGGCCGACGCTCGCATCTGGAGCGTGACGGTCGCCCGGCCGGGAAACGACCTCATCAAGTCGAGGGAGCATCTGTCGCAGCTCCGGGCCGTGCTGCGAGGGCTGTTCGACCGCATCAAGGCTGTGCACGGGCAGGCGACGACGCTCCATGTATTCCCCGTCGTGTCCGTGTCCGCTGCGGTCGAGTTCGGGCGGGCCCGCATGCCCAAAGCCGACATGCCGTGGTGCATATACGACCAGAACAACCAGCGCGGCGGCTTCGTGCCGACGATCGACATTCCCCTCGGAGGAGACCAGCAATGACCGTAGAACACGGAGCCTTCAACCGCTTCTTGGATGCCGTGATTGAGCACCTCGACATTCCGAAGTCGCTCTACGAGAAGGCCGCGGCCCGGCATCGGAGCCTGGGCGAGTGGCTCCTGCGGCCGGAGTCGACGCTCGTGGCGTTCGATCCGGACGTCCGCCCCCAGGGTTCGTTCCGATTCGGCACAGTGAATCGGCCCCTGCGGGACGACGACGAGTACGACCTCGACAACGTCTGCGTCCTGAAGAAGCTCGGAAAGACAGCGCTGACCCAGCGGCAGCTCAAGGAACTCTACGGGCGCGAGATCGTCGGCTACGCCGAAGCCCACGGCATGCTCAAGCCCGTGACCGAGCACAATCGGTGCTGGCGGCTTCAATATTCAGACGAGGTGAAGTTCCACCTGGACACGCTCCCTTGCGTGCCCGAGGAACTGTCCGGCCAGCTCCGGGTTCGCGGCCTCGGCGTGGTGCCCGAACTGGCCCTGCGTGCCGTCGCCATCACCGATAAGCGGGATCCCAACTACGAGAAGATCTCGCCCCTCTGGCCGAGCAGTAACCCACGAGGCTTCGCCGTCTGGTTCGAGGGTCGGGCTGCCCTCGGCCGAGCCCCCGCGCAGTTCACAATACGCGCGGCAGTCGAGAACGTGCCCCCATACGAGTGGAAGACGACGCTCCAGCGGAGCATCCAACTCCTGAAGCGGCATCGGGACGTGATGTTCAGCGACCCCGAGGTCGCCGACCTGGCCCCGATCTCGATGATCATCACGAACCTCGCAGCCCGTGCGTACGAGGGCGAGACCGACATCGGCCTGGCCTTGCGCAACATCGTCGAGAAGATGCCGAACTTCATCAACCCGCAACGGCCGCGAGTCCCCAATCCGGCCGACCCGGCGGAGGACTACGCCGACAAGTGGCGTCACGACCTGCGGTTGGAGAAGAGCTTCTGGGAATGGCACGCCACGGTCCGGGCCGACATCGCGCGCCTGTCGGCTGCGATCGGGGACGGCTCCTTGAAGGCGCGTGCGAAATCGGCCTTCAGAGTTGACCTCTCGGACCGCGAACTCCGTCAGTTGACGGCCACGGGGCCAGCCACGGTCGCGACCGTGGCGAGGGCCGCCCCAGCGTTCTATATCCCGTCTGCACCGCGTCCCTGGGGACGGTGATGCCACCATCAATTGTCGAGCGATACCGCCGCTGGGGCGTCGATGAACTGCTTGCGAAGTACCCCGACCTTCGGCTCGTCCCGTGCCTCGACGCGGACCTGAAAGTCGGGGGCGAGCTGCGCTTTAACGTTCGCGGCCCTGATGATGTGGTTATCGAGGACTCGTACCACATCGAGTTGCGGATCCCGCCATCGTTCCCGGCAACGGTCCCCGCCGTGTCCGAAACCGGCGGCAGGATTCCGAAGACCTACCACAAGCTCGATGACGGTTCCCTGTGCCTCGCAGCCCCGACCGAGTTGCGGCTCCGGATGGGGACCACAACGACGGTTACTGCTTTCATCGAGGCTTTCGTCATCCCCTACCTGTTCGGATACAGCTACCGCGAGAAGCACGGCGTCTCGCCCTATGGCGAGCTGGAGCACGGGAGGGACGGCCTTCGCCAGCACTTCGCCTCCTTGTTCGGAGTTGCTGACAGAGCGGCTGCCCAGGGGTTCGTACGACTTGCCTCGATGAAGAAACGACCGGCCAACAAGGCACCCTGCCCCTGCGGGAGTGGTCGTCGTCTCGGCCAATGTCACCACACCATCGTCAATGAATTGCGGTCGAAGCTCGGTCGGTCTTGGTTCGCCTCGCAGTACGAGGCCATCTCGCCTGGTAAATCAGGATATTAGCCCGATTCGTGCTGTCACACACGCTAAGCAGCGAGTCCCATCGTCATCGGTTCTTGCGACCGTCCCATCAAACAACCGTTTTCCGATACAAGATGTTCGTGAAGACGTTGTGGAGGTCAAGGAGCAGCGTCAGGTTATTAAGGCTGGGGCGGATGAAGGGAATTATCCCCGGCAAAACGCCGGGTTCGCCTGCTTGATTTCGGCGGAAACGTTACGACCCACGGCCCGGAGCTCACGAGGATGCCCTCGACCTCCTGTCGCTCGTCTCCTATCAGCATCGTCGTCTTGACGCGGCCGCCTTCGTGTGACGCCCGTAAGCAATTGGCCGGGGCCTCTCAACGGAGAGCCCGAGGGCC
>Ga0180220_1002935_pt1 | contig 10355 bp, 10 predicted proteins | sample eDN5th37CBELigBY_FD_151335 | JGI IMG/M metagenome (GOLD analysis project Ga0180220, IMG submission 151335) | Enriched backyard soil microbial communities from Emeryville, California, USA - eDNA 5th pass 37_C BE-Lig BY (version 2) (version 2) | ecosystem: Environmental > Terrestrial > Soil >... | reverse complement strand
TGGAGCTGCCCGGCTGTCGCTTACGGCCCCGGCGATGCCCGCTACGACCACACCCCCGACGAGCAGATCCCGCTCGACGACCTCGAGCGCGGCGTCACGGTGCTGACCGCCGCCATCGAGCGCATCGCCCAGACGCTCTCTGTTGGTGCTGCATGACCTACATAGCAGCCACTGATTTTGGATCTACGAGCCACCCCCCTCTCCCACCGGGAGAGGGGGGCCGGGGGGGTGATGTCCGGCTCGGCGTCCTTGTTTCGCACCTGCGCGAAGAGGAGAAGCTGATCATCGCCGCTGCGGGCGAGCTGGGCGTCACCACACAGGTGATCCAGGATCGGACGCTGGCGCTCGACCTGTCTGCGCCGCAGCCGCCGCAGGTCGATGTCATCCTTGATCGCTGCGTGGCGCATACGCGCGGCGGCTACGCGCTGCGGATCTTCGAGTCCTGGGGTGTCCCGACGATCAACCCGAGCGCGACAGTGACGACGTGCGACGACAAGGTCCTGATGTCGTTGGCGTTCGCGAGCGCCGGTGTTCCGGCGCTACGCACGGCGGTCGCGTTCACCGTCGAGAGTGCGCTGGTGATCGGCGAAGAGTTTGGTTACCCACTGATCGTCAAGCCGGTGACCGGCTCCTGGGGACGACTGCTGGCACGGGCGAACTCGCCGCAGGATCTGCGAGCCATCCTCGAGCAGAAGCGGACGCTCGGCGGGCCACAGCATGGCGTCTTCTATTTGCAGGAGTACATCCAGAAGCCGGGGCGCGATCTGCGCATCTTCGCCGTTGGCGGGGAGGCGATCGCGGCGTCATACCGCAATGCCGAGCACTGGATCACGAACGTGGCGCGCGGCGCTGTCTCGACGCCGTGCCCGATCACCGACGAGATCGCGGCGGTGACACGCGCTGCGACTGCCGCGGTTGGCGCTGAGATCGCCGGCGTCGATCTGGTTGAGACGCCTGATGGCCTGAAGGTCATTGAGATCAATGGCGGCGCGGAATTCAAAGGGCTGCGGGGAACGACCGATGTCCCGATCGCGCACGAGATCGTGAAACACGCCATCTCGCGTGTCGCAGCCAGTCGATAAGCACATTCACAGAGGGTTGGGGAGAATAGATGACGAGTCTTCAGGCCAGCATTGTTGGCGGGTCAGGGTATGCGGGCGGCGAGCTGCTGAGATTGCTGCTCGGCCACCCGGAGATTGAGGTCAAGCAGGTAACGTCGCGGTCGCTGGCCGGCAAGCTGGTGACGACATCGCATCCGAACCTGCGCAAGCGCACGACGCTGAAGTACACCGCGCCGGATCAGCTTGATGAGTGTGACGTTCTCTTTGTCTGCGTGCCACACGGTGCGTCCTCACCAAACGTCTCGGAGTATGTCGACAAGGCGAAGGTCGTCGTCGATCTGAGCGCCGATTTCCGGTTGCGCAACGCAGCCGACTATCCGACCTGGTACGGCTGGGATCACCCGCGGCCGGAGCTGATCGCGAAGACGGTCTACGGCTTGCCGGAGCTGCACCGCGACGAGATCCGGCAGGCGGACTACATCGCCAGCCCCGGTTGCAACGCCACGGCCAGCATCCTCGCACTCTATCCGCTGGCGGCCAGCGGCCTGCTCGACCCAGCGATGCCGATCATCGTTGACGCCAAGTCCGGCTCCTCGGGCGCAGGTGGCGAGTCCGGCCCGGCCAGCCACCACCCGGAGCGCAGCGGCGTGATGCGCGCGTTCAAGCCGACCGGCCACCGTCACTCGGCTGAGGTGATTCAGGAGATTTCCGTCAACGGCTTCTGCCCGCAGGTCAGCTTCACCGGCACATCGGTCGAAGCGGTGCGCGGTATTCATGTCACCGCGCATGCGTTCACCAAGGAGCCGGTGACGGACAAAGATCTGTGGAAGATCTATCGCGGCGTCTACGGCAAGGAGCCGTTCATTCGCATCGTCAAGGAATCGACCGGCATCCATCGCTCGCCGGAGCCGAAGATCCTCTCCGGCACGAATTTCTGCGATGTCGGCTTCGAGACTGACCCGCACAGCAACCGCGTCGTCGTCATGTCGGCGATCGACAACCTGATGAAGGGCGCGGCCGGTCAGGCGCTGCAGGCGATGAACATCCGCATGGGCTTCGAAGAAACGCTCGGCCTGGAGTTCACCGGTCTGCATCCGCTGTAGTCAATCAGTGTCACGCTCACCTCTCCGTTCGCAAGAGAGGGGTGTACGTGACTCGGTTCGTATGAACGATGGTGGCCTCACCCCTCCCTTCGCAGGGGAGGGGCAGGGGGAGGGGTAACTGGGAACATGCTCGTTGTCAAGCTCGGCGGTAGCGCCGGAATCGATCCAGCCGCAACGCTCGACGACCTCGCCGGACTCTGGCCGGGCGAGCGCATCGTCTTCGTCCACGGCGCGAACGCCGCGCTGGACGCGTTTCAGCGCCAGGTTGGCCACGAGCCACGGCTCGTCACGTCGTCAACCGGACAGGTCAGCCGCTTCACCGACCCGGAGACGATGGACGACTTCCTCGCCATCTACGCTGGGCGGGTGAACAAGCGGCTCGTCGAGGGCTTGCAGATGCGCGGTGTCAACGCGGTCGGGCTGACTGCGCTGGACGGCGGTATCGCTCGTGGGCCGCGTAAAGACACGATCCGGATCGTCGAGGATGGCAAACCGAAGGTGCTGCGTGGCGACTACGCCGGCAGCATCCGCCAGATCGACACCCGCCTGATCGATCTGCTGCTCGACAACGGCTTCCTGCCGGTGCTGACGCCACCCGCCGTCAGCCTGAACGGCGAGGCGATCAACGTCGATGGCGATAAGCTCTCGCTGCGGCTGGCCGAGGCGCTGAACGCGACCGCGCTCATCATCCTCTCCAACACCGCCGGGTTGCTCGCCGACGTGGATGATCCCATGTCGCTGGTGCGTGTCATCAACACGAGCGATCCCGCAAGCGTCGACGCCGCGATGACGGCGGCCGGTGGCCGGATGAAAAAGAAGGTGCAGGCCGGCATCGACGCCGTCGCCGCCGGTATCGGCCGCGTCGTCTTCGCTGACGCCCGCATCGACCAGCCGGTGTCTCGTGCGCTGGCAGGCGAAGGCACGGTTGTGACGAACAACGATGGCCTGTAGGGGCGTATCGCATACGCCCGTTCTGCCCCCGATCCGCCGGGCCGACAGCCACGACGTTCTATTGCCTTGCTGGATGGATGCGGATCTAGCCAATAGTCCCAGGGTCGGGTCCCCGTGCCAGATGGATGCGCATCTGACCGGGCGTATGCAATACGCCCCTGCATGATGAACGTGTGCCGAATGTGAAGGAACGAATGATGACGACGACAGCCGATATCTATGCCGCCGACAAGACGTTGCAACCGCCGCTGTATGCGAAGCGCGAGGTTGTGCTGGCGCGCGGCGAGGGCGCGACGTTATGGGATGTGGATGGCCGCTCCTATGTCGACATGATGAGCAACTACGGCGTGAACATCCTCGGCCACGCGCATCCTGCCGTCACCGAGGCGATCACGCAGCAGGCCGGGGCGCTCATTAGCTGCCATCAGTCGTTCGCCAACGACGTCCGCGCTCAGTTTCTGGAAACGCTCACCGGAATCGCCCCGGAGGGTCTGAGCCGCGTTTTCCTTTCTAACTCCGGTACCGAGGCGATTGAAGCGGCGCTGAAGTTCGCCCGCGTCGCTACGGGTCGCGACGGCATCGTCGCCGCGCGAGGCGGCTACCACGGTCGCACGATTGGCGCACTGGCCGCGACGGCAGAGAAGAAGTATCGCGAGCCGTTTGCCTCGATCCTGTCGGCGGCGACCCATGTGCCGTTCAACGATCTCGATGCGCTCGAAGCGGCGATCGACAGCACGACCGCGATTGTCATCCTGGAGCCGATTCAGGGTGAGGGTGGCATCGTTGTCCCGGATGCCGACTATCTGGCCGGCGCGCAGTTCCTGGCACGCTCGGCCGGTGCGCTGCTGGTCCTCGACGAGGTACAGACGGCGCTGCGCACCGGCGCGTTCTTCGCCTGCCAGCACAGCGGCATCACGCCGGACCTGTTGGCGACGGCGAAGGGGCTGGCCAATGGCGTGCCGATCGGCGCGACGCTGATGACGGAGGAGATCGCTGCGGCGCTCGGTGGCGGCGTGCACGGCTCGACGTTCGGCGGCAATCCGCTGGCCTGCGCGGCCGGGCTGGCGACGATCGAGGCGATTCGCACCGAGGGCCTGCTGGAGCGCAGCGTCACGCTTGGCGACCGCCTGCGCGACGGCATCGCTGCGCTGAACCATCCGAAGATTCGTGCCGTGCGTGGACAGGGCCTGATGAGCGGCGTCGAGTTCCGTGTCCGCGTTACGCCGGTGCTGAAGGGCCTGCAGGATCGCGGCGTCCTGGCGTTGCCGGCCGGCAGTCTCGTCATCCGCCTGCTTCCGCCGCTTGTTATCACCGAAGAACAGGTGGACCAGACCGTCGCCGCCATCGGCGAAACTCTGGACGCGCTCGGCTAGGCGAGCGACGTTCCCGGCGACACGCCCGTTGGGCCGTGCCTCGGTACGGTCCAGCGGGTGCGATTCGGGCGAAACCATTGCGCCAATGCGCACTCGTCGTTGATACTCGCCGTCACGATTACAGCTGAGCCAGGGGCACCTGATCTCGGCTGACCAGACTCCAACTGCGAGTCGGCAGAGATGGGTGCAGGTCAGTGGATGCCATAACGCTTGTCGTCTTCCTGAGCGTAGTCCTCGGTCGCTTCATCATCCCGCTCTTTATCCTGCGTTATCCACTACCAGCAACGATCGCCGCTCTGGTCCTCGATGCGGCGGATCAGACGATCTTCCAGCTCTTCACCGACTCGGATCTGGCAGGCTACCAGTCATATGACAAGGCACTGGATGTCTACTATCTGGCACTGGCCTATATCTCGACGATGCGGAACTGGACAGGCGTCTATGCCTACCGAACCGGTCGATTCCTCTGGTATTACCGGCTGCTTGGATCGACGATGTTCGAGCTCATTGGTTGGCGTCCGCTGCTGCTCATTTTCCCCAATACCTTCGAGTACTTTTTCATCTACATTGAGGCTTTCCGCACGCGCTGGCGGATGCATCGGCTGACCCGCAAGCATATCCTGGTGGCTGCAGCATTCATCTGGATCGTCATCAAGCTACCGCAGGAAGCGTGGATTCATCTGTTCAAGCTGGATGTCACGGACGCATTTAAGGAGCATATTCTCCGCACGCCACTCGATGCTGGCTGGGGCGAGGCGTTTGGCAACAATCTCTGGATCTTCCCCGTGCTGGTCGCGATTGCGGTCGGCGGGGCGTGGCTCGTTCGTTCGATCAGTCGGGGCCTGCCGCCCACCGACTGGCAGACGACCTTCGATGCGAACCGCAACCATGACGAGTTTGCGCACGTGCAGTTGCGGCCGCTGGCCGAACGCCACTGGCGCGAAGGGCTGATCGAGAAGGCTGTGTTGGTCGCGTTGATGTGCATCATCTTCTCGCAGATGCTGCCGAACGTTGACGTTGGACTGTTGAAGATGACCCTCGGCGTGACGTTTGTCGTGATTGCCAACGCAGCGATCAGCCATTGGCTGGCCCGCCGAGGGACGACCTGGCGCTCGTCCGCAACTGAGTTTCTCGCGCTTGGCGTCATCAACCTGGCGGCTGGTCTGGTCTACATGTGGATCACGCCGGCAGGCGACGATCACATCAGCCGCTTCGCGGTACTCTTCTTCACCGCGCTGCTGACGCTGATCCTCACGCTCTACGACCGCTATCGCCCGGTGCTGGAGGCGCGGCATATAGCAGAGGCGCGGACGGCGGTTAGCGCGGCCATGAATTCACCATCCATGGATGTGCCGCCCGCATCCGGCGAATGAGCGCGGCAGGCTGGACTTGTCGCAGCCGTGCCCAGAGCGCCGGCAGGTCCATGCGCAGGAGCACGAAGACCGCGACGACGCTGACGATCTGGCCGGCAATGATGAGTGCCCCGCTGGCAGACATCGAGAAGATGTCGCCGAACGACGTCACTGTCTGGCTGGCTGCCAGCAGCCCTGCGAGGTAGATACCGGCCCGTCCGACGCCGTAGGCAATTGCGCCCGGCGTCAGCGGCAGACGACTGATTCCAGCGATCATGAACAGCACCGACTTCGGCACCGGCCCGATGGCGAACATCGCCAGTGTTGGCACGCTCAGCATTCTGCTATTGCGCACCCGCTCGGCGAGGCGCTCCGCATCGGCCCGCCGCCTGGCCGGAATGACACGCTCACCAAGCCAGCGGCTGGCGAAGGCCAGTACGATCCGCCCGGCAGTCGAGCCGACTGCACCGACGATCGCAACCGGCACAATCGGCAGGTCGTAACGCAGGACGAAATAGGCGAGCATTGCCCAGGTTGGGGGCGCAAGAACAGGCGTCGCGTTGAACAGCAACGCGAGCGCTCCGAGAACAAGCCATTGCCAGGGTTCGCCGGGAAGGATCATGCGGGGTCGCCTTTCGATCGCACGCCGTTGTCGGGAGCATCACGGGCGCCGTTCCCGCATCTATAACAAGATGCGGGCCGCCCTCGCGTTACTCGGCCCCTCGCTCACGGCTCCATGAAGCTGACGGCGCCGACCGTGACATCGGCGCTGGCCGGGTCAGTGGTGAAGATGGCGAAACCGCGCTCGCTGGCTCCGCCGGCCAGGAAGTCGATTGAGAAGTCGGCGCTCTCCACCTCCTCGCCATCCACCATCAGCGCGACGGTCACGTTGACGGTGCTGGCGGTCCGCTCGCCGATGTTGGCGATCTCGACCGGCAGCAGGAACCGATCCCGCTCGCGCCGGACATCTTCGGTGAGCGGCGTGACTTCGATGAGCGAATTCTCGCCATCGCCGCTCAGGTAGAAGACACCGATCGCGCCGAAGAGGATGACCAGGATCGCGATGCTGATCGACAGCGTCACCCACTCTGCGGCGGTTCTGGTCGGGCTCCCCGACTCGGCCTCCTGGTGCGACTCGTCGCTCATACGGCAATTCTCCCGGCCGCGCCGCCGACTGTCGTCGGCAGGGCAAGCACGATGACCTGGGACATGACCGAGTGGAACGGCTCGGTGAAGTCGATCCGGTCGAACAGATAGAGGGAGAGAGCCGCGACCAGCAGTGAGACGACGTAGGCGGCGGTCGTCTCAGTTAGCGGCCGTTGAAATGGGCCGGGATTGTCGACCTTCATGCTCGTTCGGTCGAATCCGCTGACGAAGACGACGCCATAGCCGATCAGCAGCGAAAGCGCGACCAACGCCGCCTTGTGCAGCCAGGACATGCCGGCCGCGAGCATGACGATCTCGTCGGTCGGCGCGATCGAGACGCCGAGGAAGACACCGCCGATTGCGGTGGCGCCGAGGTCGTTGAACAGCGCTTTCCAGGGATGGTAGTCGGCGTCCGGTCCGTCATCGCCCTGTCGATCCTTGCCAGGACTAAAGACGACGGAGGACAGTGACGCTCCGATGCTGAGCGGGACGCTCTGGACAATGATCTTGCCGAGAATGCTATCCAGCGGGTCGGCCACGCTGATCCGGTTCAGGACGATGAGCACGACCGCTGACGCGACGACGCCGACGGATACCGCCTCGATCGTCTGCTCGACGGCCTGCCCCCATCCATGGCCGGGCCTGAATCCGGCGAAATAGGTCAGGCCGAGGTTAGCGACGAGTGTCAGGCCGAGGAGCAGAACGAGCTTCCACGGTTCGGCGTACGCGCCGATCCACCACATCTCCATCGTGAACAGTAGGGGGATGCCGAACAGGAACGCGCCCGAGAAGGCTCGGGCAAAGACAGTCATCTCGGTGCGCCACGGGTGCGCCAGCGTGTCGTCCACGTCCCTCCCCGGACCTCCTCGTCGTCTCGTCGTCAGTGCAGCGCAGCAGAGTCATGGTCGCGCGGTTCCGGGGCGGGCGCTTCATCGCTCTCCCCGTCCTCCGGCGATGCCGGATGAGTCAGCTCGCGCTCGCGCCGGGCGCGCCACTGGTATGCGCGCCGGAGGCGCTCAAGATCCTCGGCGCTATCGTCCTCAACGTCGATCAGCCGGTCGCTGGCCGACGAGACCGCGCGGATCAGCTCGTCGAGCTTGAGCTGAATCGCGACCGAGTCGCGGTTCTGCGAGTTCTGGATCAGGAAAACCATCAGGAAGGTGACGATGGTCGTGCCGGTGTTGATCACCAGCTGCCAGGTGTCGGAGAAGTGGAACATCGGCCCGGAGATGGCCCAGACGAGAATGATGAGGGCGGCAGCCAGGAAAGCCCACGGGGTGCCGGAAAGGACGGCGACCCTGGCGGCAAACCTGGAGAAGACGGCGCGCATGGCATGGTGTCTCCTGTTGCAAACACGCTATTGCGGGGCAAACTCTGACAGCCCGCCCTGCCTGCTGATGTACAGGCAAGAGCAATGCCGCCGATCAGTTCGGGATATGCAGGATGAGACGCGCGATGGTGAAGTAGATCACCAGTCCAGTTCCGTCGACGAGCGTCGTGATGAACGGCGCTGACACGACCGCTGGATCGACCCGCAGCCGACGCAGGGTCAGCGGCAGGACCGCTGCGACGAGCGCTGCCCAGATGACGATCAGGATGACCGAGACGGCGACGACGATCCCCATCTCGATGCCGACGTGCAGGGTCATTGCGCGTCCGAACGTCACCACCGCCAGCACGGCAGCCAGCATGACGCCGGTCAGCGCTTCCTTACGCAGGATCTTGAACATGTCCTGGAATCGAACCTGGCCGAGGCCCATCGCGCGGACGATCATCGTGACCGTCTGCGAGCCGACATTACCGCCGGTGCCAATCAGCAGCGGGATGAAGAAGGCCAGCGCCACAGCGTGTTCCAGCTCTGCCTCGAAATGGCGCAGGACCGTGCCGGTGTAGGCCTCGGCAATGAAGAGCGTCAGCAGCCAGGGCACTCGCCGCCGGAACAGCAGAAACGGCGTTGCACGCAAATATGGCTCTTCCAGTGGCTGTGAGCCACCGAGTCGCTCGATGTCTTCGGTCGTTTCCTCTTCCAGAATGTCGGCTACATCGTCGGCGGTGATGATGCCGAGCAGTCGCTGCTCCTCATCCACGACCGGCAGGGCCAGCAGGTTGTGCTCGTTCAGCAGCCGGGCCGCCTCCTCCTGGTCGGCGGTCGCGGCGATCGTCTCGACATCGGTGATCATCAGGTCGCGGACCTGCGTCTCCGGGCGAGTCAGCACGAGATTGCGCAGCGAGAGCACGCCGAGCAGCCGCTCGTCGTCGTCCTGCACGTAGATGTAGTTGACCGTCTCTGCCTCTTCGGCAACACGCCGCAGGGCGACGACTGCCTGGTCGGCGCGGAGCTCCGGGCTGACTGAGACGTAGGCCGGCGTCATCCGTCCACCGGCGGTGTCTGGTGGATAGGCGAGCAGCTCGCGAAGCTCTTCGGCCTCGATCGGCTCCATCGCGACCATGATCTGGTTGGCGATCTCCGGCACGACCTCGGCGATGACATCGGCCGCCTCGTCCGGCTGCATCGCCTCAAGCACGTCAGCCGCGTGGTCGATCGACAGACGCTCCAGGACAGTGGCCGCGTCGAATGGATCGAGTTCGCCGAGTAGATCGCCGGTCTCCGTCAGCCCGAGGATGCCTGCGAAACGCTCCAGCTCTGGCGTACTGAGGTTGATGACGGATTCGGTGATGTTGATCTCTGCATCTGCAATGCGGCGTAGCGCAGCGAGAATCGCCGCGGGCTCATCCTGCGCGATGGCAGACCTCAGCAGATCCTGTGCATCGTTGTCGGTCAACATGTCATCTCCGATCCTGTCCGCTCGGTGGCGCAGTGGCACGGCCTACAATCATCCCACGATCTGCGGTGCCACGATAGACAGGAGCGAGCTTCGTGCCAGTCTCAAACGCCGAGCATCGGTTGCACGCTGCGATGGTTGGAATCGGCAATCCGTTTCGTGTCCTGACGCCCCGACGGCTCCCGATTCTGGCGGCAGCGCTCAACACCCCAACTCCCGTCGAGATTGCCGCTGCATTGGGCATCCCGTCCGAGCGCCTGGATGATGATCTTGCCGCGCTGGCGTCGGCCGGAATCGTCTCGCTGGTTGATGGCTGCGTCCATCCGTTGGCGCTCATCGTGAATGCGTCCGAAGTGGCAGCGGCCGATCGTGTCGCGCGAGGCATCGGCGCGCAGATGGCGCACATCGTCGAGCATGCCTGGCCGCTGATCGAGGCAGTCTGGCGCAGCCTCACTATCGCCGAGCACGCGTCGTTCGCTGACCTGTCGTTCCTGCTCGTCGGTGATCGCCTGCTCGACGTCGGCTTGCTCGATGCACTGGCCAATGATGGTCGCCTGATGCCACCGGCCCCGCCGCGCAACGACGT
>Ga0180220_1002934_pt1 | contig 10363 bp, 9 predicted proteins | sample eDN5th37CBELigBY_FD_151335 | JGI IMG/M metagenome (GOLD analysis project Ga0180220, IMG submission 151335) | Enriched backyard soil microbial communities from Emeryville, California, USA - eDNA 5th pass 37_C BE-Lig BY (version 2) (version 2) | ecosystem: Environmental > Terrestrial > Soil >... | reverse complement strand
GATCCGGTGACAGCTAAGAAACGCTGGATTGCCGGTCAGCTCGAACCGCGCGGCACCGTCGTCATCGATGCGGGCGCAGAACGGGCGCTGCTTGCCGGGAAGAGCCTGCTGCCCGCCGGCGTGACGCGGGTAGAAGGACAGTTTGACCGCGGCGATGCCGTTGTCATCCGTAGCAGCAGCGGTCATGAGATCGGCCGCGGTCTGATCGCCTATGCTCGGGCCGATGCAGAGCGTATCATCGGTCGACACAGCAGTGAGATCGCCGCGGTCTTAGGCCACGAAGGGCGCAGCGAGCTCATTCATCGCGACGACATGGCATTGACCCGGAAGTAGCCCCGATGAACAGGCCGGACCGAACTATCGAAGCCGTCGGAACGGCGGAGCTGATGCGCCAAATGGGCCAGGCAGCCCGTGCAGCTTCCCGCGAGATCGCGCTCGCCACTTTGGCCCAGAAAAACGAGGCCCTTTTGGCAGCCTCGAAAGCGATCCGCTCCTCCTCCTCAGCCATTCTCGCGGCCAATTCCAAGGATGTGGAGGCCGCGCGCATTCGAGGCACCACGGGTGCTTTCATCGACCGGCTGACGCTGAACGACTCTCGCATCGCGGCCATCGGCCGGAGCCTCGAGGAAATTGCCGCGCTCAAAGATCCCGTCGGATCGGTTCTTGCCAAATGGCAGCGTCCGAACGGCCTCGTTATCGAGCGCGTGCGCGTCCCCCTCGGTGTCATCGGCATTATCTACGAGAGCCGGCCCAACGTGACGGCCGATGCTGGGGCATTGTGCTTGAAGAGCGGGAATGCGGCCATCCTGCGGGGCGGCTCGGAGAGTCAGCACTCGAGCCGGGCCATTCACGCCTGCTTGGTCGAGGGGCTCAAGGCGGCAGGGCTGCCCGAGACGGCGATCCAGCTTGTGCCAACGACGGACCGCGAAGCCGTGGGGCACATGTTGAAGGGGCTCGACGGGGCAATCGACGTCATCGTTCCGCGTGGCGGCAAGAGCCTCGTGGCCCGTGTGCAGGAGGAGGCGCGCGTGCCGGTGTTCGCGCACCTCGAAGGGATCTGCCACACGTACGTGGACAAGGATGCCGACCTCGAGATGGCGCGCGAGATCGTCCTCAACGCCAAGCTGCGGCGCACCGGGATTTGCGGCGCGACTGAGACACTGCTCGTCGATCGCGCTGCTCCTGAGCACTATCTCCCGGTCCTAGTCAAAGCGCTGCTCGATGCCGGCTGTGCGGTGAGGGGCGACGAGGCAACTCAGCAGGCCGACTCGCGTGCGACGCCGGCGACCGAAGAGGATTGGGCAACCGAGTACCTAGACGCCATCATCTCGGTAAAGCTCGTCGACGGCGTGGGTGGAGCCATCGACCATATCGCCCGCTACGGCTCACAGCACACGGACGCCATCGTGACGAACAACGCGACGGCGGCCGAGGAATTCCTGCGCCGTGTTGATTCGGCGATCGTGTTGCACAATGCCTCGACCCAGTTCGCCGACGGGGGTGAATTCGGTTTCGGAGCGGAGATCGGCATTGCCACTGGCAAGATGCATGCCCGTGGCCCCGTCGGAGTCGAGCAACTCACCAGCTTCAAGTATGTCGTGCACGGCGCGGGCCAGGTGAGGCCGGTATGATTTGGCCCCCTACGAGGCGTTGAGCATGCGCAGGAGTGCGCTCGTTCGCTTCGGCTCGGCCCGGGTGAAGACACCGCTCACCGCGCCAGGAGTGCGGATCGGTATCATGGGGGGAAGCTTCAATCCGCCTCATGCCGGTCATGTGCTCATCAGCCACACGGCTTTGACGCGCCTGCGACTTGACCAGCTCTGGTGGGTGGTGACCCCCGGCAATCCACTCAAGGAGACAGGCGACTTGCCGCCGCTGGAAGAACGCATGGCAGCTTGCCGCGCGATCACCGCCGACCCGCGAATCAGGGTCACCGGCTTCGAGGCGGAGCTCGGCACACCCTATACCGCGGCCACACTGGCCTTTCTGCGGTGGCGCTATCCACAAGTTCGGTTCGTCTGGGTTATGGGCGCGGACAATCTGGCGAGCTTCCATCGTTGGCAGCATTGGCGCCAGATCATGCGGATGATGCCCATTGCGGTTGTCGACCGGCCCGGCTGGCGGCATCGAGGGTTGGCTTCGAAAGCGGCGACGGCCTTTCGCTGGGCCTACGTGCCCGAGAGTCAATCCCCCGATCTGCCGGACATGGAGCCGCCCGCCTGGACGCTGCTGACCGGTCCACTGTCGCCGCTGTCGTCCACGGCTATCCGGGCTATGCGTAGCGCCAACGCGGCCGGTGGGCAACGCAGCCCGGCCAAGTCGCACGCGACGGGTGGCCAGGGTTGAAAATCAGTATCGAAACCACCTATTCTAGGCGTGGTTGCCCCTAGGGGGCGCCACACCGGCTGCTGTCGAAGACCCAGGCTATTCGACGGTCCGGACAGCACCCGAACGGAGCTTGATGGCGAAAGGAAACCCACCACACGATGCAAACCGCTCTTGAGGGCGCCCGCCGGGGCGTGCCTCCAGCCGAGCTCGCCTCCGAGGGAAGGAGTTCGGAAGCTCTCCTCGCCCACATCGTGCACTGGCTCGACGAGGCCAAGGCCGAGGACGTGGTCACAATCGATCTCAAAGACAAATCCTCGATCGGCGATTACATGGTGATCGCAACGGGCCGTTCGGACCGCCACGTGGGGGCGATCGCAGACCAGATCCAGCGCAAGCTCAAGGAGCAGGGTTACGGCCGCGCCCGCGTAGAGGGCATGGAAGCCTGCGATTGGGTGCTGATCGACGCGCTGGACGTGATCGTCCACGTCTTCCGTCCGGAGGTGCGCGAATTCTACAATCTGGAGAAGATGTGGTCGGCCGAGCGTCCGGCCGAGGGGGCTCAGCACTGACGCACGCACTTAGGGCGGCTCGACTGCGCGGTGGTTGACTGGCGCTGGCTGGTCGTGTGGATGATCCGGCCATGCGCCTCATCATCGCTGCAGTGGGCAAGCTCAAGACAGGGCCTGAGCGTCAGCTTTTCGAGCGTTATTGCGAAAGGCTGGCCGCGACAGGTCGTTCTCTCGGCTGGGGGCCTGTCGACCTCATCGAGATACCCGAGAGTCGAGCGCCCGATCCAGTCGCGCGGAAGTCCGACGAGGCGGAGCGCCTGCTCGCCAAGGTGGGAAGCGCGGCAGTCAAGGTCGTCCTAGACGAGAACGGGCGCGAGCTTACCAGCCAATCCTTCGCCGAGTACTTGCGCGGGCAACGTCAGTCTGGCATTGCGTCGGTTGCCTTCCTGATCGGCGGCCCGGACGGCCATGGCCCCGCGGTGCTGTCCAGCGCCGACCTCAAGCTTTCAATCGGCAAAATGACCTTGCCCCACATGCTCGTGCGCGTGCTGCTCGCCGAGCAGCTCTATCGCGCCGCCACGATTTTGACTGGGCACCCTTACCATCGAAATTGAGAGGCTGGCACGGACGATATTCTTACCACCGCGCATCCCGCTTCTCAGCGAACGAGGCGAGGCCCTCGGCCGCTTCATCCGACTGGCGTTTCCGCGCATGGCTGACGATGAGGGCGGCCATCGTGTCCGCATCGACTTTGCCGAAAGCGCACTCCAGAGCCAGTGACTTGGTTTCGGCGATGGCCCCAGGCGCATTGGCGAGCAGGTTCTTAATGATGCGCTCGCCCGCTGCCTCGATGTCGGCCTCGGGCACCACTTCATGCACCAGCCCGATCCGCCGGGCCTCCTCCGCATCGAAGCGCTCTCCCGTCAGCGCATAACGGCGGATCTGGCGGGCGCCGATGGCGTCGGCCAGTTGGGGAATGATGATCGCGGCGGTCAATCCCCAGCGCACTTCGGAGATAGCGAACTTGGCCGTGTCGGCGGCAATGGCGATGTCACACGCCGCGACAAGGCCCGTACCGCCGCCGACGCAGAATCCCTGAACCAGTGCGACCGTCGGCGCGGTCAGCCGATTGAGACGGTCGACGGCGTCCGCCGTGCGGCGGGAAGCGTGCTCGTTGTGCTCGGCCGATCCGGCGCGAACTGCATTGAGCCACTTGAGATCGGCGCCGGCCTGGAAGTGGCGGCCATTGCCGGTGATCACGACGGCGCGCAAATTGGCCTCGGCGCCGAGAGCATCCATTGCCGCGTGCAAGCCCTCGATCATGGCGCCGTCGTAGGCGTTGTTGACCTCGGGCCGGTTAAGAGTCACGCGGGCAACCCCGCGTGAATCGAGGCTCCAAACCACAGGGTCGGCCATGGCTTGTCCTTTCGTCGGTCGGCGGTCCGAACGGACCGCTCACCCTTGAGTGGCGGGCTCGCGCCTCCAAAGGTTGCGCGTGAGCATGTACGCCCACAGAGCCAAAGTCAGCACGCCGAGCGTTCCCGCGATCGGTCGGGAGAAGAACCCGAGCAAGGAACCATCTGCCTTGATCATGGAGGTCATGAAGCTCTGCTCGAAGAGCTCGCCGAGCACCATGCCGAGAATGACCGGTCCGACAGGGAAGCCGTTTTCCTCGAGCAGCCATCCGAAAATGCCAAGCGACAGCATGATGATGATGCCGTAGATCGAGTTCGTCATCGCGTACGCCCCGACGATGCAGAACAGCAGGATGATCGGCAGCAGAATGTTGCGCGGGGTGCGAAGCGTCTGTTTGGCGAGCTTGATAGCCGTCCAGCCGATCGGCAGCATCATCAGATTGGCCAGCACGAAAATGATGAAGACGGCGTAGATGAGCTGAGGGTTCTGAAGGAACACGGACGGGCCGGGGTTCATGTTCTTCATGTACAGGACGCCGATCACGATTGCGGTGATCGAGTCGCCCGGGATGCCGAACACGAGAGCCGGGATCCAGGCTGCAGCAACCGCGGAATTGTTGGCCGACGTGGCATCGACGATGCCCTCGAGGTGACCGGTCCCGTATTTTTCGGGCTCTTTCGAACAGCGTTTGGAAACAGCGTACGAGATCCAGGCCGCGATATCGGCGCCGGCCCCTGGCAGCGCCCCAATTCCCGTTCCGATCAGCGAACCGCGGAAGAAGTTGCGCCAGTACCGCCGCCAAACGCTCCCAAGGCCCCTGAATACGTTTCCGACCTGCTGCACGAGCACTTCACCGGCTTGCCCAACAGTCACCACACCGCGCAGCAGTTCGGAGATGGCAAAAAGCCCGATCATCGCGGGAATGAAGCTGATGCCCTGCAGCATCTCGACCGAGCCGAAGGTAAAGCGCGGATGGCCCGCAGCAGGATCGATCCCGATCGTTGCAATAGCTAGACCAATCAGAAGGGAGACGAAACCTTTGAGCGGGTCCGATTGGGCAATGAACGTGGCGCAGGTCAAACCCAGACCCGCAAGCCAGAAGTACTCGAACGATGAGAAGTTGAGGGCGACCTCTGCGAGCATGGGGGCCGCGATGATTAGGATGGCAACACCGAACAGCCCGCCGACCGCCGAGAACACGAGGTTGGCGCCGAGCGCGAGGTCGAGCAGCCCCTTGCGGGACATCAAATAGCTTTCATCGGTATAGGCGGCCGAGGCCGGCGTGCCCGGAATTCTCATCATCGCTGCGGGAATATCGCCGGCGAAGATCGCCATGGCGGTCGCCGTCACGATGGCACCGATCGCAGGCACTGGGTCCATGAAGAATGTGACAGGCACCAGCAGGGCGGTTGCCATGGTGGCCGTGAGCCCCGGCATGGCGCCGACGAACATGCCGAATGCAGCGGCTGCCAGACAAACCCAGAGAACGTAAGGGTCGAAAACGAGGCCAAAGGCCTGAAGAATAGCGTCCCACATCAGCCCAGCCTCAAAGCACGTTGTTAAGAATTCCACGCGGCAGTGGTACACGCATCATCACCGCGAAGAACCAGTACATAACCCAGGTCGCAATAGCAGCGACGGGCACAGCCACCACGACACGCGTTCCGAACCAGATGAACAAGAACAGCAGCATCGCAAACGCGACGGGAATGAAGCCGATCGGTTCGGAAACCAGGATGTAGACGAGGACGAGGACTGGCAGCATCAGGAAAGATGCCAGCCGCCGGGGATCACCTGTCCAATCTGCTAAAGTCACCCACGGTACCCCGGCGCGTCGCGCCGAAAGCCCTCGAACGATGAGGATCGCTCCACAGAGGATCAGGGCCGTGCCGAGTATTCGAGGAAATAGCGAGGGACCGTACTTCTGTCCCGGAAAATCTGGAAAATCCAAGGTCAGGTAGATCATGATCGTGCTGGCGACGATCAGGATCAGACCTGAAATGGCATCGTTAGTTCGCATGAGCTCCGTCCGGGGCTTGGGAACGCTACAGCGTTGGCAGCGTCGAGAGTTCGGGAACGGGAGAACAGGGGAGCAGCCTTGCTGCTCGCCCAATCTAGCCGATTAAGAGAAGTGAGAGGTGGCCTCGACGCAGTGGGGGTCGCCTCCACGCCGAGGCGCGGGAACGCGCTCCCGGTCAGGCCTTCTTGGCCAACCCTGCGGCCGACATGGCTGCCGCCATCTTGGCGTCGCTCTCGTCCATGTACTTCGCGAACCCGTCGGCATCGCCCCAAACCATGCCGAAACCGCGCGCGCTCATGAAGTCCTTGAACTCCTTGGACTCGTAGGCCTTCTTCAGCGAAGCCGTGATCTTGTTGGCGATCTCGGGAGGAATTCCCTTCGGGCCCGCGATGCCGCGCCATGCCCCCGTCGAATAGTCGATCCCGGCCGCTTCCTTGAGGGTTGGCACGTCTGGGAACGCCTGGTTCCGCTGAGGGGCCATGACCGCGAGCGACCGGGCCTTTCCGGCGTCGAGCATCGCCTTCGCCTCAGGCACGGAGCAGGTCACGATGTCGATGCCACCAGCCGCGAGGTCCTGCATCGCCGGTGCGGCGCCGTTCGACGGCACCCACGGCACGTGATCCGGCTTCAGGCCCATGGCGGTGAGCCAACCCACGAGGGCGAGATGCCAGATCCCGCCCTGGCCAGTGCCGGATGCCTTGAAGGTTCCGGCGGGCTTCGACTTGATGGCGTCTGCCAGCTCCGCGACGGTCTTGTACGGGCTGTCTGCCTTGACCTGGATGCCCGGCGGATCCTCGTTCATCAGCGCGAGCGGCGTGTAGTCCTTCGGACCGAGCTCCGTGAGCCCCTGATGGTGCATCATGGTGATCTCGACCGTGATCATGCCGAGCGTATAGCCGTCGGGCGGCGCCGTCGCGATCGCCGAGTGTCCGACGACGCCCGATCCGCCAGTGCGGTTCACCACGTTGAATGGCTGGCCGAGATCCTTTTCCAGCAGTGCGGCAACGATGCGGGCTGTTGCGTCCGTCCCGCCGCCTGCGCCCCACGGGCATACGACAGTGACGGGCCGAGTCGGATAGTCCGACTGCGCCATAGCCGGCCTGAGCCCGAAGGCTGCGGCTGCGCCAGTTGCGGCGCCCGCAGCAAGAATCTGACGACGGTTCAGTCGTTTCATCTGCGTCCTCCCTAACGACTAAGGTTCTCGTCTCGTGACGTTTCGTCTCGTTTTACGGTACGTGAGCCCCTTGCAATTGACAAGAACAGACCATTGAAAAGATGTGCCTATTGGCAAGGGGTAACCTGGGCAGTCGGAGCATCGTGTGCTGAAAAAGGTCTTGTGATCAACAGCCTTTGTTTGGCCAAATATCTTCCGACAAGGTAACAAGGCCGCCTCACCTGGACTGCACCCATCTCCTGCGGTCTGATCATGAGCGAAGCAATCGAGTTTGCCGGATGAAGAAAGCGCGAGTTGGACGTCGGGTCACGACGGAGTCGAGTCTGGGATTCACGCGCCGCGGCTTGTTGTTGGGTGGAAGTGCGGCCGCTCTCGGCCTGAGTACATCGGCCGTCAGGGCGCAGGCCACCGAAGCGCACTGGTGGGAAAGCATCTTCGATGACCGCCGCGAAACCCGCAGGCGGCGCCCGGTCCAGGAGCGCGAGCCGGAGGCCGCCCCCGACGATCTGAGGCCTGATGCAACGCCCTGGCGCAGCGACATTATGCTGAGGCAGATGGACGATGCCATCGCCCGCTATCAGCAGATCGTCTCCCATGGCGGCTGGCCCTCCATTCCTGCCGGTCGTACGGTTCGTCCGGGCGAAGAGGACCAGCGGGTACCATATGTCCGCCGGCGTCTGATGTTCGAGGGGGACTACCGCCACCCCGGTGGTTCGTCTGATTACAGCTATACGCTGGACGGGCACCTGCAGGCTGCGATCATGCGCTTCCAGCGCCGTCACGGGCTGCGGATGAATGGACGTATCGACCGCCCGACAATCGCCCAGATGAACGTGTCGGCCTACCAGCGGCTGGAGCAGCTTCGGCTCAACCAGCGGCGCATCCGCGATCTGCTCGAGCAGCGCGTCGAAGGCAATCGGTACGTGCTGGTCAACGTGCCCGCCTTTCAGCTCGAGGCGGTCGAGGACGAGATCGTCCGCCTGCGGCACCGGGTCATCGTCGGCAAGCCGGACCGTCAGACCCCGAGCATCAAGGCCATGATCCGGGGTCTCAACTTCTTCCCGTACTGGCGCGTGCCGGACAGCGTGGCGAAGCTCGACCTCATCCCGCGGCTCGTCAAGGAGCCGGACTACCTGCAGAAGGAGCTCATTCGCGCCTTCGACGGTTGGGGCGGGCCGGAGCTCGACACGGCCGCGATCGACTGGCGCTACGCCGACGCGACCAAGATCAAGTTCCGCCAGGATCCTGGACCGCAGAACGCGCTCGGCCTCGTGCGCATCGATATGCCAAACGAGCATATCGTCTACATGCACGACACGCCGATGAAGTCGCTGTTCAACCAGTCGGGGCGTGCCTTCAGCGCCGGCTGCGTGCGTGTGCAGGACGTGTTCCAGCTCGTTGAGTGGATCGCGCGCTACGAGCCGGGTTGGGAGCGGCCGGGGCGCGTGCAGGAAGTGCTCGCCGCAGGTGAAGCCCACGACGTCAAGCTGACAAAGCCGGTTCCGGTCTTCTTCTCCTACATCACTGCCTGGGCGGAGGCCGACGGCAGCGCCGAGTTCCGGCCCGACATCTACGGCCGGGACGGCTCCCGCGAGTTCATGGGCGAGGGCGACCCCGAGGCGCCGCCGATGCCCTACGCGCTCGCACCCTGAGTCGCTTTTCGGCACCAGGTCCTCTCTCCACTGCTTGACCTTGAGCGGCCGGTTTCGCGAAACTAGCCGCTGCTGGCACGCGAGCCAGAGCAGGGGAGGGCACGCCATGCTGCGATTAGCCGGTTACGCCGATCGTCTGTCCGTCCGGCCGGGCGAGACCATTGCATTCAAAGTTTCGAACGCGACCGGCGCACCTGTCACCACTCGGCTCGTCCGGGTGATCTCCGCCGATCCCAATCCGGAAGGTCCCGGTCTTCGCGAGGAGCCTGTCGACTCTACCGTGCGCGTCGTTCGCGAGCCGGAGTATTACGGGTTCCAACGCGGCTCCTATGCGATCATCGACGGCGGCATCGCGCTTGCGGGCCTCTCCAGCTTCACGCTGATCGCAACCGTTCAGCCGACGTTGCCCGGCCGCAAGTGCGTTATTCTCCGGCTGCTCGACGCGGAGGACCGGGAGGTTGCCGGCCTCGGCGTGGACGAAGGCGGACGGTTCGTCGGGACGTTCGGGGCAAGCGGCGCCGCGCTCGCCGTGCCTGAGGTGGCGCTGGACCATCTGTGGTATCGCGTCTGGCTCACCTACGATGCCCGCAGCCGCCAGGCGGTGATCGGCCAGCAGCCCCTCAAGACAGGCCGCCCCGATGGCGCGGCGCGAACCGCAGGCGGCGAGGTGACCCTGCCGCAGCCCGCGGGTGCGAAGAAGGTGTCCATCAGTGCACCCGGTGACGAGCACGGAGGGCTGACGTTCAACGGACGCATCGAACGTCCGATGATCTTCGATCGCGTGTTGACCCCAGTTCAGATCGACGCTGCTGCCGATGGCCAGCAGGTGCCGGGGTTGGTCGCGGCCTGGGACTTCTCGCGCGAGATCTCGTCGACGCGCATCGTCGATGTCGGCCCGCACGGTCTGCACGGCCGGCTCGTCAACATGCCGACCCGTGCCGTCACTGGCTCGAAATGGACCGGGCGCGAAATGGCCTGGCGGCACGCGCCCGAGGAATACGCGGCCATCCATTTCCACGAGGACGACATCGACGACTGTCGCTGGCCGACCGCGTACGAATGGACTGTGCCCGAAGATCTGCGCTCCGGCACCTACGCGCTGAGACTTGAGGCCGGCGGCCAAGAGGAGAACATCCCGTTCTTCGTCGTGGTGCCGAAGGGGCGGAAGACGGCCGACATCTGCCTGCTGGTCTCGACCTTCACCTACGTCGTCTACGGCAACCACGCGCGGCCCGAGTGGCTGACCGACACGGCGTGGCGCACG
>Ga0180220_1002932_pt1 | contig 10366 bp, 8 predicted proteins | sample eDN5th37CBELigBY_FD_151335 | JGI IMG/M metagenome (GOLD analysis project Ga0180220, IMG submission 151335) | Enriched backyard soil microbial communities from Emeryville, California, USA - eDNA 5th pass 37_C BE-Lig BY (version 2) (version 2) | ecosystem: Environmental > Terrestrial > Soil >... | reverse complement strand
GTACGAGCGCGCGCGCCGACTCGGAGCGGCGGAGGCCGAGCAGCGACTGCTTCGCCTGGGCGCCCGTCCGGGCAATTAGAGGTGAGGCCAGAGATCGCTGTGATTGCCGTCCACCGCGAGAAGCGCCCTCGAACGGCGTCGGATGGTGGGCGGTGAGAGGGTCGAACTCCCGACATCCTCGGTGTAAACGAGGCGCTCTACCACTGAGCTAACCGCCCGCGCGACAAGCCTTTAGGCGGGAGTGCGCACTCTGTAAAGACGCGCGATCGGAATTGCCGCGCAATCACGCTTGTCCCTTGGAAACCGGCATCGGCGCCAGCAGCCGGCGTACTTCGGCTTTCAGGCGGGGCAGCACGTCGACCTCGAACCAGGGATTGGCCTTGATCCAGTGATTGTTCCGCCACGACGGATGGGGCAGCGGTAGGTAGCGCGGCCGTTGCGAGCCGGCGAGGATTTCGGGACCGCGGCGCACGGTATCCGTGACGCCTCCGGCTGCACCCTTCGGCAGGTGCCAGCGGTGGGCATAGAGGCCGACCAGCAGGACCAGCTCGAGCTCGGGCAGTTGGGCGAACAGGCGATCGCGCCAGAGCGGCGCGCACTCCTTCCGTGGCGGCAGGTCGCCGCCGTTGGCGTCGAGACCTGGAAAGCAGAAACCCATCGGGATGATGGCGATGCGCGCCTCGTCGTAGAACTCGTCCGGCGTGACGCCCATCCACGCTCTGAGGCGGTCGCCCGAAGGGTCGGTGAAAGGCACGCCCGAGCGATGCACGCGGGTGCCGGGCGCCTGTCCTACGACCGCAAGCCTTGCGCTGCGGCTGACGCGCAGGACCGGGCGCGGCTCATGCGGCAGAGGCTTTCCCAGAGGATTCTCGATACAGGCTCGGCAGGCGCGCAGCTCGGCGAGGAGCGCATCGAGCGACGCATCTGCGGCAGCCTTGGAGCGGGAGCGCGGGCCGCGGCTGTTCTTCGCGGCCGCCGCCCTAGATGTCGAAGGCAAGTCCGTCCTCTGCGAACACCACGCCGGGGGCTGCTACCTTGCCGAGGCTCGCCAGCATTCCGGCGTTCATGTGGGTCAACATGACTTGGCGCGCGCCGATCCGGCCGAGGTTGGCCGAGATCTGCTCCCAGGTCATGTGATAGCGGATCGGGCCGTCGAAGGCGAAGCACTCCATGATGTAGAGATCGGCGTGGCGGCCGCATTCGACCACGGGCTCGACCCATTCCGTATCGCCGGTGAAGGCGATGACCTTGCCGCCGATCTCGATGCGCAGCAGATGGGAGGGCGCGCCCGACGGATGGTTGCCTTCATAGGCAGTCATGCGCGCGCCCGCGAGCTCGGTCGCAGGCCCTCCGGCGCGCATCTCCGCGAAGGAGAGCTCGAACCTGCACGGCACCTTTGTCGAGCCGGGGAAGAGGGCCTCCGCGGCGGCCTTGAAGCGCGCCTCGATCGTCGGCGGCCCGGCGACGACGAGCGGCACTGTCCGCTTGGCGATGTGCTGGCTGTGCAGCAGCCACCAGACGAGGCCGCCGAAATGATCGCCGTGAAGATGCGAGATGACGATGGTGCCGATCCGGGTGGTGTCGAAGCCGAGACGGTTCAGCCCAATGATCGACGTCGTGCCGCAGTCGATCAGGAGCTGCCGGTCCCCTGCGTCGAGATGGTAGCAGGTCTGGAGGCGGCCGCCGGAGCCGAAGGCATCGCCGCATCCGATCACGGTAAGTCTCATGGGTGCCTCTCGGCCGGCCGTCACGGCAATTTGCTGGTCACGCCTTGGCGCTGGGACGGGCGGAGACCTCCGCATGCCAGCGCTTGAGGTTCGCCAGCTCCTCGGGAATCTTGATCCGCGGCAACCGCATGAAATCCACGGCGACGAGGGCCGTGATGTCGGCAACGGTGTAGGCGTCGCCCGCGACGAATTGGTTTCCGGCAAGCTCGCGGTCGAGCATGGCGAGGGCCTCGAGCGTCTTCTCCTTGTTCGCCTCGCCCCACTCCTTGACCTGCGGCACCTCGAGGTGCGCCATTGCCGGATGGGTGTGGCGGAACGCTTGCGAGACATAGGAGAGCAATCCCAGCTCCACGCGGCGGTTCCACATCTCGACGTTGGCGCGTCCGATCGCTGAGTGTCCGAACAGCGCCGGTTCCGGCTTCACCTCCTCGAAGTAGCGGCAGATGGCCATCGTCTCGGAGATCGCGGTGCCGTCGTCGAGCACCAGGATCGGCACCCGCTGCATGGGGTTCAGCTTGGTCATCTCGGGCGTCTTGAGCTCGCCCTTCATCAGGTCGATCTCCTCGAACGGCACCTCGATGCCTTTCTCGGCGAGGAAGATGCGCACCCGGCGCGGGTTCGGGGCCTGACGCGTCTCGATGATCTTCATGGCAGCCTGCTCCCGGCTCGATGATGGCCGCGACCGTGCAGCCTTGCCCGCGGAAACGGTATTGAAACCATTCGCCGGGTGCAAGTCACCGAAAGCGGCGCACGGCAGCCTCGTAATAACGCGAAATTAGAGAAGTTGTTCTCATAGTGCGGCATTCTGGTGGAGCGATGCCGCGGGCGGACGGAAACGGACTGCTCGATCCGGTGGATGGTTCGCAATGGTTGGGGCTGCACGCGCTTGAAGCCGACGGTGTCCATAAGTCAGTCGAGCGGCGCTGCCGACCCTGAGCGACGAGCCGGACACGTCGGCGCACGCGCCCCGCTGCGGGAAGTCCGCGAGCGCCTCGCCGAGCGATCGGAAATCAGGCCGGAATTCCAGTACGAGCTCGTCTCCATGTTCGTTCGCAACGAGCTCGGGGCGATCGCCACCATCCAATTGCTTGCCGTCATCTTCTCGCTGGCCTCCATGTTCTGGGCTCCGGTGGGGCAGGCGATCGCGTGGCTGCTGATGGTCATATTCGCCAAGGTCGCGCTGCTTGAGCTGTGCCGCCGTTTCGTCGCCATGCCGCGGCCGAGCGTCGATATCCGGCAGTGGACGCGCTGGCTTGTCATGGCCGAGCTGCTGGGCGGCTCGGTCTGGGCCGGGTTCGCACTCGTCGGCGCCGGTTCGGGCGACACGGCCAGCCATGTGTTCATCTTCGCGTCGCTGATCGTGGTGCTCGCGATCCGGATGACGTTCGCGTCGGCCGTTATGCCGATCCTCTATGCCGGCACCATTCCGATGACGATCGCGGTCGTCGCGCGCCTGGCATTGCTCGACCATCCCTTCTATTGGGCGATGGCGTCGATGGCGGTCGGCGTGCACGTCTACTTTATATTCCTCGCCAAAGGGCTCAACGCCACCGCTCTCGCCATGCTCGCGTTCCGCGCCGAGAAGGACGCGCTGATTGGAGAGCTCGAAAAGGAGAAGGCGATCTCGGACGAGGGACGTCGGCGGGCGGAAGCGGCGAACATCGCCAAGTCGCGCTTCCTCGCCACCATGAGCCATGAGCTGCGCACGCCGCTCAACGCGATCCTGGGATTCTCCGAGGTCATGCAGGCTGAGATCCTGGGCCCGATGGAGAACCCGAGCTACCGTGAGTACGTGGGCAATATTCACGACAGCGGCCGGCACCTGTTGCAGCTCATCAATGAAATCCTGGACCTGTCGCGGATCGAGGCCGGGCGTTATGAGCTCAAGGAAGAGGCGTCGCGGCTGACGGATATCGCGGACGACTGCCACCGCCTTCTCAAGTTGCGGGCAGAGAGCAAGGGGATCCAGATCGTCACCGACTTCGAGAACGACCTCCCGCAGGTCTGGGTCGATGAGCGCGCAATTCGCCAAGTCTGCCTGAACCTGTTGTCCAACGCGGTGAAGTTCACGCCCAAGGGCGGCACCATCACGATCAGAGTGGCCCGGACGGTGACCGGCGGCCAGCTCCTGTCGGTGAAGGACACCGGGCCCGGGATTCCCAAGGACGAGATCCCGAAAGTGCTCCAGGTCTTCGGCCAGGGCTCGCTGGCGCACGAGACGGCGGAAGGCGGAACGGGTCTCGGGCTTCCCATTGTCCAGAACCTCGTTCAACTGCATGGCGGCTCGTTCGAGCTGATCTCGGCGTTGCGCAAGGGCACGGAGGCGCGCGTGATGCTGCCGAGGCAGCGCGTGCTGCGCACGATGCCGCATTTGCAGCCCTTGGCCGGTGAGCGGCATGGCGTGGCTCGCGGCGCGGCGACGGTTACCGATGTGCCGGCGCCCGACGGCATCAAGCGGAAGTCCCGTCTGAAAATGAGCGGCTAATGTGGCGGATTTGAAGTTCACCATCATTTGCCGCAAGCTCGGAAGCGAGCTTCAAGCCCGGAAACTTCGGAGCCTGCTGCGGAGAATGACGGACTTGCGAATCGGGACACGAGCGCGCGTTCGCAGTCAGATGGATGCGATTGCGGAGGGGCCAACCTTTGGCCATGCTTCAAATAGCATCCTTCGGTACCCTCACATATATCCAGCCCGGTGGGGCGAAGGACACGGCTTTCGGCTTGGTTGAACGGCCTTCAGGAGCGGTGGTCGGACCGGCACAAGCGGCATCTCTCGCGGCGAGTTGAGCGGAGCGTGATTGTTGAGTGGCCGAAGGTTGCCTAAATTACGCTCGACAAGACGGGTACGTAGTGATCTCGGCTCCCGTAGGCGCATTCACGGTGAAGCGCGTTGCCGGAAGACGGCGCCGGCGTTGTTGGTTAGAACTGTGTACTTCGTAATTCCGACGGATCGGGAAATCGGGCATGGAGACGCCGTGCATCGGGATCTGCAACCTTGACGCCTCGGGTGTCTGCATCGGATGCGGGCGCACGATCGAGGAGATCGCGTCCTGGGCGCGGCTCTCGTCCGACGAGCGGCGGAGGATCATGGCCACACTTGCGGGCCGCAGACGGCGTGCCGCTGGAGAGAACGGATGATCCGGGTTTTCTTCCTGCTGGTCGCGTTGGCTGCGTTCGCAGTGTTCATCGGGGGCGACGTGGACTCCCTCGTGGACACCCTGCAGCGCGTCGAGCAGGCGGTGTTGACGGCGGACGTCCAAGAGCTTGCCGCGCTCGCGGCCACACTGGCGCTGCTCGTCATCGTGCTTCCCGCGGTGTTTGGCGGCTACAAGGGCAGGGTGGGCGGCGCCATTCGCGACCTGCTGAGCTGGACCGCCCTCGGCCTGATCCTCGTTGCGGGCTACAGCTATCGTGACGAGTTGGGTCGGATCGCGTTCCGCATCGCCGGCGAGCTTTCGCCTCCCGGCTCCACGCTGGGCGTGGAGCAGCGCCAGGCCGGCGAGCGCGCCGTGCGCATCCGGCGAAGGGCGGACGGACATTTCGTGGCGCGCGTCTCCGTCGACGGGGCGAGCGTGTCGATGCTGGTCGATACGGGCGCCTCGACCGTGGTTCTGCGGCAGTCGGATGCGCGCCTCCTTGGCGTCGATACGCGGCGCCTGCGCTACACGGTCCCCGTGCAGACGGCGAACGGCCTCGCCTATGCCGCGCACGCCCGTCTCCGTGAGGTGGTGATCGGCTCCATCACGCTGGAGAACATCGATGCCCTGGTCGCTCAGCCGGGCGCTCTCAGAGAGAGCCTGCTCGGTATGAGTTTTTTAAGCCGGTTGCGCTCCTATGAGTTTGCCGGGGACTTCGTGACCTTCAGGAACTGACGGTCGCATGGTGATTGCCCCGGCCGGTACGGGTGGGCGATTGCGATGCTGTCCTCTGGCGTCAGGAACCTCGGAAAGCTGATCGGAAGCTGGACCCTGGCGCTCGGCTTTTCCGCCTTCGTGATCGCCAATTTCGAGGAGATCCGCACCCGCCTCGGGCTGACGCTGACGGCCGAGGACCTGGGTGTCGCCCGGCAGCAGCCAGACGCCGCGCGGGTCGTCGAGCCGGAGATCCGCACGGTGGTCCGCTATGTGGAGCGCGAGGTAGACCCGGACGCGGCCGCAGAACGCCAACGGAAGCGCAGGCCGGCGGCAGCGGAGGATCTCTTCCGATATTCCGTTTCGCTCGAGCGGGGAAGCGACGGTCACTTCCGCGCCGATGCCGAGATCAACGGACGCTCCATCGGCGTGCTGGTCGATACCGGAGCGACGCTGGTGGCGTTGAGCTATGAGGATGCCGCGAGGGCCGGCGTCTCCGTCAACCCGGCTGACTTCAAGCACGTCTCCAACACGGCGAACGGACAGGCGCGCTTCGCGCGTGCGACGCTGGACCACGTGCGGATCGGCAATATCGTGGTGCGCAACGTTCCCGCGGCCGTCAGCGAGCCCGGCCGGCTCGGCGTCACGCTGCTCGGCATGTCGTTCCTGAGCCAGGTGCGCATGGAGATGCGGCACGGCCGGCTGCTTCTCGAGCAGTAGAGAACAAGTCCCACGTCGATTTTGCCCCGAAGCCGTGCTAGTTGGCCCGCGAACGCGTGGCCCGTGGCGGTCGACGGGCGCCAACGTATATTTGCGATGAGGAACCTCATGCTTCCGAAGCCCCGCGCCGATCTCAAGCCCAATACCGCCGCCTTCGAGCGGCTGCCGCTCGTCAAGCCGACGGGCTTCCGCGAGTACGACGCGCGCTGGCTGTTCCCCGAGGAGATCAACCTGATGGGGCTCAATGCCATCGGCATGGGTCTCGCGACGGTGGTCAAGCGCCGCGGCGTAGCCCCGCGGTTTGTCGTCGGGCATGACTTCCGGTGGTACTCGGCGAGCGTCAAGCAGGCGCTGATGATGGGCCTGCTCGCCGGCGGCGCCGAGGTGCACGACATCGGCCTCGCGCTCTCGCCGATGGCCTATTTCGCCCAGTTCGCGCTCGACGTGCCGTGCGTGGCGATGGTCACTGCAAGCCACAACGACAATGGCTGGACCGGCATCAAGATGGGCCTTGCGCGCCCGCTGACCTTCGGGCCCAACGACATGAGCGAGCTGAAGGAGATCGTTCTCTCGGGCGCGTACAAGGCCGACGGCGGGGGTCGCTATATCTCCGTGCCGGATATTCCGGAACGCTACATGGCGGATCTTTCCAACCGTCCGAAGCTGAAGCGCCGTCTCAAGGTGGTGGCAGCCTGCGGCAACGGCACGGCCGGTGCGTTCGCGCCGCAGGTGCTGGAGGCGATCGGCTGCGAGGTGGTCCGCCTCGACTGCGACCTCGACCACTCGTTCCCGCGCTACAACCCAAACCCCGAGGACCTCAAGATGCTGCACGCCATCAGCGCGGCGGTTCTCGAGCACAAGGCCGACGTAGGGCTCGGCTTCGACGGCGACGGTGACCGCTGCGGCGTGGTCGACAACGAGGGCCATGAGATCTTCGCCGACAAGGTGGGCGTGATGCTCGCGCGCGACATCTCGGCTCTCCACCCGGGCTCGGTCTTTGTTGCCGATGTCAAGTCGACGGGCCTCTTCGTGACGGACCCCGTGCTGGTGAGGAACGGGGCCAAGGCGCTCTACTGGAAGACCGGGCACTCCTACATGAAGCGCTATACGTTCGAGCAGAAGGCGCTCGTCGGCTTTGAGAAGTCCGGGCATTTCTTCTTCCAGCCGCCGCTCGGGCGCGGCTATGACGACGGACTGGTGGCGGCCCTTGCCGTGTGTGACATGCTCGACCGCGCCGAGGGCAAGAGCATGGCCGATCTGGTGCGTGACCTGCCGAAGACATGGCAGTCGCCGACCATGTCGCCGCATTGCGACGACGAGAAGAAGTATGGCGTCGTCGATCGCGTCGTGGCCCAGTACCAGGAGGCCGAGGCCAAGGGCGAGAGGATCGCAGGCCAGCCGATCCGCGATCTCGTGACGGTGAACGGTGTCCGCGTGACGCTGGAGGACGGCACGTGGGGCCTGGTGCGGGCCTCGTCGAACAAGCCCGAGTTGGTCGTCGTCGTGGAGAGCCCGGTTTCCGAGGCCAACATGCGCGCCATCTTCGAGGACATCGACAAGCGCCTGTCACAATTTTCCGAGGTCGGCGCCTACAATCAGAAAATCTGAGACCGTCAACATTTTCCGGAATGTTCCGGGATTGACTCTTCTTTTCGCGAGCCCAATTTGAGCCAGCGCCGCCCTGGGGGTGCGCGTCCGGCCATCTTGCGTCATTCACATCGAGAGCATGAGCAATCCAATCGAACCGACCCCGACACCCGCGGATCGGGCCCACTTGCGCCTGTTGGCGTCCTTCATCTTCGGCTCCCGATGGCTCCAGGTCCCGCTCTACATCGGCCTGATCCTTGCGCAGTGCGTCTACGTTGTCCTGTTCATGAAGGAGCTGTGGCATCTCGTCAGCCACGCCACGACCTTCAGCGAGCAGGAGATCATGCTGATCGTGCTGGCGCTGATCGACGTCGTGATGATCTCGAACCTGCTCGTGATGGTGATCGTCGGCGGCTACGAGACGTTCGTGTCGCGGCTGCGCCTGGAGGGGCATCCCGATCAGCCGGAGTGGCTGGGGCACGTGAATGCCAACATCCTCAAGATCAAGCTGGCGATGGCCATCGTCGGCATCTCGTCGATCCATCTGCTCAAGACGTTCATCGAGGCCGGCAATCTCGGACAGCCATCGGCGAAGTATACGGAGGCCGGGATCATGTGGCAGACCATCATCCACATGATCTTCATCATATCGGCCATCGGAATCGCGCTGGTCGACCGCATGAGCCAAGTGCCGGCGGCTGGCGGCCACAAGCACTAGGCTGCACAGAGCAGCCGGGCTTTATTTGGTGCGTCGGCCGGGGTGCTAGCCTCTCAGCCGGGTGCGGACGATGCGCGGGAAGTCGTCCGAGTGGATGTCGGGCGAGTCGCCGTCGCCCTGCTGGGCTCCGAGGCTGCGGGCATCGGGAGTTTGCTGACGGCTTTCCTCGATGCCGGACCAGTACGCGGCTTCCGGCGGCGGCGTCGTGGGGCGCGGCTGCGGCGTCGGCGAGAAGTGCGAGCCTTGCTGCGCGGCCGGCTGCCGCACGGAGGCGGTCGGCACGCCGCTGCCGGCGAACCAAGCCTCGACAAGGTCGAGCTCGTCGGCCGAGAGCGTCAACCCCTGCGCGCGGCACCGTGCGACGACAAAGTTCCGGAAGCGGCCGGCGAACAGGTTCGCCGAAGCGCCTTGCTCGAACCACGGGTCGGCTTCGCTGATGACCTCGAGTACGAACCGGACGTCGTCACGCTGGACATCGATGCCGCGCTCCTGGGCCCGCTTCGTGATGTTCTGAATGGTCTGCGCACCGATCAGGCCGTTCTCCGTGATCTCCTGGGCGATCGTCTCGAACAGCATCCTGTACTCGGGCGGGGCCAGCGGAGGCGCCTTGCAGGCCTCGTGGATGCGGGCGATCGACTGCTGGATGCTTGCGCCCGACTGGGGCGCCTGGGATTGCGGCTGCGTCGTCTGCGCTGCCGCCTGGAACGCGGCCTGCTCCGGCTTCGAGGCCGGCTTGCCCTGAGGGGCGTCGAGGGCCGATCGCCGCGCGATCATCGTCCCGTTCTGAGCGGGCGCGGCAGCCGACCGCTGCAAGGGTGCTTCGCTTCCGCGCAGGCCGCCCAGGCCCGCGTAGGCGCGCTGCTCGTGGTCGGCCAGGTCGTCGCGGGCCGGCGTCGAAATGCGCTCGCCGCGCGCCGGCAGCTCGCCGAGATCGAGACTCGGAGGGATCGTGCGGCTTTCGAGCCGCGGAGGTGTCGTCGCCGGCTGCGCCACATGCCGCTGGATGTCGATCACCACGTACGGTGGCTCGCCCGAGAGGCGCAATCCCTGGGGAAGCCCCTGCAGCAGGAGCTCGCGGAAGCCGCCGGCGCCACCCCAGCTCGTGCCGATGGTGCGGTCGTGACCGACGGTGCGCACAGCGCGGTCGGCCAGCACCTCCAGGGGAACGGGCGCATTGGCGCTGCGCACCGCGGCGGCGACCTCGTCGATGATGGCGCGGCGGACGGCTTCGAGCTGTGTCGCCTGCGTTGCCGGCGCGCCGGCGGAGAGATCCTCGATGGAGGCACGGGACTGGGTCAGCAGCTCGACCAGGTCGGCCTCGCGAACCTCGCCGTCGCTGATGGCCGTATAGGGAGCGGCCGTGTACTCGGTGGCGTAGATGACGGTGCGGCGCGCGTGCGCCCTGAGGCGATGCAGGACCGGCGTGAAATCGGCATCGCCGGAGAGGATGATGAACTCGTCGAAATGGGTCTCGTGGGAGAGGTAGTCCCTGAGATCCATCACCATGCGGATGTCGGACGAGTTCTTGAGCTGCGCCGTCAGCGGCGGGCAATCGACGACCTCGAACCCGGCGCGCAGGAAATGATGCCGCACGAAGGGAAACGAGCTCATGTCGGTGGAATTGTCCGACGTGTTGCGGCGCGGGACGGGGTTCCCGTAGCACCGGTTCATCACGATGCGGCGCGGCACGTTCGGCGAAAGGCCGTTGGTAGGCGTGATCAGCGCGCCGCTCTCGATCTGCCTGAGCCAGCCGATGGCATCCT
>Ga0180220_1002929_pt1 | contig 10375 bp, 20 predicted proteins | sample eDN5th37CBELigBY_FD_151335 | JGI IMG/M metagenome (GOLD analysis project Ga0180220, IMG submission 151335) | Enriched backyard soil microbial communities from Emeryville, California, USA - eDNA 5th pass 37_C BE-Lig BY (version 2) (version 2) | ecosystem: Environmental > Terrestrial > Soil >... | reverse complement strand
CCGCTTAACCTTGATGGAGCAGGGCGTGACACAGGGCTGCGGATAACTGGTTCCGGAAACGACTGCATTAACGCCAGCTGGCGTTGACGATATGGCGATCTGCTCGTCCCAACCGCGCGTTACCGACGCACAACCGCCCAACGCGACGCAAAGCGTCGCTACACCCAAAACTCGCATGGAAGCCTCCCCAGACCCTTTCGTTACATCCAAGCGCAACCAGAGCGGGAGGGCAACTAGACTTTAGCGGACAACTGCAGACATTTCACTTCGCCGCCCGTTTCCGCGTTGCTGATCCTGCTGTTATAGGGGCGGGCTTTCCCTTCGGCGGCGGAAACCAGAACTGGTCTCCGCGGATACCAAACTCGTCCGCGAGGGCGGCTATCTGAGCTAATGTAAAGTTGATCGGATAGGTCTCGAACGCCTGATATTCATCGGTCGGCATCCCAGCGGCCCTGGCCGCACCGTCAACCCGATCGCCTACCATGAACTTCCGCCACTCCATGACGTAAAACTTATGCTTCGAGGTGCGGAGAAACTTTCGCGGCGGGGCACTGCGCGGACGCTGCTCCGCGGCGTCGGCTCCAGAATCGTCGGAAACCCGCTGAAGCGCGGTTCTGAGCATATCGACGAGGCCGGGAGGGGATTCGCCAAAGAACTCGGCCATGCCCATCAGCTCTTGAAGCGATATCTCCCGAATCTCCTTGCCGGCTTCAACATTGGTCATCCGCGTTATGGCGTCGTTGCGGACATTTAGATGCTTTGCCAGCTCGCCGCGCGAACCATGACCGCGGGCGGCCAGCTTCTCGCTCAACCATATACGCTGCTTTTCACGTAAGTCGTTCATGTCATTATTATTTGCGAATATCGCAAAGAAATCTATCGCGACAATCGCAAATATCGCTTGACCGATAATCGCGATTATCGCAAAAATGCCGACCATGCACATGGACCCGGCAAAATCGATCCTGGACCGCATCGGCTACGAGAATGCCGCGCGCGTCACGGGCAAGCATATCTCCCGCGTCTACCGTTGGACTTACCCATCCGGGGCCAGGGAGGGCACCGGCGGCGTCATCCCGCATGCCGATGCAGTGAAACTACTGGCATACGCCAGGACCGAAGGCATTGATCTCGACGAAGCAGACTTCATGCGCGCGCCATCTGTCTCCAAAGCGGGGGAAGCGGCATGACGGCACCTCTCCCAAACCCATTCATCGATTCCCTGTCTGCCGATCCCCTCCCTTCGGCGGATCAACTGACGGCGCATGTCGATCATGCTGCCGTCCTTTCTATTCGCGAGGCGCAGCTACCGGCTGACGTCGTCGCTGAGCTCGAGGCCGCGCTCGCCTACATTGTTGCCGGTGTAGCTGCCGCCGCTGCCCTGCCGCCGGTGTTCTTGCGCGACCCGAGCCCGGAATACCTGGCGGCGAATAGCAGCCACATGGCGTCGCGCAGCTTCGCTTCGAATTCGACATTCAACTTTCCATCCTCAGTAAAGGCGTAATCGATCATGGGCGCATCATCAGCGCATAAGCAGAGTTTTGCAAAAATCCGGGGTGGCACTTTGTGCACCCAAAAGTCGGATTTTGTTCACCTGAATTTGTCGCTCGCGCACTGCGCCAAAGCGGTTTTTGTCAAGCCGTGCACGGCGTTAATGCAGATGCTTAATCTATGCGAGCGCGACGCCAAGTATCGACTTTCCGCGAAGCGCAAGTTCACCGGAGCGGAGATCGCGAAGCTACTTCAGAGCGAAGAAGGCATCCACTTCCTCGTCGTATTGATGGATAAGCAACGTCCGGCTTGGTGGCGCGCTGTTCTGCGGATGGGTATCCTCGGCACCGTTGAGCAACGTCGCCGCGCTGACCTGAAACTACTTCGCAGGGCCTTCAATGCCGACAACGATACCGCCTCCGAATTCTCAGCTGCATTTCGCGTTCAGGATCCGGACTTTTATGGCGCTGTTCTTGCGGGACACGATGAAGCGGCCGGACTTGGTATATCGGCTCGCCCCATGGCTTCGACCGGAGGGCGCGGCCGATGATGGGGCAGACAGAAACCGTCACGATTGAACGCATCCGGGCGCTGAACGCCGACCGGCCCTTCCGTCTTGCCCGGCTTGGTGCGCGTCCGTTGCCGCACCGGTTGCTGCCGCCGCCGCCAAAGAAGATCGAGATCGTCGATTGCGAGCCGGAAGATACGGCAATCGAAGTCGCCGAGTGCCGCAATCAGGTGGTGATAGTCCGTCACGACTATGCGGAAAACGGCACCTACGTATTCATCGGTCCGCGCGATGAACGGCGCAAGATCTCCAATATTCAGCGTGTCGTCGCAAAATATTACGGCGTTTCGATCCAAGATCTCCTGTCGGCACGCCGAACTGCGGAAATCGTGCGGCCCCGTCAAGTCGGCTACTTCCTCGCCAAAGCACTCACCGGAAAATCATTGCCGGAGATTGGTCGGCGCTTCGGTGGTCGCGACCACGCGTCTGCGCTGAGCGGAATCCGCAAGATCGAGCGTCTGCGGAAAACCGATGCAGTCCTAGAAGCCGACCTTCAACATCTCGCCAACGCGCTAGGAGGCTCTCTTGCGAAAGCTTCCTAAGCACAAAGGCAAGAAGTGGCGCACGCAGATCAAGGTCGGCGATGACGTGATTTTCCTCGGCTACTTCCACACGGCGCTAGAGGCTCATGAAGCCTATGGCCGCGCCGCCGTCAAGTACTTCGGCGAATTTGCGAGGGTTGGATAATGGGCAGCCGCTTCTGGAATCCCGAACGTCGCGCACGCCTGATCGATCTGGCGGCGCAAGGCTTCGACGTCAACGGCATCGCCGCGGCGCTCGGCACGTCACGCGGCAGCATCTGCACCTATGCCGGCCGGGAGAAAATCGAAATTCCCGGCGAGGAGGCGTTCCGACGCGAACGTAATCGTGCCTGGTGGCGCGAGAAGAGCCGTCGGGAGACGGAAAAGAGGCGCGCCGAGCGGAAAACTGCTGTGGAGACCAAGGTGCCGGTGAGCAAAACATCGGCCGACTATCGCAACCGCTTCCTGCCGGTTCAGGAGCTCAGCAAGCGCGAACTGCAAGCGATGCTCGCCGAGGCGGCGCAGAACACGGCGAGGCTGTCGCCATGAACCCGACCGCCGACCTATTCGATTGGGCAAAGCATCGCCGCGACGCCGGGATGACCGAGGCCGCGTTCGCCGAGGTGTTCACCAATCCGGACTTCGGCGAAGCAGCATATGCTGCGATATGTCATGTCGCGCGCCGGCAGTGCGAGGTTCATGTCGACGATATTCTTCGGTTCTGCAAGGCACAGCCCTCGCACCCCAACGCCTGGGGCGCCGTCTGGATGCGTGCCATCAAGGACGGTGTGATCGTCCGCACCGGCACCGTTCGGCCGTGCCTGTCCGATCCGCGGAAGAATAAGCATCAGTATCCGGTCTATCGCTCCGGATTGTTCTTTGGGCGAGGTGCGGCGTAATGGCGGGTCTCGCGTCAGGAACTGGCAATAAGCGCGCCGCACTCAACCTGCGGAAGGACGATCTATACGAGAGCCCGCCTGAAGCGGTGACCGCGCTTTTGCGCGTCGAGGATCTGCCGCAGGTGATCTGGGAGCCGGCGTGCGGCCCCGGCGTCATCGCCAGAACGCTGCGCGCCGCCGGTCGTCAGGTCTACGCGACCGATCTTGTCGACTACGATTCCCCTGATCAGGATCAATTCGGCTGGGACTTCCTACTTGAGCAGCAATTGCCGATCGGTGTGCAGGCGATCGTCACTAACCCGCCGTTTAAGAATGCGGGCGAGTTTGTTGCGAAGGCGCTGCACCTTTGCCCGAAGGTCATCATGCTGCTTCGCCTCGCATTCCTCGAGAGTGACCGGCGCACGCCAATCCTCGACAACGGCCACCTCGCGCGCGTCCACGTCTTTCGGAAGCGCCTGCCAATGATGCACCGCGCCGGCTGGGAAGGGAAGCACAGCAATTCCGGGATGGCGTTCGCGTGGTTCGTGTGGGACCGCGAGCATTCCGGCCCGACCCATCTTCACCGTGTTTCGTGGGAGGCTGCATGAACGCCAAAGATTTTGCCCTCGCAGCCATGAACCTCGTCGGCGGTGACCGCAAGGAAGCCTATGGCGATGCCGTGACCCATTATTCGTCGCTGGCAGCGCTAGTGAATGGCTATCTCGAATCCGTCGGTAAGGCATCCGAGACGCCCCTGAACGCGCTCGACGTCGTCACCATCCTCGAACTCCTGAAGATCAACCGGCGCAACTACGGGCCGTTCCGCACTGACAACTTCGTCGACCAGGTCGGCTACGCGGCGGTTGCCGGTGAGATCGCCCATCGCATCAACGGCACTGAGGGGTTTCATCCATGAACTGCTCCCGCTGCCATCAGCAGCACAACCGAGCCGGCCAGCGCTACTGCGGCAAGTGTCATGCGGAGGCGCAACGTGCGCATCGTCGTCGCGTGAAACAGGCGGCAAGCCCTGATTTTAGTTTCATTCCACGTGGAACGGAGCCCGACGAGGAAGATGCGTATCTCGCCGGTGCCGTGGCTTCGCTCGACGGGAGGGCTGCATGACCGCCACTATGGGCCATAACAGCCATGCGGCGCCAGACGAGCCCGCGACCCGCTTCGCCAAGGATCAGCTCAAGGCGATCATCGAGCGCATCGAGCGGCTGGAAGAAGAGAAGAAGGCGATCTCCGACGACATCCGCGATGTCTATGCCGAAGCCAAGGGTAACGGTTTCGACGTCAAGGCACTGCGCACCATCGTGCGGATGCGTAAGCAGGATGCCAACGAGCGCGCCGAGCAGGAAACGATTCTGGAGACCTATCTCCAGGCGTTGGGGATGCTCTGATGGCGCGGTCCCGAAGCATTCACCCCAATATGCTGAAAGACGAGGCGTTCTTCACGCTGAGCATCGGCGCACGGGTTGCGCTGTTGGGGCTTGGGACCTTTGCCGGTCCCGACGATAAATTCCGCTGGGATGATGCCGAGATTGCCCGCCATCTAGGCTCAGAAGTAGCACAGTTTGTCCCGGAACTGATCCGCGCTGGTCTCATCAGCCGGATCGGGGACATTGGCGAAGTGATCTACACGTTCGGATTCGGACGCCGACGAGTATCGCGGTGGGAACGCTTACGGCAATTCATCTTCGACAGAGATGGCCGACACTGCACCTACTGCGGCGCAGCCGCCGCGGTCCTTCATTGCGATCACATAATCCCAGCATCCCGCGGCGGCACGAGTGAGCCTGACAATCTCACCACAGCTTGCAAACGCTGCAATCTATCCAAGCACGACAGGACACCTGAAGAATGGCTTCCACAGAGCCTCTAACGCCGGCAGACTTAGATCTGCGGGACTTCGATTGGATGCCGCTTGACGTCGCTCGCCTTCGTGACAGCGACCTATCCGTCTTGGCGTCAGGCGACGCCTTCCGGGCCGCAGTCTTGCTGTGGTGCGCAGCCTGGCACCAAGTCCCTGCCGGGTCGCTGCCAAAAGAGGATCGGCTTTTGGCGAATTATGCCGGCTACGGTCGGGACCTGAAGGGCTGGGCGTCGGTGCGCACAGATGCCATGCACGGGTTCATCGAGTGCACCGACGGTCGCTATTATCATCCTGTCGTTTCGGCGAAGGCGATCGAGGCAGACGAACAACGTAACAAGAAACGTGACCGCACGGCAGCGGCAACGGAAGCCCGTCGTGGCGGAAAACGTAACGATAAACGTAACGCTAAGACGGGCGGCAATCGTAACGGTGATCGTGACGATAATCGTAACGATGGAGCAGACGATCCTCGTAACGAGGTCCACCATACCTTACCTAACCCTACCTTACCTTCAGAAGCTCACGCTTCTGAGAGTGGGCGCGAGCGTTTCGATGAGTTTTGGAATGCATACCCACGGCGGGATGAGGACGAGCAGCGCGACCGGTCAGCGTCGGAGTTCGGAAAGCTGGTTTCTGGCGGCGTAGACCCAGCCGTGATCATCTTCGCGGCAAAGGCCTATTGCGCCAAAATCCGCAAGCAAAACAACTACGCAACGAAATTCGTGAAGGTGGCGTGGCGTTGGTTGGGTGAGCAGGATTTCACCGGTGTCGCCACGGCGCCGACAGCAGACCCTGATCATTTCGAGCCTGCCGAGCGGGACTGGCATTCCGCCGTCAAGCGTTGGCTGCTCAACGAATCCAACTGGCCGCGCTGGGCTGGCAATGCGCCAGGAACGCCGTCGTGCCGCTGTCCGCCCGATGTGTTGGCTGCCGAGGGCGTCTGCCCGAACACGGCCCGCCGGATTGACGCATCGTGGTGGTTCGCTGACGTCGACACGCCGGAGCTTGCCGCCAATCTCAGTTTCGCCGCGCAGCACCGACTCAAGGTGAGGATCTACAAAACGACGATCGATGGCGTCGAGCGTGAGGGCGCGTGGTTTATGAAGCGCTTCCCGCCCGGCTACGACGAGGCAACCGGTGAATATCGACCGCCAGATAAGGAGGATGCGGCGTGAAGTCCGAGGAATATTTGGCGCGAGCCGAGAAGGCGCTGCAGTTGCGCGAACAGGGCGTCACGTCGGCCCTGATCGCTGAGCGGTTCGGCGTGAAACGCCCGGCCGTCAACCGGATGATCGCCGATGCCAAACGTCAACGAGCAGAACAGTCGAAATAACCGAGCGCTCCACTGTTCCAAAGGTCCACCATTCAAGAATTGAAGGATACAAGAACGTGCAGCAGCTCAAGATCGGTGATTTCGTGGACTTCATCCCACCGGTGGCGCGGGATTCTGCGATACGTCTGTCGGAGACAGCCCGCTGGTACTGCGCTATCGTTCGCGCCGGCCGCCATCGCCGAGCAGAGCTTGAGTTGCAGCGCCTCGGCTTCCGGACGTTCTATCCGCGGACGCGGAAGTGGATCTCGCATGCGCGCGTGAAGAAGGCGGTGGAGCGGCCGATCCTCGGACGTTACCTGTTTGTCGAGGTGGATCACCCGGCTCAATCGTTCCGCGACGTAACGGCGGTGTTCGACGTCGAGGGTTTCGTTTCCAATCTCGGCAACCCGCTGCCGTTCCCATCCCGGCTGGTCGAAGGTTTCATCGGCCGTTATCTCGCTGGCGAATGGGACGAGGTTGCGAAGGGCCCCATCCCTGTCGGCGCCCGCATCCGGATCATGGAGGGTGAATTCCAGGATGCGTTGGCGACAGTCGTCAGCCAGAAGGGCCGGCGCGTCGACTTCAAGCTGATGGGCGATAGCAAAATCGCCCGCACCAATCTGTGCAGTGTGAGGGCCGCATGATCGATAAAACGCCTGAGCAATTACGGGATGAGGAGATAGCTCGCCGCGCGCTTGAAGCTGCCGCGAAGGCCGTAGAGAGCCGTGCCGGCAATGCCGTCTATCGACGTGCATGGATCATCGCTGCGGAAGTTATCCGCAGCATGAAGCCATTTTAGCGAAACACTAAATGACATTCGCGAGCAAATCAGGCCTTCATGATTTAGCTCGGTGCATCACTTTCACCCAGCGGGACGTTATCGTCCACAATCAGCCCGAATAGCTCAACAGGTAGAGCGGCCGTTTTGTAAACGGAAGGTCGCTGGTTCAATTCCGGCTTTGGGCTCCAATCCAATCAGGTGCAGTATGGGTGAGGTCATTACCCTGCCAGTCATCCGCGTCGAGCATGATGGCGGCAAGTCCCGCATCCGTCGGCGCCGTGTCGCTCGCAACCTGTCCGAACCGTTCACCGTAGACGACCTGCGGATGGACCATGCAGATCCAGTCGATACCGCGCCATGTGAGTTGTGCGGGCAGGCGGGTGATTGTGCCTAAGACTTCTCGGCTTTCGTCGTTATCGCCGCGCATGGGTGGCCTTGCCCCGCGCGTCGGCTATGCGCCTGGTGACGAGAAGGGCAGGGATCGACAGCGCAGCGCCGCATCGCCGTGGCGCGCTTGGTATCACACCGCGCGATGGCAGAAGCTGCGGCAACAGGTTTTCATTCGGGACAACTACACCTGCCAGCGCACAGGCGCACTCTGCGTTGCCAAGCATCCGGCGCCTGATAGCCCGGTTGCGAACCACAAGATCCCACACCGCGGTGATCCGAAGCTGTTCTGGGACATCGACAACATCGAGACCGTGTCGAAGGAAGTACACGACGGCCTGATCCAGGCCGAGGAGCGCGCGATCCCGACGGGCTGCTGGGCCTGAACCCGACCGGGGGGGTAGTCCAAAAGTCTGAAGCGGCTCACTTCGCTGGACCCGCGCGCCCCTCACTCGCAGAATTTTTCCCGCTAGGGGAATTTGAGTAGGTGCGAACTAGTGCGAACAAGAGAAGGAAATTCTACAGACTGGGTTCAGGTGGGTGAGGCCTATCGCACGAAAACCCTATCAATTAGGGCGATTGCGAAGGAATTCGGTATTTCCGACACCGCCATACGGAAGGAAGCTAAAAAGCGCGGATGGACGCGCGCCGATGCCGAAACACCGCCCCGCGAACCTGAGTGCGAACCACGCGCGAACCGGTCTGAATCTGCCGCGAAGTCCATCGCGTCTACGCCGGTCTCGGCGCTCACCGCCCGCGGCCGCAACATCATCCTGGCGTTGATGGATGAGCTGGAGTTTCTCAACCGCAACCACGAAACGCTCGTCGGCATGGTCGAGGACTACATCAACGGCGACAAGGAGGCTGGGGTTCGGGCGAAGCTGGTGAAGGCGCTGGACCACGAAACCCGGTCCAAGACCGCGAACTACCTCGCTACGGCGCTGGCGAAGCTGAACGACGCGGCGCCGGGAAAGAAACAGCAGGCGGAAGAGGAGGCGAAGACCGCCGGCCAGAACTCCGACTGGGATAACGATCTGGACTTCGCGAGCGCGCGGCCGAACTGATGGACTGGTCAACGGCAGTTCCAGACTGGGAGGAACGTATCCTCGCCGGTCGTTCGTTGGTGCCGGAGTTGCCGCTCTTTGAGGATGAGGCAGCGCGCGCGCTGCGGGTGTTCAAGCGGCTACGGCTGCCGGACGTCATCGGGACGCCGACGATGGCGGAAGCGTGCGGGGAGTGGTTTTTTCCGATCGTTGAGGCGATCTTCGGATCCTATGATCCGACCCGCAACGTTCGGATGATCCAGGAGTTTTTTCAACTCATTCCGAAGGGGAATTCGAAGTCGAGTAATGGCGGGGCCGTCATGGTGACGGCGCTGATCGTGAACCGTCGGCCGGAAGCAGAATTTCTACTTATCGCGCCGACTAAGGAAATCGCTGACATCGCCTTTAAGCAGGCGTCTGGAACGATCCGGATTGATCCGGAACTGGCGAAGCTCTTTCATATTCAGCGCCACATTCGGCTGATCACGCATCGCCGGTCCGGCGCCACCTTACAAATTAAGGCGGCCGATACCGACGTCATCACTGGGTCCAAGGCGACTGGCACGATGATCGACGAAACCCACGTGTTTGCGAAGAAGGCAAGTGCGGCCGACGTGTTCGTTGAGTTGCGGGGCGCACTGACGAAGCGGCCCGACGGGTTTCTTTTTCAGACCACGACGCAGTCGAAGGCTCCGCCATCGGGGGTGTTCAAAACCGAGTTGAACATGGCGCGCGCGGTGCGCGACGGCAAAATGAAGCTGCCGCTGCTGCCGATCCTGTACGAACTGCCGGATCGGATCGCCAAGGACGGCGGCTGGAAGAACCGGAAATACTGGCCGCTGGTGAATCCGAACCTTGGCCGGTCGACAAATGAGGAGTTTCTCGCCAACGAGGTGATGAAGGCGGAAGCGGAGGGCGAAAGCCAGCTTTCGCTGATCGCTTCGCAGCACTTCAACGTCGAGTTGGGCATCTCCATGAACATGGATCGGTGGCCCGGCGCGGATTACTGGCTCGAGGCGGCCGATAAGTCGCTCACGCTCGATGCCATTCTCGGGCGCTCCGATGTTTGCGTGGTTGGTATCGACGGTGGCGGCCTTGACGATTTGTTCGGTCTCGCCGTGTTGGGTCGTGATCGAGATACGCGCGATTGGCTACTCTGGACGAAGGCTTGGGCGCACGACGATGTGTTGCAGCGGCGTAAGGACATTGCACCGACGCTCCGTGACTTCGAGGACGATGGTGATCTGGTTATCTCCGAGGATCCTGCTCAACCTATTCGTGACGCCGCCGATATCGTCGAAAAGGTCAAGTTATCCGGTCTGCTCCCGGAAAAGGCCGGCGTCGGCCTCGATCCTTATGGCGTCGGAGCGCTGGTCGACGAATTGGCGGAACGAGAAATCCAGGGTGAGGTGCTGGCCGCGGTCCGACAGGGCTCGGCTTTGTCGCCGGCGACCTGGGGCACCGAGATCAAGTTGAAGAACAAGACGATGCGTCATTCCGGCTCAAAGCTGATGAATT
>Ga0180220_1002927_pt1 | contig 10378 bp, 9 predicted proteins | sample eDN5th37CBELigBY_FD_151335 | JGI IMG/M metagenome (GOLD analysis project Ga0180220, IMG submission 151335) | Enriched backyard soil microbial communities from Emeryville, California, USA - eDNA 5th pass 37_C BE-Lig BY (version 2) (version 2) | ecosystem: Environmental > Terrestrial > Soil >... | reverse complement strand
CGTGGCCAGCCAGATGGCCTCCGCGCTGCTCGATACGCTGTCGGTGGATATTGCCGCCGGAACGGCCGTATTCCGCGCTTCCGGCTCCAAGGTGCGCTTTCCGGGCTTCATGAAGGTGTATGTCGAAGGCAACGATGACGGCACCACGGAAGAAGAGAAATTTTTGCCCGCGCTTGCGCCCGGTGATAAGCTGAAGAAGGAAGACATCGAACCGAAGCAGCATTTCACCCAGCCTCCTCCCCGCTATACGGAAGCGCGTCTCGTGCGCACGATGGAGGAGCTTGGAATCGGCCGTCCGAGTACCTACGCCCCGACGCTGGAAACGATCCAGAAGCGCGGGTACGTGGCGATCGAAGAAAAGAAATTCGTCCCGACCGAGCTGGGAGAGCTGGTCATCGAGCAGATGGAGCAGTTTTTCCCCGAGATTCTCGATGCCGAGTTTACCGCCCATATGGAAGAAGACCTCGACCATGTGGAGGAAGGCTCCGAAGATTGGGTGAAGGTGCTGAAGGAGTTTTACGAATCCTTCGAAAAACGCCTTGAAGTCGCCGAGGAAGAAATGAAGGAAATCGAAATTGAAGACGAAGTTTCCGACGAAATCTGCGACAAATGCGGCCGGCCGATGGTTTATAAACTTGGGCGGTTCGGAAAGTTTTTGGCTTGTTCGGGATTTCCTGAATGCCGAAACACGAAACCGATCGTCAAAGACATCGGCGTGACCTGCCCAAAATGCAAGGAAGGCCACGTCGTCGAACGCCGCAGCAAAAAAGGACGCATCTTTTACGGCTGCGACCGTTACCCGGAATGCGATTTTGTGTCCTGGGACCGGCCGTCAAGCGTTCCGTGCCCGAAATGCGGTTCGTGGATGGTGGAGAAACGGAACAAGCAGGGAGCCAAGCTGCAATGCACCTCCTGCGATTACACCCAGGAAATCGAAGAAAACGAAGAAGAAACAGTCTAACAGCATGTTGTATGCATTGTAGGAGGTAATGAAGTTGACAGAAGCAAAACAGGTAACCGTCATCGGCGCGGGTCTGGCAGGCAGCGAAGCTGCCTGGCAGATCGCGAGCCGGGGCGTTCCCGTGAAATTATATGAAATGCGCCCCGTCGTCAAAACGCCCGCCCACCATACGGACAAGTTCGCCGAACTGGTGTGCACCAACTCGCTGAGAGCCAACGGCTTGACCAACGCGGTTGGCGTGCTTAAAGAGGAAATGCGGATGCTGGATTCGATCATTTTGAAATCGGCTGACAAAAACGCGGTTCCGGCCGGGGGTGCCTTGGCAGTGGACCGCGACGGTTTTTCCGGCGATATTACGGATATTCTGCACAATCATCCGCTGATCGAAGTGGTAAACGAAGAAATTCAGCATATACCTGAAGAGGGGATCGTCGTCATCGCGACAGGCCCTCTGACTTCTCCTTCTCTCTCCGCGGAAATCAAAGCGCTTATGGGCGAGGAGTATTTTTATTTTTACGATGCCGCGGCTCCGATCGTCGAAAAAGATTCCATCGATATGAGCAAGGTGTACCTGGCTTCCCGTTACGACAAGGGGGAGGCCGCTTATCTGAACTGCCCGATGACCGAAGAGGAGTTCAACGCGTTTTATGATGCGCTGGTTTCGGCGGAAGTCGCTCAGCTGAAAGAGTTCGAAAAAGAGATCTATTTCGAAGGCTGCATGCCGATCGAAGTGATGATGAAACGCGGCAAACAGACGGCCTTGTTCGGCCCGATGAAGCCTGTGGGCCTGGTGAACCCTCATACGGGCGAACTTCCGTACGCGGTCGTGCAGCTGCGCCAGGACAATGCGGCGGGAACGCTTTACAACCTTGTAGGTTTTCAGACGCATTTGAAGTGGGGAGAGCAAAAGCGCGTATTCTCCCTGATTCCGGGACTCGAAAACGCCGAATTCGTACGGTATGGAGTGATGCATCGCAATACGTTCATCAATTCGCCGCGCCTGCTTAAGCCTACATATCAGCTTAAGACAAACGAGAACCTGTTTTTTGCGGGACAAATGACAGGGGTGGAAGGATATGTCGAATCGGCGGCATCGGGGCTTATAGCGGGCATTAACGCAGCCAGAAAGGCCAAGGGCGAGGAGCTTGTCGTCCTACCCGAAACCAGCACGATCGGCAGCATGGCGCATTATGTCACGAATGCCGATCCGAAACATTTCCAACCGATGAACGCGAACTTCGGTTTGCTGCCCGCTCTGGACAAAAAAATCCGCAACAAAAAAGAGAAAAACGAGGCGCTTGCCAACCGGGCGCTCGCCAGCATCGCCGAATTCGTTAAGGAATACGGCGCTTCGGAAGCAGAGGCAGGAAGTATAGAGTAGGAGGCTTGACGGATATGGAGATGTCATTTCATGCAACGACGATATGCGCCGTTCGCCACAACGGAAAAGCAGCCATCGCCGGCGACGGCCAAGTGACGTTCGGCGAGAACATGATCATGAAGCAAACGGCCAAAAAGGTACGCCGGCTCTACCGGGGACAGGTCGTGGCGGGTTTCGCCGGTTCCGTGGCGGATGCCATTACGCTGTTCGAGAAGTTCGAAGGCAAACTGGAGGAGCATCACGGAAACCTGCAGCGTGCGGCGGTTGAACTTGCCAAAGATTGGAGATCCGATCGGGTGCTCCGCAAGCTCGAAGCCCTGATGATCGTCATGGACAAGAGCGGCATGCTGCTGATCTCCGGCGGCGGCGAAATCATCGAGCCTGACGACGACGTCATTGCGATCGGGTCGGGAGGAAGCTTTGCATTGTCCGCCGCCCGGGCGCTGAAGCGTCATGCCCAGGAACTCGAAGCCAAGGAAATCGCGCGCGAGGCGCTGAAAATCGCTTCGGAAATTTGCGTCTACACCAATGGGAACATCATCGTAGAAGAGCTGTAAGGACAGGGGGATGAACATGGTTAATCAGAACATGACGCCAAGACAGATTGTCGCCGAATTGGATAAATATATCGTCGGCCAGAAACAGGCCAAAAAATCCGTAGCCGTCGCCCTTCGCAACCGGTATCGCCGCAGTCTTCTTCCCGATGAGGACCGTGATGAGATCGTGCCGAAAAACATTTTGATGATCGGACCTACCGGCGTGGGCAAAACGGAAATCGCCAGACGTTTGGCCAAACTGGTCAACGCACCGTTCGTCAAAATCGAGGCCACGAAATTTACGGAGGTCGGCTACGTCGGCCGCGACGTTGAGTCCATGGTGCGCGATTTGATCGAAACGTCGATCCGGATGGTTAAAGCGGAACGGACGGAAAAGGTCAAAGACCGCGCAGAGGAGCTCGCGAACGAACGAATCGTTAAAATCCTCGTTCCGCGGAGCGTAAAAAACAAGGGACAACGCAATCCGTTCGAAATGCTGTTCGGGAACGGAAACAACGATCAGCATGATCAGGAAGAGGACCAGGAGCTTGACGGCTCGATCGCGGAAAGACGGCGCCAGGTCAAATTCAAGCTGCTTTCCGGCAGCATGGAGGACGACCTGATCGAAATCGACGTCGAGGACACGTCCCCGACGATGATGGATATGCTGGCAGGCCAGGGCAATGATCAAATGGGGATGAATCTTCAGGAGATGTTCGGCAGCTTGTTGCCGAAACGGACGAAAAAACGCAAGCTTTCGATCAAGGAAGCACGCAAGGTGCTGATTCAGGAAGAAGCGACGAAGCTGATCGACATGGATGACGTTATCGCCGAGTCGATTTATCGCGCTGAGCAGTCCGGCATCATATTTATCGACGAAATCGACAAGGTGGCCAGCCAGGGCAAAGGAAACGGCCCTGACGTATCCAGGGAAGGGGTACAAAGGGATATCCTTCCTATTGTCGAGGGATCCACCGTCATGACCAAATACGGCCCCGTAAAGACGGATTTCATCCTGTTTATCGCGGCCGGCGCTTTCCATATCGCCAAACCGTCCGACTTGATTCCGGAATTGCAGGGGCGTTTCCCGATCCGTGTCGAATTGAACAGCCTTTCGCTGGACGATTTCGTATCGATATTGACGGAGCCCAAAAACGCCATTACAAAGCAATACAAGGACTTGTTAAAAACAGAAAATCTCGACATCGACTTTTCGCCTGAAGCGATCCGCGAAATCGCGAAGATCGCGGCAACCGTCAACGAAAACATGGAAAACATCGGCGCGCGCAGGCTGCACACCATCCTGGAGAAGCTGCTGGAGGATCTTTCGTTCGAAGCGCCGGAGCTGACGCTTGAGCAAATGACCATTACGCCGGAGTACGTCCGTGAGAAACTGGCGGGAATCGCGCAGGATCGCGATTTGAGCCAATATATTTTGTGATCATAGACATGGATAACCCGATCGGATGCCTAAATGGCTTCAATTCTGATCGGGTTATTTGCCGTTAAACCGGTCTTATAGTAGCAGATCGGAAAAATATGAAAAGTTTTCGAAAATTTCGACTTTCGCAAATCGGAAAAACCGGGACTATTTTGCGTCGATTTTGGCGAAAACTGGCGATGCGCAACATTGTCCTGAACCTCTAATCCCTTATATGGAGCAGAATTACAAATATTTTGACATAAATTAAGAAAAAAGCCCCTCTTTTAGTCAAAAGATAGGGCTTTTTTCTTATTGTAATAAATCCCAATCTCTAAGAAACTTAGGATATACGACAAGTTAGTAATTTTTTCTACTTAAGTCCTAAAAATGTTGTTTATTTTGATTACTTTTGTCGAAAAAAACAAGATTTCGGAAGACGAAGCAGAAAAATTCCATACAAGATTTGTAAAAGGGGGACAGAAAATGGATTTGCTAAACAGCAGCAGCTTCCGGCTGATGGAGGCTGGCCTGCGTGCGGCTAACATTAGGCAAAATGTCATTTCCAACAACATCGCGAACGAAGAGACGCCGTATTTCAAGCGCTCGGACGTGTCGTTCGAAAGTCTGCTCCAGCAGGAGATGAACGAAGCGATGCCTCGGTTGCGCGGGAAAGTGACTGATCCCCGGCACTTTGTCATAGGACCTACCCGTTCGATTCCAGAGCCGGTCGTCACGATGGACCAGTCCACCGCGATGAACAATAACAAGAACAATGTCGATGTCGACAGCGAAATGGCGAATCTGGCGGCGAACCAACTTCAGTACAACTCTTACATCCAGCAAATCAATGAACAGATCAAAATGATGCGCGTCGCGGTAGAAGGGAGATAGGAATCGATGAATTTGAACAGCAGCTTTGGCATCAGCGCATCCGGCCTGACGGCGCAGCGCCTCAGAATGGATGTCATCTCTTCCAACATAGCCAATGCCGAAACGACAAGGGCATCGGTGGTCGACGGAAAAGCGGTGCCTTACCGGCGGAAAATGGTCGTTTTATCTCCGAATGAGTCGAAATTTGAAGATTTGCTTCAGGTCCAATTGAATGGGAAGGAAAAATCGGGACGAGGGGTAAAAGTCAACGCGATTCAAGAGGATCAGGCCCCTTTTAAACCTGTGTATAATCCGAGCCATCCCGATGCGGATGCAGAGGGGTATGTCTATATGCCTAACGTAGACCTCACCAAAGAAATGGTTGATCTGATTTCGGCATCGCATGCGTATAACGCAAACGTAACGGCGTTAAACGCTTCGAAAGCGATGATTATGAAGGCTTTGGAAATAGGCCGATAGTTCCATCGAACCAATCATACCGTAAGGAGGGACATTAATGATCCAGAACACCATGTTCAACACGCTCAACGTACAACCGCTTAAACTACAGGAAAACAACCCGGGCGGAAAAGATACGCCGGCGGAATCGCTAAGCAAATTCGGTACATACCTGGAAGATGCCATCAGCCAAATTGCAGACCAGGAAAAAACGTCCAAGGAAATGAGCACGAAGTTCATGCTCGGGCAAGTGGACGTGGACCAAGTCATGATATCCTCGGAAAAAGCGCTGCTGAGCCTTCAGCTAGCGTCCCAAGTCCGCAATAAGGTCATCGAGGCCTATCAGGAAATCATGCGCACGCAAATCTAATCGTAAATGGCTAAGATTCGGGTAGGGTGGGTGACGTTGTGAATGAAAGAATCGCCCAATATAAGGACAAAGTCGTCCAATATTGGAATCAGTTCAGCAAGAAACAGAAAATCATTTTTATCTCCACACTCGCATTAATCATCGTAGCGATCGTGGTGCTGACCATGCAGCTTTCCAAAACGGAGTACGAAGTTGCCTTCAAAGATCTGAACGCAAGCGACTCCGCAGGCATCATGAATTATTTGGATACGAACAATATTCCGTACAAGCTCGGCCCGGATGGGAAAACCATCTCTGTGCCAAGCGCGCAGGCAGCCCGCATCAAGGTGGACGTCGGTTCCCAAGGGATTATCCAAAACGGTTCCATCGGATTTCGCGCCTTTGACAACTCTTCTTCCATCGGAACGACGGACAGCGAGTTTAACGTGAAGTACAACAATGCCTTAAACGGCGAGGTCGAACAGCTTTTGAAGCAAATGAACGGCATTTCCCAAGCGAAAGTGCTCGTTACTCTGCCGAAGGAAAGCGTCTTTGCAGGAATGGACGACCAGGAAAAAGGTAACGCATCCGTCGTCTTAACCTTCAAACCGGGCTACCATCCGAACCAGGCGACGATCGACGGATATTTCAACCTCGTGAAAACGGCGGTGCCGAATCTTCCGATCGAAAACATCACGATGATGGAAGGCGAAGGCAACGCGGAACTTCTCCCGTCCTCTCGCGGCGGACAAGGAACGCTCAGCAGCTCGGTAGAAGAAAACTTCGCGCTGCAGAAGAAATTCGAAAACGAGGTGCGCCAAAACGTCAAACAATTCCTGAGCCAATTTATGGGGCCGAACAAAGTCGACGTGCTGGTCGTATCGAAGCTGAATTTCGACAAGGTTCAGAGCAAGGAAAACCTGGTCACGCCGGTTGATGCCGAGAACATGAAGGGCATTGAGATCAGCGTGCAGGAAATTTCGAAAAACTATACGGGCAAAAGCAGCCCTGAAGGCGGCGTGGCGGGTACAGGAGAAACCCAGGTGCCGACCTACCCGGGAAGCTCGTCCTCAGGCGACGTTACTTCCGAAGATCTGTCCAAGACGATCAATTACGAAGTGAACCGGATTACGAAAGATATCGTATCCAGCCCTTATACCGTTAAAGATTTAACCATAAACGTGGCCGTTGAACCGCCTACGGGACAAAAAACGGTGGATCAGCAAACCAAAGATGCCATTCAAAACATTTTGGTGAACATCGTCAGGGCATCCCTGGCGGATTCGGGCTCTACATATACAGACGCAGATCTAGCCAAAAAAGTTTCGGTTTATTCGCAACCTTTTGGAGAGGAACAAACCCCGGCGAAAGGCTTGCATCTTTCCAAAGGAGTTCTGTGGGGCATCGGTCTCGCCGCGCTTGCTTTGCTTGCAGGAGGCGCGTTCCTGATCTTCCGCCGCCGCAGACAAAAAGAAGAACTTGAAGAGGATCTTCCGCTGCCGGCTCCGACAGAGTTTCCATCCATTAGCTTGGAAAGCGTGACGAACGAAAGCCAGGTCCGGAAGCAGCTTGAAACGCTGGCAAAGAAAAAGCCGGAGGAATTTGTCAATCTGCTGCGTACATGGCTTGCTGACGAATAGAGGTGAATTGACTTGGTAAAACCAAACAGCCAGGGACTAAGCGGGCGGCAAAAAGCGGCGATCCTGCTGATCACTTTGGGACCGGAGGTCTCGGCCCAAATCTTTAAGCACTTAAGGGATGAGGAGATCGAACAGTTAACCTTGGAGATCGCGAACGTGCGAAAAGTGGACGGCGTGGAAAAAGAGATGATCCTATCGGAGTTCCACCAAATCTGCCTGGCACAGGAATATATCTCTCAAGGCGGCATCAACTACGCCAAGGAGATTTTGGAGAAGGCGCTCGGGCCGCAAAAAGCGATCGAGGTCATCAACCGCCTGACGGCGACGCTGCAGGTCAGACCTTTCGATTTTGCGCGCAAAGCGGATCCGAACCAGATCCTGAACTTCATTCAAAACGAAAATGCCCAAACCATCGCGCTTGTGCTGTCCTATTTGCAGTTCGAACAGGCAGCGGCCATCTTGTCTTCTTTGCCTCAGGAAAAGCAGGCCGACGTAGCAAGACGGATCGCGGTGATGGACAGCACTTCGCCGGAAGTCATATCGCAGGTCGAGCGGGTATTGGAGCAAAAGCTTTCCGCTACGGTAACGCAGGACTACACGAACGCAGGCGGCATCGAATCGATCGTCCAAATCTTGAACGGCGTCGACCGCGGCACGGAACGGACCATCCTCGATTCGCTTGAAATCCAGGATCCGGAGCTGGCGGAAGAAATCAAAAAACGGATGTTCGTGTTCGAAGACATCGTCAACGTGGACAACCGTTCCATTCAGCGGATCATCCGCGACGTCGAAAACTCGGATTTGCAGCTTGCCCTCAAGGTGGCGAGCGAAGAGGTGCGGGACGTCATTTTCCGCAACATGTCCAAGCGAATGTCCGAAACCTTCAAGGAAGAAATGGAATACATGGGCCCGGTGCGGCTGCGTGACGTCGAAGAGGCGCAGACCCGCATCGTAAGCACCATCCGCAGACTGGAAGAAGCCGGTGAGATCATCATAGCTCGCGGCGGAGGAGATGACATTATTGTCTAATCTAATCAAACCTTCCCAATACGTGCCGGTAGAAGCGCTGAAAACATTGGACTTGGGCCACCGCTACGCTCCGCAAGCGGAGGCCGCTCCTGCGGAAGAAAAAGCTGTCGAAGAGATCAGGAAAATCGAAGCCGATGAAGAAGCGAAGAGGCTCAGCAAAGAGATGCTCGACGATGCCCGCGAATTTGCCGAACGGCAGCTGCGCGAGGCTTCCGAGGAAGCGGAACGCATGCTCGCGGAAGCGAGCGGACAAATCGACAGCTGGTGGCAGGAGCGCAGGCTTCAGGACGAGCATTTGGTCGAAGCGCTGAAATCCGAAGGTTACGATTCGGGCTACCGGGAGGGTTCGGAAAAAGCGCTCGCGGATTTGCAGGAGCAAATCGCCAGGATGATGGACGAGGCGCAAACGGTGCTAAAGCAGGCTTATTTAATGAAAGAACAAATCATTCAGGAGGCCGAACCGTTTCTGGTGGAACTGAGCTGCGCCATTGCCGAGAAAGTGATCGATAAGCAGCTGACGCTCGAGCCGGACTACGTGGTCGATCTGATCAAAAATAATTTATCCCGCAAGCGGGAACAGGGCGTCATCACGCTGTGCGTGGCGCCGAAACATTTTGCTTTCGTGCAGGCTGCGAGGGAAGAGCTTGCGGCGGCGATCGATTCCCAGGCAGAGCTTCAAATTTTGCCGGATTCGACGGTTCGCGACCAGGGCTGCGTCATTCGCTCGTCCTTCGGCAGCATCGATGCAAGGATCGATACGCAGCTTACGGAAATCAAGAAAGAACTGATCCGGATCGCGCTGGATGATGAGGAGCGGAGTAACCAGGATGAAGATGCTTAACAGCGAACGATACATGGAACATCTGCGGAACCTCGACCCGGTGAGAGTTAACGGCAAAGTGACCCAGGTGATCGGGCTGATGGTGGAATCCGAAGGACCGGACGCAAGCGTCGGGGATGTCTGCTACATTTATCCGACGAAAAGCGCAAAGCCTTTGCAGGCCGAGGTCGTCGGGTTCCGGGACAACAAGGTGCTGCTGATGCCGCTCGGGGAGCTTCATTCCATCGGTCCGGGCTGCGATGTCGTGGGAACCGGCAAACCGCTCAGCGTTCAGGTCGGTTCCGAATTGCTCGGAAAAGTGCTCGACGGGCTTGGACAACCTCTGGACGGATCGCTGATCCCGACGCGGATGCCGTACAGCTCCACGTACAATGAGCCGTCCAATCCGCTGAGCCGCCCAAGGGTCAAAGAAACGATCAGCATCGGGGTAAGGGCGATCGACGGCCTGCTGACGATCGGCAAAGGACAAAGGGTCGGCATTTTCGCGGGCTCCGGCGTCGGCAAAAGCACGCTGATGGGAATGATAGCCCGCAACACGGCGGCGGACGTCAACGTAATCGCGTTGATCGGGGAACGGGGACGCGAGGTGTTGGACTTCATCGAACGGGACCTGGGACCGGAAGGGCTGCAGCGTTCGGTTGTGGTGGTCGCCACGTCGGATCAGCCGGCGCTGGTCAGGATCAAAGGCGCGCTGATCGCAACGACCATCGCGGAATATTTTCGCGACCGGGGCATGAACGTCATGCTGATGATGGATTCGGTAACCCGTTATGCCATGGCGCAACGCGAGGTTGGCCTGGCCGTCGGCGAGCCGCCGGCGATGAGGGGTTACACGCCTTCCGTTTTCGCCAGTTTGCCGAAACTGCTGGAACGCGCCGGGACAGGACCG
>Ga0180220_1002926_pt1 | contig 10378 bp, 11 predicted proteins | sample eDN5th37CBELigBY_FD_151335 | JGI IMG/M metagenome (GOLD analysis project Ga0180220, IMG submission 151335) | Enriched backyard soil microbial communities from Emeryville, California, USA - eDNA 5th pass 37_C BE-Lig BY (version 2) (version 2) | ecosystem: Environmental > Terrestrial > Soil >... | reverse complement strand
GTTTGGGCATGTTGTGATGATAGGTGATGAAAGCACTGGCTCTTAACACGCGCTTCGTCCCATAGCGTACTTTCCACGATTGTCGGTTGTACTGAGTCGGCCATAATGCAATGCCGGCGCCACACTTTCATAATCCGCCCCCTGTTGTGTAGCGATGCTACACACTATACAATGATAAAAAGCTTCCGACACAAAGGCGTCATGGCTTACTTCATGACCGGCTCACAAGCGGGCATCCAGTCCAAGCATGCCGAACGACTTCATATCCAGCTCACGGCTTTGAACGCCGCCACTCAGCCGATGGACATGAACGTTTCAGGCTGGAAATTGCACAAGTTAGCCGGCAAGAATCCGAAGGGGCAAACAATTGAAGGTCATTGGGCGGTGACGGTCAACAGCAACTGGCGCCTAACCTTTTGCTTTGTGGGTCAGGACGCTACCTTGGTCGACTATCAAGACTATCACTAGGAGAACGTCATGCGCATGCATAACCCGGCGCATCCTGGTCTGGTATTGCGTGAGTACCTCGGTGAACTGACCATCACCGAGGCCGCTGCGCGTCTAGCCGTGACGCGCACTGCGCTTTCACGCATTCTCAATGGCTCGGCGGGCATCTCGGCGGACATGGCCTTGAGGCTTCGCGACGCTCTGGGGACCAGCGCAGAAATGTGGCTCAATATGCAGGCACAATACGATTTATGGCAGGCCGAGAAAAAGCCCCGCCCTGCCATCGTACCGTTTCGCGAGCCGGCTTATACGGGATAAGAAGTCGGGAGGTCCGCTTCCGGCGGTTCGTCCTTCAAGCGCTCCGGTTCTTGCACATCGTTCATGAACTGCGCAGCCTGCTGCGGCCGGCGGTTGACCCTCAAGTCGAATATATCGAAGCGGTTGTAGTGCCCGATAATGTCGTGCATCTGGCGAGGCTGGAGGCACCGGGAAAGGTCGGCGTCGGCGTAGACGATACCTTCGTCGTCTATCAGGGCTTCGCCCACCACGCGTCCATCGGGCCCGATGACGCCTGAAAATGCGCTGTTCTTGCGCCGCAGCATGGCCTCGGATTCAGGCACTTCGGCGGCCATGGCCTGGACGATTTCCTCGCTGACGGTAGAGCACGAGATGACGGTAAAGACCTTGCCCTCGAAGCTATGGGCCATGCCCCGCACCTTGATGGCGTCGGCCATGTCGTAATCGGGCGGAGCGACGGGCAGTGAGATGTACGCCGCCACATGCAGCAGCTCGCCCTGGGCGAGCAGGCTGAAGCGTGCCAGGGTATTGGTGTTTTCTCCGCAGGCCAGGCCGCCCAGCTTTCCGATGGCGGTGTCGTATACACGCAAGGACGAACCGTCGCCATTGGTCCAGGTGAGTTTCTCTGCCCAGGTGGGAACCAGTTTGCGATGGCGCCCCAGCAGCTTTCCGTCCGGGCCGATGAACACCATGGTGTTGTACACCGTGGCGATGCCGGCCGGATTGCGTTCGTTTACGCCAATGACCACGTGTACGCCGTGCTGCTTCGCGGCGTGCGCCAAGCGTTGTACTTCCGGTCCGGGAATTTCTATGGCGGAGCGGCATAGCTTGTCGAACCAAGGGCTTCCCTGCACCGGCGACATGATCCAGCTCCAGTATGGATAGCCTGATACGAACACCTCGGGGAAGGCGACCAGCTGCGCACCGTTGCGGGCCGCTTCGGCGATAAGCGAGCAGGCTTTGTCGACGGTGGCCTCGGTATCGAGAAACACGGGGGCCGCCTGCACCGCCGCCACTTTCACCTGGGGTAAGTTGATCATGCTATCCATCCTTCTACAACGTAGAGGCCACATGTGGCCGTATGCTTACTTCACGCGCTCGGCAACCTTGAGCGTCAAGTCCATGACTTCGGCGTTAGACTTGTTTTCGGCCATGAGCTCGATCGTGGCCTGCTTCATGTTCTCGAGCAGCTTGGTGCGCTCGTCTTCGGGCAGGTGAAACACCTTTCCGCCCTGCTCTTGCCAGGTCTTGTACGCATTGGCCTGGTCTTGCAGCACGAAGTCGTACAGTTCGGGCTCGAGCGCCACGGCCTCCTCTTTGACGATCGCCTTGAGGTCGTCGGGAAGGGTATCCCACCACACTTTACTGGCCAGCATCACTTCGCCCATCACGCCGTCTTCGGTGGCGGTGATGTTGTTGACGATGTTGTAGAGCTTGAGCGAGGTGAAAGCCGGCGGCGAGCTCTTGATGCCGTCGATGGTGCCCTGCTGAAGCGCGGTGACCATTTCGCTGAAATCGACCGGCACGGCGGTGGCGCCCATCAATTCGGCCCCTTTGCGCTCGATCCGGGACGCCAGCACACGAACTTTCTTGCCCTGGAAATCGGCCAGCGTCTTGCCTTCAAACGCCGTGGTGAAGGCCGTGTTGCCATAGATGTACATTCCCAGCCCGACCAGGCCCTTGTTTTCCCCCATGGCCATGAAGTATTCGCGAAACTCGGGATCGCTGAAGGTGCGCTGGGCATGGCGGGCGTCTTTGAAGACGCCGGGTACGTCCATGGCCTGATAGCGCGAGTCGACGCCCACCAGGTAGGCGGCGGGACCGGTGTAGAACTCGATCGTGCCGAACTGCAGGCCTTCGATCATGCGCGTGTTCGAGCCCAATTGCGCGGCGGGATAAAGTTCGGTCTTGATGCGGCCTTCGCTACGCTCTTCGATGCGCTTGGCCAGCCTCTTGATTGCTTCGGTCTGCACATCGTTGACCGTGGCGGTGGCCAGCTTCATTTTGTACTCTTTCGCCATGGCGGTATTGCCGGCCAGGCCGAGGGCGCATACGGCGGCCAGGCTGAACGCCCCGGCGATGGCGGAAACCGAGAACCGCTGCGCCTTCTTTTGAATGAAATTCGACATAACAATCTTCCTATCTGTTTTTAGTGTGAACAACCCGACGGCATCGAGCGATTCGATGCCGGTCATTTAACCCAGCTTGCCCCGACAAGCGACAGCCAAGGTACGAACGTAATCAGGAATAGAACGGAGACCTGCAAAAGGATGAACGGCACCAGCCCGGCGCATATCGTCGACATGCGCGCGCCGAACAAGGCGTGCGAGGTAAAGATGTTCAGGCCGAAGGGCGGCGTGAACATGCCGATACTGAGGTTGACCGCCATGATGACGCCGAAATGGACCAGGTCGATGCCCAGGTGCTGCACGATGGGCAACAGGATCGGGGTCAGCAGCACGATGGCCGAGATCGGGTCGATGAGGCATCCGACGATGAGCAGGAAAATATTGATGAGGAGCAAGGTGGACCAGTAGCCTTCGCTCGACGAGCCCACGAAGTTCACCACCTGCTGTGGTACGCCGCTGGTTGTCAGGACCCACGAGAACACGCCCGACGCCGCCACTACGATCAGGATCTGGGCGGTAAGGCGGGTGGAGCTTTCGACCACGGTCCAGAGCTCTTTCCAGGAAAGTTCGCGATAGATGAAGCGCGTGACGAGAATGCCGTATATGCCCGCGACGCCCGCCGATTCGGTGGGCGAGAAAATACCGCTGTATATGCCGCCCAGGATCACCACTGGCGTACCCAGCGCTGGCAGCGCGCCCAGCACGAGGCGCAGCGTTTCAGGCCCGCTGCGCTTCACGTCTTGTGATTTGGGCACTTTACGCGCGTACCACAAGATATAAAGCACGGTCGCCAACCCCAGCAAGAGAGCCGGAATGACACCGGCCGCAAACAGTTCCGCCACCGACTCTTCGGCGGATGCGCCGTACAGAATCATCAGTATGCTGGGGGGCATGACGCTGGCGATACCGCCCGCGGAAGTAATCAGGCCCAGCGAGAATTTTTCACCGTAGCCGCCCTCGCGCAGGCTGGGGTACATCAGCTTGCCCACAGCGGCCACCGTCGCCGGGCTGCTGCCCGACACCGCGCCGAAGAACTCGCTGGCCGCGATGGTGGTAATGGGCCGCGCAGCGCGCTGCCGGCCGAACAAGGCAAGAATGCAGTCGACGATGCGGCGCGACACCCCGCCGCGCGCCATGATGTCGCCTGCGAAGATGAAGAAAGGCACGGCCAGCAGTGCGAACTTGTCGAGACCGCCGAACATGATTTGGGGGATCACTGTAGCCGGCACGTTCATGTACATCAGAATGGCGACGGCGGAACTGGCGAGCAGCACAAGATATATCGGCAGCCCGCAAATGAGCGTGACGGCGGGCACGGCCGCCAAGGCAAAGGATAAGCTCATGCCGCCCTCGCTTCAGCGACTTCGGGCACATCGAGCGTATCGTGCGGCGACAGAGCTCGACGGTCGCCTTTCAGGAGATTGCCGATGCGCAATGCCGCGCCTGCCACGGCCAACACGAAACACACCAGAATGGACCCATAGGCCACCGACTTGGGCAGTTCGGCAACAACGGTGACCTGCCCCATGCGGTGCACCAGGTCGACGACCTTGAATGCGTAGTAGACGATGAAAATGCTTAGCGCCATTCCCGCCAGCGTAGTAAGCGTGACCAGTATTTTTTGCATGGAAACGGGCAGGTACGGGCGGAGGATGTCGGTCACCAGATGCTCGCCGCGCAGCGTCAGGCGAAAAGACATCAGGCATACCGCCCAGATGATCAAGATGATGGTGATCTCTTCCGCCCAGAAAATAGGCGCATGGAATACATAGCGCCCGACGACGTTGGCAAAGTTGATGACCAGGGCCGCCGCAAAGCAGATCGATGCGATTTGCGCCAGCAGGAACATGAAGCCGTTGACGGCCTTGCCGAATGCCCCGGGCGGGGATGCAGCGTGATCAGTTGTCATGAAGTACTCCAGTTTGGGAAACACCCGCTTCGCGAGTGTTGAACGAAACCGCCGACAAGGGGGTTTCATTGACATGCAGTTGAAAGACGTCGGGCCGTGCGTAATTGCCCGCCGCATCGAAATCGAGCTTGCCGCGGGCGATTTGCGTTGCATCCAGGTCGGCCGTGAGCAGGGCTTCTTCGTCGAAGATCGGGCCCGCCACAATATTTCCGAGCGGATCGATGATGACGCTGCCTCCGCGCATCAAGAGGGCGTCGGGGGCATCGGTGATCACGCAGTCGTAGTCAGCGGGAAAGTCGCTGCGCCTCAGGACCTGGCAGCTGGACAATACGTAGCAGCGGCCCTCGCGGGCAATGTGCTGCATGGAGGGCAGCCAGGTGGGCCGGTCGTCTGCCGTGGGAGCGCAATACAGGGCGATGTTCTTGGCATACATGGCCATGCGCAGCATGGGCATGTAATTTTCCCAGCAAATGACGGCGCCCATCTTGCCGATAGGCGTATCGAACACCGGCAAGGTGGATCCGTCGCCATACCCCCATACGACGCGCTCGCCGGCCGTGGGCATAAGCTTGCGATGCTTGCCCAGTAGAACCCCGTCGGGCCCGAAATAAAGCACGGTGCAATATAGGGTGCCCAATTCGCGCTCGATCACGCCAATGACGACGAAGGCCTTGGCTTGCTGGGCAGCGCGAGCGATGCGTTGGGTTTCTGGGCCGGGAACCTCGATCGAGCCGGTGAAATAACGGGCGAAATCGTCGCGGCCCTTCTCGGTGCGCACTCCGACAGCGACTCCAAAACCATCGCCCTTTGGGTAGCCGCCCAGGAATGCCTCGGGAAACAGCACAAGTTCGCAAGCCTCGGCAGCCGCTTGCGCGACCCACCGCTCGACTTGCACCAAAGTGGCCGGGGTGTCGAAAGGGACGCCCCCGGCCTGTATTACGCCGACTTTCATATCCTGCCTAGATAACTCGAATTGTCGAGATTATTAGACAATTGATACAGAAAAGTAACTGGGGTATACCCTAGACGAGATATTTCAACGAGATCCTAAATTTAATGCCTATAAGCTAAAAATACTTTTTTATCAGGCGATTACAGGCCATATCTCTTCCTGCCCACCCCTTGCAACCATTTTTCATCCAGTGTCCGCGCACGAAATAGTCTCCAAGGTGCGGGGAAGAGGATTTTTTGTCCGATAATTTCGACAGAATCGACGGCGACATGACAGGCGGACGTTATAGTGTCGGCGACGCGCCGCGCAATACACTTTTGAAATCATCGTATTCAGGAACCGACATATGGACATCGCCAAGAAACTGGCAACCATCGGCATAACAGGCAGCCTGTACAAGCTCTATACCGCCGCCATCGAACTGGGTGAAGCGCCCATTGCCGACGTGGCCGCCCGGGCTGGCCTGGTGCGTACCACCGCTTACGATGCCCTGAGCCGCCTGGAACAGGAAGGGCTGGTCATACTGCACAATCGGCGCGGGAAGCGGTACGTCGAGGCCCAGGACCCGACTGTATTGCTCGAGCGGCTGGAAGGACGCCGGCAGATGCTGGACCAGCTCATGCCGCAGCTCCGCTCCATGTATAACCGCGCCAAGGGCAAGCCCCAGATCCGCTTTTATGAAGGCATCGAAGGGATACGCACGGCGTTGCGCGACACCCTCACCATTACCGACGAGCCCAAAATCATGCACGGCATACTTTCGATGGAAGAGCTGATGCAGACGCCAGGCAAAGAGGAGATGGACCGCTACATCGAGGACCGCGTCAAGCACGGCATTTGGCTGAACGTCATCCGGTCCGAACAGAAAGATACTGAACCGATATGGCCCTCGAGCCCCGAGTTGATGCGCAGCCTGCGCTACTGTCCGCCCCATATGGTGCTGTCGATGACCACCTTTATTTACGACCAGCGCGTTTGCCTTATTTCATCGAAGAAAGAAAACTATGGCCTGATCATCGACAGCGTCGAATTCGCTACCATGCAGCGCACACTATTCAACGCCATATGGGAGCTGAGCCGGCCGGCAGTCTAAGCGGAAGGGACGAGACCCAAAGGCATGACCATCACAGCCGCTGGAAAAGCGTTCCTTCAACTAACGGATGGACGCCACCGGCCTCATCCGCGCGGCGGCGCTTCGTACCACTGCAGGAACCACTGCACCGTCTTCCTCAACCCCGACTCGAAACTTTCTTGCGGCGCCCAGCCAAGCTCCTGCCGGAGCTTGCCGGCGTCAAGGGCATAGCGTAGGTCGTGGCCGGGGCGGTCTTCGACGTGGGTGATCAGCTGTTCGTGTGAGGCCGGCGCGCCGTCCGGGCCGATGGGACGGCTTTCGGGATGCAGCTCGTCCAGCAGGCGGCACACGGCGCGTACGACGTCGATGTTCCGCAGGGGGTTGTGGGCGCCGACGTTGTAGGTCTGGCCCACCCTTCCATGTTCGAGAATGATGCGCAAGGCGCGGACGTGGTCGTCCACGTAGAGCCAGTCGCGCACGTGCCGGCCGTGGCCGTACAAGGGCAAAGGCTCGCCCTGCACAGCGTTGATGATCATGCGCGGGATCAGCTTTTCGGGAAACTGGTAGGGACCGTAGTTGTTGGTGCAATGGCTGGCCAGGGTCGGCAGGCCATAGGTGCGGCGCCAGGCGTGCACCAGATGGTCGGAGGCGGCCTTGGTGGCGGAGTATGGCGAGCTGGGCGCGTAAGGGGTGTGCTCGGTGAACAGGGCGTCGCTGTCTTCGAGGTCGCCGTAGACTTCGTCGGTGGACACGTGCAAAAAACGAAAGGCCTCGCGGCGCCGGCCCGGCAGGGCTTGCCAGTACTGGCGGGCGGCTTCGAGCAGGGTGTAGGTGCCGACCACATTGCTGTGCATGAAGGCGTCCGGACCATGAATGGAGCGATCCACGTGCGACTCGGCCGCCAGGTGCATGACGGCGTTGGGTTGTTGCCGGGCGAAGATGCGGTCCAGCTCGGGGCGGTTGCAGATGTCTACCTGCTCGAAGACATGGCGCGGGTCGGCCATGACCGAGGCCAGCGATTCTTTGTTGCCGGCGTAGGTCAGCTTGTCGACATTGACGATGTCGTGGCCGCCCCGGTCGATAAGATGCCGGACCAGCGCCGAGCCGATGAAGCCGGCGCCGCCAGTGATGAGGATTTTCATGGTCGGCGACTGCTAGCGGTACTTGCGGAAACGATCGAGGTACAGCGCAACGAGAATAACCAGGCCAAGTATGACGTCCTGCAGGTAGCCGTCGACTTCTATCAAGTTCATTCCATTGGACAGCACCGAGATGAACAGGGCGCCCATTACTGCGTTGCCGACGCCGCCGGTGCCGCCCTGCAGGCTTATCCCGCCCACCACGGCGGCGGCTATGCTGGGCAGCAGCAGGCTTCCGCCCAGGTTGGGCTCGCCCGAGCTGGTGCGTCCGGTAAGCATCATGGCGCCGACGGCGACGACCAGGCTCGCCAATACGTAGGTGATGAAAACATAGCGTGCGACCGGCACGCCGGCCACTTCGGCCGCGCGCGGATTGCTGCCGATCAAATACAGCGAACGGCCGAAAACAGTGCGCGACAGCATCAGCTGCAGGGCAAGGCACAGCACCAGGGCGATCCACACAGGAGCGCTCAAGCCCAGCACCTGGCCGCTATACAGCGCCTCGCTGAAGGCCTCGGGCAGGTCGAACACGGGGCGGCCGCCCGACGCCATCGAGGCGACCCCGAAGGCGATGCCCAGCGAACCCAGCGTCACGATGAAGGGATTCACCCGTAGTATCGCGGTGCAAAATCCGTTGAACACGCCGACTGACGCCCCCGCCAGCAAGCCCACGCCGACGCCCGCCGCGATGAGCCAGAAAGTGGGCAGCCCCGCCTCGGCCAGGCCGGTCGTCAGGGCCAGGGCCGTCAACACACTGATCAGCGAGACCGTCGACCCCAAGGATAAATCGAAGCCCCGTATCAGTATCACCAGCATCTGGGCGCTGGCGAAAACAGCCAGGTAGCTGCTTTGGGTGACCAGATTGAGCAGATTGCGGCTGGACGCGATGCGCGGCTCGACCAAGGCCAGCACCAGCAACAGCACGGGCGCCAGGAGCCAGAAAAGATAATGCGCCAGAAAGTCCAATATCCTGCGGGGCCGGCTGGCCATCGAGAGCGAAGTGGGGGTGGTGCTCATGCGGACTTTCCTTTGGCGCGGTATGCGTCCACCGCGACGACCAAGACGATGAACAAACCCATGACGATGGTTTGCGCCTTGCTTTCGATTCGCAGCAGGTCCATGGCATTGTTGAGCAGAAGCATGAACAGGGCGCCCACCGCCACGCGGTGGGCGAGGCCGACGCCGCCTTGCAGGCTGACGCCCGCAATGACGGCCGCGCCAATGCTCTTGAGCGCCATGCCTTCACCCAGCGAGCCCTGTCCCGATCCCAGTTGGGCGGTCAGCAGCAGGGCGGCCAGCGCGGCAAGCAGGCTGCTGGCCGCGTAGACGCCTATCTGGGCCCGCAGCACCGGCAAGCCCGAGACCCGCGCTGCATGCGGGTTTCCGCCGGTCGCGTACAAATGCACGCCCAAGGCCGTGCGCCGCTGTATGTATACGGTCAGGGCCACCACGACGGCCGCGGCGTAGACCGCAGCCGGCAGGCCCAGCCACGATCCCCTGCCGAGGGCGATGAATGCTTTGGGCAGGCCGTAGATGGGGATGCCGTTGGTCAACAGCAAGGCCACGCCGCCGCTGATCGACGCCGTGGCCAGCGTGACCATGAAAGGCGTGATGCGCAGGACGGCGACGCAGAACCCATTGCACAGCCCCACCAGAAGGCCTGCGCCCAGGCCCGCCAGAATTCCCAGCAGGCTGGTCATGCCGGGCGACAGGCTTTCGCCGAAGGCGGCCATGGTGCTGGCGCTGACGACGCTGGCCAAGGCCATGACCGCGCCGACCGACAGGTCGAAGCCGCGAGAGATGAGAACCAGCATCTGGCCCACGGCCACGATCATCAGCAGCGCCGCGCCGCGCAATACGTTCAACAGATTCTGGCCGCTCAGGAAACGTGGCTCGATGTAGGCAAGCACGACGGCAATGACGACGATGGCTGCGGGCAGCAAGCCGATGGAGGCCAGAACCGCATGGCGCGCCGCCTTGGGATGCGTGTGGGAAATGGTGCTCATGGCGCGGCCTCTTCCAGGGCGGTGCCGCTATCCTGCCTAGGGAAGAATTGCGACAAGATGGCGGTTTCCGAAAAGTGCTCGCGCTCGAAATGGGCCACCACTTTCCCATCGTGCATGACGTAAAGCCTATGAGCGAGCCCCATGACTTCAGGCAGCTCGGAAGAAACCAAAATAACGGTCTTGCCGTCCCGCACCAGCCCGCGCATCATCTCGTAGACCTCCAGCTTGGCGCCGACATCGATGCCCACTGTGGGCTCGTCGAACATGAATACCTCGACGGGCCGCGCCAGGCCGCGCGCCAGCAGCACTTTCTGGCGATTGCCGCCCGACAGGTTGCCGACCTGCGGCTCGATGTTGGGAGGACGCAGCTTGAGCTGCTCCATAATGCGTTTGATCACGGTGCTCTCGGAGGCCCGCCGCAATATTC
>Ga0180220_1002925_pt1 | contig 10380 bp, 10 predicted proteins | sample eDN5th37CBELigBY_FD_151335 | JGI IMG/M metagenome (GOLD analysis project Ga0180220, IMG submission 151335) | Enriched backyard soil microbial communities from Emeryville, California, USA - eDNA 5th pass 37_C BE-Lig BY (version 2) (version 2) | ecosystem: Environmental > Terrestrial > Soil >... | reverse complement strand
CCTATCTGTGAGTTCTTTGATCGGTTCTCACTGACCATCGCACGATGGCTCACCTCAACGAGGCCAACACCGCGAACTACACCACCAGGTGGGACGTCACCCGATCCGCTGCGGCGCCGTACCGCGATGACCGCACCATTGGCCTATACGCGACCGGCCCATCGAGACGGGATCGTCGATCTACTGCGGTTGGCCGACATGCTGGCCGACGATTCTGACCCGTTGGTGAGCAAGCCGTTCGGGATCGCGTTGAAGCACGCCGGCGGGGTCGCGCCGGATCTGTTGGTTGCTTTCCTCGCTCGCACCGGTGAACGTCTGCCGGCGCCGGTGCTTCGTCAAGCGAAGCAGAAACTCCCACCTACCGAGGGGAAATCATGAGTCCGCGATCTTGTGCCGCGTGCGGGGCCAGCGGTCGTTTCGGGTCGTGCACGGAGTTGTTCCATCGACTGTTGGCGCTGGATCATCAGCGGCTTGCGCCATGGGGAGAGTTCCACGGACTCAATGTGGCGTGCTTCCACCTTCAACACCCTGAAGGAGTCGCCACGAGTGTGCTTAGCGCGCAGTGGCGAGTCACCGAGGCTTTCTTGGCGGGTGGGATCGAGGCAGCCCACGAGCGGGAGCGCCGCTGGCGTGCTGAAACGAAGCTGCGCGGAGGGCACCCCGGTGTCGATCTCGTCGTGCCCGCGCAAGTCCGGTCACCGGTGTTCACCATCGAAGACCTCTCGAGCGACGGGACTTTCCCCGCGCAGGGCTATGCCGAACGAGCCACGAAGTGGGCCGAATCAGTGCGCCACGAAAGATCAGGACGCTAGGGCCGATCTGGTCTATCCGTATGTCGATGCGGGTGCATGGGGGAGTGGATGGATAGGTTCATGCCCTCTAGGTGCGCAACACCTCGCGGGCTGCGTGTGTTGAATCTCTGGGGCCGCAATGGGGCCGCAGAGCAACGAAAAAGGACCCCTGACGCTGACAAACGCCGGAAGACGTTTATGCAGGCCAGGGGCCGTTTTTGGCAACTACTGACAGAGGGTGAACCCTCAAATCAGATGTCGTAATAGAGCTCGAACTCGTGGGGGTGCGGGCGCAGCTGGACGGGGAGGATCTCCTCGTTGCGCTTGTAGTCGATCCACGTCTCGATCAGGTCCGGCGTGAAGACGTCGCCGGCGGTCAAGAACTCGTGGTCGCGCTCGAGGTTGTCGAGCACGGCGTTCAACGAGGTCGGGACCATGTCGATCTGCTCGTACTCCTCGGGCGGGAGCTCGTAGATGTTCTTGTCGATCGGCGCAGGCGGTTCGATCTTGTTCTTGATGCCGTCGATGCCGGCCAGCAGCAGGGCCGAGAACGCCAGGTACGGGTTGCTCGACGGGTCGGGGCAACGGAACTCGATGCGCTTGGCCTTCGGGTTCGACCCGGTGATCGGGATGCGCACGCACGCCGAACGGTTGCGAGCGGAGTAGACCAGGGCGATCGGGGCCTCGAAGCCCGGCACCAAGCGGTGGTAGGAGTTCACCGACGGGTTGGTGAACGCCAGCAGGCTCGGGGCGTGGCGCAGGATTCCGCCGATGTAGTAGCGGGCGGTGTCGGACAGTCCGCCGTAGCCGGCCTCGTCGTAGAACAGCGGTGAGCCGTCGTTCCAGATCGACTGGTGGACGTGCATGCCCGAACCGTTGTCACCGAAGATCGGCTTCGGCATGAACGTGACGGTCTTGTCGGCGGCCCACGCGGTGTTGCGGACGATGTACTTGAACTTCATGATGTCGTCCGCGGCCTTGAGCAGCGTGTCGAACTTGTAGTTGATCTCGGCCTGGCCGGCGGTGCCGACCTCGTGGTGGCCGCGCTCGATCTCCAGGCCGACCTGGGCCAGGTTGTCCATCATGTCGTTGCGCAGATCGGCGAAGCGGTCCGTGGGCTGGACGGGGAAGTAGCCGCCCTTGAAGCGCACCTTGTAGCCGCGGTTCTCGTGCACCGGGTCAGCGGTCGACCAGGCCGACTCGACCGACTGGATCTCGTAGTAGCTCTTGTACGCGCTGGTGCCGTAGGAGACGCGGTCGAAGATGTAGAACTCGGCCTCGGGGGCGAAGAACGCGGTGTCACCGATGCCGGTCGTCTTCAAATAGGCCTCGGCCTTGCGAGCGATGTTGCGCGGATCGCGCGAGTACGCCTCGCCCGTGATCGGGTCGTGGACGAAGAAGTCCATCGCGATCGTCTTGGGGTTGCGGAACGGGTCGACGTACGCCGTGTCGAAGTCCGGCAGCAGCGTCATGTCGGACTGGTCGATGCTCTGGAAACCACGAATCGACGAGCCGTCGAAGGCGACACCGTTCTGCGCCATGTCGGCGTCGAACGCCGAAGCGGGCAAGGTGACCTGCTGCTGGATGCCGGGCAGATCGGTGAATCGAACGTCGATGTACTGCACGTCCTCGTCCGACACGAACTTGAAGAATTCGTCAGCGTTGCTGAACACGGGGCCTCCTCAGCCGCCTAGTGCGGCCCCGGGCCCGAAGACCCAGGGTGGTCGTGGCATGTCACCTGACCATTGCCCATGACCATACGGAGCGACAGTTTCCCAACCATCACTGGTTTGTTTCCGACATGTTACAAAGTCGCCGGGGTTCGGTGCGGCAGGTTTCGACGCCCTCGATCCTCAAGCACCTCACCGGGAGGGGTGGGGGTGCTGGGTAGGGTTCACGTGTGGAAGTGGCCGGGCTGGGACGTCGGATCATCGCGCTGTTCATCGACTGGATCGTCGCCGCACTCAGCGTCATGGCGTTCTTCGACGTGTCGTACCCGCCGGAGAATCCCGTCGAGAACCTCATCATCACCGCGGCGTATGTCGTCGAGGTCGGCCTGCTCGTCGGTCTGCTGGGGTTCTCGATCGGCAAGCGCGTCGTGGGCATTCGCGTCGAACGGCCCGGCGGGCGACCGCCGGCGATCCACCTGGCGCTCCTGCGGACGTTCCTGATCTGTCTGATCATCCCGCCGCTCGTGCAGAACAAGGAAGGCCGCGGCCTTCACGACGTCCTGAGCAACACGCGGCAGGTTTCCCTGTAGGCTCCGGCCATTCGACCTCGGGGGAGCGGTGCAGACCGCCCGACCCCAGGAGACATCGACATGGCCACCTCGGAGACCACGACCCGCATCCTGTTCGCCCTGGTCGGAGCCCTCGCTGCTGCACTCGTGGTGGTCCTGGTCGTGCTGTTCACCGGCGGCGACGATCCGACAGAACCTGCTGCCGAACCCGGCGTCACAGAGCCGGCGCCGGCACCGAGCGAGGAGCCGGACACCAGCGGCGACGCCGATCTGGCCGCGTTCGTGCAGCTTACGGTCGACAACGTCGCCGACATCACCAAGTCCGACTGGGACATCGATCCGGGTGCCGAAGAAGCCGACATCGGGCTCGGTTTCTGCGGTCAACCATTGGAGACGGGTGCCGTGCCGGTCTCGCAGGCCACCCATCACCTTTTGGTCGACGGACCGGGCACGTTGCCGCGCGTGACGACGCTCGGAACGGTGTTCCCGAACGAAGCCGCCGCGCAGGAGTACATGGCCGCACGAGCAGCCTCCGACTCGTGCGGGGAGTGGACGAACCAGGACGACGTGGTGCTCGAGGTCACCGAGCCTCCGTCGACGCCGACGCTGGTCGGCTGCCGCTGCCAAGAAGTGCAGCTGCATCGCGTGGATGCCTACCTGCCGGGTAGCGACGTGCACGCCCAGTACACGATCGTCGCCCGCCAGGGCAGGTTCGTGTCGATGGCGTTCTACACGATCGACGAGTCCGTGGCGACGTCGCCGGACGCGCTGCAGATGGTGGCCGAGCTCCAGGACCGTCTGGTCGAGCGCGTCAACGAGATCGCGACGACGAACTGACGGTCAGCGGCGCAGGAGTCAGCCGCGAAGCGCCTTGCGGGCGCCGCGCATCGAGTTCTGGTTCATCGGCCCGCGCGGCATCGGCACCTGCGGGCGCATCGCGTCGAGGGCCTTCATCTTGTTGATGACCTCCGACATCTGTGCGGGCTTGATGTTCTTCTTCATCTTGCGCACGTGCTTGGTCAGCTTCGCCAACGGCACCTGGCCCTCGCCGCGGCCGACCACGATGTCGAGCACGGGGATCTCCTCGCCGACGACACGGCCGTGCTTCTTCTTCTCCGTGCCCAGCAGCTGCTGCACGCGGGTGGGGTTGCCCTCGCCGACCAGGATCACGCCCGGACGTCCGATGACGCGATGGACGACGTCCTGGTTCTTCGTCACGGCAACGGCGGGCTTGACCTCCCAGCCCCGGCGCAGCATCTGCAACGCTCCAGCGGCAGCGCCCGGCTGTCCCTCGATCTGCAGGTAGGCCGACTTCTCGGCCCGGCGACCGAACACGATCAGGGCGGCGAGGATGCCGACCAGAACCGCGAAGATCGAGCTGATGACGACACCGAAGGTGCTGGCGCCGAACGTCAGGATCGCCAGCACGGCGGCGATGCCACCGGCGACCAGGAACGTCAGCAGCAGGATCAAGCCGATGTTCGGGTCGGTCTTCTTGGTCAGGCGGTACGCCTGACGCATCTGACGGATGCGACCCTTGGGGGCTTCGGCTGCTGCGTTCGACATGATGCTCAGTCTACGGACGTGGCTCCGAGCGGCTGCGCGAGAGTCCCGCGCCGCTCGATGGCCTGCTTGTACAGGGTCCCGGCGCGGTACGACGAGCGGACCAGCGGTCCGGACATGACTCCGGCGAAGCCGATCTCGTCGGCCTCGTGCTTGAGCTCGACGAACTCCTCGGGCTTGACCCAGCGCTCGACCGGGTGGTGGCGTGCGGACGGGCGCAGGTACTGCGTGATGGTGATCAGGTCGCAGCCGGCCGCGTGCAGGTCGCGCAAGGCCTCGGAGACTTCCTCACGGGTCTCGCCCATGCCCAGGATCAGGTTCGACTTGGTGACCAGGCCGAAGTCGCGCGCCCGGGTCAGCACGTCGAGCGACCGGTCGTAACGGAACGCCGGGCGGATGCGCTTGAAGATGCGCGGCACGGTCTCCAGGTTGTGGGCGAGCACCTCGGGGCGTGACTCGAACACCTCGGTCAGCAGCTCGGGGATACCGTTGAAGTCCGGGATCAGGTTCTCGACCCCCGTGCCGGGATTGAGCTCGTGGATCTTGCGCACCGTCTCGGCGTACAGCCACGCGCCGCCATCGGGCAGGTCGTCGCGGGCGACACCGGTGATGGTGGCGTACTTCAGCTCCATCTTCTGCACCGACTCGGCCACGCGACGTGGCTCGTCGCGGTCCAGCGCGGTGGGCTTGCCGGTGTCGATCTGGCAGAAGTCGCAGCGTCGCGTGCACTGCTCGCCACCGATCAAGAAGGTGGCCTCGCGGTCCTCCCAGCACTCGAAGATGTTGGGACAGCCCGCTTCCTGACAGACCGTGTGCAGGCCCTCGCCCTTCACGAGCTTCATCAGCTCGTTGTACTCCGGACCCATCTTCGCGCGGGTCTTGATCCACGAGGGCTTCTTCTCGATGGGGGTTTGCGAGTTGCGGACCTCGAGGCGCAGCAGCTTGCGGCCATCCGGTGCGATCGTCACACGTCCACCCTACGCCCCGTGGTGGAACGCTTCTTGCGCCCTGGGGTCGAGCGATCGACGTAACGTGAGGCGGGCCTGGATCGTTTGACCGGGTGTGCCAGTGATCCGCCGCGTCACCGTGTTCTCGTTCGTCCTGGTGACCGCGCTCGCAGGTGCGGCCACGCTCGCTGCGGCAGCCGATGCGGACTACGCGCCGTTGGATCGCCAGGGCCCACCGCTGAGCGCTCCGGTCGAGGAGATGGCGGCGGCGTACCGGTGCCACGGCGACTTCTCCTCGGCGCTGCAGCCCGTGCTGTTCGTCCCGGGCACGAGCGTGACCGTCGACGAGTCGTTCTCGTGGAACTACGCCAACGCCTTCGACGCCGAGGGTCGGCCGTACTGCACGATCCAGCCGCCGCAGCGGACCCAGGCAGACATCCAGGTCGCGGGGGAGTACGTGGTGTACGCGATCCGCGAGACGTTCGCACAGGCGGGACGACCCATCGCGGTGCTGGGCCACAGCCAGGGCGGGATGTCGCCGCGTTGGGCGCTGCGGTTCTGGCCCGACACCCGCGCCATGGTCGAGGACCAGATCGGGATGGCCCCGTCCAACCACGGCACGTTCGGCGACGGTTGCAGCGACACGGAGCCGTGCGTCGAGGCCCTGTGGCAGCAGTCACCGGGCTCGGCTTTCCTGCAGGCCCTGAACAGCCGAGCCGAGACGATCGAGGGAATCGACTACACCGTCATCTACTCCGAGACCGACGACCGGGTGCCGAACGAGTCGTCGATCCTGACCACCGGCGACGGCGAGATCACGAATGTGTCCATCCAGAGCATCTGTCCACGAACGCCATGGGGCAATCACCTGCTGATCGGCACGATCGACCCGGCCGCCTATGCGCTGGTCCACGACGCGCTCGAGCACGACGGACCGGCTGACCCGGCCCGCATCGACCCGGCGGTGTGCTCGCAGCTGGTCATGCCGGGCGTCACGGTCGACCTGGAGCTGGTCAACCTCGTGCAGCTGCTGCTCGAACAGGGGCTCCAGCAGGTTCCCGGCAACCCGACTGCTGCTCCCTTCGTCGACGCCGAACCGCCGTTGAAGTGCTACGTCACGGCCGCCGGCTGCTCCGCGACGAGTGACTCCGATGGCTCGGACGGGGTGGGCGACGACGCCGGTGCCGGAGACGGCGCTGGTGCCGGAGACGACGTGACACCCGACCAGAGCGGCTTGCCGACTCCCCGTGGCGATATCGAGGCGACTCCGCAGGCGGGAGGGACCGATCGGTCCGCCACGACGGTCGGTGCGGACGGGCTGCCCCGCACCGGATCGCCGACATCGTTCGACGCCGTCCTCGTGGGGTTGGCGATCGTCGTGCTCGGGGCCAAGTTCTGGTCCGCCGGGCGGCTGACCAGATGATGCGTCGGGTCGAACGGGTCGCGTAGCGTGGAGCCATGCTCCAGACACGAGGACTGTCCAGGGCGTTCGGGGGGAAGATCGTCGTCGACGGTGTCGACATCGATGTGCGCCCTGGGCGTGTGACCGGGTTCGTCGGTGCCAACGGTGCCGGCAAGACCACGACGATGCGCATGATCCTGGGGGTGCTGGCCTCCACGGCGGGCGAGGTGTGGTGGGACGGCCGGCCGATCACCGCCGAGCAGCGCCGGCGCATCGGCTACATGCCCGAGGAGCGTGGGTTGTACCCGCGACTGCCGATCCTGGACCAGCTGGTCTACCTCGCCCGGCTGTACGACCTCACGCCGGCTGACGGCCGCGTGCGTGGTGAGGAGCTGCTCGCGCACTTCGGGCTGCAGGATCGCACCGACGACCTGCTCGACTCGCTGTCGTTGGGCAACCAACAGCGGGTGCAGATCGCCGCGGCGCTGATCCACCGCCCCGAGGCGCTCGTGCTCGACGAGCCGTTCAGCGGGCTCGATCCGGTCGCGGTCGACCAGATGATCGAGCTGCTGCAGCGCGAGGCCGGCGACAAGCCCCTGCTGTTCTCCAGCCATCAGCTCGACCTCGTCGAGCGGTTGTGCGACGACCTGGTGATCCTCTCGGCCGGGCGCGTCGTCGCGGCCGGGACGGTCGACGAGCTGCGCAGCCGGGGACCGGAGCGCTACCGCGTGGTCTTCGACGGTGCCGACGCCACGACGATCAAGAAGCAGCGCGGCATCACGGTGCACCAGGTCGAGGGATCGACCGCGGTGGTCGATCTCGTCGGGATCTCGCCGTCGGAGCTGTTGGCCGCCGTCACCGCCGAGTCGAGCATCGCCGAGTTCGCGCGGGTCCATCAACCGCTGTCCGACATCTACCGAGAGGTGGCGTCATGAACGGTCGCCCCGAGACCGATCGCCCCGAGAACGGCCGGATGGCGCCGTGGCGCATCGTCGCCGAGCACGAGGTCAGCACCCAGCTGCGGCAGAAGTCGGTGCGCATCAGCGCCGCCGTCATGGTGCTGGGAGTGATCGCGGTCATCGTGCTGTCGTCGATCTTCGGCGACAAGCCGTCGACCTACGACGTCGCTGTCACCGACGCGCAGACCTCGGCGGTCGTCGACCAGGCGTCGCAGGCGCTGGACGAGGCCGACGAGGGCGCGACGATCACCGCGCGCACGGCCGAGTCCGAGCAGAGCGCCGAGGAGCTGGTCACCGCGGGTGAGGTGGACGCCGCCCTGGTGCCGTCCGCCGACGGCTACGTCATCGTCGGCGACCGTGACATCTCCTCCGAGCTGTCCGCCGCGCTCGCCACCGCCGTGCAATCGACGGTGGTCGGCGCCAATGCCGAAGCACTGGGCGTGGACCTGACCGCACTGCAGGCCGGGGCGACGGTCGAGCACCGACTGCTGGACCCCGACGCGCAGAACGCCGGCGCGCGACAGCTGATGTCGTTCGTGATGCTGCTGCTGTTCTACATCACGGCGATCACGTTCGGCATCACGATCGCGCAGAGCGTCGTGCAGGAGAAGGAGAGCCGGATCGTGGAGATCCTCGCCGCCGCCGTGCCGACGCGATCGTTGCTGTGGGGCAAGGTGCTGGGCAACTCGCTGCTGGCCTTCGGCCAGATCGGCCTGGTCATCGTGGCCGCACTGGTCACGCTCCGGTTGACCGGCTTCGACGACCTGTTCGCGGTCGCCGGCAGCACGATGGGCTGGTACGCGCTGTTCTTCGTGCTCGGGTTCGTCGCGATGGCCGGGCTGTGGGCCATCGCCGGTTCGCTGGCGTCGCGGCAGACCGACCTGCAGAGCACCACGATGCCGGCCAACCTGCTGTTGTTCGCGCCGTACATGATCGCCGTGGCCGCGGGGGAGGGCGTCAAGACCGTGTTCTCGATGCTGCCCATCACCTCGGCGATGCTGATGCCCAGCCGGATGGCCGAGGGGTCGGTCCCGTGGTGGCACCTGCTGGTCGCCGTGGTGGCCAACGTGATCGCGATCGTGGTGACGGTGCGCATCGCGGCGCGGGTCTACGAGCGCACGCTGATGCGCACCGAACGGCGACTGAGCTTCCGCGAGGCGCTCAGGCTCAGCGACTGAGCCCCAGCACCGGAACGGCCGGGCCGGTCTCGTGCACGATGTCCGGCGACGGCGTGTAGGGCTGCCAGCGCAGCAGGTCGATCAGGTGCGGAGCGACCGCGGCGGCGGCCTCTCGCACCGTGACGTCGCGGCCCAGCTCCTCGGTCAGGGTCGCCACCCCTGCGTCGGCGATACCGCACGGCACGAAGCGGTCGTACCACGCCAGGTCGACGTCGGCGTTGAGCGAGAAGCCGTGCATCGTCACGCCGCGTGACACGCGGATGCCGATCGCGGCGATCTTGCGCTCGGGACGGCCGGGCGACGCCGCCAGCCAGACACCGGAACGACCCGACACGCGACCCGCGGGTACACCGAGGTCACCCACCGCCCGGATCAGCGCTTCCTCGACGCGCCGAACGTAATCGACCACCAGCACGTGCGACGGCAGCTTGGTGATGGGGTAGCCCACCAGCTGGCCGGGTCCGTGGAAGGTGATCTTGCCGCCGCGGTCGACCTCGACGACCGGCGTCCCGTCCTGCGGGCGTTCGTGCGGCTCGGTGCGGCGGCCCGCGGTGTAGACGGGCGGATGCTCCAGGAACAGGGCGACGTCACCGATCTCGTCGTCGGCGCGACGTGCGTGCAGACGGCGCTGCAGATCCCACGCCTCGGTGTACTCGATCGCATCGTCGCCGAACCACTCGTCGCGGATCACCAGGTCAGTCACGCTCCCCACGGTACTCGCGTCGCCTCGGACGTCGGCTGTGGACAACCCCGGCGGGCTCGCGCGGTTCACGCCACAGTGGCGTCATGGACTGGTGGTGGCCGGTGGTCGTGCTGTTGGCCCACCTGGGGCCGGGGGAGGACGACCGGTGGGCCCGGGTGCTCACCGGGCTGGACTTGCAGCGGGCGGCAGCGTTCCGCCACGACGACCCCGACACGCTGCGCGACGTCTACGCATCGGACGCGGCCGCCGAGGACGATCTGGAGCTGCTGGGGGCCTACCGCAAGCGCGGAGGCCAGCTCGAGGGTGCACTGCTGCTGGTCGAGAGAGCCGAGGTGCAGCGCATGACGGACGACCAGGTGAGGCTGCGCATCGTCGACCGGCTCGGCCCCACGCGCGTGCGATGGGAGGACGGGTCGTCGACGCGGCTGCCGCGCGACTCGTCGAGCGAACGCGTCGTCGTGCTGACGCTGACCGACGACGGCTGGCGGATCAGCGAAGCGCGGCGTCCAGCGCCGAGGTGATATCGGGGTGCTGGAACCGGAAACCGGAGCCTTCCAGGGCCGCAGGGACCAGGTCCAGCGAGCCCAGCAGGTCATCG
>Ga0180220_1002924_pt1 | contig 10383 bp, 6 predicted proteins | sample eDN5th37CBELigBY_FD_151335 | JGI IMG/M metagenome (GOLD analysis project Ga0180220, IMG submission 151335) | Enriched backyard soil microbial communities from Emeryville, California, USA - eDNA 5th pass 37_C BE-Lig BY (version 2) (version 2) | ecosystem: Environmental > Terrestrial > Soil >... | reverse complement strand
TTTGGTCAAAATTACTGTCGGCCATTCTACACATATGGGTGCAACAGAAAACCGCAAACAGCCCTTTTCAAGAGCCGCTTGCGGTCATTTTGATGATCGATCTTATGAGTGATAATTGCTTCTTAATCGTTCTTTATTTCGCTTTTTCCGTAAACGCAAACGAGTTGATCGCCTGCTCCAGCGCCGCCTTTTGCGGTTCCGTCGCATTCGCGTCATTGAGGGACGCGCTGATCGTATACACGATATCGTCCTTTTGCAGCAAAATCTGGCGCGCACCGTACGGAATCCCGTCCTTGACCTGATGCACCGTGATCGAGACGGCCGGAACGCCGGCAAACGTGATGTTTTCCGTCTTTTCGACCTTTAAGTCTTTCTGGTATTTCGCTGCCTCGGCATAATACGATTTAAGCTGGCTTGCCGCTGCATCCAGTGATCCGGACTTTTCGGCCGTGATTAAAAACCTTCCGCCCACAAACTGGTATTCGACGGGCGATCTTTCGAATTTATCCTGGTTGGCGGTCCAGTACTGCGGAATGTTGATTTTGTATCCGAATGCCTTGGATTGCTTGGTCGTCGTCTTCGTTTTGCTGATCAGGAAGGCGTCTTCCTCCATTTTGCCGAACGTATCGGAAACGACGTCAAAATCGATTTCAACGGATTTCATCAAATCCTTGAATCGGTTCAAATCCTCTGTATTGGCCTCCGGCACGGCGTATTCGGCATAATAACGGTAGCCGTTATGAAGCACCATCACTTCGTATTCCGTCACCCAGCCGTCGCCGTAGTTGTATCGGATCTCGTTCACGAGCCCCTGCTCGCCGGAAATTTCGATCGGAGACGTGCCTGCGATTTGGTAGGCATCCTTCACGAAAGCCTCTTTTACCCATGTTTTTAATTCCTCGCTCCACTGCTCGAGGCTTTCGCCTTTGGGCGAGGAAGAGACATTCAGCTTCAGATAGCTGCCGTTTTGGCTTTCGTAATACATACTGGCATTGTCAACGCTCCAGCCTGCGGGCACGTCCAAGGATACGCCGTAGTCGTCATTCGCTTCGTGGCGCATGCCGTTTTCGACCGTAGACAGGTCCTTGACCGTTTTATCGTAACCGTTATAGCCGGTGCTGAAGGAATTCAGGAACCCGGCATACCGTTTCAAATCCTTGTAGTTCGTCGCCTTCAGGTCGGCAAAATATACTTCATACAACCGGCCGTTTGCGTAATACATGCGGTTTTCCCAGAATGTCCCGTCTCCGTCCTTGCTGATGATCCGGGCGTACGGCACGGCAGCCCGCGAGAAACTTTCGCGGTCCACTACCAACTCTCCGTTATCCTTTGCGTCGCTTATCAGCATCTCAAGCAGTTCGTCCGCCCCGAGCTTGGCGTCCTGATCGATGGCGTGCACTTCGACGTAATACGTGTTCTCCGCATCCCCAAACGACACGATGCTTTCATCCTGCTCCGAATCGCCGAGAAGCAGGCCGCTGGGGTAATTCATGGACCATTGATAATAGCTGTTGCCGATTTTCGTTTTGCCTTGGTCGGTGTCGATCCCCGGATCCTCCGGTTCAACGGACGTATCCGACGGCTCGAGGCTGACGACAAGCGCACCCTTGCTTCCCGGCGCCAGTTCCGCCCCAATGCCCTCGGCCACCAGTCTGAGCGGAACCATCAGCGTCCCCGATACCATGACCGGCGCAGCTTCAAGTTTTACCTTGCGACCGTCCACCCAAGCCACATAACTTCCCATCGTCATGGAAATCGTATGGGGTCCATACATCACTTTCACGACGTTTTCGCCCTCAAGCCGAACCTGGCTGCCGAAAGCCCGTTTGAAAAGCCCCAGCGGAACCATGAGCGTGCCGTGATCCATATACGGTTTTACGATCTTTTCGTCTTTTCCGTTCAGCCATGCCGAAGTGCTTCCAGCCTTGATTGTAAACGACAGTTTCTCCGCTGCACTATCAGCCCAGGCCGGCAGCGCCGCCGAAAACGCGATGCTGCTCGCCAAAAGCGCGGACCCTAATTTGAAAAGCGCATTTCTTTTCATCCGTGCATGTCCCTTCCCCATTAAAATTCATCTCCGGAATCGCCCGCTGCCGCTTCGCCGATCGCGTCCGTCCCGAAGTCCGTCGTCAGCGCCAGTTTGCGCACCACGATATCGCCGTCGCTTTGCATCAGCAGCTTGACGGTTTGACCCGGCATATACGATTTGAACAATTCGTTGATATCCACAACGGAAGTCACCCGTTTGCCATCAATGCTGTACAGGACGTCATTTTCGCGAATGCCCGCCTTTTTTGCCTCCTCGGAGACGACTTTCGTGATGGTCAAAGGATCCTGCGTTGGCAGCCCCACGATCGCGGACCAGCTCTCTTCCATGTTGAATCCCAGGCTTGGCCGTTTGACCTCGCCATATTTAAAAAGCTGGTCCATCACGTATTGCACCGTTTCAGCCGGAATCGAAAAGCCCATATTTTCCACGCCGATCGCCGAAAACTTCATGCTGTTGATGCCCAGCACTTCGCCTTTCATGTTAACGAGCGGTCCGCCGCTGTTGCCCGGATTGATGGCCGTATCGCTTTGGATCAGCTTGTAGGAAGCGTTGATGGCCCGGTTTAGGCCGCTGACCACGCCCACGGTTGCAGAATTGCGAAAAGAAAATGAAACCGGCGTGCCGATCGCCACGACCTTTTCCCCGACCTGTGCGCTTTGCGCCGACTTGGCGAACACGGCCGGCTTCAGGTTGGACGCATTGATTTTGATCAAGGCCAAATCGCTGATTTCATCGGCGTATGTATCGGTAATTTTGTACGTTTTGCCGTCCGAAGTCACCACCACGGTGCTTTGCAGCCCGTTCACGACATGGGCGTTGGTTACGATCCATCCGTTCGACCGGATGATAACCCCCGTGCCATGCATCAGATTGTTGCGGTCCGCCGTGGTTTGGCCTGCCGGAGCCCGCCCGATAATGCCGACGACGGACGGCGAAATGTTTTTTACGATTTGCGGTACCGGATCTGCAGCAGCTTGCAGTTGATTCACTGCCGCATTTGTCTGCTTTTTAGCTGCCGCGGCTACGTTTGCCGTCTTCGATTTTGCCGTCCCTTGTTTCGCGGCGCTTTGCGCGCCTGCTTGGGCGGCACCACTGAGCAGCAGCAGGCTGCAGAGCAGTAAAACGACCCTCTTTTTCCCCATAGGCTTCATCTTCCTCACCTAGCCTCTTTTTTCTAATTTTACACATTACTGGTGCTTCTCCCCTGAACCTTAAAGCCAAATGTAACACAGAATATGAAAGTGTACAATTCATCCGTAGCCCTATCTTTTAAGCGAAAAACAAACATATAACGACAGATACACCGATCCCGGAGACTCCTGTCTGAATTGGAGGCGGATCATTTGCGGTCCGAGCGGTTGTCCGGCTATTTCATTGCATAAAAAAAGACCCCTTTTACGCCCCGGGGCGCAAGGTGTCTTCGTCATGCTTTTTGGTAAATGTCGTTCTAACTCAACCAGTTTTGGACCATGGCATAATCAGAAGCAAGGAAAACCAACAAGCAAATGATGCTGAATCCGATTGCAAACTTGTTTTTGACCGGCTGTCTGATCAAACGAATGGTTCCGATCAGGATAAGCAGCGTAAACAGTATCATAAAAATATCAAAGGTGTTGAATTTGGACGCAGCTGATGCAGCAGCTTCTGCAAGCAACATGATTGGACCTCCTCTATGAACGTTCGCTCGTTTTTACATATCTCCTTACATGTTATCCTTCCGCCGGGGCATATGCAAGACTTTCCCTTCAAAAAATTGAAATTGTCATGAATTTGCCTATTTTTGGATAACGTGCTGTGAGATGGATTCTTGAAAATACCTGGACATGGTATGAATAGTATGGGTTTAATCGCCCCAAAATATGTTCTTCGCTTCCAAAATAATCTACAAAGCAGGATCAAGGCATGAAATATAAGCCTGACGATAAGTGTAAAACCTATCATAAAGCTTATATTTGAAAAAAACCGCCGGGGTTTCCCTCCGGCGGTTTCATCCGCTCCCTCGGCAGACGGATCAGCTGCTTACCTTCAGCGCTTCGGTACGGGCCGTATCCCGTTCCAAAATAGGTTTGAGATATTTTCCGGTATACGAATTCTCAACCTGAACGATCTGCTCCGGCGTTCCCGTCGCGATGATCGTTCCGCCGCCGCTGCCGCCTTCCGGTCCGAGGTCGATCAAATAATCGGCCGTTTTGATGACATCCAGGTTATGCTCGATGACAAGCACCGATTCGCCCGAATCGACCAAACGGTGCAGGACGGTCAACAAGCGGTCGATATCGTCCACATGAAGCCCCGTCGTCGGTTCGTCCAAAATGTACATCGTTTTGCCGGTGCTGCGGCGGTACAGCTCGGAAGCCAGCTTCACGCGCTGCGCTTCGCCCCCGGACAACGTCGTGGCCGGCTGACCCAACGTAATGTAACCAAGACCCACGTCCAGCAGCGTCTGCAGCTTCCGATGGATTTTCGGAATGTTTTTGAAAAACTCCGTTGCATCCTCCACCGTCATTTCCAGCACGTCGGCAATGCTTTTGCCTTTGTATTTGACCTCCAGCGTTTCGCGGTTATAACGTTTGCCTTTGCAGACTTCGCATGGCACGTACACGTCCGGCAGGAAGTGCATTTCGATTTTGATGATCCCGTCCCCGCGGCAGGCTTCGCAGCGACCGCCCTTGACGTTGAAGCTGAAGCGCCCCTTTTTGTAGCCGCGGATTTTCGCTTCGTTCGTTTGCGCGTAAATATCGCGGATATCGTCGAACACGCCGGTATAGGTCGCAGGGTTCGAACGCGGCGTGCGCCCGATCGGCGACTGGTCGATATCGATGACCTTTTCCAAGTTCTCGAGGCCCCGGATTTCCTTATGCGCTCCCGGACGCACTTTGACGGCCTTGTTCAGCTCTTTCGCGAGCGTTTTATACAAAATTTCGTTGACCAGCGTCGATTTGCCTGAGCCGGATACGCCCGTCACCGCCGTGAACACGCCGACCGGTATTTTGACGTTCAGGTTTTTCAGGTTGTTCTCGCGCGCGCCGCGGATTTCCAGCCACCGGCCATCGGGTTTTCTGCGGTTCGGGTTCACGGGGATGAACTTCCGGCCGCTCAAATATTGTCCCGTCAAGGAGTTCGGATCGTCCATGATTTGCTTCGGCGTCCCTTTCGCGATGACGCGTCCGCCATGAATGCCTGCCCCCGGACCGATGTCGATGATGTAATCGGCGGCCATCATCGTGTCTTCGTCGTGTTCGACGACGATCAGCGTGTTGCCGAGATCCCGCATATGCTCCAGCGTCGCAATCAGCCTGTCGTTGTCGCGTTGATGCAGTCCGATGCTCGGCTCGTCCAAAATGTACAGGACCCCCATCAAGCTGGAACCGATTTGGGTCGCGAGCCGGATCCGCTGCGCTTCTCCGCCGGATAAGGTTCCCGCCGCCCGGCTGAGCGTGAGGTACTGCAGGCCGACGTTGACAAGGAATCCAAGCCGGCTGTTGATCTCCTTCAGAATCAAATGGGCGATGGAACGTTCCTTTTCGGATAACTCCAGCGAATCGAACACCTGCATTGCATCGCCGATCGACAAATCGGTCACGTCGGCGATATTATGCCCGCAAACCGTAACCGCGAGCACTTCTTTTTTCAAACGGTGCCCTTTGCACACTTCGCAAGGTTTGGCGCTCATGAAGTTTTCGATGAACTCGCGGATGCCGTCCGAAGCCGTTTCGCGGTAACGGCGCTCCAGGTTCGGAATAATGCCTTCGAACACGACGTTGGCTTCCTTCCGCTGCCCGAAGTCGTTTTCGTAGCGGAAACGGACCTTTTCGTTGCCGGTTCCATAGAGCAGCTTGTCCATGTCCTCTTTTTTCAGCTGGCTGACCGGAACGTCCTGCGGGATGCCGTAATGCTCGCACACCGAGCTCAGGAACTGCGGATAATAATTGGATGTGCTTCCCGTCCAAGCCAGGAACGCCCCTTCTTCGATGGATTTTTCCATGTCCGGAATGAGAAGCTCCGGATCCACGATCATTTTGACCCCAAGGCCGTCGCATGCCGTGCAGGCGCCAAACGGGCTGTTGAACGAAAACATGCGCGGGGACAGTTCCTCCATGCTGAATCCGCAAATCGGGCAGGCAAAGTTGGAGCTGAAACGCAGTTCCTCCTGGCCGATGATATCCACAAGGATTTGCCCTCCGGAAAGTTTGAGCGCCGTCTCGATCGAATCCGCAAGCCGGGCTTCGACGCCTTCCTTAATGACGATCCGGTCCACGACCACTTCGATCGTATGTTTTTTGTTTTTCTCCAGCTCGATATTTTCGGAAAGATCCCGCAGTTCTCCATCGACGCGGACCCGCACGAAACCTTGTTTGGCCACGTCGGCGAACAGGCTTTTATGCTCGCCCTTGCGTCCCGATACGAGCGGAGCCATCAGCTGCAGCCTCGTTTTTTCCGGGTAAGCCATAATCCGGTCGACCATCTGTTCCACGGTTTGGGAAGTAATCTCGATGCCGTGCTCCGGACAATGCGGATGCCCGATTCTCGCAAACAGCAGGCGGAGATAATCGTAGATTTCCGTCACCGTCCCTACGGTTGACCGAGGGTTTCGGCTCGTCGTTTTCTGGTCGATGGAAATGGCCGGAGAAAGGCCGTCGATCGAATCCACGTCCGGTTTCTCCATTTGGCCCAAAAATTGGCGCGCATACGCGGACAAGGACTCCACGTACCGGCGCTGGCCTTCGGCATAAATCGTATCAAAGGCCAGGGAGGATTTACCCGATCCGCTTAATCCCGTCAGCACGACGAACTTGTCCCGCGGAATGGTAATGTCGATGTTTTTCAGATTATGAGCCCGTGCACCTTTGATGACGATGTTTTCGCTTGCCAATGCTCGTTCATCTCCTTTGGTTCATAAAGCCGGCGTTCTTTGCAAGCTTTATGGCATCAGTTTGATTATGATAACGTCTCAATGACGTTTCTAATATCCACAAAGAGAACGACCTGCGAATCATGGCCGTTCTCTTCTCTTATCTCATCCTGCAATTATTCCGCCTTCAGTTCCAGCAACGCGTCGCGAAGCTCGGCGGCTCGCTCGAACTGGAGGTTTTTCGCCGCTTCCTTCATCTCTGCTTCCAGACGCTGGATGACCGATTGGCGCTCCTTCTTCGACATCTTGCCTGCAGCGTCCGTCAAGTATTCCGCCTTCGACTCGGCGACCTTCGTCGCTTCGATGACGTCGCGCACCTTCTTGCGGATCGTCTGCGGCGTAATGCCGTGCTTCTCGTTGTATTCGATCTGCAGTCCGCGGCGGCGGGCGGTTTCCTTGATCGCTTTATCCATCGATTCGGTGATCTGGTCGCCGTACATGATGACGAACCCTTCGGAGTTCCGCGCCGCGCGGCCGATCGTTTGGATCAGCGAGCGTTCGGAACGGAGGAAACCTTCCTTGTCCGCATCCAATATCGCGACAAGCGATACTTCCGGCAGGTCCAAGCCTTCCCGGAGCAGGTTGATGCCGATCAGGACATGGAACACGCCCAGCCTGAGATCCCGCAAAATCGCCATCCGTTCGAGCGTCTTGATATCGGAATGCAGATACCGGACCTTGATGCCGATCTCCTTGAGGTAATCCGTCAAATCCTCCGCCATCTTCTTCGTGAGCGTCGTTACCAGCACGCGTTCGTCGCGGTCGATCCGTTCCCGGATTTCCCCGATCAGATCGTCGATCTGTCCCTCGGTCGGACGCACCTCGATGACCGGATCCAGCAGACCCGTCGGACGGATGATCTGCTCGACCATCGTATTGCAATGCTCCATCTCGTATGGTCCCGGCGTTGCCGATACGTAAATGATCTGGTTCACCTTTTCCTCGAATTCCTCGAATTGAAGCGGACGGTTATCGAGGGCCGAAGGCAGCCGGAATCCGTGATCCACCAGCACCGTCTTCCGGGCCCGGTCCCCATTGTACATGGCCCGGATCTGCGGGATCGTCACGTGCGATTCGTCGACCACGATCAAAAAGTCGTCCGGAAAATAATCCAGCAGCGTGTACGGCGTTGCGCCGCGCTCGCGGAAGGTCAAAGGACCGGAGTAGTTTTCGATCCCGGAACAGAAGCCGATCTCCTTCATCATCTCGATGTCGTAACGCGTGCGCTGCTCGAGCCGCTGAGCCTCCAGCAGCTTGCCTTCGGAACGGAATTGTTCCAGCCGTTCTTCCAGCTCCCGTTCGATGTTCTGCAGGGCGACCCGCATCGTCTCTTCCTTCGTCACGAAGTGGGAAGCCGGAAAGATGGCCACATGTTCGCGTTCGCCGACCAACTCCCCGGTAAGGACGTCGATTTCCGTAATCCGTTCGATCTCATCCCCGAAGAACTCCACCCGGATGGCCCTTTCGCCGTTCGATGCCGGGAAGATTTCGAGGACGTCGCCGCGGACGCGGAAGGTGCCGCGAACGAAATTGATGTCGTTCCGCTGGTATTGGATGTCTACAAGGCGGGACAAAATCTGGTTCCGCGGCTTCTCCATGCCGACGCGCAGCGACAACAGCAAGCTGGAATATTCGGAAGGCGAGCCGAGGCCGTAGATGCAAGACACGCTGGCAACGATGATCACGTCGCGCCGCTCGAACAGCGAGCTTGTCGCGGAGTGCCGCAGCTTGTCGATTTCCTCGTTGATGCTTGAATCTTTTTCGATATAGGTATCGGATGATGGGATATAAGCTTCAGGCTGGTAGTAATCGTAGTAGCTGACAAAATAGTCCACCGAATTGTTCGGAAAAAATTCCTTGAATTCGCTCGCCAGCTGCGCAGCCAGCGTCTTGTTATGGGCAATCACCAGCGTTGGGCGGTTGACCTTGGCGATCGTCTGCGCGATGGTAAACGTTTTGCCGGTCCCCGTTGCTCCAAGCAAAGTCTGGTGTTTCTTCCCCTGCTTCAGTCCTTCAACCAGTTCCCCGATCGCCTTGGGCTGGTCGCCCTGCGGCTTGTAGTCCGATATCAGCTCGAACGGTTTGGTACTGACGACAATATCACTCATTGCCCAACATCACCCTCATCATCTAAAATAGATATTCTAAACTATATGTCGAGATTTCCCGATAATATGAATAGGAAAATCTTTGTTGAAATAGGAATGCTTGTTCCCGTCTATTATACTCTGAACACCTGCTCTATGCAAACCCTAACTCAAGAATAGGAGTGGTAACGACAACATGGAAATTACGACGATCATCGGCATTCTGGCCGGCCTTGCCGCACTGGTGGGAGGCTTTTTATGGGAAGGGGGCCAAATTAACGGACTTATGCAGGGAGCCGCTGCGCTCATCGTATTCGGAGGCACCATTGCCGCCGTCGTCATCAGCTTCCCGCTCGCACGGCTTAAAACGATCCCCAAAGCGCTCCGTTTTGCCTTCACCCGGCAGACGGATAATAACGATCAGCTCATCGAGGACTTGGTCAACATGGCCACGTCGGCCCGGCGCAACGGCGTTTTGTCCCTCGAGCAGTTCGTGCAGGATCATCCGAACTCTTTTTTGCGCGAAGGCATTCAAATGGTCGTGGACGGAACGGAGGAAACGCTGCTTAGACAAATCATGGAATTTGAAATCGATGCAGCCGAGCACAAGCACGAAAGTTATGCCAAAATATTCGAGTCCGCCGGAGGTTACGCCCCGACGATGGGAATCATCGGAACGGTCATGGGGCTCATCCACGTACTCGGAAGCTTGACGGAGCCGACCGGGCTCGGTCCTTCCATCGCCGTCGCTTTTACGGCCACGTTGTACGGCGTTGCGGCGGCCAATATTATCTTTTTACCCATTGCGTCGAAGATTAAGTCGCGCAGCGCCGATGAAATTCAAACGATGGAGCTGCTGCTCGAAGGCATCCTGGCCGTCCAAAACGGCGAACACCCGAATCTCGTACGCAAAAAACTGTTATCCTTCACGCCGGAGGAACGCCATTCAGCTTCTGCGCCCGCGATGAAGGAGGGATTCCATGAGACAGCGGACTAACCGTCGCAAACGGGAAAAAGGCGGAGAAGGCGGCCAGGATCGGTGGCTGATCACTTATGCCGACCTGATTACGCTCCTGCTCATTTTTTTCGTCCTGATGTTTGCCATGAGTCGGCTGGATACCGAAAAGTATAAGGAAATCACGCAATCGCTCCAGCATACGTTCCGCAGCGGTGATTCGGTTCTTAGCCAGGGTTCGGGCATCACCGGCACGGCAGACAAGCATACGCATAGAAACCCGGATACCGCAGTGAAATCCGATCAGCCGAAAAAGGGAGCGGATCAACTGTCGGACCGTGAGCTTGCTTTCCGGAAACAGGAGCAGGAGCTGCAAAAC
>Ga0180220_1002923_pt1 | contig 10386 bp, 9 predicted proteins | sample eDN5th37CBELigBY_FD_151335 | JGI IMG/M metagenome (GOLD analysis project Ga0180220, IMG submission 151335) | Enriched backyard soil microbial communities from Emeryville, California, USA - eDNA 5th pass 37_C BE-Lig BY (version 2) (version 2) | ecosystem: Environmental > Terrestrial > Soil >... | reverse complement strand
ACGTCCTCTGAATCCTCGCAAAGCTGAACCGTCCGCCATGCTCGCCTTCGATGGAGATCTACTCATCACCTTTCGCGGCTGCCAGAACCCCGAGGGCGAACGTCCCGAGCCCTCCCAACAACACCGCAACGCCCTGACAACCGTAATGCAACAGAAACCCGCCGGTGAACAACGCCGCTGCGCTCGTCATGCAAAGAACAACGCGGTGGGTCAGTTCCATGAATCAGCCCTCGTCATTTTCCATAGACAGCCTTCTTGAGGGCCTCCAATTCAACACGCATCGTGTCATTGGCTGCTTTCAGGCCAACAATCTCTATTGTGAGATTGTCATTCGCCCTCTTCAACACGGCAGTCTCAGATATGAGATTATCATTCGCCGCCTTGAGCTCTTGCACCGCCTTGGTCAGAGGCACCACCAGCGTGGCGTAGCTGAGGTTCTTCACGTCGCGCACCTGCGTGGTCTTGCCGTCGGCCGTGGTGATGGTGGTGTCGATCGCCGAGCCAAGGAGCTCCGGCAGAAGCTTCTCCACGTCCTGCGCGATGAACCCGAGTTGCTCGCCCTTCTTCTTGTCGAGGGCGGCATCCTTCCAGTGGAAGCGGACGGGTTTGAGTTTCATGATGGTGGCTAGGCCATCCGTTTCCGGCAAGGGCTTGATGCGTTCCTTCAACCGGATGTCGGAATAGTTCGTCCAGGCTTGGTTCCCGCCGCAGCTGGTGCCCGTGCACACCACGCCCCAGGCGTTGTTGTAGCCCAGGAAGCCATAAGCGGCTAAGTTATTGGAATAACCTACAACGCCGGCATTCCCCGCCGTTCCTGCTTGCGCGATCAAACGGTCGTCCGTTGGGTTTACGCCGAAGCCGGCATTCCCCGACGTGTTGATCAACAACCTCACCCCCGTGCCGACCTGGTTGATGCCAAAGTTACCCGCTCCTTCGCCCGCTCCCGTTTCGTAGTTGTTGATGGCCCAGCTGGTGTTCGCCGTTGTCTGCGTGAGCAGGATGCCGCGCCGCGCGGAGCCGTCACCGGAAATGTGCAGCTGCATGCCCGGCGTCGCCGTGCCGATGCCGACCAGACCCGAAGACACGATACGCATCCGCTCCGCCCCACCCGCCAGAAACTCGATACCGGCCGGGTTCCAGTTGAACGTGGAGCCCCGCAGACCAATGGCCGATTGCGTGTAGTTATCGCCATCGCCAATCAGACTCAGTGAGTTGCCGCTACCCAATGCCTTCACTAAATAGGACGTACCGCTGCCGCCGTTGCCGATATCCACGTTGCCGTTCACGCTCAATGTGGATGTAGGCGAAATAACGCCGATGCCTACATTTCCGCTGTACGGGTTCAGCAGCAACGCGCCCTTCGTGTTGTCCTGGTTGGCGGCCTCAATACCCATCTTGTTGGTTTCCACCTGGTAGAGGCGCAGGTGCGTGTAGTTGGTGCCCGCCGCATTGTTCGTCACGGCAAATTGCCCCACATCGTTGTAGCCGGTGGAACTCGCCCTCTTGACGACCGACAACGGTACCCAATTCGTACCGTCGGTGCCCCCGACGATGATGTTCCCGGAAACCTGCAAGGTGGCCTGTGGGGCGGCAGTGCCAATGCCCACCTTGCCGTCCGCTGCAATGCGCATCCGTTCCGTGCCGGCATCCGTCAGGAACGCGATGGGCGCCGCATGGTTGGTCTGAAGCTGCAAGCCGCCTGTGCCGAAATTCTCAAGCCTTCCGACGGCATTGGCGCCGGTGTTCTCACGGATGAGACGCAAGCCGTAGTCGGTATAGGTCGTGTCGCCGATGAGGTCGATGTAGGCATAGTCGCTGTTGGTGCGGCCCATGCCGATTTCTATGCTCGCGGCATTCGTTCCCGCACGCCCGTCGATATACAGCGTGCCGGAGAGGTCCAAGGGAGCCCGGGGATTTGTGGTGCCGATGCCCACCTTGCCGGTGATGTTGTCAATCGTCAGCCGATCGCCGCCGGTGTTGTCGTAGATGCGTGTTTTGTTGGCATTCCGGTAAAGCGTGGTATAGCCGTCGCTCACGCTGCGGTCGACGAAGTTGTACCCGGCCGTGCTCCCGCTCACCCACACCATCCCCAATCCCCTCACGTCGAGGGTGGCGGCGGGAGCGGTCGTGCCGAGGCCCAACCGCTTATTCCCGTTGTCCCAATAGAGGTTGTTGGTATCGCCGCCGAAGCTGCCGCCGCCCGCGTTGAACTGGATGGCCCCGGTGCTGCTGACCGCCGGGGTTGCGCCAACTGTGCTGCTCACCACCCAACTGGAGCCGTTGTAGGCAAGGATGCTGCCGGTGGAGGCGCCGGAGGTATTGACGTCGCTGAGGCCGGAAAGCGCCGTCGCTCCGCCGCTGCCACTTCCTTGCGGGACCAGGAGCGCGCCGGAGAAGTAGGTTCGGTTGCCAATCAGGTATTGGTTTCCCCCTCCCCCATTGCTTTGATATGCGACCAGTTCAAAATAATCGCCTGGGACAGCATCCACGATGGCCGTGATGTTGGGATACACGCCCCCTGAATTCACCGGATGGGTTATGGTGCGTCCGCCGGAACGCACGACGCCGCCGTTCTTTTGCAACATCAGCCATACGTCGGCCTCCCCGCTGGCCCCCGAGAAGTCAATCGCCGTCTGTCCCGTGAAGATGTACTTGCCCGGAACCGTCACTGTGAACCGGTTGGAGGCGAAGTTGTTGTTTGTGTCGAAGTGCTCGTTCGTGAGCGCGACGACCACGCTATCATCGCTCGCAACGCTTTGCGTGCCGGAGCCATAGGCCGAGAACGCCACAGGCTGGGTGCTGCTTGGCCCCATGCTCACCCACGCCGTGGAGTTGCAATACTCCATTGTTGAGGACACCGCCGAATAGCGGATGCTGCCGGAAATCGTGCTGGAGCAACTCAGGCTGCTCGTTCCCACTTGAATGGCGCCACTCGCGGAGATAGTGCCGTTCACATCCAGTTTGGCCTTGGGGAAAACTCCGTACGAATGGCCGATTCCTAAGGCGGATGTGCTCGTGAGGATCATGTTGACGATAGGGTTGGCACCAATCCCCGTTGCGGAAAAATCAGTTGTGTAGAACCTGAGGGTGCCGTTCTGGGCATTATCGATGGACCACATACGGTTAACTTCATCGAAAGCGGCAGGCTCCAGCAGCAAGCGTGGACTTTCTCCTCCCAGTCGCGCGATTCCGGTGCCGGAAACGCTGAGCTGGCTGCCGGGGCTTCCAGTGCCAATCCCCAACCGCTTGTTCGCGTTATCCCAATAGAGATTGTCGGTGTCACCGCCGAAGGTGCCACCGCCCGCGTTGAACTGGATGGCCCCGGTGCTGCTGGCGGGCGTGGTGGCACCCAACCCCGTGGTGTTGGAGACGAGGCTCACCCACCCGCCGCTCGTGCACACCTGCAAGGTGTCGGAGGTGTTGTTGTAGCGCAGCGAACCGCTGACGCCGGTGGAGCACGCCTGCGCGCTCATCCCCATTTGGACGAGGTTGGTGACGGAGATATTCTTCTGGCTGGAATCGCCTGTCACTGTCAGCCCTCCCACGGCGGCCGTGGCACCGGTCAGCGCGCCGATGGTTCCTTGCGTGGAGGAGAGGTAGTGGCTGTTGAGTGTGGAAGCGCTCACACTGGCCATCGTCATGCTGCCGCTGTTGCTCACGGCCTGCACTTGGGTGGGAATGTTCGTGAGGCTGTACCAGTCGGGAATGGAAACCCCCGTGCTGCTCACCACCCAGTTGCCACCGTCGTAGGCAAGGATGCTGCCCGCCGCCGCGCCGGACGTATCCACATCGGAAAGGCCGTCCAGTGCCAGCGAGAGCGGAGTGGTGTCACTTGGTACCCATTGGGTGCCATTGTAAACCAATGCGTTTCCTGCCGAGACACCGGTGGTATTCACGTCCGAAAGTCCGGCAAGGGAACTGGCGCCGCCGCTGGAACCGTCCCATCCGGCCATGCTCACCCAGTTCGTGCCGTTGCAGAACACCATCGTACCGATGTTGGAGGCATAAATCATCCGCCCGGCAACGCCTGCGGGGGACGTGCAATCCGCTTGCGCAGCACCGCTCCACGCCGCCAGCCCGGCCACGAGGCCGAGCAGACGAAAGGCGGCGGATGTTCTCATGGTTTCGCGGAAGCTTTCACCATGGCTTTAAGTTCGTCAATTTGATTGCCTTGTTCACGGACAATGGCACGCAGGTTGTCGTTAGCTGCCTTGAGTTCCTTCATGCCGTTGATGAGGTGGGGAACCAGCTTGGTGTAATCGAGCTGGAGATACTGCACCTCATCATCACCGATGGTTTCACCTTCGATGGCTTCAGGCACCACCTTTTGGACATCTTGGGCGATAAGCCCGATGGAGTGGGGGTTATTCTTGAAGCGGCTGATGAGCGGGTAATGTTTCAATACTTCGCTGTCGGACACCTTCCAGTCGAAGCTTACGCCTTGCAGTTGAAGGATCTTCTCCAGAGAGTTCTCCAACGGCTTCACGTTCTGCTTCAAACGGGCGTCAGACTCGCTGGCAATACAACTGGTGGCGCTGTCATCACTGTTGGTGTCCACACATACGGTGCCACCCTTGACTTCCACTTTGCCTTGGTCGGGGCTGCTGGTACCGATACCGACAGTGCCGTTGGCACGTATGCGCATCCGCTCGCTACCGAGTCGGGCTGTATCATCGGAGCCGCCAACCAAGAAGGCCAAATACTCATTTCCCCACGCTCCTCCGCTATAGCCGGCAAAAATATCGGCTGCACGACGGGGGCCATTGTCTCCCGTGCTTTCAAAGGTCGGATAGAATGAGAGACCCGCCTCCTGGCTCTGCGCGGTTCCTTCCGCCTGCAGCAGCAACGCCGCCCCGCTTGAACCACCCGTATTCCTGACGACCACCAGCTTCGCCTGCGGGCTTGACGTGCCGATGCCCACGTTCCCGTTCGCGTGAACAATCATGCGCTCGGTGTCGTTGGTGGCGAACCTGAGGTTGCCCGTGCTCGAGGCGGAGACCGACGTGGTCCCGCTGGCGATGAAGTTGCCGCCGCCGCCTGCGATGTTGGAGACTGTATTGGCCGACATGTCCACGATGCTGGAGCTGATGTCTGTTGAACTGACACGCCCGGAGACCAGTTGCGGCAAATAACTGTTGGCACTGTTGAAATACCCCCACGTGGTGCCAGCCGTGGAGAGACTGATGAAGGCGGTGGGGCTGTTCGCAATCATCGCCAGCGTGCCGGAGGTGATGCGGTCGCCGAGTGCGGTGCTCGTCGCTGTGGAGCTCACCACCCAGCTGGAACCATTGTAGGAAAGGATGCTGCCGGTGGCCGCGCCGGAGGTATTGACGTTGGTGAGGTCACCAAGCAACAGCGAAAGAGGAGCAGTGGTGCTGGGCACCCATTGGCTGCCGTCGTAAGCCAGAACTTTCCCTGTTGAAGCGCCACTGGTGTCCACGTCGGAGAGGCCAGCAAGGCTGGTTGCGCCACCGCCGCCGGAACCGTCCCATCCCGCCATCGACACCCAATCCGTGCCGTTGCAGAACACCATGACGTTGAGATTGGCGGCATAGCTGATCTCTCCGGCTTCCCCACCCGGACTGGCGCACGCCGCATGGGCCGCCCCGCTCCCCGCCAGCACGCCAAGTGCTATCAGGCCGAGACGGACAGGGGACAGGATCATGCGGCGATGGTAGCCCACCGTCGTCGCCAAGTCCTTCAACTGGTGCGGGAATAGGCATTGCCGTGTGGCATCCCCGTCAGGCTGATGGTGGTGCGTCGCCGGGAGGCGGTGGCGTCAAATCAGGTCTTCATACGCCGTCAGGCGGGAAGCCAGCATCGGGAGACCGACCCTGCCGAGTTGCGCGATATAGGCATCCGCGGCCTTGGGCGGCGCGAGCAGGCGTGACCGGCATTTCCTGACGCACGTGACAAACGCGGCTTCGTCCTCGCTGAGCACCTCTAACAGGAATGTGTCCGGGTGAGCAGCGTGAATGCCATGCCCGGCAAGCACCGCGGCCGGGAAATCCTTGAGGTTGAACGTCACGATGGCGTCGCACCGCCCGTGAATGGCGGCCGCCAGCACATGCCGGTCGTCGGGGTCGGGCAACACGAGCGCAGGTATCAGCGCGTCATAGCCCTCAATCAAGGCTTCATCCGCATTGGCATCCATCGCTCTCCGGCGCTTCTCCAGCTTGTCGAGAGGGCGGCCGGGATTCATCGTATGTGCAGCCGCAATCCATTCCCGGTGGATGTCATCGCTCCACCGCGCGGCAAACAAGCCCTGATAGGCGCATTCCATGACGAGGTCGGTCAACGTCATGGATACGAGGACGTTGGCATCCATAAGGGCGACGGTTCTGACCACGGGCTAATCCAGCTCAAGCTCTTGCCCGAGGTTCACCAGCTCCTGCATGTTCCGTTCATGCTCGGCGTCGGCCTTTGCCTTGTAGGCCAGCAGGTCTTCAAGGCGGATGCGGCGGTGCGAGCCGACCATGCGCACCGGCAAGCGTCCGTCTTCAATCAGGCGCAGCACGGTTGTCCGCGAGACGTTGAGCAAATCGGCCGCCTGGTTGGGGGTCAGCTCATGCTCGAGCGGCACGATGGTCACCGGCCGGTTCTGCGCAAGGTCGGTGAGCAGCTGCCGCACGAGGTCATGAACCTGCCGACTGAGCGGCAGCTCGCGGCCGGTGGTGCGGTCCACCAGGGCAAACCGCGCGCCCGGCCGATCCAACTCGTGAATGACCTTCTGGGCAAAATCCACCGTGTCCGGTGTCGGTGACACCGGGGCGTTGTAAGCGCGAATGCTCATGGGATTATCTTTCCTTCCTCATCCATTATGGGAAAGACAGATACAACTGTCAATATCTGATTTATCTGACTCTTGAGTGTCAGGCGTTTTTTGAGCCTACGGCCATAAGGCGGAGTGCCCGACCAACCCTCCCGCGTCTACCTCGTGCCCGGGCCCGGAGGGGATCACGTCCAGCCAGTCTTCTACTGGCATGGCGCCATCGACCACATCACGGAAACCGCCGTGCATCGCTATGCAGATGGCCTTCTCACCCTTCAGCCCGACATGGACGAAACCGCCAACGCGGTCTTTGTCTGGAATACGCCGGGCGGCCGTCTGTCATCTGCCGAAAGCATCAAGGAGAGTTACGCGCGGCTGGAACAGTCCCGCATCCGGGTGTGGACGGTTGCCGACAACGAAGCCCTGAGCGCCGGTGCGCATCTTGTGGCGGGTGGCGTGCACGGGCGCAGGTTTGCGATGCCCCATGCGCTTCTCGGCATTCACAGCATCGACCGAGCCCACTACTACGCATCAAGAATCAGCGACGACATTCAGGCCATGACGGTGCGCGCCCAAACGGCCGGCCATCGTTTGGATGCGCGGCGTCAGGACTTCATCCGGGGCCTGGTCATCCATCTCGTCCATCGAAGCGGGTCCATCAGCGAGTATCTCCGAAGCATCAACGCTTCGCAGGCCCGCATGTTTGCCGAATACAGCACCGTGCTCAAAAATCCCGCCAGTTTCGAGCCGATGACCAGCCACCACGCCATGACCTACCTTGACCGCCCCGCTGCCGTGGAGCACGGACTCATTGACCGGGAGCAGATTCCCCGCTGGCTATACAACGTGGTGCGTGGCGCGCGCAGGGAAGCGGCCGTCTACGAACCTCACCGCTCCACCGACGAACGGACCGACCTCGCCTGCTTGTAGGAGGGGATGGCATCGCACAGACCTTCCAGCGCCGACGACAGCTCGCCTTGCGCTTCGGGCGACAGCCGGATGGAGTGCATCGGAACCACGTGATCCCGCTTGAACGGGTCGAACAGATGCAGCGGACGGCGGTGGCTAAGATAACGCTCCATCACCTCGCACAGGATGACATCGTCCGGGAGGTCCAGCGTGTGCTGCAGCCGACAGCACGCTGCCTTGAGGTCAGCCAGGGCCTGCCACCCGTCTTCGCCCGGGGAAAGCGTCACACCGGCTACCATGCGGCTGCCGAACAGCGGGTCGCGCAGGACCGGCTTCCCCACCATGCGCTCCACCGCGCGCATGGCCTGGTGCAGCGGCGTGTAAAAGTCAGCGCACGGCATCACCGGACGGCCCCGCACGGACCAGATCGGCGTGAATGTCGGCTGTTCGCCCGCAAGCTCCAGGACAAAGCTCACGAGCAGGTGATTGCACCGGACCTCCACAAAGGAGAACACCCGTGCCGTTCCCGCCTGGATGGCCTTCCAATAGTGCAGGTTCTCCACGTAGTCTTTCGTGAACGCTTCCGGATGGCCGGCGCTCTTATCAAGCATCAGCGCCATGGGATGACCCAGTTCAAGGCTATCCTCGAGTATGTGATAGCCCCGGATGGCTTCGTTGAGCCCGTACAGGCCGTCCGCACTCCGCCAGATGCGGGCCCGGCTGACGTATTCCTTGTTTGCGATATGCCAGACATCGACCATCGGCGGTGCTCCCGGCAGGGCCAAGGCGATGGAACATGCACGGCGCCCGTGCTCTTGCCTAGCCCGCAAGCATTCCTTCCCCGCAGTTCACACCCGGCTCGTAGCCTGGCTTCCTTCTCAACGCGCAGCCGCCCCTCGGTTTGGTAAGTCCGGCTTTCCTGTCCTGCGAATGGGCAGCAATTGCCAACCGCACGCTATTGTCCAGGGGCGTGCGGACGATGCGGCGTTCAAGAACCTCCGTCCCCGCGTTCCGGCCATCGTTTTGACTGGTGGTACATCCGCAAGACCGTAAGCGTCTCCTCCTTCACCCGATAGACCAGTGTGAACGGATACCTCGTCATCACCAATTCCCGCGTGCCCGTCAGTGCCCCTTCCCTCCCCGAGAACGGAAAATCCCGGACGCGCTCCACGCCGGACAACATGGCGCGCGTCATGTCACCCACCGACCCTGGCCAGTAGAGCCGCCCCATGTCTTGGGCATGCGCCAGCTCGCGCGATGCCTCATCCGTCCAGACGACTTTCATTGGTCAAGCTTTGCAGCCCTTGCCAAAGCGGCCGCTGCGACTGCCTCGTGGTCATGCAGGATGGCCGTTCCCGCTTCCACGTCGCCCAAGGTGCGCTTCGTCTCCTCGAGCATCCATGCGTGATGCTCCAGGTAGGGTTTCAATGCGGCCGCCACAATCCAAGACTTCGACCGGTCCTGCAATTCAGCTAACCGGCCGACAAGCTGAAATGTCGTGTCATCAACATGAATGGAAAGATTAGGCATTACTACATTCTCCTTATATTATTCATTATAAGTAGTCCATACCCACTTTGCAACGGCTTCGTTTGGGCATCAAAGGTACCCCCTCCCTCTTGCCTTTTGTATTCTTGATGCTATCTATGGTTTAATCGAGGAGAAATCATAATGTTTTTTAGAAAATCACGTCGAATCCGTGAATTGGAAACCATGCTTGGGGCTTTTGGTGTTAATAAATGGGCGATTGAGGACTCCCTCGCACACGCACGAACAACTTTAGACACTTTGGATCGCGCCAAAGCTGAAAGATCATGGTCTGTTGACATAATTGTTCTTAGCACTTCGCACCTGGCCGATAGGGACAGCCGTAGCGAACTATTACAAATCATTCTGGAAATTTCCGAAAGGGAGCAGAAGAATTCTTGGGGGTTTGACCGACCTCTGAGTGATATTTCCGCGCAAATTGAGAAGTCGTGGGGTTCTAGTCGAGCTTAGCAACATTTCCTGAGCTCGGAGACCACGTTCGTGTCAACAAGCCACCCCCTCACAGATCCACATCCCGTACCGGGCTATGCACCTTCGGCCGGTCAAGGTCGATATCCGCCAACGGCGATGCCAGCATGATCTCCCGCAGGCTCGTACTCGCCTCGGGAACTATGCGCTGGCGTTGCCGAACCCGCTCGGCGGTGACCGTCACCACCTGGCCATCGGCCAAGCGCAGCCGGACGGGGCCATGCAGGCGTGCCGTCTTGGCGATCTAGATAAGTTCATCGGACGCGGCTAGGCGTCTCCACCGCTCCCTTCAACGCCTGTGCATATAATTGTCTCTTCCTTTGCCGCACTTGGGTTGCATGTTTGCCGCCGCACGCAAGGCCGGGTCCGTTCTCATCGCGCGCCGGCTGCCTTCCTCACGTCATCCAGCTCCTTCCGCAGCGCGTCCATTTCCATGTGCAGCTCGCGGTCGTTGGAATGGGCGGCCTCCAGCTGGACCTTGAGGTTGTCGTTGGCGGCCTTGAGTTCCTTCATCGCCTCAATCATCGGCGCAACGAGAGCGGCCATGTCCACGGTCTTCGCCGTGCCGAGAGTGGTGTCGCTCACGGTGCCGACCGCTTGCGGGAAGACCTTTTCCACCTCCTGCGCGATGACCCCGATGCGTTCCGGCACCGACTTGGCGGGATCTTTCCAGTGGAACGTCACCCCCT
>Ga0180220_1002921_pt1 | contig 10404 bp, 8 predicted proteins | sample eDN5th37CBELigBY_FD_151335 | JGI IMG/M metagenome (GOLD analysis project Ga0180220, IMG submission 151335) | Enriched backyard soil microbial communities from Emeryville, California, USA - eDNA 5th pass 37_C BE-Lig BY (version 2) (version 2) | ecosystem: Environmental > Terrestrial > Soil >... | reverse complement strand
AGCGAGGGGCTACGACAGCCGGCTCGGGCGAGGGTAAGGTAGGGGGGAGGTGGGGGACGTGCCAGATGGGTGGCGGGCACTACCTGGGCGGCGGGGTGAAATCCGTCGTTCCCACCACGAAATGAATCGGGCCGATCCCGACATGGGACCGGCCCGATCGAAAATCATCACGGTGTTCAGCGCGCCTGCCGGAGCTGCTCGAAGACTTCGAGTACCCTGGCCTGCCGCGCGGCGCTCAGCTTCTCGAACCCCGCGACCTTCGCCGCGGAGAGCTCGATCGGCTGCTTCAGCGGCGAGAGATCGACGATCGGGAATTCCGACTCGTCCACGATCTGCACGGAGAAGCTGCCGTTCGAGACCTGGATCACCTTCTCGGCGTCCTCGGGATCGACCGCGGTCCCGTGGAAGGTACCCGCGACCGACTTGGCGGTCAGCTTGCTCAACGAGATCTCGCCCAGCTCGGCCACGAAGACGTGACCGTCGACGTTCACCGTGTCGGCGAAGTCCACGTTGAAGTAGAAGAGCGCGAAGCCACAGTTCTTTTCGCACGTATCCACGTTCAACGAGAAGTTGCCCACCGCCGGTTCATCGATGAAAAACATCACCGCATCGCCCTTCAAGCCATTCGTGAACCTGAAGGCGGTCATGGCAATGACGTCTTCGCTGTCGTCACGGACCGCGAAGGCGTAAGATTCGTTGTTGAAAACTGCCCGCTGCGTCGGGGTCCCTTTCGCCGAGAAGGTACCCGAGATGGCCCCGCTGTAATCGAACTTCAGGGTCCCCTCTGCCGTCCCGTTGGACGGACCGGTCGAGTCGCCGCCGCACCCCACCGCGAAGGCGATGGCCAGTACAGCCAGCATTGCACTACGAACTGACTTCAAAATTACCTCGGTGATACTGGTGCAATAAAGATCGCGGCCGATTATCCGGCCGCGATCGGGCGCCTTGTCGTGACGCTGGAAGCAGAATAGCAGCCGCTAAGTGCCGGAGCAAGGGGGCGGTCGGGGGTAGGGGGACCGATTGTATTCAGAAGTGGTTGCAGAACTGCTCACAAAGAGCGTACACTAATAGGAAAACCAACAGACTTCCCCGGACCATCGAGGGGATACTCATGGTGTCGCAGCGTTTCTTTGTGCTCGCAGCCCCGGCGTTCCTCCTCAGCGTCGTACCAGCGTGCAACAGCTCCGGCCCCAACGAGCCGAACCGAGGGGTCACGATCGAGAAGGTTTCCGGCGACAAGATTTCCGTTGTCTTCGGCACCGGTATCACGCCAACCGTGCGCGTGCAGCGTGACGGGGAGCCCGAAGCCGGCGTGAACGTGAAGTTCAGCGTGGTTTCGGGGGGCGGGACGGTGGCGAATTGGGAGGTCCGGACCGACGAGAACGGCGTCGCCAGCACGCTCTGGCTCCTGGGCGCCACCACCGGCAATCAGGTACTCCGGGCGAGCCTGGCCGGGGAATCCGCCTATTTCACGGCGACGGCCGCGGTGCCGCAGGTGGGGACGTCGTACTTCGGCCGTAACAACTACGTCGAGTACATCCCGGGGGAGCTGCCGATCATCCTCTCTTCTCCGCACGACGGCCCGCTCACGCCGAGCGAGATCCCGGACCGGACCTGGGGTACCACAGGGCGCGACCTCAACACCATGGACCTGACGCGCCGTATCGCCAGCGCGCTCCAGCGGCTGACCGGCAAACGCCCTTACGTGGCGATCAACCACCTGCGCCGGATCAAGCTCGACCCGAACCGCGAGATCGTGGAAGCGGCGCAGGGGAGCCGCTACTCGGAGTTCGCCTGGCACCAGTACCACACCTGGATCGACATGGCCAGGGACGAGATCACCAAGAAGTACGGTACCGGCCTGCTCCTCGACATCCACGGCCACAGTCACGAGATCAAGCGTGTCGAGGTTGGCTACATGCTCAACTCGTCGGACCTCAACCGGTCGGACTCGCAACTGGATGTGACGCGGCTACGCTCCGATACGAAGGCGCCCGGGATCGATGGTTCCCGGGCGCTCTTCGCATCCCCGTCTCGCGCTCGCGTAACCCGTTCTCACCCCCCCACCAAACACCCCGGCCCGCCCCCATGCCGCACATCGATCTCGAAAGAGTACGGCACGATCGAGCCGAAGACCCCTGCGCCATCACCGCGGATGCTCGAGATCCGCACCGGGCCCGAGGGGTGGAAGTTGTCGGCCCGGAGCGCGTTCACGTAGTTCCGGTCCAGGGCGCCGACGATGATCTGGACCCGGACACCCTCGGGGAAGCCGTCGTCCAGCGCGAGCATCAGCTCGTTGTCGTAGTTCTGGCGCTCGAAGAGCCCGACCTGCGCGGGGATGATGATCGACGTATCACGCTCGGAGGCCGAGACGCCGAGTAGGTTGACGACCTCGGGGATGTTCGGGATCCCTCTACCATCCAACGCCTCGGGGAGCCCCTCGACCCTCATGTGCGTCATGTACGCACGCGCCCCCGCCGAGACCGTCCACTCCAGCGGGAGCGGCGTCTCCGGCGGTAGCACGCACCGCCCGACCTCGCCCGGCGGACGCCTGGCCTCGGCAGGGAGCCCGCGCAGCTGGTACCACCCTGGCACCGTCGTCCGGCCCTGGAGCCGCTTCCCGTCCGCCGTCTCGATCAGGAGCTCGTACTCCTCCCCGGGGATGACCCAGTACCCGGCCGTCGCGGGGGAGAGGTAGCAGCTCGCGCCCATGTCGACAGCGGCCTCACCGCCGGTGTAGGTGGGGTCGATAGTCATGCAGGCGTGGGGGGAGACCTCGGAGAAGACGACCTCCACGCCGTCACCCCGCCGGACCCGGACCTGCGCGCCCGGCTCGCCGCCGACCACCCTGCCGTTCAGCGTGTGGTGGAGGATGACGTACTGCATCGGCCGCCCGGCGTCGAGGATCGCCTCGACGATCAGCAGATCCTCGCCGGCGGGGATCGTGACCTCGTCGAGCTCGCACCCCGCGAACCCTAGGACGACGAGGATCCCGGCCGCGAGCCCCTTCCAGCAGCGCCACATCAGAACGTCACCTCCAACCCGATCGTCGGCAGGATCGGGAACATGCTGAGCCCGGAGACCGTGGCCGGGCTACGATCGTAGTGATAGAAGTAGAAGAGCGGGTTCTTCCGGTTGTAGGCGTTCAGGACCTGCAGATACGGCGTATAGCTCCCCCACCGGCGCTCTACGGTCTTGCGGACCGAGATGTCGAGACGATGGTAGGCAGGGTAGCGCTCCCCGTTACGGGGGCCGAGGATGACGTACATCGGCGGCCCATCCGGCTCCTCACCTCCGGTCGGCACCGGTATCGTGTGCCGGCCGATCACCGGGTCGTATTCCCACATGATGCTCTGCGCGATCGGCCGGGTGTACGGCAACCCCGTACCGAAGTTCCAGCGCAAGCCGAGCTCGAGATCCTTCGGCCCCGCGAACTGCAGGACGAGGTCGATGTCGACGCGGCGGTCGTAGCCCGGTGGGTAGGTGATCGTGGGCGGCTCGCCCTCCCACCCGAGCGCCAGCGGGTCGGCGAAGGTCCGCTCGGCCTTCAGGAACGATACCGTCGTCCAACCGGTCCAACGCCCGGACCGCTTGCGGACCATGAGATCGAGACCGTACGACCGACCGGTGCCGGTCAGGTAGTCGTCGTTGGGATCGTTGGTGTCGTCCGCGGAGTTGAAGGCGACGAGGCCCCGGAACTCCCGGTGGTACGCCTCCAGCGACGCCGACCACCGCTCGCCCCAGTACCTCTCGACCCCTAGCTGGACCTGGTCCGAGGCGACGGCGGGGAGGACGGCGCCCGCCAGGACCCACATGTCGTTGGAGAGGGGGAGCGTCTCGTCCTTGAGCGAATGCAGGAACTGCGTGTAGCGGCCGACCGCGAGCTTGATCGCGGCGTCGCGCCCCGCGCCGAGGAACCGCTTGACCGCGAACCGCGGCGAGACCAGGAGGTGCGATGTGTCGGCCGCCGACCAGAGGTCGACCCGCACGCTCGGCTCGATGAGCCACGACTCCGTCGGACGCCACCCGACCTGCGCGAAGGTACCCGCCATCGTCCCACGAGCCCCCTCGTCCCACAACGACGTCCCGCCACCGCCGAAGTGGTTCCGGGCCTCCAACCCGCTCACCTCGCCGCCGAACCGGACCGAGCCCGTAGCGAAGCCACGGACCAGGTCGACCCGGCCGAAGAGCTGCCGGAGCCGGCTCGAATAGCTCACCCCGTCGAAGTCGATCATCCCGAACTTCTCGGTGTAGCGGGAGCCCCCGAGCCGCGCCGTCGTGATCCACTCGCCCCACGGCTGGTCCCAGCGCACCCCGAGCACGTCGTTCCCCCAGATCCACTTGATCCGGATGGGCGCGTTGGAGTCGTCGTCGCTGCGCCGGGACTCGCGCCGCGACATGTCGAAGACGTCGTCGCCCGTATAGGCGACGATGCGGAGCCGGCCGCCGCGCGGGAGATCGAACGTCAGACCGCCCTGCAGGTCGATCAGGTGGTACGGCAGGCCGACGTCGTCCGGGAGGATCCGATCGAAGTACGACCGCCGCGCCGAGACGAACCACCCGCCCCGGTGCGACGCGAAGGGGAGCCCGCCGTGCAGGCTGAGCCGCGAGGCCAGGAGCGAGACACCCGCCGCGCCCCCGAACTCCGAGCCGATGAATTCCTTCGTCTCGACGTTCAGGACCGACGAGACCCTACCACCATACTCCGCGCCGAAACCACCGGCCAGGAGCTCGGCGCCGCCCAGGACATCCGCGTTGAAGACGCTGAAGAGCCCGCCGAGATGGAAGGGGTTGAAGACGGGGAACCCGTCGAGGAGGATCAGGTTCTGGTCGGCGGCACCGCCGCGGACGTTGAACGCGCTCGAGAAGTCGGAGGTCGTGACGACGCCGGGGAGGACCACGATCGCGCGCAGCACGTCCGGCTCCGCGAGCCCGGGGAGCCGCTTCAGCTCCTGCGACGTGACTACCCGCGCCGTCGTCCCCGCCTCGGCCTCGAACCGCGACCGCTCACGCGCCGCGGTCCGCTCCCCCTCGATCACCAACGAATCGATCGCGACGGCCGCCACCACCAACGTCACATCCAGCCGCCGCACCTCCCCCGGTGAGAGCCGGACCTCGGTCGCGTAGGTGGCGAAACCGATCCGCTGGACCTGGAGATGGTAGGCGCCCGCGGCGACGTCGTCTAGACGATAACTCCCGATGTCGGCCGTCACCGCCGAGCGGCGCACCAGCCCCGCGCCGACGGGGATCAGCTCGATCAGCGCCCCCGCTACCGGCTCGCCCGCCGCATCGGTGACTCGCCCGTGCAGTACCGCCCCCTGCCGACCCACCGCCTCGGCCGGGAGGGATAGCAGTAGCGACAACATGAGAAACGAGAGCGCCCGCCATGAAATCGCCACGCGAGAGCTCCGCCCGAAACCGCGTATCAATTTCCTAACCCAATACCGTGGTCGATCGGCCGGGGATCGAACTCGGCCACCCGGAAGCAGTAGCGTCGTAGTTGGATACGACGACTTTACGCAATTGCTCGCCGCAAGATACGCCTAGCGGACGGGTACCCGCAACGGATGGATTGTGACGCTGCAGGCGGGGAATGGATTATACCAAATGTGGTAGATCGGACATCGCCCCGGCGCTCCACTAAGTAGGTCATCTCCGCAGCCACTCCAGCTTCGCCCGCCGCCCACCTATCAACACCCCCTGACCGCCATTTGGGGCGACGGGCATGACATTACTCACCCGGACCGTCTTCTACGGCTCCACCGGCCCCTCCCCCGCCCCGGTGCGCCGCAACGCAGCTGCGATCTCATCCAGCTCCTCCCGGCTGAGCTCCAGACTCGCCGCCGCGATCCACCCATCGATCTGCTCGGGCGAGCGTGCCCCCACGATCGCCCCCGTGATCCCCGGCCAGGTCAGCGTCCAGGCCACCGCTACCGCCGCGATGGTGGCGCCGTGCGCCTCGGCTATCGGGCGGAGCGCGTCACGGAGCGCCAGGTTCTGCTCTATCGCCGGCGACTGGAAGCGCCGCGCACGCCGCCGCCAATCGTCCTCCGGGAGCCGCTTCACCCGGTCGAGCGTCCACTTCTCGGTGAGGAGCCCCGATTCCAGCGGGCTGTAGACGATAACGCCCGTACCATGCTCCACGCACCACGGCAGCTGCGCCTCCGCCGCACCTCGCCGGAGCAACGAGAAGGGCGGCTGGAGCGAGTCGACATGCCGGATCCGTTCGCAACGCTCCAGGAGCTCGACGGAGAAGTTCGAGACCCCGATCCAGCGCACCTTCCCCTCCTCCACCAACCGAACCATCTCGCCCCACGAGTCCTCGACCGCGGTGCCGGTCTCGTCCGGCCAGTGGAACTGGTAGAGGTCGATGCGCTCCACCCCGAGCCGCCTGAGCGACGCCTCGCACTCCCGCCGGATCGACGCCGGCTCGAGCGTGCGCACCACCTCCGCCTCCGGATCCTTCTCGTCCCAGACCATCCCACACTTCGTGAAGATGTAGGGGCGCTCGTCCGGCGGGAGCTCCCTGAGGAACCGGCCGACCACCTCCTCCGAATGCCCCAGACCATAGACCGCCGCGGTGTCGATCCAGTTGATCCCCCGCTCGACCGCGTGACGCAACGCCGCTATGGAATCGGCATCGTCCTGGGGACCCCAGCCGAAGGCGTAGCCACCGCCGCCGATCGCCCAGGCGCCGAAGCCGACGCGGGTGATCTCCGGACCATCCTTGCCGAGTCTACGTTTGGGGAGGGTGTCGGGAAGAGTTGCCATTGGCGCCTCGCTCGCTGATGATCGAATACCGGTCGGGTCCTGGCCGAGGGGAGCCCCATGCAAAGTCGGCACCGTAGGCGACGCCGTCGCCCCCCTTGCCCCCGCCGTCATCTCCCTACAAGTTGCACCGTCCACTCGGATTCCACCAGCCGTTTTCCAGGCCACGAAGCAACTCCATGCCGATCCGCGTCGTCGCGTGCGTCATCGAGCGAGCCGGCCGCCTCCTGCTCTGCCAGCGCCCCGCCCACAAGCGTCACGGCGGGCTCTGGGAGTTCCCCGGCGGGAAGGTCGAGCCCGGCGAGAGCGATCTCGACGCCGCGCGCCGCGAGCTCCGCGAGGAGCTAGGCGTCGCGGTAGTCGACGTCGCCCCCGCCGAGTTCGCGATCCTCGACCCCGGCTCCCCGTTCGAGATCGCCTTCGTCCCGACCGAGATCCGGGGCGAGCCGGCGTGTCTGGAGCACGCCGCGATGGCGTGGGTGACGGAGGAGGCGGTAGGGGGGCTGGAGCTGGCGCCGAGTGATAGGAGGTATTGGGAGTGGAGGGTGGGGAGCGGGGTGTGAGGTGATCGACGCGCAGATCTGCTCCCCACCAGGGAACTCGTGGAGTACACGGCCCACCCGGGCCACGACCGCACCGGCGATTTCCCAGGCACCGTCACCCCTTGCGCCCCACCCCCTAATGCCCCACACTAACATTCTCTCCCCAGCCGCCCGCGCGCATGCGCGCGAGCGGAGGGTTTTTCACATCCATAGTACAATCCACAGCTCCCATGCCACTCGCCTCTCCCGGCTGGCGGATCACGGCTGCGGTCACCTGGATCGTCGCAGCCAATGCCATCGTCGTCTGGTGGCTCACGGGCGACCTCGAGCTCGCCTGGCTCCTCGCCCTGATCATCGTCCTCGTGGCCAGCGTAGTGATCGGTATGATCGGCGCGGTCCTCCTCGCCGCCCGGCCACCCGCCGCACTCGTGCCCGTGTTGGGTTCCCTAGTCCTCTCCCCCACCCTCGGCGTCCTCCTCTTCGTCGCCGCGATCCGGGTGGCGCCCCACCTCACCCGTTCCCTCGATCCTCCCCCCGCACTCCGCGCCGCCGCCGACTCCCTCGCCGCCGACCGCGACGCGCTCCAGGCGGAAGCGCGACGGATCACGGGGGTCGCCGTCGAGATCGACCACCCCAACGTCGTCTACACGCATGGACGAGTGTTCAAGAAGGGGTTCCGGCTGGGGCTCACCCGTATCGAGCCGACGGCCACGGTCTCGTTCACCTTCACCGCCGGGCCTGGCCGGCGCATGATATTCGACGTCATCCGAGACGACGACGGGTGGCGCCTCCGCCCGCGCGACGCCGAGCGCTTCGCAGCGCACCCTGGGATCACGTTTACGCGCGCCTACCTCGAGCAGCGCTTCCCCGGCCTCGAGGCTACCTTCGACGCCGGCTGGCCAACCTACTACCGCGGCGACACGGTCTTGGCCATCCTGCAACGTGCGGGCACACGCGATGATTCATCCGTGGCCAAGGGACCTGCTCCCCGCCAGCATCGGGGTGCCGCGACCGCGAGGGCTACGGCAGCCGACACGGACAGCATGGAGTTCGTCGTCTTCCGGATAGGTGAGGGGGAGGAGCTGCTGGAAGAGGTGCGCCGCTACTCGAGCGACGAAATCACGCGCCGCTTCTCCCGCGCCGCGGCCACTGCAGGGCTCGGCCGGCTGCGTTCGCTCCGCTTCGTGCGCATGCCGAACCGGCTGCAGGACCCGAGCTTCGGCTTCCTCGGCGAGCTCGAGGGCGGACCCCGGCGGACGGCGTGGTTCGCCGCGATCCGCAAAGGCGAAGAGGTGGAGTTCAGCGTGGCGGCGATGTAGTGGCGCGGGTAGACGACGTGGTCGGCGCCTGGCGCCCCGGATCAAACAGCCGCCCCGCCGGCGCCGGCCACCTCGATCCGAACCGCCAACTCACCGCCCGTTCCGCACCGCCTTGAGCTGCGCCAGCGTCGGGTCCTGGCTCAATCTGCTGTACTCTTCCGATTCCCGCCCGTAGATCGCGACCCGCCCCTCGGCATCGTGGTGGATCCCCCAGCCGTACCGCTTGGCCAGAGGCGAGGTACGCAGGCAGGCCTGGCCGCGGGAGAAGAACTCCGCGCGCGCCTTGGCCGCGACCGCGGGGTCGAGCTGGTTCCGGGTCGCGTGGACCAGGAAGATGATGTCGTCCGAAGTATAGCGGTACGGATTGTCGCGGATCAGCTCGTACTGGAGCTGCGCGACCGTCGGGACCGCCCGCTCGGGCGGGGGTGTGCCGGCACCAACCGGGCAGTCTTCGGCGACGGCGATGAAGGTGTTGGTGTAGTTGGTCGTATGCATCGTATTATACCAAATACGGTTGTTTCGTGCCTGGAGCGTAGGTGAGGGATTCGGGATTCGGCATTCGGGATTCGGGGTGGTGCTGTGCTGGAACGATGTCTGAATAGCCGAACTTGGTATTACGTCCTGACCTAGAACGGCGCCCCAACGCGTCCAGCTCGTCGATACGGCGGCCGGAGCGTGCTCTCCCCGGCTCCGGCCAGCCTACTCCCGCCTCGCCTCGAGCGCGGTCGAACCGGCGCTGACAGCCTTCCGCCGGTCGACCGGCTCGCGAAGAGCAGCTCCTACCTCCCCAGCACCGACGGATCGTACGTCATCGGCGCCCCCGGGCCGAGCGGGATCCCGAGGAGGATCCAGAGCGCGAACATCACCCCCCAAACGATCAGGAAGGCAACCGAATACGGCAGCATCGTCGAGATCAGCGTCCCGATCCCGGCCTTCCGGTCGTACTTCTGCGCGAAGGCGATCACGACCGGGAAGTACGGCAGCAACGGCGTGATGATGTTCGTCACCGAGTCGCCTACGCGGTAGGCGGCCTGCGTGAGCTCGGGAGAGTACCCCATCAGCATCAGCATCGGCACGAAGACCGGTGCCATGACCGCCCACTTCGCCGAGGCGCTCCCGATGAAGAGGTTGATGAAGGCGGAGACGAGGATGAAGCCGACCAGGAGCGGGATCCCGGTGAAGCCGGCGGACTTCAGCGCGTCCGCGCCGTTGATCGCGAGAATCAGCCCGAGGTTCGACCAGTTGAAGTACGCGACGAACTGCGCCGCCGCGAAGGCGAGTACGATGTAGCTCCCGAGCAGGGCCACCCCCTCGGACGACATCGAGGCGACGTCCCGGTCCGACTTGATCGTACCGGCCCCGACACCGTAGGCCAACCCCAGGACCAGGAAGAAGGTCATGAGGATCGGCACGATCCCGTGCAGGAAGGGCGCGATCTGCGTGATCGTGTCCTTCCCCGCCTCGACCGCGGCCGGGTCGCGCAGCAGCCCGTTCTTCGGCACGACCAGGAGCGCGAGGACCGCGAGCATCACGACGAAGGCGATCCCCGCCGCGCGCAGCCCCTTCGACTCGGCCGCCGTGAGCGGCCTGAGCTGGTCGTCGTCCTCGCCTAACTCGACGTCGTCGGGGCGCTGCCACTTCCCGAGCCGGGGCTCGACGAAGCGCGAGGTCACGAAGGTGCCGACCGCCGTCAGCAGGAAGACCGAGGCGATCATGAAGTAGTAGTTCGCGGTCGGGTCGACGTAGTAGTTCGGGTCGACGAGCCGAGCTCCCTC
>Ga0180220_1002919_pt1 | contig 10404 bp, 9 predicted proteins | sample eDN5th37CBELigBY_FD_151335 | JGI IMG/M metagenome (GOLD analysis project Ga0180220, IMG submission 151335) | Enriched backyard soil microbial communities from Emeryville, California, USA - eDNA 5th pass 37_C BE-Lig BY (version 2) (version 2) | ecosystem: Environmental > Terrestrial > Soil >... | reverse complement strand
GAAGGAAGTGGGCGAGCTTCTGAAAGGAACGGTCAGCAAATCCGGGGTCAACCACCGGCTGCGCAAGATCGACGAGATGGCCGAGAAGATTCGGAACGGCTAGTTTTTTCTTCTAGTGTCGTTCATGTTATAATGTTATAATGTTACCAAATATGGTATGAGAACTATGCAGATTTCTTAAATAGGGGGTAAGGTTTCCATGACAAAGCATCCGGTAGTCGTCCGCCTGAAAACGGGCCTACATGCAAGACCGGCAGCGTTGTTCGTCCAAGAAGCGAATAAATACTCGTCCGAAATTTTCGTGGAAAAAGATGATAAAAAAGTGAATGCCAAGAGTATCATGGGAATTATGAGCCTTGCAATCAGTTCGGGTACGGAAATTATCATCAGTGCCGAAGGTGCGGACGCAGATCAGGCTGTAAACGCTTTAGTAAGCCTTGTAGGCAAAGAAGAACTCGAAAATCAATAAACAGATTGATTCATAACCGATCCGGGATGATCCGGTTTTAGGATCGTTTCCCAAGAAAAGCACAGCCCTTTCTTCAGCTTGAAGAGAAGGCTGTTTTGCGTTTTATGGACATCCCCATTTTCCCGTCGCCTCTTACAAAAAGTGACATGAAAGCCGATATCATACTATAGCTGCTTATTTTTTGTAGGCAGTGTCTTTTTGCAAATAACATTAGATAAAGGAGTCGCCAGAGGCATGGGGAAATGGAGAAATCTACGGGGCTTCGACGCTTCAGGGGAAGGCGCGAATGCCCGCAAGGCCTTATCGTTAGAGGAAAAGGACATTCATGACAGAAACAAAATGCTGCTGGTTGCGGCGGCGATATCGGCGTTTTTTGCGTTTACGACGATGGATGCAAGCCGCGTATTCAGTTGGCCGAACCTGGGTCTTTTCATCAATATCTTGTCGCTCGCCGCTTTCGCTTATTTTCATTTTAGAAAACGGCATGTTCGGCATATTGCATACCTAAGTGTACTCGGCATGGCCGTGAACATTGCCGTTCAAACGTTCGTATTGCCTACGATCGCGACTTTGTTCGCGGCATATTTTTTGATCGTCATTGCGTTGATTTCGCTTCGTCTGATGATCACTTCGATTTCCCTTTTATATTCGATCTTCATTACGATTTATTTGGTTACCGCCGATACCGGCATCGTCATGCCGACCCGGGACAGGCAATCCGCGATCTTGATGATGGTCATCGTGTCCGCCATGTTGATTCTTTTGCTCCGTCTGACCAATACGTTGATGAAAAAAACAAAGGAAGCGCGCGAACAAAGCGAACGCCTGCTGGGCGAGCAAAAGGAGCAGAAAGAGCGGTTGATGCAGCACGTAACGCTGGTGACGGGCAGCATGACCGAGATTACGCAGGGCGTGGAAGACAATATGGCTTCCTTCGAGGAGATGAACGTCGCGTTTCAGGAAATTTCCGGCGGCGCTACGTCGCAGGTCGACTCGACCTATGCGATCAATGAATCGGTTAAGCAGATGAACATGATGGTGAAGCAAATGACCGAATCCACCGAGACGCTGCTTACGCAAACGGGGGAGACGAACCGGTTGTCCGAATCCGGCAAGGATAAAGTCGAGCTGCTTCATGAAGCGATCACGGATTTCAAGGAACAGATCGACGCCATGTCCGCGGACATCCAAAGTTTGACCGAACGGGTGCACCGGACATCGGAGTTCAGCCATACCATTCAAGAAATCGCGAATCAAACGAACCTGCTGTCCTTAAATGCCAGCATCGAGGCTGCCCGGGCGGGCGAACATGGCGCAGGTTTTGCGGTGGTCGCCCAAGAGATCCGCAAGCTGGCGGAAGTGGCCTCGGGTTCTGCGGAAAAAATCCAATCGGAGATGGGCGGTTTCTCAAGCCTGATGAATGAAACCATCCAGCGCATGGGACAAGTCGCGGAACGCATGCAGAAGAGCAGCGGGCTGACGGAAGAGACGCTGGAAGCCTTCCGCTCCATCGAGCAGTCGGTGGCGGCGCTTCTGAAGGTTTCGAACGGCTACCGCGGCAACATTCGCGAAATCGCCGCATTCTCGGGCTCGATCGACGAATCGACGACGCATCTGGCCTCCGTCAACGAACAGACGTCCGCAGCCATGCAGCAGCTGACCGCAACCCTTCAATCGCTGCTGAGCAATAACGAAAACAGCCTGCAAAGCATTAAAAAAGCGCAAGGCAGCCTTCAGGAGCTTGTCTGAGGCCGGGTTTTTGACGGCAGTGGTTCACATGGGCTCGGCTATTTTAAAATCCGCAAAAATCTATAATAAAATTGATGTTGATGTGCAACATTTTCCACCCTCTCGCTCGTCTAGTAGACAAATCAGGTGAACGTGAAGAGAAAGCGTCCGCCTGGGAATACTGTTCGATATCATGAGGAGGTCAATGAAAATGAAAACATGGATCAAACCCGTAGGTTCGGTACTGATTGCAGGCGCTTTGCTGATTGGGGGCGCAGGAGTGACCGGCATCGCAGGAGCGTCTACCGCGTACGCGGATCAGGACGTGCAGCGCAACGTCGTTAACGTTGTCGGCAAAGGCGAAATTTCGGTCAAACCGGACATCGCGTACTTGTCGATCGGCGTGGATACCCAGGCGGAAACGGCCCAAAGCGCGCAAAAGGCGAACGCCGAAAAAATTCAGAAAATCACCAATCTTCTGAAAAATACGTGGAAAATCGAAGACAAGGACATTCAAAGCGTATCTTTCTATGTTCAGCCTAACTACACCTACAACGACAAGGAAGGCCAAAAGGTAAAGGGCTACACGGCGCATCACACGCTTCAAGTGTCCTACCGTGATCTGTCCAAAGTAGGCAAACTTCTGGACGATGCTTCCCAAGCCGGAGCGAATAACATCGACAATGTGAGATTCTCCGTAGAAAACCGCGACCAATACGAAGAGCAGGTCATTCAAAAAGCGATGGCCAACGCCGACCTGAAAGCCGGCGCCATTGCCAAAGCGGCCAAACGCCAGCTCGGCACGGTGCTCGTTGTCAGCCAAGGGGACGTAAGCAATCCGGTTGTTTTTGCCGAAGCCAAAATGGCAGCCTCGGCTGCAGCAGACGAGGCCAATTCTACGGCCGTATCGCCGGGCGAAGTGAAAGTTTCGACGCAGCTCAGCGTGCAGTATGAACTGAAATAATCGCAAATGCGGAATTCCGCCGCCCTGTTCCGGGGAGCATCATGGGCTCTTCGGGAAGGGCGGTTTTTTCGTGAAATGTACATATGAAGCTTTTTCCTGTCGAATGCTATAGAAAAGTGTTGTACCCAAGGGGAAAAAACGGTATAGTGAATATGCGATTTTCTGTATATATCGAATTGTCTGAGCCTGGTAAGCCATACCCATGGATATGGCTTTTTTTTCTTAGCATGTTTTGTTTTCCATGATTTTCGCTAAAAAAGGATTCCATGAGTCCTGAAGCATCGATAGGGGGTTATGCACTTTGATTGACCTTGTCCAGGTTGAAAAGCACTTTGACGGACAAATCGTTGTGCATCCGCTGTCACTGAACATCGAGGAGGGAGAGTTCCTGACTCTGCTCGGTCCCAGCGGCTGCGGCAAAACGACCATACTTCGCATGATTGCCGGTTTCGAGCAACCTACCCATGGCGACGTCGTTTTGGCAGGTCAGAATGTCACGAAACTTCCGCCGAACCAGCGGGATTTGAATCTTGTGTTCCAGCATTACGCGCTGTTTCCGCATATGACGGTAGAAGAAAATATCGCCTTCGGGCTGAAAATGAAAAAAATTCCGAAAGACGAACAGAAGAAACGGATTGAGGAAGCGGTCGCAATGACGCAGCTGACGGCGCTCACTTCGCGTTACCCGCATCAGCTCTCGGGCGGCCAGCAGCAGCGCGTCGCGATTGCGCGGGCCATCGCCAACAAGCCGAAGGTGCTGCTATTGGACGAGCCGCTCGGCGCGCTGGATTTGCAGCTTCGCAAAAACCTGCAGTCCGAGCTGAAACATTTGCAGCGCTCGCTGGGCATCACGTTCGTCTATGTCACGCATGACCAGGAAGAGGCGATGATGCTGTCCGACCGGATCGTCATCATGAACGGCGGCCGGGTCGAACAGGTGGGAACGCCACGGGAAATTTACGCGACGCCTAAAACGTTGTTCGCCGCAACCTTTGTAGGGGAAAATAACATTTTTTCTTCAAGCGAGGGGCTTTTTGCCGTCCGGCCGGAGAAACTTCGTCCGGCGCGCGAGACGGAAGGCGCCCGCGTGACGGGCGTCATTCAGGACGTGCTCTACCTTGGCAACGTGCATAAGCTAACGGTCCAACTGGATCAAGAACCGATGTCGGTGACGATCGCGCTGGATTTCACGGACGAAAGACCGTGGCAAATCGGCGAGCGGATCGGGGTGAACTGGAGTCCGAAGGACGAGGTGGTTATCGGGGCATGAACAAATCGAAATTTTTGATGGTGCCGGTACTGCTGTGGGCGGCGTTGTTTCTGCTCGTTCCGATGCTCATCGTGGTGGTCGTTTCTTTTTTAAGCCGCGACACGCTGGGCAATGTTGTCTTTCCCTTCAGCTTGACGGGATACAAGACTTTTTTTGACTCGCTGTATCTCGGGATCTATTGGGACACGCTCGTGTTATCCGTGGCGACGACGGTCATATGCCTGCTTGTCAGCTATCCGCTGGCTTATTACATTGCGAATGCGACGCCTAGGATTCAAACCTGGGGGCTTATCCTCATTACGATTCCGTTCTGGATCAATTTTCTGATCCGAACGTATGCCTGGGTGCTGTTGCTGCGGACGCAGGGCATCGTCAATTCGCTGCTGCTGCATTTCGGCTGGATCCACGAGCCGATGCAGATGCTGTATACCAAAGGAGCGGTGCTGCTCGGCATGGTATACAACTTCATTCCGTTTATGGTGCTGCCGATTTACGTGGCGCTGGAGCAGATGGACAAGCGGCTGCTCGATGCGGCCAGCGATCTTGGGGCGACCCGCTGGAAGGCGTTTCGCCACATTACGCTGCCCCAGAGCAAATCCGGCATCATGACGGGCTGCGTGCTCGTATTCGTGTCCACGTCGGGGATGTTCGTCGTGACGGACATTTTAGGGGGCGCCAAATCGATGATGATCAGCAACATTATCCAGTCGCAGTATTTGGGGGCGCGCAACTGGCCGTTCGGTTCGGCCTTGTCCATTATTTTCGTGATCACGTCGCTGATTTTGATCCTGTTGTTTAACCGGGCCATGCAGTCCAGGGCGGATCGCGCGAAGGAGGGGACCACATGAAAAAGAAAAGCCATCCCCTCTTGGGGCTTCATTCGCTGCTGCTGATGGTCTTCATCTATGTGCCGATTCTGCTCATCATCGTATATTCTTTTAACAATACGAGATTGAGCGGAGACTGGAAAGGTTTTACGTTCGAGTGGTACGCCGCGCTGCTGGATAACCGGCACGTCATGGAGGCGCTCACGAACAGTTTGACGGTTGCGGTCATTTCAACGATCGTGGCGACCCTGCTGGGCACGCTGGCGGCTTTGTCGCTCCGGAACGTGGGCAAGCGGTGGAAAGGCGGCATGAACAGCCTGATGTACCTGCCGGTCGTGATCCCGGATATCATTATGGGCTTGTCGCTGTTGGTGCTGTTCAGCCAAATGCATATTCCGCTCGGCAAAGCGACCGTCATTATCGCCCATATTACGTTCAGCATGTCTTACGTGTACGTGGTTGTCACGGCGCGGCTTGCCGGCATGGGGCGTCAGCTTGAGGAAGCAGCCACGGATCTTGGGGCCACGGGCTGGCAGACGTTCCGGTACGTGACGCTGCCGCAAATTATGCCGGGCATCGTCTCGGGGGCGCTCATCGCCTTTACGATGTCCCTGGACGATTTCATGGTCAGCTTTTTCGTCGCGGGCCCAAGCTCGACCACGCTGCCGATCTATATTTACGGACAGGTCAAGCGGGGCATCTCGCCAGAAATCAACGCGCTTTGCACGCTGCTGATTTTGGTGAGCGTGGTACTGATCCTGCTCGCGCAGTTTATTTTGAACCGCGGCAAAGGACAGAAAAAGCACAAAATGCTGCCGATTTGATATTCAATCCAAGCGGGAAACCGCATGGCTGCTATGATATTAACAAATCGCATGAATTAGAAAAATGTCTAGACGTACTTCCACAGAAGACAGAGTTTAGCTGAAATTTGGCTTGCGAGATAAGGATTGCTTTAGCATAGATGCATTATGCTACCTTATCTCTTCAAAAAACGGAGTAACGGAAAGAGAGGAGATATGTAACTGTGAAAAGAAAGGGTATCGCCGGCTTGCTGCTGGCAGGGGCTATTGCTGCATTGTCATTGACGGCTTTGGGGGGCTGTTCCTCCAAGGAGACGCTTCATATTTACAGTTGGGCGGACAATTTCGACGAGGATGTGCTAAAGGACTTCGAAAACAAATACAACGTCGATATTACGTACGACACCTACGCAAACAATGAGGACCTGCTGGCCAAAATCAAGGCGGGCGGAGGCGGCTACGATCTGATCCAACCGTCCGATTACATGGTGTCCACGATGATCAAAAACCAGCTGCTCGAGCCACTCGACATGAACAACATCCCGAACTTCGCCAACGTTCAGGAGTCCCTGAAAAATCCGGCATTTGATCCGGGCAACAAATATTCGATCGTGTACATGTCCGGCGTGACCGGGATCGCGTACAACAAAAAATACGTGAAGGACAAGATCGACAGCTGGGAAGACTTGTGGAATCCCGCTTATAAAGGCAAAGTGCTGCTGCTGGACGACAACCGCGAGGTTATCGGCATGGCACTGAAAAAGCAGGGACATTCCAACAGCACGACCGATGAAGGCGAGATCAAATCGGCCGTGGACGATCTGAAAACTTTGCTGCCGAGCGTCCTGGCCTTCGATACGGATACGATCAAGCAAAAGATGATTCAGGAGGAGGGCTGGATCGGCACGGTGTGGTCCGGCGACGCGGCCTTTATCGTCAAGGATAATCCGGATATCGAATACGTGGTTCCGAAAGAGGGGTCGACGATTTTCGCCGATAACTACGCGATTCCGAAAGGCGCGAAAAACAAGGAGCTGGCCGAGAAGTTCATCAACTACATGCTGGATCCGCAAGTCAGCGCCAAAAACTACGAGTCGATCGGCTACAGCGATCCGAACGCCAAGGCGATGCCTTATCACAGTGAAGAATACCGCAACAACCATATGATCAACCTGTCCGAAGAAGAACTGAAACGTACCGAGTGGCTCGGCGACGTCGGCGCGACCCTGCAGGTATACGACCGCTACTGGACCGAACTGAAGAGCGGGCGGGAGTAACCGTCCGAAAAGAGCTTCAAGCGAATATCATACGGCCCCTTTCCATCGAGGAAAGGGGTTTTTTGTGTACCGAAACAAAAGGAATTTGATAAAATATAGACGTTATTATAAAATGTCTAATATATAATAAATAATTCAAGGGGTTGTTTGTTGATGGAAAGCGTTTCGGATGAGTTGCTGAATGCGGATATTCATGATCTCAAACGGGGTTATAAAGAGGATGTCCAGCTTGATGCGTATACGTGCCTCGTATGCGGGCATCAAACGGAAAAAGGAATCGTCTACCCGGAAGGCGGCGTGCTTTACGAAGCCGAAAAATCGATGCGCCGCCACATTCAGCAACAACATCACTCCATGCTCGATTACTTGCTGAGCCTCGATAAAAAAATGACCGGACTTACCGATTTGCAGCGCAAGCTGATCGGGTATTTCCATCAGGGGCTTTCCGATCACGACATCATTGCCGAGTTGGACGGAGGGAGCACTTCCACGATCCGCAACCACCGCTTTATGCTGCGCGAGAAGATGAAGCAGGCGAAATTGTTTCTGACCGTCATGGAACTGATGGAGGAGGGCGGGAAAAGCGCCGCCCGGACCTCCATCGCCGCATCCAAGCAGAACCCGTCCAAGCTGCCGGGGGCGCTGGGCGGGCGCTTGATGATAACGGAAGATGAGTACAAGAACATTTTGAGCAAATATTTTACCGAGGGGCCGGGCGGTCCGCTGTCCTCTTTTCCGAAACAGGAAAAACGCAGGATTGCCATCTTGCGCCACATTGCCGGCGATTTCGAAGAGGGGCGCACTTATACGGAAAAAGAAGTGAATCAGGTTCTTGAGGCCCGCTTCGAGGACTACGTTACATTGCGAAGGCTGTTAATCGAATACGGCTTTTTGGACCGCGAGCCGGACGGGAGCGAATATTGGGCCAAGCAGCCTAAAAGCGACGGAAAGGGGAAGAAGAACATGAAAGATCAGAAGCGGAGAAAAGAATTGGTCAACGAATATATGAACACGCCGCGCCCGATGGGGGTGTTCCAAATCCGCAACAAGCAAAACGGCAAAATCTACGTGACCAGCAGCACAAATATGCCGGGAGCGTTTAACAGCCAAAAGGCGAAGCTCGCTTCGGATTACCATGTCAGTCCGGAACTGCAAAGGGATTGGAAGGAGCTAGGCGAAGACGCATTTGCGTTTGAAATATTGGAGGAGCTTCGTCCCGACCCGCAGTCGCCGAACGACCTCCAGCAGCAGCGGGTGTACAAGGATAAGGTGGCCAAGATGGAGAAAGAGTGGCTGGAGAAGCTCCAGCCTTACGATGAGAAGGGCTACAACAGACGCCCACGGGCCAAATGAATGTCGTCGGGGTCCAAAGCCCATAATGAATGACCTCCGTCATACAAAGCCGTACCGAGGCGCTGGGAGCTATGTGCTTGAAGGTGTACCGTGGATGAGCGATCGGTTGCCCCTCCCTAATCCCCGAACCTTCTCCTCTACAACGAAATGCCTTAGAAATGAACAAATGTATACCTTTTTCTGCGGGTATGCGACAATACTGTAACCGGGTTTGTCATCTATTGCCAAGCGGAGTTTTATATAATCGTTCCATGGGTAATAAATGAAATCGTTCATATGACTAGCATATGCAGCAATGTTTGGAGAGAGGGGATATTAAGGATGAACAAAGGAATGAAGTGGGGAGCGGCCGTACTGGCTGCCGGCGTGCTGTTTGGAGGAGCAAGCGTGACCGGAGGAACGAACGTACATGCGGCTGCCGCCAAAACGGCGGTCAAACAAAACGCGCACCCTGCGGTAGCACTGAAAGTTAACGGCAAAACCTTGACGCAGCAAGGAAAAATCGTAAACGGGAGTACGATGATTCCGATTACGGTGCTTCGCGATGCCTTGGGAATGCCGCTCAACTATAATCCGGGAACGAAAACGTATAGCATCGGCAGCGGAATCATGAAGCTGAACCTGGAAGTGAACGAATACGGCGCCAATGCCAATGTGAATGGATATTACGTTTATGACTACGGCGTCAGCGATCTGTATGAAGCAAAAAACCTGGACGGACATTTGTATGTGCCTTTCAAGCTGCTGACCGATTTTATGGGCATCAAAGGGTCATGGAATCCTGCCCAGAAGACGCTGGAGCTCGGCAAGCAGGTCATGAATCAGATCAGCATTACGAGCGAAACGATCACGAAAACGAACAAAAACGCGAGCATCGTCATTCATTATCCGAAGGTAAGCGGACTTGACGAGGGCGTAGCGCAGAAGATCAATGCCGTATTTAAAGAAAGCGCCGAGCAATTTGCAAAAAACAGCGAAGAGCAGGCAAGCCATCGGGACGGCAAAATCGAAAATACGTATGATTTCGTGCAAAATTTCGTCGTGACGTTTAACCGCGAGGGCGTGCTTAGCATCGTGACCGATCAATACGGTTATACGGGCGGTGCTCACGGCGGCACGGTGCGCGAAGGCCTGACCTTCTCCCTGAAGGACGGCAAACGGCTCAGCTTGGCCGACGTGTTGAAAGCCGCGCCGGATTACAAGCAAAAGCTCGACAACATGCTGAAACAAAAAACGAAAGTGATCAAATTCGACGACGCCACCGGAGGGCTGAACGAAAAACCGGATTTCTACTTGAAAGAAGGAGGGTTTGCCGTCTTCTATCAGCAGTACGAAATCGCGCCTTACGCGGCAGGCTTCCCTACGTATACCTTCAGCTTCGGCGAGGTGCTTCCGAAAGGAACGGATCCGTTCGCGGCGTATCAATAATATAGGCAGAAACGAGAAAAGGCGGCATAGGGACTGTTCCCTTGCCCGCCTTTTTTTGCTTTGAACGAAACTCGGCAGCGATTCGAAATGAACCATGACATTTGACGTTTGCTGCTTGCAAAATCATAACCACCCGTCCAACGGGTGGTTTGCACTTAGGGTATAACCCCCTGTTGCCAAACTGCGCCTAAAGACGCTAGCCTGACAATAAATTGTTCAGGCTCAGTGTAATTTGTCTCTTTCACTTACCAGTTAAACTGGTTTACTTTTTCTTGCTACTATTTA
>Ga0180220_1002918_pt1 | contig 10405 bp, 7 predicted proteins | sample eDN5th37CBELigBY_FD_151335 | JGI IMG/M metagenome (GOLD analysis project Ga0180220, IMG submission 151335) | Enriched backyard soil microbial communities from Emeryville, California, USA - eDNA 5th pass 37_C BE-Lig BY (version 2) (version 2) | ecosystem: Environmental > Terrestrial > Soil >... | reverse complement strand
CTGACGATCATTCCGCATGCGATGGCGCGCGAAGTTACCATCGGGCCCGATGGGCTGGCAAATGGCGTCTCGTATGTCAACAAGCAGGATCGGTCCGACAATCACGTCAGAGCCAAGGTCGTCGTACTGGCCGCGAGTGCGCTGGAGTCCGTCCGTCTGATGTTGAACTCGAAATCGTCCTTATTCCCGGAGGGCATCGCCAACTCCAGCGGGCTCTTAGGCCGGTACATCACCGACTCCACGGGTACGGACGTGACGGGCCTCATACCCTCGCTCATGGATGGCATCCCGCACAACGAGGACGGGACGGGTGGTGCGCACGTCTACATGCCCTGGTGGGGTGATAACAGCAAGCTCGATTTCCCGCGCGGTTATCATATCGAGGTGTGGGGAGGCCGCCGGATGCCAAGTTACGGCTTCATGGGTGGCATCCACAATTATAACAGTGGCCAGTTTGCGGGAACTGGTATGGTCCGTCCCAACGGAGGAGGGGGCTACGGTAAGGACCTCAAGGATGACTACCGCCGGTATTACGGTGCCATGGTCGGTTTTGCCGGGCGTGGCGAGATGATTGCCCGGTACGACAACTACGTCGAGATCGATAAGAACACCGTAGATCAGTACGGTATTCCGGTGCTCCGATTCCATGTTACCTGGAGCGATGCTGAGTACAACCAGGTCAAGCACATGCAGGAGACATTCAGGGAAATCATCGAGGCAATGGGGGGCACGCCACTCTCGCCGATGCCGACGAAAGAGGAGGGATACGGAATCTCGACGCCCGGGTCGATCATTCACGAGTGCGGCGGTGCACGCATGGGGGATGACCCGAAAACCTCCGTACTCAACAGATATTGCCAGGCACACGACGTGCGAAACCTCTTCGTTGCCGACGGTGCTCCGTTCGTATCGCAGGCGCATAAGAACCTGACGTGGACCATTCTGGCACTTTCGATGCGGACCTCGGAGTATGTGGCCGATCAGATGAAGAAGCGCAACATTTGAGAATCGGAGAAGGAAGGGGAAAGGGAAGGTGAGTGCGTATGCCTCGTTCCCTTGTCTTCCAATCCATTCTTCTGCTTTCTAATGAATATGAACCGACGCGACTCTCTCAAAACGCTGGCACTGACGCCGCTTGCAGCCGGTCTTTCGTGGACTGGCCACGATGTGGCCGTTGCTCGTGAGCAAATAGCGTCCGCTGCCAGGAAGGCTGCTTCTTCAGCACTTCAATTCTTTACGGATCACGAGTATCAGACCGTCCGTGTGCTGGTCGATATGATCATTCCTCGGGATGAACGATCCGGCAGTGCTTCGGACGTGGGTGTACCAGAATTCATGGACTTCATGATGATCGATCAGCCATCCAGGCAAACGGCGATGCGTGGAGGGCTTGCCTGGATCGATAACCGTGCCCGGCTGCTCTTCGGAAAGACTTTTCTGGAAGCATCCGATGCGGAACGCCGCCAGTTACTGGATGAGATTGCCTATCCCGAACGCGCCAATCCCGAACTGAGTCATGGAGTAGCCTTCTTCAACAGTTTTCGGGACCTCACCGCAACAGGCTTCTGGACAACGCCGGAAGGCATCGCCGATCTTCAATTCATGGGTAATGTGGCGGTGCCTGAATGGAAAGGGTGTCCCGAAGAACAGCTCCAGCGCCTGGGTGTGGCGGACATTGCCTGGCCTCAGAGTGACGTACCCTCCTGGACTGAACTAGAAGGCATCGATTCAACATCCCAGACTCAGCACGAGCACTGATCTGGACACCTGTCGTAGAGCATAGATGTGTGACGTTTCTGTAAGCGTGCTCCACGGACTGGTTTCGAAGCCTATCCGGCACATAAAACTATGAACCTGGTCGTATGCAGGCCGTACGAACGGCGCGTCTGTTTTACACGGACGCGCCGTTTTTTCTAACAAACCTGCGCACACCATGTCGATGTTTACTCCATGCCGGACTTCGTTGACCATTATGGTGCTCATGCTGGCGGCCTGTGGCGGTACCGAGGCTGTACCTCCAACGCCTGAGGAAGAAGGTGGCCCTGATACGACGGGTTCCGTACAGGCGCCTCCAGCCGAGCCACCTGTGCGTGTGGATAGTCTCCCGGAGACGAAACAGGACACAATCCTGCTCGAAGGCATGGCGGAGCCCATCACGCTCAACCTGTTCCGTACGCCGCAGGGGTTTGAGCCGTCCTTTTACACGTACTATCCGGTAGACTTCATCCCTGAAGTGATGCGGTCGGATGGCAGCGAAACGGGCCGTTTTACTGCCAATTTCGGGGGCATAAGAACGGACGAGGCCTTCGTAGAGCTATTCACGTATCCGCCCGGCACAACACTTCAAGCTGCACGGGAGCAGCTTGAAGTAGCGGCAGAGGGCTGGCAACGCGTTCCTCGATCAGAGCAGCGGTATTCCTGGTCCGAGGAGGAGTATGCATCCGTCGAGGATGGAAAAATAGGGCGGTACATGCTAGGAGAGCATAACGGGCGCTTCTTCCATATTCTCACCACCTATCCGGCCGAGATGGGTGATGGATTCCCGCCCCGAGCGCAGATCATTTTCGATCAGCTCCGATGGCTGGACGACGGTAGCGGACTGAAGTGATCCGTAGCTCGTCTGAGGGACCTCTTCATGTATGCCTAAAGCACGTAAATAGAGATATGTAGATCATGAGAGGGCCACACATGTAATCCTCCGGGAAAGCATACCCTTCGCCCAAATCCGAGAGCTGCATCGGAGGGTTTACGTCGCTACCATTGACATCCGTCACGTGGGAGCCGGTCCCCGTGGAGTATGAGAAACTCCTTTCGTGTAGTGGATCTGCACGTGCCAGAGTGGGCCGTGCCTTGGGTTTCATAACCGGCTGCTTAGGCGGGCGGGAGGAAATAATCAGGGGCGATGCCTCACATACGAGCGGTGGGATTATGAAGCGACAGTCGAACCCCGAGCAGTACGAACTCCTCACTCAGATGAGCGACGAGGATCTCATGGCACAATTCCAGGCCGGAACCGTCGATGCCTTCGATATTCTGGTGAGCCGACATAAAGATCCCCTTACGAACTTCATTTATCGCTATCTGGGTGATATGGAGACGTGTGAGGATTTGTTACAAGAGACATTTTTGCGCGTTTACCGGAATCGCTATTCGTATCAGCGAATCGCAAAGTATACAACCTGGGTGTACACGATTGCCCGTAACCTGGCTCTTTCAGAATACCGGAAACGTAAGTCAAGGCAGATGTACTCGCTCCAATCGTTGACGCGTGATGAGGAGGAGTACCAGGTCGAAATTCCCGACGATACCAATACACCGGACCGCTTCACGGAAAGTCAGATTCAGGATCAGCATATCCAGCAGGCACTGGGGAGAATCCCCGAAGAGTTCAGGGAAGTCGTCGTACTACGCGACGTCCAGCAGTTGTCCTACGAAGAGATCGCGCAGATTACCGGTCTTCCGATGGGCACGGTAAAAAGCCGGATTCACCGAGGACGTTCTGCCCTGATGTCACTCTTGTCGGATGTTTACGAGGCGTGAACGCCGGTAATACCGTGGCTGCTGCATATCCGAACCCGGAACCATGCCGCCACGTGATCCGGCCGTCGGTAACGGACGGGTAGAGCGCCGGGAACAGATCGTCTTCCAAACACACTGAAGCGATTTCTTCATTAAGTGCTTCAACGTGCCGTGCGCGTGATCGATGAGGTGCCTCGATCCTTATCGTAAGGTACGCATAGGGATGGAGGCTCCTCACGCGTCTTCGCCTAATACATTCCCGGCACCGTCTGCTCAGCTGTCGATCTCGCAAACGCTGCCCGGCGCTTTTCTTTCAATATCTCATTGAGTTCAACCAAGACCTTGTTGCGATCGCGGCCTTCGAGCTTCGCCAGAATGCGGGCTTGTAGGTCGAGGATCGTCTCCATACCGGTATGCTCATGACGATGAGTAAGAATGCTGCGTGCATGCCAGGCTCATCGCTTCATCGACGTTAATGGCAGACACTACTCCGACCCTTTTAAAGAAATGCTCGGGTCTGTCATCCATACTATTCTGGCGAGAACGCATGACCAGAGGGCTAAGTGCGTTCACGGTATGCTGCTACGAAGCCTCATGGGATTCCGGATTAGCCTGTGAATCACGCTATACGTCCCGTTTCTGATGGACCAAGACCGGCGGCCAGTGCCCCGAACATAAAAACCGTCTTTGCCGGACTCATGCTGGGCATGTTTCTGGCAGCCGTGAGCCAGACGATCATTGCCCCTGCAATGCCGCTTATCGTGGCTGAACTGGGAGGTATCGAGCACTATAGCTGGATCGCGGTATCGGCATTGCTTGCGTCTACGGTAGTCGTTCCCATCGTTGGCAAGCTATCCGATCTGTATGGACGCAAGTCATTTTACGTGGGCGGTATCCTTGTTTTCATGGGCTCATCGCTCGTTGCAGGGCTGGCGAATGGGTACGAGATGTTCATCGTTGCCCGCGTGCTGGAAGGCTTCGGGATGGGAACAATGATGCCGCTTTCACAAGCGATCATCGGCGACATCATCGCTCCCCGCGAACGCGGCAAGTATCAGGGGCTCATGGGTGCAGCTTTTGGTCTTGCATCCGTGATAGGGCCTTTCCTGGGCGGATTTCTGACAGACGCACTGAACTGGCGGTGGCTCTTCTTCATCAACATACCACTGGGCCTCATCGCTCTCGGTTTTATCGTGCCGTACATGCGGTTGCAACACGTCAGGCGTGCGCATACGATCGACTATGCAGGCTTCGTGACACTCACAGTCGGATTGACAACAATCCTGATGGCAATTGTGTGGGGTGGTACGGAGTATTCCTGGAATTCGGGCGTGATTCTGGGGCTGCTGGCAACCGGGAGCGTATCGCTGGTGGTGTTCGTGTTCGTGGAACGACGAGCCGTGGAGCCGGTCATGCCACTGGATCTCTGGCGAAACAGCATTTTCACCACGGCCAACATCGCCAACATGGCTGTAGCCATGGCAATGTTCGGATCCATCTACTACGTACCGGTCTTTTTGCAGGGCGTACTCGGGCAGAGTGTGACCAACTCCGGTGCGGTGCTCACACCGATGACACTGGCAATTGTAGTAACGAGCGCAATTAACGGGTTTCTCGTCTCACGGACAGGCCGTTACAAACCGTCTGTGCTGACGGGTATACTCGTGATGTCAATCGGTCTATTCCTCCTTACCCGCATGGGTCCCGAGACGTCCTATGGGCAGGTGATACGCAACATGATTATCATCGGCCTGGGATTAGGGACGGCGATGCAGATGTTCGTTCTCATCGTTCAGAATGCCGTCGCGCAGGAGGACCTGGGTGTGGCAACGGCTACGACACAGCTATTCCGTTCAATCGGAGCGAGTACAGGCATCGCCGTGCTCGGGTCGATCATGACTCGCCAGATGCGGGTGGAGATGGGCCGTTTTCTGCCGCCGGATACACTGGCTGAAATGCAGCAAGTAGAGATAGGTGAGGCGGGCGCAGGTATGGTGCTCGATCCCGACTTTGTGGCTTCACTTCCTCCGGCTATGCTTGAAGGACTTCGGCATGCGCTCAGTGCTGCTCTGCATTCGGTTTTCGTCGCGTCGCTCCCTTTTGCCGCCATTGCACTCGCTGCGGCGGCCTTCATGAAAGAAATTCCGCTTCGCCGCACGTTGTATCCAGAGGTTAGCGAGGCGGGGCGGGAGATCCTGGCCGAGATGAACCAGGCAGGGGAGGCAGACTACGAACCAGCGCTCGGAGCGCCCGATCCTGCATACCAGGGACGTGCGGCGATGCTGGGGCTCGTTTTTGCACTACTTGCTGCGCATCCGGAACGAGTAGGAAAACATTCACGCCTTGCTGATATCCTGGCTCAGATAGGAGAAGGGGATCAGGAGAGGGGTAGGGCACGTCTCGGAGCCGTGGCCTATGCCCTGGCGGCTGAATGTGATGGATTGAGGGACAGCGCTCGGCGTGGCGATATCAGTGAGATGATCTCTTCCGTGTTTTCCTCTCTCGACCACTATGATCTTCGAGTTGCTTTTGAACGTGCGATGCGAGGAGCGACGCCAGAACTGTATAGCCAGCTGAAATCACTCGTTCATGGAGAAATGGCCCCGGACGTCGTGATGACACCAGACGATCTTACGCTGCTGGAACAGGCAGGGATCATCGGAGCCGCAGCGCTTCTTCTCGATGAGCGCGAGGCGGGTGAATCGGATGAGGATGCCTCTAAATCATCGCATGGAAACCGTGCGTGATCCGGATCCTCTCCGGTATCCATTGTTACTCAGATCGGAAAGCCCGGTAACACGGTATTCGAACGACGTTGTACGTATGCTCTATGAGAATAGCATGCGTACAACTCAAGGGGAAGACGTGATGATCGCCGGGACTGCCTGGATTTTGGCATTCTCTGTTGCGCTTGGCAGCGGCACCCGTGAGGTTACGCCTGAACCCCAGTATTCCCGTTCTGCCTCTGGAGTGAGCAGAAGAATCGTAATGCGGCGGTTCGCAGGATTGAATGGGTTCTCTGGGTCGAGCAGCGTCGTTGAGGATAAGCCCTCTACACGGAGGATCTTGCCTTCCTGTATGCCTCCCGCAACGAGGACGCGCCGCGCAGCATTGGCCCGGTCGGCAGAGAGTTCCCAGTTGCTGTAGCCAGCTTCCCCGCCTGCGTAGGGCAGCGCGTCAGTATGACCTGCGATCGTGATCCTGTTCGGAACAGCATTCAGGAACTGCGCGATCTCACGGAGAATTGTCGTCGTATACTCCTGCAATACCGCACTCCCGCTGGCGAACATTGGGCGATTCTGCTGGTCGATGATGAGGATGCTCAGACCATCCGGTGTCAGTTCGAAGCGGAGTTGGTCTGCGAAGGGGCGCAAAAGCGGATTGTTCTTTACCTCCTCTTCCAGTGCTTCACGCAATCTCTCGAGCTGCACCGTATCAAAATAGCCCGCGACTGTATCCGAACCGGGAGACAGGAGCCCCGGAGAGGGGCTCCCGTCGCTCGTAGAAATGAGTTTATCTCCACCTGCGTGTTCACCTCTCGTAAAAACGCTCTTCAGGGGACGTTTGAAATAGCTCGCGATTTCGGCCCTGTCTTCCGGGTTGACGCTAGCCAGCAGCCACATCAACAGGAAAAAGGCCATCATGGCTGTCACGAAGTCGGCGTAGGCTACTTTCCACGATCCTCCGTGGTGCTTGTGGCCTTTCTTCTTGACCTTCTTCTTTATGACAATCGGACGTTCTCCGGACATACGTCTACCCGTGCAGTGCGCTGCAGTAAGGCTAGGTTGCTACTTTCGTTTGACGTGGGCTTCCAGTTCACCGGCTGTCGGGCGCTCTTCCGAATAGAGGACCTTCCGTCCAAACTCGATGGCAACCGCCGGAGGATAGCCGTTCAGAAAGGTCATCAGGCTTACCTTGATGCACTGCAGTACTTTGATGGCCTCATTCAACCTATGCTCCATGAGCGAACCCAATGGTGCTACGAATCCATAAGCCAGAAGAATGCCCAGGAACGTACCTACAAGTGCGGCAGCGATGAGCATACCGAGTTCTTCCGGCGGTTTATCCATGGATTCCATCGTATGCACGACACCCATTACGGCCGCAACGATTCCAAAGCCAGGGAGCGAATCAGCCATCTTTGTGATGGCGTTTACCGGAACTTCCCCCGATTCTCTGAAGGTCTCGATTTCCTCATCCATCAAGGCTTCCAGTTCGGTCGTCTCCATACTTCCGCTAACGATGAGCCGGAGGTAGTCTGTCAGGAACTCGACGAGTGGAGCGTTGGCGAGGAGGGCGGGGTACTTCTTGAAGACGTCGCTTTCGCGAGGGTTGTCGGCATCTTTTTCCAGCGTAATGAGGCCCTCTCGGCGGGCTTTTACCTGGAGGTCATATAGCAGAGAAAGTACCTGCAGATGCAGCTCCTTCGTGTAGATCGAAGGTTTGAGCAGTTTCGGGATTTCAGAGGCAACGTGTTTGGTGACTTTCAGGCCATTGGAAACGATGAATGCGCCGATTGCGGCACCGCCAATCGTGATAAACTCAAAAGGCTGAATCAGCGCGGCGATATGACCGCCGGCTCCAACGTAGCCTCCCAGAACAGCAACGATAACGATGGCATATCCGATCAGAACCCACACAGCAGAGAAATAGATTTCGTGGCGGAGTTATGTATTTCCGGATGTCTGCTCCAGAATGATTTCAGGATCGCAGGTATGGAAATAACGATGTGGCCAGAGCGGCAGACGCCGTGGAGCGTCAAAGCCTGTGCCACGGGCATTTGTAAGAGCCTTCTGTAGGATGCGTATTCGCATCGCAGCAGTCTCCATTCCGTTGATATATGCTAAATCGGCTGTTGTGATAAGAACTCAAGTTGAAAAGCTGATACAGTGGTGATCGGAAGTCCGGATACTGTGCGACAAGGTCATGGCAAAGCAGTACAGGGTGCGGAAACAACGTACACTCTCCAAAAAGCGAGCGGCAAGCCTCCAAAAGACTTGCCGCTCATAAAAGGGTGTATTGCTGGTGGGGATCATGCCTTCATGCCAAGGCCAAGGACTTCCTTGCAGTATCGGATGCTTTGTTCGAGTTGAGCCTTCTGATATTCCTGTTCGGCGATCTTCGGATCGACCCCTTCCGGGGCCTTGAATGGTTCCATAGGACGACCCCGGCGAGCCATCGCGAGAAAGCGAACAAACTCGGATGCGCGTACGTGTTCGTACCCTGCCCAGAACCCCTCCTCTAAATAGTTGAATGGGCGAGAAAATCCTGATATGATCTCCAGTTGAACGGGCACCCCCGGTGCCAGTGTACCCAGCCTGTCCATGTAGGTATTGAGATCCATAAGCCCCTCGCCCATAGCCGTCCATTGCACGCGAACGCCTTCCGGCGTTTCCCACACCATCGAGTCTCGGATACCAGTTGTGACGGCGAAGGGTGCTAGAGCTTCGAGGTTGACCATGGGGTCTTCAAGCGTCCACGTCGCATTTCCGGAATCCAACGTGGCGCCGACATACTCCGGACCCGCGGCCTCGATCAGGCGGGCGAGTTCCCAGCCTTGCATATCGCCGGCATGGTTCTCCACGGCAATCTTGATTCCGCTATCCAGCGCAAGACTGCGCGCAGTTTTGAGGACCTGGACTGTGTCTCGAATGCGTGCCTCGATTCCGCCCTCGGATTTCCGATCGTCAGAGGTGCCTAGATAACAGCGGACGACTGGTGAGCCTACGGCCTGTGCAATACGAATCGCAAGAGCTAAATGCTCCTCAGCAGAGCCGTATTTCGAATCGAATGCAGAAGATGTGGGGCAAATACTTCCCGTACCTGCGTGAATCTCAATACCGAGTTGCTGCGCATGAGTACGAATCTCACGGAGGTATACCGGGTCGTGGCTCTCGTACACGTCGAGATCTGAAAGCAAAATGGTATCGACCCCGACGGACTGTGCATAGTCGAGAAGCTGAGGCGCTTTCCAGCCGAATGCCCGGATGGAGAAGTTGTCGAATCCGAGCTTGATATTGCGACGGGGGACTGCAAAAGCAGATCGCGCAGCAGTTGATGCGCCAATAGTCAGACCTGCTCCGGCAATGGCTGCCGATCGGAGAAAATGACGACGATTCATGCTCGAACCTATTTTTATATATCCGGGTGATGAATGCGATCTTCGCTGTACACAATGGCGCATGGATAGTGGGCAAGCTAAATCACCCGTTGCTCTCGAACAATGGAAAAGAGCATATCGGAGAGATCGGGCTGGGGAGTATATTCTCATGCCCCTGAATCTGTGTTCTGCTGGCCTGGTGTACGATCCGAGATATGCAGAAAGGGGATGGTCAGATCGGGATAATGGAATAGCGGCCAGATACGATAGAGGTGTTTATTGTGAATCGTCGAGATTTCTTGCAACGGACCGCAGCCGTAGCGACTAGCCTGGGTGTGTTTCCAGCCATGCGTGGCTGGAAAATGAGCGGACCGGATACACCGTTGTTCGAAGAGAACGACGTATACGTGGCCGGTGATGGCTATCCGACGTACCGCATACCAGCGGTCGTAGTAACGCGTGAAGGTACAATACTGGCTTTTGCAGAAGGACGTGCGAGCCAGTCCGATGCCTCGCAGAACGACCTTGTGCTCCGTCGTAGTCTGGACGGTGGGCGTTCATGGACGCCGGTCCAAGTGCTAGCGGAAGATGGCGCTAATGTTCTGGTAAACCCGACCGCCGTGGTTCTTGACACGGGGCGGGTGCTGCTCATGTATCAGCGTTACCCCCATGGTTTCCACGAGCGTGAGGTGGAGCCTGGTTATACCGGAGACCGGATCTGCCGCTCGTACCTCATGCATAGCAATGACGATGGAGTATCCTGGTCGGCACCCCGTGAGATCACGC
>Ga0180220_1002917_pt1 | contig 10410 bp, 6 predicted proteins | sample eDN5th37CBELigBY_FD_151335 | JGI IMG/M metagenome (GOLD analysis project Ga0180220, IMG submission 151335) | Enriched backyard soil microbial communities from Emeryville, California, USA - eDNA 5th pass 37_C BE-Lig BY (version 2) (version 2) | ecosystem: Environmental > Terrestrial > Soil >... | reverse complement strand
AACGCCTGCACTTTATCCGGAATTAACGGCTCGTGAGAACCTGCAGGTCCAAGCGGCAAACGGCGGTGTCAGCGAAAGGGAGATTGACGATCTGCTTCGCTTAATGAACCTGGGGAATACCGGCAGGAAAAAAGCCAAGAACTTCTCTTTGGGCATGCGCCAACGCCTGGCGATAGCCTCCGCACTGATCACAAACCCCGAGTTCTTGATCCTGGACGAGCCGACGAACGGCCTCGATCCTGCAGGAATCGTTGAAATGCGCGAAATCATTGGGCGGTTGGCGGCAGAACGCGGGATTACCGTTTTGCTTTCAAGCCATTTGCTTGACGAGCTTTCACAGGTCGCCACGCATTACGGGATTTTGCATGACGGCAGGCTCATTCGTGAACTCTCGCAGCAGGAGTTGGCAAACGAAACTCGGCAGTACATTGAATTAGAAACAACAGAAGTTCAAACCGCCGTCGTCGTACTGAACGAATTAGGGGTTCGGGACTATGAAGTCATCAATGGAACCGAAATTAACATCTACGAACGTTTGGATGACGTTGCCGCCATCAACCGCTCGCTGGTTTTGGCAAACGTGGACGTTTTGCGAATCGGCACAACCAGACAAAAACTCGAAGATTATTTCTTGCAATTAACGGGAGGCACAAACCATGCTTAATCTTTTAACCGCAGAAAATATCAAGTTGCGCCGAAGCAAAAAACTATGGATTGTCCTGGGCATTTTATTTTTGCTTCCGATCTACCAAGTCGTCAACAGCATAGCGGCCGTACATTATGGAGGCAAACTCGTCCAACCCGTTGATACCGTCATCAATGGAGCGACAGGGGTTTTGATGATGGAGAAAAACGGCTTGACGATTTTGCTCGTCATCGGCGCTTTTATAAGCTTCTTTATCGGGGAAGAATTTCATCAAGGGACGATACGAAATGCGTTGTCCTTAGGCCGCAGCCGCACGCTTTATTATTTGTCAAAATTAGTGGCTGCCGTAATCCTCACCCTCGTTGGCGTCATCCTGCTGACTGCGCTTGGGATGATAAGTTTCTCTATGGCGTTTGGTTTCGGTGAAATGGCCGGGATTCAACACTACTTCAGCTATGCGATTCAAGCGTTCGTTACGCTTTACTTGCTCATTTTGGCGAACGTATCGATCTTTGTCATGATTGGCTTTTTAACCAAAAATAGCGGCACCTCGCTGGTTTGGGTTTTTCTATATACCATCGGGACTGGCTTTGGCGCCCCAATCTTCCTGCAAACCGAACATTTTAAGCAGGTCACCTACTGGTTTTCGGAATCATTCCTATTTTATTCGGATTTCGCAAAACCGGCGGATATCGGGAGGTTTCCCGAGATGATGTTGGTCAGTCTCATCACCATCGTGTTATCATCAGTTATAGGAATCCTTCGATTCAAACGAACAGACATAAAGTAGGTCGATACGTATGGCAGCGATATTAATCATTGAAGACGATATGGCCATTCATTCACTCATCAAGGAAACCTTGGAGCTGCATGGTTTTGAAACCCGTAGCGCATATTCCGGAACGGAAGGGAAATTGCTGTTCGAACAAAATCAGGTGGATTTGGTTCTCTTGGATTTAATGCTGCCGGGGATGGATGGAGATGAATTTCTTAAGCAGATTCGGCGGAGCTCAACGATTCCCGTGATGGTGATCTCGGCAAAAAACGACCAGCATTCCAAATTGGAGCTCTTGACGAACGGGGCTGACGATTACATCACAAAACCTTTTGACGTAAAGGAACTGCTTGCACGAATTCACATCCAACTACGCCATGCAACCAGAGCCTTAGACAGCCCTCCGAATGAAATTCAATACAAGAATATCAGCATAAATTCAGACACGCGCGAAGTGAAAATCAATGACCGGGCCGTTCACCTTACCGGACGCGAGTACGCCATACTTCTGCTATTCATGGACCATCCGCAGAAAGTATTCAGCCGCGCCAATATTTATGAAAGCGTGTGGAACGAACCGTTTTGGGGCAGCGAAAAAACGATTAACATGCATATCAGCAATTTGCGAAACAAGCTGAACATAGGCGGTACGAATTACATTAAAACGATATGGGGCGTAGGCTTCAAATTCGATTAAAGAAAGGGGCGTAAATGTGATGTGGGGTTGGATTTTTGTCTTCCTGGCATTAGCGCTTCTTTTCTATATTTATTTGTTTAAGCGGGAGCTTCGGAAATTAAAACTTAAGGTCAACGAGATTCCGACGAACGCCGGTTATGGCAGCAGGCTGTTTGTTGATTTTCGCGGGAAGGCATTCATGGAGCTCGTCGATGAATTGAACCAGATGATCGATGCGTTTGAAGAGAAGAACCGTCAGGCGAAACGGATGGAAGAGAACGTGAAATTATCCATCGCAGGGCTCTCCCATGATTTGCGGACGCCGCTTACGTCCATCCACGGTTATGTCCAACTCCTTCATGCGACCACAGATGAAACGAAGAAGGCGCAATACCTGGGAATTATCGAACACGCTGTACAACGCTTGATGGAGATGACCGACCACTTTTATGATTTGGCACGCATCGAGACGAACCAAAAAGAAATAGCATTCTCTTCGCTCTCCCTCTCCAGCTTGGTTGAAGACATATTCTTGTCCTTTTATGAACAATTGGAGGAAAAGCATATTGAGCTCCATTTTCCCGAAACGGTCCATGACCGGCACATCATTGCCGATCCATTGCTGCTGACACGCGTCATCCAAAATATCGTTCAAAATATCCTTCGATATGCCCATAGCAAAGCGGTCATCCATTATCGCGATGAAGGAAGCGACTTCATATGTAGCGTAAAAAATGACATCAAACCCGACAGTAAAATTGCCATCGAAAAAGTGTTTGCGCGTTTCTACACGGAAGTCGCCAGCAGAACGAACACGGAATCCAGCGGGCTTGGACTTTACCTGTCCAAAAAGCTGGTTGAAAAGATGAATGGAACAATGGATGCAGCATTGCAGGATGGCTGGTTTATTCTTGACATCCGTCTTCCCATCTACCGAACATGAGTGTATACCCGAAATAATGCGACCCAACCCAAAAAATGGTACCTGTTCATCCGAACAGGGTATTCGATAGAATGAAGATGCCCCCATCTGTAAGCGTTTTCTCATGCGCGCATATGCCGGGAGAATCCATTTTATCTTTAAGGGAGGGTATCTATGAAGCGATCTCACACGACGGAAAGGCGGTTTAGGCACGAGGGACTTCGTTTATTGTTGGCATTCGTGATGCTGGCCGGCATCGGCTTGTGGCCGAATTCAAAGGTTGGGGCAGCTGAAGCAGCCGGCACCACCATTACCTCGATGGCTTACTTTTCGGCAGCAGACGGACCGGTCATCACCAAATCGGGGGTCGGCCAAGCCAGCTACGGTTTTGTCATGCCGATCTTCAACGGAGGCTCCGCCGCCTGGAGTGATGTGGCCCAAGACTTGGGCGTCAAAGTAAAAGTAAACGGCAGCTGGGTCGATATCGACAGCGTCGGCAGCTTTGTCTATAACCAGAATTGGGGCCACTGGAACGACGGCGGCTATACCGGCTATTGGTTCACCCTCTCCGCAACGACCGAGGTTCAACTGTATTCTAAAGCAAATGGGGTAACGCTGAATTACTCCCTTGTTTTTCAGAACGTCAACAAAACCACCATCACGGCGATGACCCCGACGCAAGGACCGCAAATTACGGCAGATCTTACAGGGGGTGCCGGCTTTACCTATCCGGTTTTCAACAATGATCCCGCCGTAACCTATGAAGCCGTGGCGGATGATTTGAAAGTGTATGTGAAACCTGTAAACGGCAATGAATGGATCGATATCGACAACAATGCAGCCAGCGGCTGGATCTACGATCAAAACTTCGGCCAATTCACCGAAGGCGGCGGCGGATACTGGTTTAACGTCACGGAATCGATCAACGTCAAATTGCAATCGAAAACCTCTGCGGCCAACATCGTGTACACCATCACCTTTAATGAACCCGTAAGAAATTCTTATGTCCTTACGCCTTATGAAGGCACGACCTTTACGGCGGATGCGAACGGCGCCATCGGCATCCCGCTGCCTAAAATTGACGGAAGCGCGCCAATAGCCAAGGAGCTTGGCAATTTCGTATACCAAATTCATATCAACGGACAATGGGTGGATTTGGACAATTCCGGCCAAAGCGGGTTTATGTACTCGGCGAACGGCTACAATAACAAGTCAGACGCCAATCAATGGGGATATTGGGCCGACCATATCTATGGCCTGTGGTTTCAGCCGATCCAAGAGGACATGCAGATCCGTATCGGCTATCCATTAAACGGGCAGGCAGGTGGAAACGTGGGCAGCAATTACGTCAACTACACATTGATCGGGAATCCCGATGCTCCCCGTCCGGATGTCACCGATCAGGAGGATATTCCGATCGGAACGCCAAGCGACCCGGGCATCGAGGGCATGAACCTCATCTGGCAGGATGAGTTTAGCGGGACCGCGCTCGATCAAAGCAAATGGAACTATGAAACAGGCTATTATCTCAATGACGATCCCAATACTTGGGGTTGGGGCAATTCGGAACTGCAGCATTATACCAACAGCGCGCAAAATGTTTTTGTACAGGACGGAAAGTTAAATATCAGGGCCTTGAATGAACCAAAATCCTTCCCGCAGGATCCTAATCGCTATGCCCCGTACTCCTCCGGCAAAATTAACACCAAAGATCATTTTTCCCTCAAGTACGGCCGAGTGGACTTCCGTGCCAAGCTGCCTACCGGCAACGGCATCTGGCCTGCGCTCTGGATGCTTCCGCAGGATAATGCGTACGGCACCTGGGCATCTTCGGGTGAAATCGACGTGATGGAGGCAAGGGGACGGTTGCCCGGCACGACAAGCGGTGCCGTGCATTTTGGCGGACAATGGCCGACGAACCGGCATCTTTCCGGCGAATATCACTTCCCTGCAGGGCAAACCTTCGCCAATGACTATCATGTCTACTCGGTCGTCTGGGAAGAGGACAACATCAAGTGGTATGTGGATGGCAAGTTCTTCTTTAAAGCAACCCGCGAGCAATGGTATTCCGCAGCGGCGCCCAACAATCCGAACGCCCCGTTCGATCAGCCGTTCTACCTCATTATGAACCTGGCGGTCGGCGGGACCTTTGACGGCGGCCGGACCCCGGATCCGTCCGATATCCCGGCAACGATGCAGGTGGATTATGTACGTGTGTATAAAGCAGGAGATGGCGGCGGCCAAAATCCTGGAGCCGTACCCGTGACCGGAGTATCCGTGAATCCGGCCACGGCACAAGCGGAAGTCGGGCAGAGCATTCAATTAAACGCCAGTGTAGCCCCGTCCAACGCAACGAATAAACAGGTCGCATGGTCCGTAGCCAATGGCGGCATCGCTTCCGTGAGTCCGAGCGGCCTCGTGACCGGGCTCGCTCCGGGCACGACAACCGTCACGGCGACAACCGCCGACGGCAATAAAACAGCCAGCGCCACCATCACCGTTGTGCCGGCGCCTTCCACCGTGATCGTCATCGGCGACGAGGTGAAGGGCCTGAAGAAAATCGGCAATGACCTGCTGTTCTACGTCAATGGCGCGACCTTTGCCGATTTGCACTATAAGGTCAACAACGGCGTGCAGTTGAACGTCGCCATGACCCCAACAGGGAACGGCAATTACACCTATCCGGTCAACAACCTGAAGCAGGGGGATACCGTCGAGTACTTTTTCACCTATAACCCGGGGCAAGGCGCTCTGGATACCCCTTGGCAGACGTATGTTCATGGGGTGACGCAGGGGACGCCGGAGTAAGCGGGTCCGCTCGGAACAAGGATCGAATAACATCGTGGTTTTTTCACGAGTCCGCATTGGAAATATCCGCCTTGCCTCCCGCGTAAATATCGAGAATGTACCTTTAGCCGTACGGACAATCATCCGTACGGCTAAAAACGTTCGAGATTTTATGATAGATTACTTCCAGATCTCTTCGGCAATCTCTTTAATAAAAGCGAGCTTGCGCCATTGCTGCTCCTCGGTCAGGTGATTGCCTTCTTCCGTGGAGGCGAAACCGCATTGCGGGCTCAGGCAGATCCGATTCAGGTCGACGTATTGCGTCGCTTCCTCAATCCGTTTCAAAATATCTTCCTTTTTCTCAAGCTCGCCGAATTTGGAAGAAAACAGGCCCAACACGACCTGCTGATGGTCCTTCAGGAAACGAAGCGGCCTGAAATCGCCCGCACGCTCGGTATCAAACTCCAGATAGAAACCGGAATAGTTGTCGATGCTCAGGAGCGTTTGCGCGATCGGCTCGTAACCTCCCCCTACGCCGGCATAAGTCGATACATAATTGCCGCGGCATACATGTGTCGTTACCACGAGGTCATCCGGCAGATCGGATACCACTTTCTCGTTCAATTTTGCAAATTCGCTCGCGTATTCGGCGACATCCACGCCCACCTGCTTCATGAATGCCATAAACTGCTCGTCGCAAAGCGCTCCCCACGTGCAATCATCGAATTGAATGCTGCGGCATCCCGCTTCATAAAAATCAAGGATGGCTGCTCTGTACGCTTTGGCGATATCCGAAATCAGCTCCTCCCGATCCGGGTAGACGGCCTTTGTGCTTTCCTGATTTTCTGCCCGGTCCAGCTCGAACAGGAACTGGGCGGCGGCAGGAATCGATTGGCGGGCAACGGCGTCATCGCCTGCAACCCCTTTTAAAAATGCATAATGCGAAACGAACGGATGGCTGCCGTAGCCGATTTTGCCGGTCAGGCGGGCTGTTTCAGGTCTCGACTCGGCGCCGTTAAACCGGTAGCCTTGATCGATGATGGTCCGTTCTACGCCGTCAAAGCCCCAAAAGAAGTCCAGATGCCACCAGGAGCGGCGGAATTCGCCGTCGGTTACCGCTTGAAGGCCAACCTCTTTTTGCTTCTGTACGAGCTTGACGATTTCGGCGTTCTCCGCTTCCTTCAGCTGCTCGGCGGTCAGTTCCCCGCTCTGGAACTTTAGTCTGGCCTCTTTTAAGGCCTGGGGGCGCAGGAAGCTGCCAACGATATCATATCGAAACGGCGTGACGGTTCTCTTTTTAGGTTCGGTTTGAATGCTCATCGATGATTCTCCTCGGAAAATAATAATAGAATGAATATAGCACATCCGGTGGGTTATAACGTTCTACCAATAGGTTATAGCCCGTTATAGCTATTAGCTATACCGAATACGCAGGAGGAGGCCAAGGCATTCGGCTTTTGCTATATCCCAATTGTAAAAACCTTCAAGTTCCCGTATCCTTATTCTTGTTACGAGACCTTTGACGTCATGTACCAAGAAACGGAGATTACACGCGCAATGAAACCATCGTTTTTAACCCGGCCTTTCTATTTCCTGTGGACCACCCAGACGGCGGCGAACGCTGCCGACGTGCTTTATATTATGGCGCTTACCGTACTCGTATTAAATCAGACCGAATCGCTGGTATCCGCTGCGTTAATGCCGCTGATGCGCAGCGGCGCCCAAATGCTGAGCGGCCTAATCGCGCCGCTGCTGATGAATCGCTTCAGGCTGCCGGCCCTGCTGCTCCTTTCGCAGGCGGGCCAGTTCCTGCTGTTCGTAGGCCTGGCCGTGTACCTGCAGCTGAAAGGAAGCGATGCCTGGTTTATTCTTGTGTTTGCGCTGGTTTTTGCCATGTCCTTCCTCGACGGATGGACGGTCCCCGCCCGCAACGCGCTCGTTCCGCGGCTCGTCGCTCATGAGCAGGGTCTGCTCAAGGCGAACAGCCTGATCAGCGTCAGCGATCAGGTGGTTCAGTTTGCGGGCTGGGGGCTGAGCGGCGTGATCGTCGCCATGTTGGGGCCCAGTCCCACGCTGCTGATTACGGCCGTCGTTTACGGGTTGGCGGCTGCCTTTACGCTGGGCGTCAAGGAGCCGGCGGAAGCCCAGCCGGTACATCTGCAAACACAGCAAACCGACGTTATTCCTGACGGTAACGCAGCGGCTCCGTCTTCCAAATGGCACACCCTGACCGAAGGCTGGAAAATGATCTGGCAGATGCCGCGCCTCCGGCTGCTGACCTTTATGGACATCATTGACATGTTGGGCGGCTCGGTATGGGTCGGTGCCTTTACGCTGGCCTTCGTTCAAACGGCCCTTGGGCAGGGCGAAGAATGGTGGGGCTTCATCAATGCCGCGTATTTCGCGGGGACGATTGGCGGCGGACTGCTGGTTCTGGCCCTAGCCCGGGCCATCGGCAGCCGCTTTCTGGCCGCCATGCTGATCGGCATGGCGGGGTATGGCGTCCTCACCGCCATCTATGCCATCAACACCGAGCCTTTTATCGCCCTTATCCTCGTGCTGCTGATGGGGCCGTTCGCCGAGCTCTCAATGATTAACCGGCGTACCTTGATTCAGCGCAGCGTAGGTAAGGAGATGCTCCCGAAAGTGCTATCCGCGCAAGCCTCCCTGCTGAATCTGGTGTTCTGCATTTCGCTGCTGGCCATGGCGGCCCTTGCCGAAAAATTCGGCATCGTGAACCTGTATCTGTTCGCTGCAGGTCTGACTCTGCTAGCGTTAGGGGTGGGCCTGGTCGGCCGCCAGGCCTTCCATGCTTCGACCGCTGCCGATCCAGGTGTCCTAAGCAAATAACCAAGTTATTAGTCCGGCAGGTTTCCGGACCGTGTCCCTACTTCGTACGAAGATCGGACATTGTCATACATCAGATGCAAAATCATGCCGGTCGCCGCATGGTCCAAGTTATGGCAGTGGTCCATCCACATGCCCGGATTGTCGGCGACGAACCCGACTTCATAGGATTCGCCGGGAAAAACGTTTAACGTATCGGTTACCCATGGCGTTTTCACATTCTTGCCGTTTTTCTTCAAAACCGTCATATGATGCCCGTGCAGGTGCATCGGGTGCTCCCCCAAACTTTTGTTTACGAACGTCGTTTTCACTTTATCTCCTTCTTTGACGACGAGGGTCGGCACCCGGGGATATACTTCCCCGTTGATCGTCCACAGAAAATGAAACATGCCGTTGTAAAAGCCCATTTCGTTGCCAAGGATCATCTGGAATTCCCGGTCGAATTTTTCGGCCGCGGTAACGTCGTTGACGACCGGCTGCCCGTAATCGGACGGGTCAAACAGTGTGGTTTCCGTACGGAAAATCGGCTTCTCCGGCTTCACTCCGGAATAAAAAACGATGCCCGGATGGCTGTCGTCCTTGGCATTGCCGAGTTTCAGGAAGACCGGATGGTTCGGCATCGTGAAGGCCACGTCGTATCTGCCGCCCGACCCCAGCCGAAGCGCGGTTTGATCGGACAAGGGCTGCGGATCTTGGATCTTCATCCCGTCAATGCTGGTGACGCGAAAATCGGTCCCCTGCAGAAGGTACTTCTGCGAAAGGTTATGCGTGTTGATGATTCTCAGCTTGACCGTCTCCCCAGGCTGCACCCGCTTCCATTGCAGACCATCTTCATTGCCAAAGGCATCGATTTGCCCTTGGTCGGTCATCCAGCGATGATTGATTACGGTAAACTGCTCATCGAAGGCTTCGGCTTCCTCTCTAGGCTCCACGATCAGCGTGCCGAACAGCCCTTTGGCGACTTGCTCCGATGCCTGCTGATGGGAGTGGAACCAGTACGTCCCCTCTTGCCCGGCCCGGAACTTGTATGTGAACGATTGCCCTGGTTTGACGACATTTTGGGTCATCCCGGGCACGCCGTCCATCGCGTTCGGCACGTTATAACCATGCCAATGGATGGTCACCCCGCTATCCACATCCCGGTTGATCAGCTTTACTTCGACCATGTCTCCGTGCTGTACTCTCAGCTCGGGGGCAATTTCACCGTTATAGGTCCAGGCATCGATCACGGCTCCGGAGGCCAGCGTCATCTGCTTGCGCTGTGCGACCAGCTCGAATGTTTTGTCGGCGGGGGCCGAAATATCGCCCGTGAGAGCGGCTACCTCAATTTGACCCGACTCGGCCGAACCTGATGCATGGTGAGCGTGATGCTGCTGATGATCGGAGCCACCCGACATCGACATCAGGGTAGCCGCACCGCCCCCTTCGTCCATCCGGTCATGGTTCATCATGTCGGACGCTTCCGGCAGCTTGGAGGCATTCACACCAACCAATACATTGGATACAAGGATAGCAATGGCGACGACGAAGGTGAGCACGCCGGCAGATGCGAATTTTAGCAGCCTGGCAAAAATCCCCCGCTCAAGCTTCTCCCCCCTGCTCACCTTTAGGTAGCTTCTATATGCGAATAACGCAGGCACAAGCAGTAAAAGCGCAACCAGCAAAAAGCGGGAAGCGATTTGGAACAGACCGGGCAGAACCGGCTGGGCGAAAAAGGTGCTGAAGGCGGAAATCCCCGACGCGAGCGCCGCCGCCAA
>Ga0180220_1002915_pt1 | contig 10417 bp, 9 predicted proteins | sample eDN5th37CBELigBY_FD_151335 | JGI IMG/M metagenome (GOLD analysis project Ga0180220, IMG submission 151335) | Enriched backyard soil microbial communities from Emeryville, California, USA - eDNA 5th pass 37_C BE-Lig BY (version 2) (version 2) | ecosystem: Environmental > Terrestrial > Soil >... | reverse complement strand
CCGGCTACGCCGCCGCCGGTGTTGATGATTACCGCATGGAGCGCGCATTTGTTCTCGATCTCGGGGAATTTCAAGCGATAACCGCCGCCTTCCGTGAGATCGACAATCCGCGTCGCGCCGCCGACGCGTCGGCATTTCAGCGCGATCCGCCCTTCCGCGCGAAGCTTGTCGAGCCGGGCTCTTCGTTCATCAGACAGATAGGCGGTTGCGGACATCATCTTCCACCATTTCCGCGCGGCTGCCGGATAGCACGATCTGGCCCCGTTCCATGACCGCATATCGGTCCGCCAAGTCCCGGGCGAATTCGAAATACTGCTCGACCAGCAAAATGGCCATCTCCCCCTTTGTGCGCAGGTAGCTGATCGCCCGGCCAATATCTTTGATAACCGAAGGTTGAATGCCTTCTGTCGGTTCATCAAGGATGAGAAGCTTCGGGCGCATGACGAGAGCCCGCGCAATGGCAAGTTGCTGCTGTTGGCCACCGGAAAGATCACCTCCGCGGCGGTTCAGCATAGTCTTGAGCACCGGGAACAATTCGAAGATTTCTTCCTCAACACGCCGATCCGCGCGTTTCAGTAGAGCGAAGCCAGTCTGCAAATTTTCACGCACCGTGAGAAGGGGAAAGATTTCTCGTCCCTGAGGCACGAGAGCGAGGCCCAGCCGCGCGCGCTGATAAGGGGCCAGACCATTCAGTGGCGTACCGTTCCAAATGATACTTCCGGCACTGATAGGCTGATGACCGGCGACGGCGCGGAGCAGGGTCGTCTTGCCCACACCATTGCGCCCCAGCACCGCGGTTATCTCCCCCGTCGGCACTTCGAGCGAAACGCCCCGCAACGCCTGGGCGGCACCGTAGTGCAAATCTACGCCTTCAACCTTGAGCATACTTTTGCTGACTCTCCCGGTTGGCTTACCGGCCCAGATAAACTTCGATGACGCGAGGGTTGGCAGAAACAACGTCGATGCTGCCCTCGGCCAGCACCGAGCCTTCATGGAGACACGTCACCTTGACCCCGAGCGCGCGTACGAAGGCCATGTCATGCTCCACCACAATAATGGAGTGATCGGCTGAAATGCGCTTCAGGAGCTCCGCTGTCGCTTCGGTTTCGGCATCCGTCATACCAGCTGCGGGCTCGTCGATCAGAAGAAGCTTGGGATCTTGTGCCAACAACATTCCGATTTCGAGCCACTGCTTCTGTCCATGGCTCAGGCTTCCCGCAGTTAGCTTCCGTTGATCGCTGAGGCCAATGCTCGTCAAAATCTCATTGATGCGTCGCGCCTCACCGCTGGCCGCGCCCCACCTCAACGCTCCTCGAACCCGCCGGTCCCCTTTCAACGCCAATAGAATGTTGTCCTCGACCGTATGATGCTCGAACACGGTAGGCTTCTGAAATTTCCGACCTATGCCTAGGTTGGCAATCTCTGCCTCATCTAATCGCGTCAGGTCGATCCCGTGATCGAACAGAACCACTCCTGAGTCTGGTCTGGTTTTTCCAGTGATCACGTCCATCATCGTCGTCTTACCGGCCCCATTCGGGCCAATGATGGCACGCATTTCGCCAGGCTCGATCTGTAGCGAAAAATTATTCAGAGCTCGGAAGCCGTCGAAGCTGACTGTGACAGCGTCCAGGTAAAGAAGGCTGGGCGTCAGCATCGGGCGCGCTTCGATACTGGCGAGAGCATTCATCTGCTCACTCCGCTGGCTGGGGCACCGCGTCATTCGCGCGTGCGGGAGGCATTGAAGTCACTCGCAGCCGCGAGGAGTATCCCTGCAGAGTCCCCAGAATGCCTTTAGGAAAGAACATGGTGACAAAAACGAAGAGGCCGCCGAGAACGAACGGCCAATAGGGCGCGAGCATTCCCGTCGTAAACGTCGTCTTCGCGTAGTTGACCAGAACCGCACCCACTGCCGGCCCAACGAGAGTTCCCCGGCCGCCGACGGCAGCCCAGATCACTACCTCGATAGAGTTCGCCGGCGCGAATTCACTGGGATTGATAATGCCCACCTGCGGCACGTAGAGCGCTCCGGCGATACCGGCCATGACTGCGGAAACTGCGAAAACGAAGGTCTTATAATTCTCGACTCTGTAACCGAGAAAACGCACGCGGCTTTCCGCATCTCGAATCGAGATAAGTACTTTTCCAAACCTTGACGCGACGATCCCCTTGGCTACGAGGAAGCCGACGAGAAGCGCGAGTGCGGATGCTGAGAAGAGTGCTGCCCTGGTCCCTTCCCCCTGAACCGGGAAGCCCAGGATATCCTTGAAGTCCGTGAGGCCGTTGTTTCCGCCGAAGCCCATATCGTTCCGGAAGAAGGCGAGCATCAGCGCGTAGGTCATCGCCTGTGTGATGATCGACAGGTAAACGCCGGTTACTCGGCTGCGGAACGCGAACCATCCGAACACGAACGCAAGGACGCCCGGTACCACCAGAACCATGGAAAAAGCAAACCACGCGTGATCGAAACCGTACCAGAACCATGGCAATTCACTCCAGTTCAGGAAGACCATGAAATCCGGAAGTTCAGGGTGAGCATAGACACCGCGCGTCCCAATCTGCCGCATCAGATACATGCCCATCGCATAACCGCCGAGGGCGAAGAATGCACCATGACCGAGCGAGAGGATGCCGCAATAGCCCCAAACAAGATCAAGCGAAAGCGCCAGAAGTGCGAAGCAAAGATATTTTCCGTAAAGCGACAGCGTCGATGCTGGGATGTGTAGAGGTGAAGTCGGCGGAACCAGAAGGCTTAAGACCGGCGTCAACGCGGCCGCAGCAACCAAAAGGCCGACGAACCACTTGCCGTAAGCGTCTCCGGCCAGAAGAGCGCGCATTATCATGCTTCCACTGCCCTTCCTTTGAGCGCGAAGAGTCCGCGCGGCCGCTTCTGAATGAACAGAATTATGAGAACCAACAGCAGGATTTTGCCGAGGACGGCACCTGCATAGGGCTCGAGCAGCTTGTTTGCTACGCCGAGTGAAAGTGCTCCCACGAGGGTTCCCCAGAGATTGCCAACACCGCCGAAAACCACAACGAGAAAGCTGTCGATGATATAGCTCTGACCGAGATTCGGACTGACATTATCAATTTGCGAGAGCGCTACTCCCGCGAGCCCGGCCACACCGGACCCGAGCCCGAATGTCAGGGCATCGATCCGATTTGTCGCAATGCCCATCGAGCCGGCCATGCGCCGATTCTGAGTGACCGCGCGAACATTGAGGCCAAAGGAGGTAAAGCGAAGCGTCAGCAACAGTCCAATGAAAATGACGGCCGCGAAAATAACGATATAAAGCCGGTTCCAGGTGATGGCGAGTTCACCGATATGGAAGGTTCCTGCCATGAACCCTGGCGTTCCCACTTCGCGATTGGTCGGCCCGAAAATCGTTCGCACCGCCTGCTGGAGAATGAGGCTGATCCCCCAAGTTGCGAGCAGCGTTTCCAAGGCCCGCCCGTAGAGTAGCCGGATGACCCCACGCTCGATCCCGACCCCGACGCTTCCCGCGACCAGGAACGCCAATGGAATGGCAAACGCTAGAGAATAGTCGAAAACACCAGGAGCGCTCGTCCGGATCACCTCCTGAACAACGAACGTGGTATAAGCTCCCAACATCACCATTTCGCCGTGCGCCATGTTGATGACGCCCATCACGCCGAAAGTGATGGCAAGGCCGATGGCAGCGAGCAATAGGACGGAGCCCAGAGAAATTCCGTACCAAAGGTTTTGCGCCGTGCTCCACAATGCGAGCCGACTTTCGATGGTTGAAATCGCCGTCTCGGCTGCTTTTCGGACCGGCTCAACCGTTTCGGGAGATAGGCTTCCAAGAATAGCTAGTGCGTCACGCCCACCATGGTCTTTGAGCACCTCGATGGCTTCGATGCGCGTCTCCACCGGCGCATCCGCTTTTGCAATGACAATGCCAGCACGCGCGAGTTTCAGGACGTCGGCGATCCCGGAATCTTTTTCGCGGGCGAGTGCACTTTCGATAGCCGGCAAGGCCGTGGGGTCACGCGCGGCGAATACCGCGGCAGCTGCCTCTCTGCGTCGCTGGGGATCAGGGTCGAAGAGACTGAGTGCCCCTCTGGCTGCCGCGATTGCAGACCGAACGCGATTGTTAATCCGGAGGGCTGTCAACGCTGCGGGAGGATTGGTCACGACCTCGCCTCTGCGACAATCACGCAATGCGCCATCGACATCGCGATAAACGACGGATCTGTCGTTCTCTGCCACGAACAGTCGGCGGTCGCCCAGGGCATCTATTATGGCAGTCGCATGTGGTGCGCCGGAGCTGACGATGTGATCGATAGCCGTGATCGTTTCGCTGAAGCTATTGGCAGCGAAAAGCCTCATTGCTGTTTCGAGATCGTCATCATCGGCATAGGCGATGTTCGCGCCTGGGACTGCTGCCGCGATTACGATCATGATCACCAGGGCGATTGCCCAATAGCGGCGGGTTATTCTCACGGGACATCCGGACCGATAGCGCTGCTGGGACGGTGCGGCGGGAACCGCCGCACCGCTGTCACTGAGTTCCAATCGGCAGTTGGATTTCAGACACCGCCACACTGTCCGGTTTTGGTGTTGAAGTTTCCGCACTTCTTCTCGACCCAGTCTGCATCAAGATCCTTTGAGCCATCGAGGAAGTCGGACCAAGCGTCGCCTGGCACCAGCCCCTCCGTTTGCCAGACCACGTCGAACTGCCCATCGTCGCGGATCTCACCGATCATAACGGGTTTGGTGATGTGATGGTTGGGGAGCATCTTCGAAACACCGCCCGTCAGGTTCGGCACTTCGATGCCGGGAAGCGCGTCGATAACCTTGTCAGGATCGGTCGTGCCCGCACTCTCGACGGCCTTCACCCACATATTGAAGCCGATGTAGTGGGCCTCCATGGGATCATTCGTGACGCGCTTCGGGTTTTTCGTGAATTCCTTCCACTTCGCGATGAATTGAGCGTTGGTTGGGCCATCGACAGACTGGAAGTAATTCCACGCCGCGAGATGGCCAACCAGATCCTTGGTATCGATGCCTGCCAATTCCTCTTCGCCGACCGAGAACGCGACTACGGGAATATCCGTCGCTTTTATTCCCTGGTTCGCCAGTTCCTTGTAGAACGGGACGTTGGCATCGCCATTGATGGTCGAGACGACGGCGGTTTTCTTACCTGCCGAACCAAACTTCTTTATTTCCGCCACGATGCTCTGCCAATCGGAATGACCGAATGGCGTATAGTTGATCAAGATGTCCTCCTTCTTGACGCCCTTGGCGAGAAGGTAGGCCTCCAGAATTTTGTTCGTCGTGCGCGGATATACGTAGTCTGTGCCGGCCAGCACCCAGCGCTCCACCTTACCGCCTTCCTCGCTCATCAGATAGTCGACCGCAGGGATCGCCTGCTGGTTGGGCGCCGCACCCGTGTAAAAGACGTTACGCTCGCTCTCTTCCCCCTCATATTGCACCGGGTAGAAGAGAATGTTGTTCAGCTCCTTGAAGACCGGCAGCACGGATTTGCGCGACACGCTCGTCCAGCAACCGAAAACCGCAGCAACTTTATGCTGAGTGATGAGCTCGCGCGCTTTTTCCGCAAACAGCGGCCAGTTCGAGGCGGGATCGACGACCACGGCTTCGAGTTTCTTGCCAAGCAGGCCGCCTTTCTTGTTCTGCTCCTCGATCAGCATCAGCATGACGTCCTTGAGTGTCGTCTCGCTGATAGCCATCGTGCCCGAAAGCGAATGCAGCACACCGACTTTGATGGTGTCTTGGGCGTGTGACGGGATACTCGCTGTAAAGGCGAGCGCGGCTAAGCCAATCGCCCCCTTGAGCAAGCTGCCGAGCAGATCTTTGCGCATGAATGCACTCTCCCTGAATCCGAATGTGTGCGACACGTCGCAAGGGGTGTGCCACGGCAGGTCGGCGGCAACTGCAAGAGTGCTAAAGCTCAGAAATACCAGAAAAATTGAGCCGCATCAAAAACCGCAGGACGGCACATTTGGGCTCAGAATACCGCCCGATAAGTCCTGGCGATGAATGTTCGATCACCATTCCGCTTACTTTTTGTGCGCGGCGGCCTGAGCCAGCATCTTCACAGCGAGGTTGGCCCACTGATTGGGCTCACGCCTCGGCTGGACGCTGGCTGAGACTTGCAGGGGCAGCTTAATCGGCGAGCTCGAGCGGGCTGCTTGCAGGCGCCTCTGGGGTAAAATAAGGTGTCAATGGCCGGACGAGCATTGCATTGTTGCCCTTATTCCCGCGCCAATGCCTGCATCAGAATTGATTGCATTTCAACGGAGCTACAGCAGCATCCGGTAGAGATTTGGCTTCGTGGCGGTAAGCTCAGCGCAGGTTTATCGTGAGGGAGACCGATGATCCTGCCCTACCTGATCTCGGGCTACGCTTTTGTGTTCGTGCTGTCGCTCAACGAGTACATCGTCGCCTACATAACCGTCGGCTTCACGATGGAGACGCTGCCCATCAAAATCTTCAACGCGCTGCGCTACGGCTACACCCCGACTGTGGCCGCAGTTTCCATTTTCTTCGTCGTTATTGCTGCCGCTGCCTTCGCCCTCCATAGCCCGTTTTGGCGACCTGCCGCGACTCCTCGGCGCCATGAGCTCGGGTGAACGCTGATGGGCATTGCAGCGCTCCAGATGAGGGCGGAAGTCGGCGATCACTACGTACGCGCGCCACTTACCCCCTCACGCCCTGGGGGCAGAGGTGGGGTTCGCCTGCTCGCTAAGTCATTGAAAACATTGGTGCCCAGGGGCGGAATCGAACCACCGACACCGTGATTTTCAGTCACGTGCTCTACCAACTGAGCTACCTGGGCTTGAACCGTGGCCGGCCGGAGAGGCGGCGAGGTGGGGGCGTTATAGTTCGTCGTTGTCGGGCTGTCCAGCGCCTTGGCTGGGAACGCGTTCACCTCCCGCAGGACCCATCTCGTCTTCCTCGTCGTCAGCCGATTGCGCCGGAATGGCGTAGGCGCCACGCAGCCATCGGGAGAGGTCTACGTCGGCGCAGCGGCGCGAGCAGAATGGCCGGTACTGAGGCTCCGGCGGGGCGCCGCAGATGGGGCAGCGGCCACGAAGGGTCCCCTCTCTGTCAGTATGCTCGTCCATATGGTCCGATGTTTCGCGTTCAGTCGATCTCGGTATCGGCGGCTTTCACCCAAGCGAAGTGCACAGGAAAGCCCTCGCCCATCAGCATGTTCACGGTCTCCGTGAGCGGCAGCCCCACGACACTCGTGTAGGAGCCGACGATCTTCTGCACAAAGCAGCCGGCAAGCCCCTGAATGGCATAGCCGCCAGCCTTCCCCCTCCATTCTCTCGACGCGATATAGGCTTCGATCTCCTCCCTTGAAAGGCGCTTGAACCGCACACGAGTGTCGACAAGCTTCACGCGCTCCCGATCATCAGGTGTGATGAGGCAGAGCGCAGTCAGCACGCGATGAGCGCGCCCGGAGAGGAGCTGCAGCGCCGCCACAGCCTCGTCGACCGTCTCGGGTTTGAGCACCGTGCGGCGGCCCACCGCGACCACTGTGTCGGCCGCGAGCACGAACGCATCGGCAAGCTCGCGGTCGTTTGCGATCTGGTCACGGGCAGCCTGCGCCTTGGCCCGGGCGAGCCGATTTGCGAGCGACCGCGGCATTTCCCCCCGCCGCGGAGTCTCGTCGAGCGAGGCGGGACGTAGCGCATCGGGAGTGATGCCGACCTGCGACAGCAGCATGAGGCGGCGCGGAGAGGCGCTGGCCAGCACCAGTTTCGGTCGTTCGAGCGATTTACGGTTACCGTCCCGCGATTTCGCCAATTGGCGCCTCAGCGTGTTGCGCCCAAGCTTTTCCGAGGCGCCGAAGCCCGTAAGCCGGGCGATTCTGGTTGAGATCATCCCAAGAGACTCGATCGTGGTTGGCGGCAGGGTGAAAGGTCGCGATGGAAATGAACGGGTGGAACACAAAACCCGCAGTCACTTCCCTATGAAACAGCAGATGCCGAGAGAATGCTGCAGACCGGGCCGCCGAAGCAAGAGCCCGCATACGTGAAGGTTTCGCCCGGCCCGATCTCAGTACCGGTCGGAAGCATCGTACTGCGGCAATTGCTCGCACATTCGCTATAGGTCAGTTATCTTCTGAATCCCGGTCTGGACTGTTCGATGGAGATCGTCATGTCGTCGCCACTCGCGAGTATCGCCGAGTTGCTTGGTAGTGCGAAGCTGTTCGGCAAGCTCGATGAGACGAGCCGCTTGGACATTGCCAGGCAGATGCGCGAAGCGTCGTACAGCGCCGGGCAGTCGATCTTCTCGCGGGGTGATACGGGCAAGGAGGTCTATCTGGTGCTCGACGGCCGTGTACGGCTATCAGTCCTCTCGAGTGAGGGCCGCGAGCTTTCCTTTACCCATGCGGCTCGCGGCGACGTGTTCGGTGAGATTGCGGCACTGGACGGCGGGCCTCGTACGGCGGACGCAACTGCGGTGACGGCTGTGAAGGCCATGACGCTCTCCCATACGGCCGTCAGCCGGCTGGTCGAGACTTCTCCGGCTTTTGCCCAGGCTGCGATTTCCTTCCTGTGCAATCGCATCCGGGAGACGGACCTGCAGTTGGAAGGCGTTGCACTCCACCGGATCGAGGTGCGGCTCGCGAGGTTCCTTCTCGGAATGCTGCGCCAGCGCCATGGTCGAAACGTAACCGGCCGCGTCAAGTTGGACCTCGCCATGTCTCAGGGCGAGCTCGCGTTGTTGCTGGGCGCAAGCCGGCCAAAGGTGAACGCGGCGCTCATGCTGCTCGAGGAAATGGAAGCTATCCGGCGGCAGGATTCCGTCGTCGAGTGTAACGTCGACGAGCTCAGGCATATGGCGGAGCTGGACTGACTTTAGTCGTCGCCTTGGAGAGACCTCAGTACCTCGCAGCGGAGACCGAGAGGCGGCCGTGAACGTAGCTTTCGAGCCGAGGTCCCCTTCTGTGCGGTCGGGTCCAGACATCGATGCTGAGCCGGATGGTCGCGAAGGCGGCGGGGCACTAGCGCACATGAGTGACAGCGTAGCGCGTCGAGGACGCCTGACTGGCTTCTTGGCAGGTGTGGCAAGCCATCCTGCTGCGCGCCGGATCGGCTTGTGGATCAAATGGCTCGGTGAGCTGGGAACCGCTGGTTATGGTCCCGAAATCCGCCGCCGGCTGCTGATCGTCAACCTCATCGCTTATCTTATTGCGATCAGCACAGCCGAATACGCGCTTCAGTACATCCAGCTCGACCCCGTCAAGTACAAGCCGCTGATACTCATTAATTTCGGGCTGGTCGCGATGGCGTTGATGGTGCCCGCCATGCACCGGTTCAGCCCAATTGCGGGCGGGATGCTAATCGTTGTCAGCGAGTACATAGCGTTAATGGCGATCTCGGTCTATCTGGGGCGATTGGGAGGCGTCCATCTGCAGTTTCTCGTCGCCGCGGCCGCACCGTTCGTGGTGTTCGGGCTGGAGCGCATCAGGCTGGTTGCCGCGGTGGTCATTCTCGGGCTCGTGCTCCACCTCGTCGCCTGGTTTAAGTTTCCCAGCGAGACTGCCCTGATAAAAACCGATCAGGAGTTTCTCGACTCACTCTATACGCAAGCGGCAATCACAACGGTCGGACTTATCGCAGCCTCCGTCTGGTACGCGTTCCGGCTCGTCGAGCGCGCGCGGGCGGAAACCGACACCCTCCTCCGCAACATTCTTCCGGACGTCGTCGCCGACCGCCTCAAGGCACGGCCAGGTGAGCTTATCGCCGACAGCCACGACGAGGTGAGCGTTCTGTTTGCGGACATCTCGGGCTTCGTTGCGCTGGCGCGCAGCCTGGGAGCGGCGAAGGTGGTCAATCTTCTCAACCAGATCGTCAGCGAATTCGACCGGCTGGCCGCCAGGCACGGCGTTGAGAAGATCAAGACCATCGGCGATGCCTACATGGCCGTGGCTGGGCTACCCCAGCCGGCAGAGGACCATGCCGAGAGGCTGGCTCGCATGGCACTCGACATGCTGGCTACTGTGGAGCGTGTGCGTGCCGAGACCGGTCTCGCACTCCAAATGCGCATTGGCATGGCGGCTGGGCCTGTGCTGGCCGGAGTGATCGGAACGCGGAAATTCAGCTATGACGTGTGGGGAGACGCCGTAAATCTCGCCGCGCGGCTGGAAAATCTTGGAGAGCCAGGGCGCATTCACATCTGCCCGCTTTGCCGCGAACGCCTGCAGCATGGGTTCGAAGTGCAATCGCGCGGGCTCATCGACATAAAAGGCGTCGGCCAGCAGGAAACGTGGTACCTGCTGGGTCCCAAACTGTCGAACTAGAGCAGTTCAGAGCTAGACAGAATCGCGAGGATTCCCAAATCAGTCGCTTTCTGATTCAACATGCATGCTGGAGAGCGGGGGCCAGCATGCATGGCGAAGCCCTATTCGGAAGACCT
>Ga0180220_1002914_pt1 | contig 10418 bp, 7 predicted proteins | sample eDN5th37CBELigBY_FD_151335 | JGI IMG/M metagenome (GOLD analysis project Ga0180220, IMG submission 151335) | Enriched backyard soil microbial communities from Emeryville, California, USA - eDNA 5th pass 37_C BE-Lig BY (version 2) (version 2) | ecosystem: Environmental > Terrestrial > Soil >... | reverse complement strand
CGTCGCAATCGGCGTTCCGCCGAAGGTCGAGCCGTGGCTGCCCGCCGAAAACGCATCCCGCAGGAAAGCTTTGCCGAGCATCGCGCCGGTCGGAAAGCCGCTGGCAATGCCTTTGGCAAGCGTAAAAATATCCGGTTCAATGCCGTAATGCTCGTGCGCAAACAGTTTGCCCGTACGTCCCATGCCGGTCTGCACTTCGTCGATGATCAGCAGCAGGCCATGCTCCTTGCACAGCTCCTGAATGGCGCGGACAAATCCTTCTTCCACCGGAAGCACGCCGCCTTCGGCAAGCACCAGCTCCAGCATGACGGCCGCCGTATGGTCGGTAATGGCCGCTTTGAGCGCATCCAGGTCGTGCAGCGGCACGCTTTTAAAGCCGGCAGGAAGCGGCAGGAAACCGTCCTTTACTTTGTCCTGCCCCGTCGCCGTCAGCGTCGCCAGCGTCCGTCCATGGAACGACTGGAAAAAGGTGATGATCTCATAACGATCCGTGCCTTTTACCTTTTGGTGATAACGCCGTGCCAGCTTGATCGCCGCTTCATTCGCTTCGGCGCCGCTGTTGCAGAAAAACACCGCATCGGCACAGCTGTTCGCCGTAAGAAGCGCCGCCGCCTTTTCCTGATTCGGAATGTGGAACAGGTTCGACACATGCCACAGCTGATCCAGCTGCCCTTTCAGCTTCGCCGTCACTTTCTCCGGGGCATGGCCCAGGTTGGTTACTGCGATGCCGCTCATGAAATCGAGATACTTGTTGCCTTGGTCGTCCCACAACCAGCTGCCTTGGCCTTTTACCAAACTGATCGGATATCTGGCATAGTTGGGAAACAACGAACTGGATTGCCCTTCAGGGATACTCATATAAAATCACTCCTATCCGAATCGATATATGATCGTTTCTTTGCCGTACTTTTCATCCGCCGCGTTGGTTGCGGTTCCGGTATAGCCAAACATCTGTATTTGAAGTGTTTTATTTTACGATTCTCGTCCCGATGGATTCCCCTTGCAGCACCCTGCTCAGCACCATCGGCTCGCTGCCGTTCACGATGACGACTTCCCGGACGTCGCCCTGAATGCAGCCGACCGCCGCTTTGACTTTCGGGATCATTCCGCCGTAAATGTCGCCGCTGGCGATCATGTCCTCGATCTGTTGAACCGTCACGACAGGAAGCACCTGCTTGACGCCTTCAATCTCTTTCATGATGCCCGGAACGTCGGTCACGACGATCATCCGGTCCGTTCCCAGATGCGAAGCGACCGCTCCCGCGGCCGTGTCGGCGTTGATGTTGTACCGCTGCCCGCTCGGATCCACGCCGACAGGCGCGATGACCGGCATGTAGCCCATAGCCGCAATCCCTTGAATGATGTCGGACCTTACATGCGTGACGTCCCCGACCCAGCCTACCGCATCGCTATTCGCTACCGGCTGCGCTTGGATCAAACCGCCGTCGACGCCCGAGATGCCAAGCGCCCTGCCGCCGCTTTGCTGGATGCGCCGGACGATCTGCTTGTTGATGCTGCCCGCGAGCACCATCTCCACCACGTCGAGCACCGCCTCCGTCGTCCGTCGCAAGCCATTCACGAATTCCGTCTCAATCCCAAGCTTCTCCAGATTTTCCGAAATGGCCGGTCCGCCGCCGTGAACGATCACGGTTTGGATACCGGAAGCCTGCAGCTGCTTCAAATCCTCGAAAAACGAATCCGGCAGCGCCGCCAGCGTACTGCCGCCGCATTTCATCACGAAGCTTTGCCGGCCTGCATGATCGGCCACCCGGCGTCCCGCTGCTCCAATGTTTCCACTTGCTCTCTCCTCCCTCCGTATCCGTTTGGTTAGGTTCGGTAAGCCGCATTGATGCGGACATAATCGTAAGTCAAATCACAGCCCCAGGCCGTGGCCCGGCCTTCTCCTTGATGCAGATCCACCGCAATCCGGACGGTATCGCCCTTCAAATATTGCAAGGCTTCCTCTTCGTCAAACGCGACCGGCCGGGAGCCTTCCAAAACCGAAATGTGGCCGATTTGAATGTTCACCGTTTCCGGATTCACGGGTTCTCCTGCACGGCCGACCGCCGCGATCACCCGTCCCCAGTTCGCATCGGCGCCGAATACCGCCGATTTGACGAGGCTCGATCCAATCACCGTCTTGGCAATGGCGCGCGCTGACGCGTCGCTGACCGCTCCGTTCACCTGCACCTCGACCAGCTTCGTTGCCCCTTCGCCGTCCCGGGCGATCGCTTGGGCCAATACTTGGCAGATATAAGTGAATCCTGCCGCAAAAGCCCCCCAATCCGGGTGCGCCGGATGCAGCGCCTCATTGCCGGCCAACCCGCTCGCCATCGCAATGAGCATGTCATTGGTGCTGGTATCCCCATCCACCGTGATCATGTTAAAGGTAACGTCTGTGGCCTGACGCAGAAGCTGCTGCAGCGCTCCTGCCTCGATCGCAGCATCCGTCGTCATAAACGCCAGCATCGTCGCCATGTTCGGATGAATCATTCCCGACCCTTTGGCCGCCCCGGCAATCGTCACGTCCTTGCCGTTAACGACGACCGAAACGCATGCTTCCTTCTTTACGAGGTCGGTCGTTAAAATCGCCTGCGAAAAATCCTCCGCACCGGATGCTTCGCCGCTCAGCCGATCCGGCAAGCCGGCAATTCCCTCCGTGACGCGGTCCATTTTGAGCAGTTCGCCGATTACGCCCGTTGAGGCGACCGCCACGTCCTGCTCCGCTACGCCAAGATGGCGGGCAGCTTCCGCCCGCATCGTATAGGCATCTTCTTCGCCCTGTTTGCCGGTGCAGGCATTGGCGTTGCCGCTGTTAACGACAACAGCCTGCAGTCTGCCGTCCTGCAGGCTTTCGCGCGTCACCTTCAGCGGTGCGGCCTGGATCAAGTTGGTCGTATAGACGGCCGCCGCGACGGCCGGTACTTCGCACAAAATGGCGCCGAGGTCATGACGCCCGGATTTTTTGAGCCCGCAGTGCAAGCCGCCTGCGGAAAAGCCCTTTGGTGTTATGATGGAACCGCCTTGTACCGCGGTAAATTTTGATTGTCCCATATGCTTTCATCCCTTTCCTTACGGATACACCGGCGTGTATCCCAGTCCGAGATTCTCCTCCCATCCCATCATCAGATTCAGGTTCTGTATCGCTTGGCCCGCGGCACCCTTCACGACGTTGTCGATCACGGAAATGATCGTCACGCGTCCCGTCCGTTCGTCCGCCGCAAAACCGATATCGCAGTAATTGGAGCCGTACACCTCTTTGGTCGCCGGCCAAATGCCTTTATCCCGCACGCGCACGAACGGGCGGCCCTCATAATACTCCCGGTACAGCTTCACGAAGTCCTCATCGCTATACGTACCGTTCATCCGTGCATACATCGTGCTCATGATTCCGCGCGTCATCGGAACGAGATGCGTCGTAAAGGTCACGGTTACCGGCTCGCCGGCAACTTGGCCCAGCACCTGTTCGATTTCAGGAATGTGCTGGTGTTTGTTGACCTTATAGGCTTTAAAATTTTCGTTGATTTCCGCGTAATGCGAAGTCAGGCTGGTGCCCCGGCCCGAGCCGGAAACGCCGGATTTGGCATCGATAATGATGCTTTTCGGGTCGATCCAGCCGGAACGGATGGCCGGGATGAGGCCGAGCAGCGTTGCCGTTGGATAACAGCCGGGGTTCGAGACGAAATCGACGTTTGCGACTTCCTCCCCATAAATCTCGCATAAGCCGTACACCGCTTTTTCCAAATACCGCTCCTCCGGAGCCGAATGTTTATACCATTGTTCGTACGTGCCGCCGTCCTTAATCCGAAAGTCGCCCGACAAATCAATGACTTTCAGCCCCGCTTCCAGCAGCTCCGGCACCAATTTCGAGCTTACGCCGGATGGCGTTGCCGTAAACACGACATCGGCTTTTCCGGCGATTTCCGCGGCATTCACGCCGTCCAGCTTATGCACGATAATATCCGTTAAATGCGGAAAACCTTCCGATATCGGCGCTCCCGCGCTTGATGATGAAATCACAGACGTAATTTCCGCCAGCGGATGGGCTTGAAGCAGCCGGATCAATTCCACCCCGCCATAACCCGTCGAGCCGACGATCGCTATCCTGATTTTCCCCGTTTCCCCTTGTTCTCCTGGCATCCCTTTGTTCTCCTCTCTATCCGTCTGACTTGCATCCCTCTCACAAATATGTATTATTATACGACCGTATTTATATAAATACAACACTTCAAACCGAATTTACGCATGTCCCCACCGTTTTATTTCCATTTCGCCGAAACAAGCATTCATATCAAAATAAAGAGACACCCAAGCTATCGATGATAGCCGGATGCCTCCTTCGGGCCCTATAACCTCGCTATGCCTCCAGTTTAAACCCTTCCCCGAGCACTTCATGCGCACTGCTGATAATAACAAACGCTTTGGGATCGACGGAACGCACCAACGTTTTGAGCCTTGTCGCCTCGCTTTGGCCGATGACGACCATCAGCACGGTACGGTCATCCCCGGTGTAACCGCCCTGGGCATTCAGCTTCGTCAACCCTCGATCAAGTTCATGCAAAATCGCTTCGCTGATGCGGTCCGTATGGTCCGATATAATGTACGCCACCTTGGAGTAGCTGAAGCCAAGTTCTACCGCATCGATGACCTTTCCTGAGACGTAAAGGCCTACAAGCGCATACAGCGCTTTTTCGAGGGACAACGTGCATGCCGCCAAAAGAATGACGCTGCCGTCCAGCATCACCACGCAGAGGGAAAAATTGAGCCCGCTGTACTTCTGGATGATCTGGGCCACGGTCGCCAGCCCTCCGGTCGATCCTCTGCCCCGGTATACGATGCCGATGCCCAAGCCTACAGCGATCCCCCCGTAGATCGAGGCGAGTATCGGGTTATCCGTCGGCAGCGGCCAATCCTTCGTCACATAGACGAACAGCGGCAAAACGATGCTGCCGAGCAGCGAACGAACCGCGTAGTTTTTCCCCAGCAGCAAAAATCCCAATATAAACACCGGAATGTTCAGCGCCCATTGCGTATAAGCCGGCTCCAGGCCGAACCATGCCTCAAACAGCACGGAAATCCCCGAGACGCCGCCGGACGCGATCCCGTGAGGCAGGAAAAATAAATTAAACCCCAAAGCGATCACAAACGAACCCACGACGATCAGGGCGATATCCGCCGTATGGCGGAGCGGTCCGGATGGGGGGAGGATGGGGGCCTTTCTGCGGCCCGAAACTTCTGCATGCGACATCTTCTTTTTTCTCTCCTTGGCTTAAAAATGATCAATATCCGCGGTGTGGATGAGTCCGCCCGAAACGGTAATGAACGAAAAAAATTCCTACAACGATACAGTGAACTTCAGGGAAACGAATCCCTCGTTCAATCTATATAGCGTGTAGGAATTTTTTAGGTTTTATTCGGTATCCACTTTAATTTGGCTGCGCAAATAGCCGTCGATGAACAGGTCCAGATCCCCGTCCATCACGGCGCCGACGTTGCCGGTCTCTACTGATGTGCGGTGGTCCTTTACCATGCTATAGGGATGAAATACGTAGGAGCGGATCTGGCTGCCCCAGGCAATATCCGACTGTTCCCCTCGGATTTCATCCAGCTCTTTTTGTTGTTCTTCGATTTTGCGCTCATACAGCTTGGAACGGAGCATCGTCATCGCGCGCTCCCGGTTTTTGATCTGCGACCGCTCGTTTTGGCAGGTCACCACGATGCCCGTCGGGATGTGCGTAATCCGCACGGCCGAGTCCGTCGTGTTAATGTGCTGTCCGCCCGCGCCGCTCGCCCGGTACGTATCGATCTTCAGATCCTCGGTCCGGATTTCCACGTCGACATCTTCCGTAATTTCCGGTACGACGTCGCAGGATACGAACGAGGTATGGCGCCGGCCCGACGAGTCGAATGGCGAAATCCGCACCAGACGGTGCACCCCTTTTTCGGCTTTCAGATACCCGTAAGCGTTAAAGCCTTTGATCAGGAGCGTGACGCTTTTAATGCCCGCTTCGTCACCCGGCAGATAGTCGAGCACCTCGACCTTGTAGCCTCTTTTTTCGGCCCATCGGGTATACATGCGCAGTAGCATTTGCCCCCAGTCCTGGGATTCCGTGCCGCCCGCGCCCGGATGCAGCTCCAGAATGGCATTCATTTTGTCGTACGGCTGGTTCAGCAGCAGGTTCAGTTCAAAATCTTCAAGTTTCTTCTTAAGGTTGGTTACCGCCTCGGTTATTTCCTCGACCAGCGATTCGTCGCCTTCCTCTTCGGCCAGCTCGGCCATCATGGACGCGTCGTCGTATTCCTGCTGCAGCTTTTCGTATTGGTCTACGGAAGACTTGACCGCATTCATCTCGGAGATGATGCCCTGGGCTTTTTCGTTATCGTCCCAAAAATCGGGCGCGGACATCTTTTCCTCGAAGTTTGCGATCATTTCCTGTTTGAGATCTAAGTCAAAGAGACCCCCTAAGGTTGGTTAATTTGGTTGCGATTTCCCGCAAATCATGTTTGACAGATGCATCGATCATGATTATTCTTCACCTCTTCTATCGACATAAACTCCCTTAAACAAAGGGAGCTTGGCGCGCCACGCATCGTGCCGCTTCAAGACCTTTGATTCAAGGGAGTCTGTTTTCTTATGCATTCGATCCTCGTAACATGAACTTCGGCTTATTGTCCCTTACCTTCAGTTCAATTTATTCAGATACGGCTATTCTTGCCCGTGGCAGTGCTTGTATTTTTTGCCGCTGCCGCATGGACAAGGATCGTTGCGTCCGATCTGTTCCCCGACATGCACCGGTTTTTTCTCCGCAGGTTCGTTGTTGGTGGTAATTTTGCTTTCTTCCACCACCGCCTGGCGCTCCTGGTTGGCTTCGATATGGGCCTTCATGACGTAAGTCGCCACTTCTTCCTGAATGGCGGCCGTCATCGCGTTAAACATTTCGAAACCTTCAAACTGGTACTCGCGAAGCGGATCGGTACCGCCGTAAGCGCGAAGATGGATACCTTGACGCAGCTGATCCATGGCGTCGATATGGTCCATCCACTTGCTGTCGACGGAGCGGAGCACGATTACCTTCTCGAACTCGCGCACGAGCTCGGAGCCGATACGCTCTTCGCGTTCGTTGTATCTGGTTTGGACTTTCTCGAAGATGAATTCCGTCATCTCCGGAATTTCCTTGCCCCACAAATCGTCGCGGGTTACGGAACCCTCATCCAGAAGCTTGCTGTTGACGTAGTCGGCAACTTCCTGCAGCTCCCAGTTTTCCGGAATATCGTCCTGGCAGTGAACTTCGACCACGCGCTCGATGACCGGCTTGATCATGTCCATGACGATTTCCTTGATGTTGTCGGATTCCAAAATTTCGCGGCGCTGTTTGTAGATGATTTCGCGCTGCTGGTTCATGACGTCGTCGTATTGGAGGACGACTTTACGCAGATCGAAGTTGTTGCCTTCGACGCGTTTTTGCGCGGATTCGATCGCGCGCGTAATCATTTTGCTTTCGATCGGCTGGTCTTCTTCAAAACCGAGACGTTCCATCATGTTCAGCACGTTGTCCGCGCCGAAGCGTTTCATCAGTTCGTCGCCCAGCGACAGGTAGAACTGCGTGGAGCCGGGGTCGCCCTGGCGTCCCGCGCGTCCGCGGAGCTGGTTATCGATCCGGCGGGATTCATGCCGTTCCGTACCGATGATATGCAGGCCGCCCAGCTCGGCTACGCCTTCGCCCAGCAAAATGTCCGTACCGCGGCCCGCCATGTTGGTGGCGATCGTCACGGCCCCCGGTTGACCGGCTCCCGCGATGATTTCGGCTTCTTCGGCATGGTATTTGGCGTTCAGCACCTGGTGTTTGACGCCTTTGCGCTTCAGCATATCCGAAATGACCTCGGAGTTCTCGATGGACACCGTGCCGACCAGAACCGGCTGGTTCTTTTTGTGGCGTTCCACGATTTCGTCCACGACGGCCTTGAATTTGCCGTTCACGCTCTTATATACCACGTCAGGCATATCGATCCGTTGGTTCGGTTTATTGGTAGGCACCTGGAGCACTTCCAGGCCGTAAATTTTCTTGAATTCTTCTTCCTCGGTTTTCGCCGTACCGGTCATGCCCGCCAGCTTGCGGTACATCCGGAAGTAGTTCTGGAACGTAATCGTGGCCAGCGTCATGCTTTCGTTCTGAACCTCGATGCCTTCCTTCGCTTCGATCGCCTGGTGCAGCCCGTCGCTGTAGCGGCGGCCGGCCATCAGACGGCCCGTGAATTCGTCGACGATGACGACTTCGTCTTCGGTGACGACGTAATCCACGTCGCGGCGCATGATGACGTTCGCTTTCAGCGCCTGCACGATGTGGTGGTTCAGCGTCACGTGGGCGTGGTCGTACAGGTTGTCGATGCCAAAGGCGCGTTCCGCTTTCGCCACGCCTTTTTCGGTAAGCGCAACGGATTTGACCTTAATATCGACCGTGAAATCCTCTTCCGCCTGGAGAGTCTTCACGAAGCGGTCAGCCACGTAGTACAGCTGCGTCGACTTCTGAGCTTGTCCGGAAATGATCAGCGGCGTACGCGCTTCGTCGATCAAAATGGAGTCCACTTCGTCGATCGTACAGAAGTACAGCGGACGTTGTACCATCTGCTCTTTGTACAGCACCATGTTGTCGCGCAAGTAGTCGAAGCCGAACTCGTTGTTCGTGCCGTACGTAATATCGCAAGCATAAGCGACTTGCTTATCGGCATGGTCCATGCCGTTCAGGTTCACCCCGACGGTCATGCCCAAAAATTCGTAAATTTGGCCCATTTCCTGGCTGTCGCGCTGTGCAAGATAGTCGTTAACCGTAACGACGTGCACGCCTAGGCCGAGGAGGGCGTTCAGATATACCGGCAGCGTGCCGACGAGGGTTTTACCTTCACCGGTTTTCATCTCGGCGATACGGCCTTCGTGAAGCGCCATGCCCCCGATCAGCTGGACATCGTAATGTCTTTTGCCGAGAACGCGCTTCGAGGCTTCACGCACGGTCGCGAACGCTTCCGGAAGGAGCTCGTCGAGCGTTTCTCCCTTTTCGATGCGCGCGCGGAATTCCGCCGTTTTGGCTTTCAGCTGTTCATCGGTCAGCTTTACGAAATCCGGTTCTAGTTTGTTAATGATATCGACCGTTTTCATCAAACGTTTGACGTCGCGGTCATTCGTGTCACCAAAGATTTTTTTAACAAGTCCTAGCATGGTTAACCCCTTTCACGCAAAACAAATGTTAAATTAACTTCAAGAATTCAGGGTTATCAACAAATGAAATCGATCCGGAGAATCCGTCTCACAGGCATGCGCTGAATGAGAGGATCCGCTGACGAACCGATTCATACAGAAATGCAGGTGATTGTCTGAATGAAATGATCCGCGAAACAGAATCGACTTCACCCAGACCGTTGTTACGGTTTGAAGTTAATTCGTTGAACAAACAGGATTTTGCCAAATCCTTAGGATGCATATTCAAGCCTCTACATATAAAATCCCGAAAATGGCGTTTGCATAAATTGTAACAGTTTGTAAGTAAAGCCGCAACCGTGCGGATGGCGATGCATGCGCGGTTTTTAGGCCTACGATCTATATACGTAAGAAGAGCCCAATCCGTTGCAGGAGTTGAGCTCTTTTTTTCATAAATTCGGATTTAATTTTTGCATCATTTTGAAAAATGTACCTCTGGAAGCCCAAAGCTGCTTAATACGGATCGGATTCCGTTTGTTCGATCAAACCGTATTTGCCGTCGTTGCGCTTGTAGACAACACTCACTTCCTGGGTATCTACATTGGAAAACACAAAGAAATTATGCCCGACCATGTTCATCTGCAAAATGGCCTCTTCCACATTCATCGGTTTGAACGTGAAACGCTTGATGCGTACCACTTCGAAATCGTCATGGTCTTCTTCCGTCTGAAGCTCGGATGGCGCTGCGCCCGCAACGGCCGCTTCATCCGCGAACAACGTCTTCAAGCTGCCCTCCTGACGGAGTTTGCGGTTCAATTTGGTTTTGTGTTTGCGGATTTGACGTTCCAACTTGTCCACAACGGCATCAATGGATGCGTACATATCGTCGCTGCGGTCCTCGGCACGAAGCATCATGCCCGGGAGCGGAATCGTCACTTCCACGGTGTGCAAACCTCGAACGACACTTAGCGTTACATATCCTTCTGAGGCAAGGGGTGCATCAAAATACTTTTCAAGTCTGCGGAGCTTCTTGTCAACGTAGTCCTTCAAAGCTTCAGTCACGTCGATCTGTTGACCTCGAACACTTAAATTCATATGGCACTCCTCCTTTGCAATTCCATTATATCACATTTGTTAACGCTAAGTAAAAAGACATTTCTGTGTACGGCGGCGCGGATGTAAGCGCTTATCCATGGACTTCGCTTTTGTTGGCGCCGGCGCGCTTTTT
>Ga0180220_1002913_pt1 | contig 10421 bp, 6 predicted proteins | sample eDN5th37CBELigBY_FD_151335 | JGI IMG/M metagenome (GOLD analysis project Ga0180220, IMG submission 151335) | Enriched backyard soil microbial communities from Emeryville, California, USA - eDNA 5th pass 37_C BE-Lig BY (version 2) (version 2) | ecosystem: Environmental > Terrestrial > Soil >... | reverse complement strand
TAAAGAACCGGTTCGTGATCCTGCTGCTGACCGGCATCCTCATCACGCTCGGCGTTCGCGCCGCGGGGCGGCTGCCGCTCGACGCCTTCCCCGACACCACGCCGGTCCAGGTCCAGGTCAACACCAACGCGCCGGAGCTCGCGCCCGAGGAGGTCGAGCGGCTGATCACGTTCCCCGTCGAGTACGCGATGGGCGGCCTCAAGGGCTTGGAGGAAGTTCGCTCGATCTCGAAATTCGGGCTGTCCCAGGTCGTCTTGATCTTCTCGGACGACACGGACATCTACTTCGCCCGCCAGCAGATCGGCGAACGCTTGGCCGAGGTGGAGCTGCCGATGGGCATCGCGAGGCCGACGATGGGCCCCGTGGCCACGGGGTTGGGCGAGGTCTACCACTACATTCTCACCAGCGAGAATCCCGAATACGACCTCACCGAGTTGCGAACCCTCCAAGATTGGGTCATTCGGCCGCGGCTCCGCAAAGTCGCCGGAGTCGCCGAGATCAACCCGTGGGGCGGCCTGGCCAAGCAATACGAAGTGCGCGCCGACCCGATGAAGCTGGTCAAGCACGGCCTGACGCTTGACGAACTCGCCCTGGCGCTGCGGGAGAACAACCAGAACACGGGCGGCGGCTACATGACGCGCGCGGGCGAGTCGAACCTGATCCAGGGCGTCGGCCGGACCACGACTCTCGACGAGATCGGCTCGGTGGTCATCAAGGCGGTCGACGGCGTTCCCATCCTGGTCCGGGACGTGGGCGAGGTGGCCATCGGTCACGTGATTCGCCGCGGCGGCGTGACGGCCAACGGCGAGGGCGAGGTGGTGCTCGGCCTGGCCTTCATGCGGATGGGCGAGAACTCGCGCGACGTCACGATGGCGCTCGAGAAGGCGATGGACGACATCAAGCGGACCCTGCCGCCGGGGGTGACGATCGAGGTCGTCTACAAGCGGACGGACCTGGTCAACCAGGTGCTCCGCACCGTCGAGAAGAACTTGTTCGAGGGCGCGATTCTCGTCATCGCGGTGCTCTTCGCCTTCCTCGGGAACGTTCGGGCGGGGCTGATCGTCGCCAGCGTGATCCCGCTGTCGATGCTCTTCGCCGTGACGATGATGGAGAAGGTGGGCATCGCCGGCAGCCTGATGAGCCTGGGCGCGATCGACTTCGGCCTGATCGTCGATAGTTCGGTCGTCATGGTCGAGAACTGCGTCCGGCGGTTGTCGCTCGACCGCTCGGGCAGGGGGAAACTCGACATCGTGCGCGACGCGGCCGTCGAGGTCCGCAGGCCGACGATGTTCGGCGAGCTCATCATCATGATCGTCTACCTGCCGATCCTGACGCTTCAGGGGGTCGAGGGGAAGCTCTTCCGGCCGATGGCCCTAACCGTCGTCTTCGCCCTCCTGGGCTCCATGGTGATGTCGCTGACGCTGGTGCCCGCGCTCGCCTCGATCGGCCTGTCGCGGAAGGTCAAGGACAAGGAGACCCTCGTCGATCGGGTGGCTCACAAGCTCTTCCAGCCGATCCTGCGTCAGGGCCTAAAGTATCCCTGGGCGACGCTCGTTCTGGTGGGCTCCATCACGGTCGGCGCGATGATCCTGGGAATGGGCCTGGGCTCGGAGTTCGTCCCCCAGCTCAACGAGGGCTCGGTCGTCATCAACACCGTGCGCCTGGCGAGCGTTTCGCTGGAGGAATCTCTGGAGTACGGCTCGCGAATCGAGAAGATTCTCAAGGACGCCTTTCCCGACGAAATCGAGTCGATCTGGAGCCGAACCGGCACGGCCGAGGTCGCCACCGACCCGATGGGCTTCGAGGTCTCCGATGTTTACTTGATGCTCAAACCGCGCGAAGGGACGTATCCGATCGAGCGGCCGGCGCTGTTGAGCCCGCCCGGGGCGTGGTGGCGCTATTGGACCCAGAAGCCCGAGGGAGGCTGGACGAAGGCGAAGAATCAGGACGAACTCGTCGCCGCGATGGCCGAGTTGACCGCAACGCTCCCGGGGATGCGCTCCGTCTACAGCCAGCCGATCGAGCTGCGGATCAACGAGATGGTCGCCGGCATCCGGGCGGACCTCGGCATCAAGATTTTCGGGCCCGATCTGGAGGTTCTCAAGGAGAAGGCCGCCGAGGTGGAGCGGATCGTTGAGGAGATTGCCGGCGCCGCCGACGTCGCGGCCGAGCAGATCACCGGCCTGCCGGTGACGCGCGTGGTCGTCGACCGCCAGGCTCTCTCGCGTTACGGCGTGTCGGCGCGCCAGGTGCTCGACGCGGTCTCCGAAGCGGGCGGGTTGAGGGTCGGCGAGATCATCGAGCCCGACCGCCGCTTCCCCCTGGCGATCCGCCTTCCCCGCGAATATCGGGACGACCCCCAGGCCCTGGAGAAGATCCTCTTCACCACGGCGACGGGCCAGCGCCTGCCGTTGACGAAGCTGGCGAAACTGGAGGAGGTGACCGGCCCGTCGACGATCCAGCGCGAGTGGAGCGAGCGGCGGATCATCGTCGAGGCAAACGTTCGGGGTCGCGACATCGGCTCGTTCGTCGCGGAGGCGCAAGAGAGGGTCGCCGCCGGGGTGAAGCTCGACGGAGATTACCGGATCGAGTGGGGCGGCCAGTTCGAAAACATGATCCGCGCCGAGCGCAGGCTGCTGATCGTCGTTCCACTGGCCCTGGCCCTGATTCTGAGCCTGCTCTACCTGACGTTCCACTCGATTCGCGACGCCCTGATGATCTTCAGCGGCGTGCTGACCGCGCGGGCCGGCGGCGTGCTGGGCCTCTGGATCATGGGCCTGCCGTTTGAAGATCATCAGGGCGTCGGCTTTGTGGTCCTGGCCGGCGCATCCATGCTCGATGGGCTCGTGCTCGTCAGCTACATTCGGGACAAGATGGCTCACGGAATGCCCAAACCGGAGGCGATCGAGGCGGCGCGGCTCGCCAGGCTCAGGCCGGTTTTGATGACCGGCGCGGTCGCGGCGCTCGGCTTCGCGCCGATGATGCTCTCAACGGGGGTCGGCGCCGAAGTGCAGAGGCCGCTGGCGACGGTCATCTTCTTCGGGATGGTTTGCGACACGTTCCTGACCATGCTGGCGCTGCCCGTTATGTACCTGCTCTTCGGCAAGGGGCCGGACGTGGAGGCCGAACCGCGGGACGACGACCGCCGCGAACCCGAACCGGAGGCGTGGCCCGAACCAGGCCCCGACGCGACGACCGACGAACGCCGGCCCGCGAAGACGCCGGGCGAGCCCCAGCCGGCGGGAGCCTGACCATGAATGACTTCGACCTCGCGCCAGGCGTTCCCAATTCAAAGGGAACGCCTGGCCGACGGGTTCGACCGCGAGGGACGACCGCGCGACTCTTCCCCAAGCCTCAGTCCGAATCGCCGCCGGCGAATTCGTCGGCGAGCGCCTTGGCCTCGGGGTGGTCGGGGTCGGCCTTCAAGACCTCGTCGAGCGTGGCCTTCGCCTCGTCCTTGCGGTCGGCCGCCCAGAGCGCCTCGGCGAGCTTGACCTTGATGTCGTTCGGTTTTTTGGGCTTCAGGTCCAGGGCGACGCGGTATTCCTCGACGGCCTCGCCGTGCTTCGTGTCGGCCGAGAGGGCGTCGGCCAAGAGGACGTGGTTGCTGGGGTCGTAAACGTCGATGTGGAGGCATTCGCGGGCCCATCGAACGGCCTCGGGGGCGTTGTCGGCGGCGAGGTGGCGCTGGGCGAGCGCCTTGCGGATCGCCAGGTCGTCGGCGTCGTTGTCGGCGATTTGGGCCAGGTCGTTGAGGAACGCGGCGGTGTTTTGCTGCCGAAGGTGAACGCGGGCCAGGCCGGCGATCCATTTGGTGTGGTGGGGGTCGTCCTTGCGGGCCATCTCGTAGAGCTTCTCGGCGTCGTCGAGCCGTCCGGCCTTAAGGGTCAACTCGGCCAAGAGGTCGACGACGCGCTCGTTGGGATGCTCGGGGTCGAGAGCCGGCTCCAGAAGCTCAAGGGCCGCGTCGTCGTCGCCGATGGAGACGAACAGACGGGCCTTCACATAGCTGGCCAGGGGGTGATGGGGCTTGAGCTTCAGCGCCTTGTCGGCCAGGGGGCGGGCTTCCTTGAGGTCGCGCCGGGCGTAGCGCTCATAGGCCATTTGGGCGTTGAGGTCGGGATCGTCGGGATTCTCCTTGAGGGCGCGCTCAAGTTGCGAGAACTTGAGCGGCTCCTCTTCGTCGACCCGGGTTCGGATCGATTTGACGACCTCGTCGAGGTAGTCGAGATAGCCGCTTTCGAAGTCGGCCTTGTCGACCTGGAAACATTCGACGACGGCCCGGTCGGTGGTCAGGCCCCGTCGGTAGGCGGCGAGCATCTTGAGGATCGCGTCGTCGCCGAATCGCTTGATCATGTATCGGGCGTAAAGTTGGGCCTGGCAATAGGCCATCTGGCGGTCTTCGGCCTCGTCGGGGCGGATGAAGCCGAGGTTGATGGTGTCGAGGTTCAACAGCCGCTTGCGTGTCGGGACGCGGGCCAGAAGCATCTTGTTCCAGGCCTGCGGCCGGGGCCCCCCTTCGCTCTCGACGGCCAACGCCTCGGTGAACCAGTGGGGGATGTTGAACTCGGTCTGTTGAAGCGTGATGACGTGAACGTACTCGTGTTTGATGACCCTCGCCCAGTTGTAGGGCTTGTTGGTCGATCGCGGGCTGGCCATCGCGACGACCTTGCCGGTGCAGGCGCCCACGGTCGGGATGAACGGCAGGGCGACGGTCCGGCCGCTGAACCACTGGTGGTTCTTCATGATCTGGATTTGGGTCTTGCCCGGCGGCTCGTAGCCGAACGAGGCGGTCAGCTCGGGGACGATCGATTCGAGGTAATCCCCGATGTATCTGGCCAGCAGCCGGTCTTGAGTCGGGTCGAAGGTGACGATGAAGTTTTTGGTCTCAAGCGGCTCGTACGAGTCCATGTGCCGCAGGACCTTCATCATGTTGTCGGCGCGGACGTTGAACGGGTCGGCGGCGAAGGCGTCGTTGAAGAGGCTTCGGGCCTCGGTCTCGCGTCCGATCTGCATGTAAAGCATTCCCAGGCCGATGGGGGCGTCGGCCCGTCCGGGGTCGGCCTCGATCGCCAGGAGAAACGCGCGCTCGGCGTTGAAGTACTTGCGGCGGTCGGCCAGCCGCTCTCCCAAGGCGGCGTAGAAGGTCGCGGGCCGAGGGTTTTGGGCCAGCGCTTCGAGTTCGGCGGCGGCGGCGCCCACGGGGTCGACCAGAAGGCGGCTCGACGCGGCCAGGCGGGCCAGCGCGTCCTCGTCGCGCGGGTTCTCGACCGCGGCCTTTTTGGCCGCCTCCAGCGCCTCGGGAAACCGCTCGTCGGAGATGTTCAGGTCGGCCAAGAGGACCAGGGCGGGAACGTATCGCGGGTTGATTTCCAAAGCGCGCTCGGCCTTCGACCGGCCGGCGCTGAGGCGATAGCCTTGAAGGTCGGCCTGGCCAAGCGTCACCAGCACCTCGGGCGAGAGGGGGTTGATCTGGAGGGCTCGAGCCAGTTCCTTGGTCGCGGCCCGCTCGTTGTAGCCGGAGAGGAACAAACGCCCCTCCAGCCAGGGGGCTTTCCAGCAAAGCGGGTCGGCCTTGATGGCGCCTTCGTAGATCTCGTTGATGACGTCGTTGAGGGCGTCGCTCAACTCCTCGCCGCGGGCGGAGGCCCGGTAATAGCGCTCGGCGGCCTGGCCGATCAGAACCAGGGCGTCGGCGTCTTTGACGACCTCTTGATGCCGATCGTTGTACCAGTCGATGAACCACTTGCTCGCCTCGACGGCCTTTTCCAGCTCGCCCCGGGCGTCGAGCAGCCGGACGGCGATCCAGCGGGCGAGGAGGTCGTTGGGGTCGGCCTCAAGCGCCTTGGCGATCGCCGCGTCGGCCTCCTCCCAGCGTCCTCGGTTGAAGTGGATCTCGGCGAGCCGCGACCACGCTTTGGCGAACCCGGCGTCGTCGTTCGCGAGCGCGTCCAGCTCTCGGACGGCGTCGTCGTATTCGCCCCGCTCGGCGAGGCTTTCGGCCTTGCCGAGCGCGACGGCGCGCGTCAACTCCGGCGTGGGGTTCTCGACCTTCGCCGCGGCCTCGAACGCCTCTTCGGCTTCGGCGTATCGTCCACTTCGAAGGAGTCGGTTCGCCTCGTCGACGCCGCTCGATTGGTCGGCTTGCCCTTGCCCGACAAGGCTCGCCAGCAGGATCAGGATTCCGTAGCCCATGATGCGTGGCCTCCTCGCGCTGTTGCTCCACTTCAACATTACCAGACGGCGGACTCAAATGTCGCCGCCCGTTCGACCCGAGTTTCCTCCGAGTTTCCCGCGGCGCGATGGCGTTCGCGGGGTTTAGCCGCTCCGTGGCCGACTTTGCGGCGCGATGGACATATCCATCACAAACGAACTACATTCAGTCAGTCGGATCGCTTGAGTTATTCTAGCGGCGAAATCGAATCCGGATCGGCCGGCGCGTCGCGCAATAGTCTGTAAAACGTCCTCGCCGCGCCGGGAACTTCGCTCGGATGGAGTCGATGACCAATCTTCGTGAGGCGCGCCGAAGTGAAGATTCTGCTGAAACGAATTCTGTTCGCCGCCAACGTCATCCGGCTGCTTCCCCATCTGGCGCTTTGGCGGTTTGGACCCAACCGGCCTCTGGTCGAAGCCGATTTGGAGCGATGGCGCGAGATCCATTTGAAATCTCGACCGGAATTGTCGCGCGCCGGGGTGTTTCTGCGGTTGATGATTAAGCATCCGGAGTATCGGAACCTATTTTACCATCGCGTCGGATCGCTCCACCGACTCGTGAGGTTTCTCTGCCCCCCCCTGTCCACCTTGTATTTGCCCGTCTCGAAAATCGGCCCCGGCTTGTACATTCAGCATGGGTTCAGCACGATTGTCTGGGCGCGGGAGATTGGGGCGAATTGCTGGATCAATCAGCAGGTGACGATCGGCTCGTCGACCACGGGTTGCCCAAGGCTGGGCGACAACGTGATCGTCCACGCCGGCGCGAAGGTGCTCGGCGGCATCACCATCGGCGACGGGGCCGTGATCGGCGCCAACGCGGTCGTCGTCAAAGACGTCCCCCCAAACGTGACCGTGGTCGGCGTGCCGGCCTACATTGTTAAGCGCGACGGGAAAAAGGTCCGTGAACCGCTCTGACCGCGGCAATGGTTTCGGGGGGGGCGGCGCGCCCCGCTTGCGAAGCCCGCGCCCATGTCGTATGATCCGACTCACGTTCGATGGGCGTCCAGCCGCGTTGCTGGACAGGAAGCCGGTGAAATTCCGGCGCGGGACCGCCGCTGTAAGCGAGAAGGTCTCCGGACGAACAAGCCACTTCGGGCATACAGCCCGTGGGAAGGCGTCCGGCGACCGTTCGACTCGCGAGCCAGAACACGGCCCTTCGGATGACCTTGGCGATGCTTCGGCCTCAAGCATCCGGGGGAGACGCCGTTCCGCGCGAACCGCGCTGGGCGTCGTCCACCTTTTCGTGGGGCCGTTTTCCCTTGGAGGCCCCGAAAAGGTCCATGTCATTGACTCCCTCCCCCATCATCCCCTCCCCCGCCCTTGATTCGGGTCGACGCCCGGCGAACTTCGCCGCGGTTGACGCGCTCGCGCTTGCGCCCCGCGATCGACGGCGGGATCGGGAACCATTGGATTGGGAAGGGTGATCCGACCGCGAGCCAGCGGTCTTTGATGAGTCTGGACTCCGCCCCCCCTCGAAACGCGCGACGGCGGGCGGGATCGGGGAACCTCCGCGCTTTTCCAGGACAGGATTCATGACCGCACACATGAAAAGGAGAGAGGATCTCATGCGCGAGGGGTTTGGATTGTTCGATGGCGTCCGGCTGGGAGCGTTGGCGTTTGGTCTGACTTTGGCGCTGGCGACCGCGCCGGCGCGGGCCGGTTTTGATCCCCAGGTGGGGGTGGAGGGCTCGCTGGGGATTTCGGCGTCGAGCCCCTTGTTTCAGGGTTGGGCCTCGACGGTCGTGGACTTCAATCCGGGGCCGCAAGACATCGCCAATCCGGGGGGGCCCGTGGCGAACGTCGGCTCACCCTCCGCGGCGCTGGGGGCGATCTCCAGTTCGGTCGTCTCGCTCGGCGACGGCGGCTGGATCACCCTGGGCTTCGACGCGCCGATCGCCAATGGCGCGGGCTTTGATTTCGCGGTCTTTGAGAACGGGTTTCTCATGGGGGCGGTTGGAACGTATTTGGCCTACCTCGAGTTGGCCTTCGTCGAGGTTTCATCCGACGGCGAGAACTTCTTCCGCTTCCCATCGACCTCGCTGACCCAAACCGACGCTCAGGTTGGGGGCTTTGGGCCGCTCGACGCGCGGGACCTGGACAACCTGGCCGGGAAGCACATCGGCGGGTATGGGACGGGCTTCGACCTCGACGACCTGGTCGGCGTCTCTCCCCTGCTCGACGTCAACAACGTGATCCAGGTTCGGATCATCGACGTGGTCGGTTCGATCGACCCGGCGTTCGGGAGTTATGACTCGCATGGAAACATCATCAACGATCCCTACGCCACCCCCTTCGGCTCGTCGGGCTTTGATCTGGCGGGCGTGGGAGTGATCAACTTCGCCTCCCCCGCGGCGGTCCCCGAGCCGTCGAGCCTGGCCCTGGGCCTCTGCGGGCTGGTCGCTCTGGCGGCGGTCTCGCGGCGGGCTCGATCGGCCAAGCCGCGCGGTTGATCGGCGGACAACGAAGACGCGCCGGGGTGCCTTCCCCTGGGATCGCCGATCGCCTGATCGGCTCTTCACTCCCAAAAGGGCGCGGCTCGCGGGGGATCGTTCACCGGCCCCCGCGAGCGTCTTCACTTCACGGGCGGATCGATTTGTAGTATTCGCCCATCTCTTCGACCTTCTCCCACTGAGGGTGGAGCCACGACCAGAGGAAGACCATGGCGCCGGTTGAGGGGGCTCGGGTGCCGTGGTCGAGCACGTCGCGGACTTGCTCGGTCGGGACGGCCTCGCCCCAGTCGGCGAGTTGGATGATCGGCCAGATTTTGAGGCGCTCGCCGGGGACGCCCTTGATGCCCAGATGTTGGCCGAGCCACTCGGTTTGGCGAGAGATCCAGGCGACGTCGTCGACGTGGCCGAACCGGGCGTGGTAGGGCATGATGCTGAAGACGTCCAGATAGGGCGCCTGGGCCTTCAGGTCGATGGCCAGCTTGTTCTTCAACGCGCCGTCGCGCTCGTCCTCGGTCCAGGGGCAGTGGAACGTCCCCAGAAGGGCGTCGGGGCGGGTTTCGTCGAGGATCTCGCGGAACTCGCGGACCCAGTCGGTGAAGACGTCGCAGCGCCATTGGACCCACCGCTCGCGCTCGTCGCCCAACAGCTTTTGAGTGATCTCGGCCGTGGTCCCTTGGGGAAGCTCGACGCCGGTTTGCTTGGCGAACGTCTCCAGGCAGCGGGGGCAGAAGCAGGTGTCGGGCAGAACGGGCTCGGCCTGCTCCCAACTGGCGTGGGCGTGGTGGTAGTCGAGCCAGATCCCGTCGATGGGGGCCTTTTCCAGCGTCTCACGGAAGGCCTTCATCCGGTTGAGGCGGTACTCGGAATGCGTGGGGCAGATCCCCTGCCAGCCGTTGGGCGCGGGGCTCCGCGCGCCGTCGACGCCGATGGGGGCGGCGTCGGGATGGTCGCGAAGGTAGTCGGCCACGTGCATCGTGTTGAACTCGGCGTACACCTTCACGCCGGGATTGTCGGCCTTGAGCTTCTCAACCCCCTCGCGCGTGACCTCTCCAGAGCCCATCCAAACGGCGTTGACGCCGTAGTCCTCAAGCGTCTTGCCGCGGTCGAAAATCTGTTTCGGAGTTCCCCCATAGATCCCCCGGATTTCCACCCAGGGCCTCGGCCCCGGCTCGGGTTCGGCGGTCGCCGCGCCCGCTTGGAGGATCGCCGCTCCCAGGGCGAGTTTCATCAACGCGCAGAGCGTTCGCTCCATCATCTCGCTTCATCCTCAAGAGAATCCCAATGCGGTCGCCATGCTCGAAACCGAAAGACCGCGGACCCGATCGACCATACGCGATCCCCCCCAAGCCTTGCAACATTCGGCGGGCCCGCTCAAAGGGGGCGTCGCGGCGATTTTGGCGCGGGCTTTGCGGCCGATTGTCGAGCAAGGGAATCAGAGGCCATTTCCAAATATGAACGCCCAACGCAAGGGAGAACGCCATGAGCGCCCGGAATGTCGGCAAGACCGCAGTCCCCTCGGCCGAGAGCGCGGGGCCGGTCGGCTGAACCGCCGACATTAGAGAGCGCATGGAGGCTTACGCATCCCGCGGAACGGCGGTCGGCAAGGTCGACCACGGCGAGGGCGACATCATCCAACCGACCAAAAAGAACGGCCTCGATGGCCAGCGCCTGAACGAGAACCCCGACGAGGTCCAAAACTAGTGGCGACCCGCCTGAACGGGTCGTCCTCAACTTCCGAAGCCGAACGGGCCGGGAGTT
>Ga0180220_1002912_pt1 | contig 10422 bp, 9 predicted proteins | sample eDN5th37CBELigBY_FD_151335 | JGI IMG/M metagenome (GOLD analysis project Ga0180220, IMG submission 151335) | Enriched backyard soil microbial communities from Emeryville, California, USA - eDNA 5th pass 37_C BE-Lig BY (version 2) (version 2) | ecosystem: Environmental > Terrestrial > Soil >... | reverse complement strand
GTACAATACGGCCTCAGGCGCCCACCCGAGCCGGGTCCCGCCGATGTATGCGCGCACGCAGATGTCCACGTCTTCGCTGCAGATCATGCCTTCGTCGAAGCCGGACAACGCTTCGAAATATTCTCGCCGTATCCCGAGGTGTCCGGCGCCGGCAATCGGAACGAGGTTCATGAACCGGCGAGTGAGGCCACGCGACTCGGGTTGCATGTCGTGCGTCACGTCGACGATGGGCGAGGGGCCCGCCGGTATCACTGGCCCCGTCGCAAGCCGATAATGCTGAAGCGCATCGGCCAGACCTCTGACCCACCCTCGATCGACACGATCGTCGGCGTCACAGAAAAGGATCAGCGGCGCATTGGCGAAGTGCGTGCCGATATTGCGCGCGGCAGCCGGTCCCCGCCGCGCGGACGCATCGATGACACGAATGTCCAGGATCCCGCGATACGTCTCGGCTACGGCGCGGGTATCATCAGTCGAGCCATTGTCGGCGACAATGACCTCGAAAGGTGGAGCATCCTCCTGATCTGCGAGTGCGCGGAGTTGGCAACCCAGCGTCGTAGCCGCGTTGAACGCCGGGATGATAACGCTTGCTGCAAACATCACATTCATTCAGGCCAGACGGAAGACCGGAGACGCTCAGAGAATCGCCCTGCCACGCACCGTGTGCGTCCGGGAAAGACAACGACACGGCATCCTCCCCACCTCGCCCCAGGAGACGATCGCGCAGCTCGATCGCCCATGCGAGCCGCCGCTGCCCGATGAGCGACTCCGCACGTTTGGGCCGGAGCTGCGAGGGCGTCAATGGACCCATTGATTCACGACGAGCCCGCCCGGGAAGGCGACGATGTCGGAGCGTCGTCGGGTGCGGCCGTGTCGACTGCGGGAGCCACGGCCATCCCCACCCGCGCGCAAACGCCACCCATCTCGAGGGCACTGAGCGCGTCCTCACGGGCAGAAAACGCTCCTTCGAATGGACCCCGCGAGCCGTCCGGCTCTGTGCGCCGCACTGGCGATCCACCATCGGCGTCGTGGCGTTGCAAGCAGGTACGCTCTCGTGGGGATGGCCAGGTACGGCCTCAGCATATCCCACCCCGTGCGGCGCAATGTGGGGAGCTGGCGGTACTTGGCGTACACGTCGACGTCGCTCATCCCCCAGGCGAACGCCTGCTTTGCGACCTCCCGGAGCGTTTCCCGCTCCTGGCGATAAACGACAGCCTCCTGCTCCCAGCGTATCTCGGTCCCCCGGATGTGGGCACGAACGCCAAGATCTGCGTCTTCGGAGGGGGAAATCGAGGGATCGAAACCGCCGAGGTCAGACAGGATCGCTGCGTGCACTCCGAGGTTGCTCGTGGCCGCATACGGCACACGATTGAGGAAGCGGCGCTCGATCGACTTCGGTGCGCGAATCGGGCCGGTGGGCTCGACCGCCAGAGCCGAGGGTCCGCACCGAATGACGGGGCCGGTAGCCATGGGGGCTGATTTCAATGCCCGCCACATGGCTCCGACCCAGCTGCAGCTCACACGATCATCGGCATCGCAGAAGAGCAGGCATGAATATCGTGTCGCGGCTGCCGCGGAGTTCCGTGCGAATGCGGCCCCCCTGACTGCCGAGGCGTCGACGATGCTCACATCCAGCTTTGCGGCGAAAGCCTTCACGACTTCGCGGGTGTCGTCGGTCGAACCGTTATCGGCGACAATGACTTCGAACCGCGGGGCCTCCCGCTGTCCTGCCAGCGCATCGAGTTGGAAACCAAGCGTATGACCGGCGTTGAGCGCCGGAATGATTACGCTCACCATCCTGCGGCCGTCGGGACAGGATCAACTGTCACCCCAGGGAATCGGCGCCATGAACCCGTGGCGAATCAGGTCGCCGGAATCCCTGAACGTTGCGGTGTCGGCGTTTTCGAGAGCCAGTTCCCGGCCACTCGACAGTACCTCCACGTACTTCCTGTAAGACCGCGCGCCCATGAAATGCTGGCCGTCCGCCACGGCTTCCGCGCTCCGTTCCTTGAAATCCGCAAAGAGCTTGAAATGGAGCAGCGCAGCATACGGCACGTCGAAGTTGCGCCAGTAGGGGAGCGGCAGATGGATGGACTGCTCCATGAGGGTGTACCGATCCCAGAAGATGACCGGAAACTTCGATCGGTTCCCCCGAGTGCCGAACAGTCGTGCGCGCACACCGCCATTGAGCACGATACCAAGTGTGGTACGGGTCGCAGTGTTGCCCGCGGCATCGAACCGGTCGGCGATCTCCCATGGCTCGCGGGTGGGATCGAATTCCGCGGCGGCGATGCCGTGCGCCGGGAACATGTCGATCATCGGCGCCAGAACCCGCCTGAGCCTTCGCCTTTCGAGGAACCTGATGAATTCGGGCAAGGGATGCCGATCCATTCCGTCGTAGATCAGGAACTCGTCCGCGTCGACGTTGACGTACCAGCGATCCAGGCCAATACGCTCGGCGAGGATCTGACGCCAGTGTTCACCCAACTTTGCCTCGCCGAAGCGGACGTTGGACGTGAACGCCCTGACATCCGGCTCGGACAGGAGCAGATCCAGCGTTCCGTCGGTGGACTGGTCATCGACGACGAAAAAGCTGGTGACGCCCAGTTTCCGGTAGTGCCTCAGGAATGGAATGAGGCGATTTCCCTCGTTTCGTGCGACCACCAGGAGCGGCAGTTCCCCGGTCGGGACTCGCCGCGACCGGCCTACCTCCGTCACCTCGATCCGGCTGATCAGGGGGCGGCGACGACGAAACTTGATACGATCGAGTTGCGACCGCACGCCGACCCGGATACGCGTGGACCACGGCAAGGCCTCCCAGAAGTCGCGGTACCCCCAGAGCACCGGCACCGCACTCCCCGAGCCAGTGACGGAAACGCCCGTGGCTCTATCCGTCGCCACGTCCGATGCGCTCATGCGATCACCCTCCGTGTTGTGCGCGGGTGGCACACGCCCTCTGGCGTCAGGGACACACCACGCCGGCCCGAAGAGATCCGACGATTCGGCCCGCACGGCGGGCGGCCCATTTGATCCACCAGTGGCGCCGGGCGGTCAACAACCAGTACGACCTCGCGGCCAGCACGAGGTACGGTTTTGTCATCTGCCACTTCGTCCGCTCGATCGTCCCGGAGAGCTGGAGCTTCTTGTAGAGCAACGCATCATATACTCCCCAGAAGAAGTGCTGCGACACCGCGGCGGCGAGGGAGGCGCGTGCGGTGCGAAAGACAACGGCCTTCGGAGCCCATCCCGGTTCCGATCCAAGGAGCCTTGCCCGGAGCGACAGGTCCGCGTCCTGGCAGTAGCGCATCTCACGGTCGAACCCCGAAAGTCTGGAGAACAATCTGGCAGTCAGCCCCATGTTGCTCCCGGCCGCGTATGTCACGACCTCCAGGTAGCGGTATCGCGGACTCTCCTGCCGCCGGGATTGGATTTCGGGTTCAGTGAAGATTGGCGCGGGGCCTGCGAGAATGAGCGGGCCCGTGACGATGTCATGACTCGACAGCGCCTCGTGCATGGCACGAATCCACCCCGAACCGACGCGGTCGTCGGCATCGCAGAACAACAGGTACGGTGTTCTTGCAATGGCGGCCCCCGTGTTTCTCGCGAACCCCGCGCCACGGCATTCCGAAGCATCCACCACCCGGAGATCCAGCCTGCCGCTGAACGATTGTGCGATGGCCGCAGTCTCGTCGCCCGAGCCGTTGTCTGCGACGATGACCTCGAAAGGCGGTGCAGCTCGCTGATTCGCAAGGGCTTCCAGTTGGCAGCCGATCGTACCGGCGGCGTTGCGCGCCGGTATGATGACACTCACGTGCGGCGTGGCGCCCATCACCGGGCGTGTCCACCGGTCGACGGTGCGTCCAGCTTCTCAGGCATGTACCGGATGAACCTGAAATGATGCATGGTCGATATGTACCGGCTGGACGACCCGAGCTGCATGCAGTTCGTCGGTTGCGAGGTCGTTGCCGGGAGTGCGCGCGGGACGGATTGCACGCCGGCTACTCGACGCCTCCTTCTGCGGCGGAATCCCCGTGGATCCGGCTGCCGGTCCCTGCTCCGGGCATGGGCCCGGCAGGTCAGGGGGATCGATCGCGGAAGTCAGACGTGGATTCCGATGCAGTTGATTCGGATGCGAACCGTCGCCAGGCTTGAAGCAGTGGCCCCGGGTCGAGAGGTACCGGAGGCTCCGCGAATTCCACGAGGCGATGGATCCCCAGATTCCAGTCTGCGGGCCGTCGTTGCCTCGCCGTGGCTGCGTAGTAGTCGTGGAACTTGAACTCCCCGCCCCGCAGACGCTTCGTTGGCTGGACCCAAACCGCCGGGACACCGTATGCCTCCGCGACGATGATCCCGTGCAGCGACGACGAAATGATCACGTCGCAGGCGACGATCCGGTCCACGACCCGGCGCCAGTCGCCGCACGTGACGTCGATCTCGGCAACCGAGGGGTCGCCGGTGAACATGACATCTAGATCCTTGTAGTGCGCGACGACGCCCACTTCACGTCGAGGTTCCGGCTTCGGCCGATAGATCAGTGGCAGGAGGTAGGCGGGGTCGCCGTACACCTCCGGCACGTCGCCCCTGATCAGGGCACGGGTCCGCGGCCCGCGGACGGCCAGGAAGCGGATGCCGCGCCCATCGAGCCGCTCGTTGTACAGGGACCCGGCTCCCCACACCACATCGCCGGGCCTCGCCAGGCGCAGGAGCGATCCCAGCGCCAGCAGCTTGCCGCGGCACCCCGAGTCGACGTAAACGGGGTCGGCGCCGGATACGTGGGCTACGATGTCCGGCGATAGCAGGTCGCCGAAGTTCGACACTTTGCGGTACCAGTACATCGGGAGCGGGCGTGGCGGCAGCCCCGGCACGATAGCCCTGGCCAATCTGCTGGCTGCGCCCGCCTGCGGAGTGCATGCAGCGACGACGATCTGGTAGCGCGCGGCGGTGGTCCTGTTCCTGATCTCGACCGCCGTGCGCCGCACCACTCTGGCGAAGCGACCCGGGATCATGCGAAACCGGCCGGACATGCGGCTGACCGACTCCCCTCGACCCGTCCCTGAAGCGACTGACCCGCGAACACCGAATGCCGACTCACGTGCCGCGGTTCGGAGCTGGATGAATCGCTCGGTAGAGCCAGCGCTTCGCGCGACGATAGAGTGATGGCGGTTTCGCCTCGTGCCGCCAATGGGCGAGGGATGCATTCGGCGGGTAACCCGCATCGGCCCGCCGCCTCGACACATCCCGCAGGAGCATTCGCAATGCGGGGCGCGGCAGTGGCGCGACAAAGTGCAGGACAGGCTTTGCGGGGTTGGGCCGCTCGAAGGCCAGGATCTGCTTCGTGTAGTACGTCGGCGCAGGCTGCGGATAGACGCCGAAACCGTATCGCCCGCCGGTGATCCCGAAGGCGAATTCGTCGCCCAGCCCCGACGGTGGATTCCTGCCGTCCCAGAGCTTGACCAGAACCTCCTCGCGATAACACTCGTGGCACGCATCCAGGAGAGGGAGCGCCGCCTCTCGCCGGAGGTGGAAAACCCCGCTGTTCGTCTTCAGATAGCGGTCGATCCCGATCCGGTCCATGAGGTCGTGCGAATAGAAGCCCTGGTGCCAGCGGTTGCGGTCACTGCGGAAGAGATATTCCCCGGTCATGGTGATGGGTGCCGGCTGTGCCCGGGTCCAGAGCGGGTCGGTGTCGGCGAGGATAAGGCAATCGGCGTCCACGAACACCGTCTCATCGTAAGGTGTCACCCGGGCAGCCGAATACTTCAGCGCCCGGTGGTGCCGGAATTCGTCCGGGACGATGCGGATGTCGGTGAACAACCCCGGGAACCGGCGCTCTGCCAGCTCGGCCGTCGGGTGGTCGGCCCCGAGCGCAACCGGGCGGTCATCGAACTGCCGGAGCGAGAGCACCATGTCGACGGCCATCTCGAGGAATCGAGGGCGGCCGACGGCCATGGTGAGATATCCCTTTCGAGTCTGTTTCATACGCTTCAAGAAGGTGCCGGAGTCGACAGCAGCCCTACGGCCCGCAGCACCCGGTGCACGGCCGAGGTCACGGCCTCCTGGCCATAACGCTGTTCGTAGAGCGAGCGTGCGCCGGCTGACAGGACGCGTCGCGCCTCCGGGTCGGACATAAGTGCAACGCACGCCGAAGCGAAACTGGCCGGATCTTCGGCCAGGAGGATCTCGCGCCCGTGTACCGCGTCGATCCCCGCAGCGCCGACGGGCGTGGAGACAACGGGCACACCTCGCGCGAAAGCCTCGAGGATCTTGACGCGCGTGCCGCTTCCGTACCGGACGGGGCTGACGGCCACGGACGCCCCGGCGTATTCGGCCGCCAGGTCGTCCACCTCGCCAACTACTTCTACACCATTGCCGGCCAGGCGCCGCACCCGGGGCGGGGCCCGGCCCACGAGCCGGACGATCGCGTCCGGACGCGACGTGCGGATCCCCGGGAAGATCTCGCGCACGAAGTACTCCGCCGCATCCGCGTTGGGATCGTACTCGAACTGGCCCACCAGGAGAATGCGAAGCGACGCTCCGGGCGCCGTGGCGAACGGAACGTCGGGGAACCCATTCGGAACCAGGTAACAGTTGCCAGCCCCGAATGCCGTACGATCAGCAACATTTGCCACTGTGACCGCATCGACCTGCCGAGCGATCCGCTCCTGACACCTGCGCCAAGCCCCGGCGTTTAGCTTTTCAGCAACCCGCCCGTTCCAACTCCGCCGCCGTCCGCGAAGGTCACCGGCCTGCGCCAGTTTTGCGTCCTCGAGGTCGTCCAGGTCCACGATTACCCTCCGAGCCGGAATCCCACCGGCAAGCTGCAACGTGACGGGCCGGAAATACCAGATGACGTCGTAGTCACCGTACGTGGAGAGTCGCGGCGGGCGTTCCCACTCGACAAGTTGGAGCGGCCTGGCCGGCCACACCATCCAGCCCAGCCGCGCGATAAGATTCGGGCGTATGCGGCGGACCGCGATCTCTCGCACGCTCCGCACCGGAGCCGTGGGCGGAACCCACTCGGCCCACCCGCCGACTTCGCCGACGTAGGCAAGATCCACCTGGCCGGCATTGGCCAGCGCTTCCAGGATCATCATCCGCCGAATCGCCGAGCCGGAGCGTACAGGCCAGATCCGGGAATGACTGACGGCGAGGATCTTCATTCGGCGGGCCGGGCAACCGTTTGCCCCTGGACGACATCAGGAGCAGCTCGATGTCGTCGGCCGGGAACGCGCACCAGGCACCGGCTCGGGATCCCGCGCGACCGCCTCATCCGCCCGGTCGCGTACGAGTTCAATTCAATGGGGAGCAGCGTTCGGCCGCCCATCGCGGACCCTCTCCATCGAGATGCTACGCCCGGGGCACATATACGGAATTCTCATGGAGCGTGGTCAGCCGTTCGTAGCCAAGCCCCAAAATGCTGTCAGAAAACCACGGGCTCTGCTCGAGCGTGCTCCGCGGCATCACCTCGACAATGAGGATTGGCAAGCATCGCCGAATCGTGGCCACCGCGCCCATCAACGCTTGCTCTTCGTATCCCTCGAGGTCGAGCTGCATGATTCCGACATCCCTGTCCCCCGGGACCACGTCGTCTATCGCCACGATATCAACGGGCTGGGCCGCCCGGGCGCCGGATGTATCCTCGACGATGCGAGACGCGCCGCCCAGGGCACGCCCCTTTGCGTCCACGGTTTCCACGTAGAGCTGCTGCCTCCTCGCCCCGATCCCTGCGTTCGTCAACCTGACGTTGCGCAGCCCATTGAGCTCGATGGTAATCCTTGCACAGCGGAAACTCTCATGATTCGGCTCGAAAGCCCACAGCAGTGCACCTGGCTCCAATGCGCCGGACAACGCCGGTAGGAAATCTCCAAAAAACGTCCCCGCGTGCACGACATCGCGGGGGCCGCAGTGTTCGATCATGTACTCGAGGGTCTTCGGCTCATAAACCGCTCCCGATAGAACCGCCTTTGCAGCGGGACGGTGACTGGACGATGTCGGAACGCAGTAGCCTCCGTACTTGTTGTAGGCGATCGAGCAATCGAGTACGGAACGGCCATCGTACGCGAAACGCGCTTTTCCGGGAATACTACCGGGGAGGGCACCTTCTACCCGCTCCTCCGGGCGCCACTTCTTCGGAACGACCGCCTTCACCAACCTCTTCATAACGCAATACCTCGTCCTGTTCTCACCCAAGGTCAGTGCCAACACGGGTGATGGCCGGGGGCACCCCTCCGGATCGAAGTCGATCCAGATTCCATGTCGCCCATCGTCGGCTTCTATGCGATTGGCGAGATTCTCGCGCTCGCGGCGCAGTCACCGCCGAGCCTGGCGAGACGGCTTCCCGAAAAGTCCACGTCGCGGCGGCCGGGCCCAATACCCGCTAGCACCTCGACATCGCTCCGACTCGCACGACCGCCAGGTCCAGGCAGCAGGGAGAGCGTTCACACGCACCATCGTCGCAGCACTGCATTGCCAATCCCCGCCGGCTCCCTCGCACTATCCCGGGATTCGGATTCCGGACTCCAGTAGCCGAGCACCCTCAGGAGATCTCCGCCGATGTCCTGCACCAGGGCGAGCTCGGCTCCCGAAAGGCTCTTCCAGCGCCCGCGTCCATCGAAAAGCGGCTGGTTGATTTGCCACCCGCGGGACTGTCCGGCCGGGCATCGTTTTCGAATAGTACGTCTTGGGAACCTTGTAATAAATCCTGATACTCGGAACCGATGAATTCGAGCACACCTCGTATTGTGGACTGGAACGATTCGACGAGGTCCTCGTACTTCACGACACGCACGCGTGGATGGTCCCAGTACGGCCGTCCCAGCGTGTTGTCCGACACCCACCGTCGGATCCCCTTTTCGAGACTACCGGTTCTGTCCCTGATGGAGCACGCTACGTCTCGCCCGTCGCGAAGCATGAGGAGGACTCTCGCGCCGGGATCCAGATTCAGAGCCTGTCCATGCACCGGATGTGCCTGGGCGTTTTCTCCACCCACCTGGACTTGCCGGCCACGACGGTACGCATGTCGAACCGTTTCATCGCGGCCATCGGGTTGGACGCGTACGCGAAATTGGTCTCGCGGGGAATCGCGTATATACTGGAGTGATACCTGAGCACCGCGAGCATGAGCGATGTCCCGCTGTGCCCGCAACCCACGATGAACGTCGGTGGATGGCGTATCTGGTGACCCAACACCATCTTGTGATAGTTGTACCGCAATAGAAAGAGTGCCCGTTCGGTACACACGCGCAGTCTTTTCATGGCCATGACATCTGCCTTCTCGAAAATCGCGCATCCAGAGGTTAGTGAAACGATGTCGCCGCGGCCAGGTCATACCCGCCCGGTACCGCCTGCAAGTTGTCACGGGACGCTGTAGTGACGATCGGGCTCGAATCCTGGCTCTACGTCAGCGACGCACGTGGCCAGGCGCCCTCGAATGGCGTTTGCCGATCGGGGGGCGGTCTTTCGCCCCAACCCCCGTACCACCGGGAGCCGATACGACGGCGGCCGCGCTCGCAAGTGACGAATCGAGTCATGGACAGAATACGCGAAAGCGGAACGACCCCACAATGCGCCCTGCCCGTTGCGAAGCATTGATGATCCAGCTCCACCGGCTGCGCGTGAATAGCCGGTACGGTGTAACCACCAGCACGAGATACGGTCTCAGGACCGTCCACGCCGGTCGTCGGAACAGTCCCGTTCCCCTCAGCTTCCTGTATACCTTCGCGTTGTAGAAACCATATCGGAAGAATTGGCGCGCGGCTCCCGCAAGCGATTCCCTGCGCGCGTGATAGACCACGCCGTCGGGCGCCCACGCGAGCTCCGCGCCGGCGAGCTGCGCCCGGATGCTCAGGTCGGCATCTTCCCCACACTGGAGGCCGGGATCGAACCCGCCGAGTTCGCGGAACAGCTCCGCGCGTATTCCGAGGTTGTTGGACGCCGAAAACGGGATACGGTCGAGGTAGAGCCGCGGTGCCGTCTGTTCCGTGCGAGGGCGGTACCGCTCGGCGTCCTCGAGGCGCGACGCATCCACGTAATACGTGGGGCCCGTGACGATCCGGTGCTTCTCGAGCGCCCGGTGCATGGCACCGACCCAGGCGTCGCTGACGCGGTCGTCGGCGTCGCAGAAGAGCAGGTGCGGCGCGCGCGCCGCAGCCGCGCCGACGTTGCGCGCGTGAGCTGGTCCGCGGCGGTCCGACGAGTCCACGATCCGGATTGCCAGGCGATCCGCGAATCCCTCGGCAACGGAGCGGGTGCCGTCCGTAGAGCCGTTGTCCGAGATGATGACCTCGAACGGCGGTGCATCCTGTTGCCTTGCGAGCGCCGCGAGCTGGGTCGGCAGGGTGGCTGCGCCGTTTCGGACGGGGATCACCACGGAGACTCTCGGCTCTACGGCATCGCCGCCGCGTGCCACGAATCCAGGGGTTC
>Ga0180220_1002911_pt1 | contig 10432 bp, 11 predicted proteins | sample eDN5th37CBELigBY_FD_151335 | JGI IMG/M metagenome (GOLD analysis project Ga0180220, IMG submission 151335) | Enriched backyard soil microbial communities from Emeryville, California, USA - eDNA 5th pass 37_C BE-Lig BY (version 2) (version 2) | ecosystem: Environmental > Terrestrial > Soil >... | reverse complement strand
CGAAAGTTCCTGCCGGGCATGACCCAACCTCTTTGCAGCCGTCAGTGCGGTGTTGCATTCACCCCAATGACAAACGAGGCCGGAACGAAGTTTACCGTTCCGGCCTCAAATGTATAAGCCGGGTCGCAAAAGCGCCCGGCTGATTTTTCATTCTCTTTACCGTCAAAACGGCAAAAATCCTCCAAGGAAACTGATCATATCAGTTATCCACGCAACGGCTGCGTTGAACCAAGCTCTCACGACAGTAGCTACGTACACGATCGCAACCAAACCAAGGACGAGCCAGAATAAGATTGCAAAAAATTTTGCAAAAGCGTCGTCAGCCTTCTGATCGGGAGGTGAATTATAGATGTAATCGTGCCGCATCGTCCTTTAACGCTCGTGTTCGTCGCGTTCCTTCTTTTGCTGCTGCTCGTGCTCTAGTTCCTGCAATCGCGGAACCTGTTGTTGCGGAGGATCTGTACGGGCTCTCTCTCCATCCCGTACGACCGCCCTTGTTTCCATATTAGCCCGACTATCGAGTTGTTGGGAATCTTCAACTTTTTCATCTGTCCGATCCCGCTCCTCAAGCACGTTCGCCTCCCATGCCCGGCGATCAACCATTTGTTCGACGCGATGCTTCTGACCGTCGATCTCCTGTATGACGGTTTTCAAGACGCGTTCCGTACCAGTGGACCGCAAATGAATTTCATCGCCGATATCAGCGCCGGCGCGATGCAACGCATCGGGTAATCCGACACCCCAGACCGTGCGATTGCCATTGGCGGTTTCAATAACGACGAACGGCGAAGGTTCGTTCTTTTCATTATCCTGATAAGGCTTCTCGCCTGTCTCGACGAGGATGCCCTGAACGCCTTCCTTGTAGTCAACGGTCTTGGAGGGCGGCGTTCCGGTATTATCTGCGTTCTGTTTCTCTTTATCGACCTTGCTCGACTGATCCGAACCTGCAGATTGCTCCTGATCCCGGTGAGCCGCATCCAGTGCCCTTCCCTCGATTGGAACAATTTCATTACGCAAATAGGACTGCTCCCGGCGAGCCAGATCTTGCCAATCCAGTTCGGTCGGCTGATAGCCCTTGACCGAAATACCGTGCGCCTGGCCCTCCAGCCAAGTTTCACGGCGGAACTCCTTGCTCCCCGTTATCTCGATGCTCGTCCAGCCTCGATGCGCTGCTGTTTCGATCATCAATCGAACGCCCTGAGCATCGAACGATTTAGCGCGCAGCTTCTCTCCATTGTCCTGGAACACTTCGCGCTCACCCTTTGAATCGGCAAAGACTCGCTGCGTCCCGCCGTGATCCTCACGAATATAATATCGGCTCGTGATTTCACTCGGGAATGAACGATCCATTTCGGCCTGATAAGATGCTGCCGCCGCTTTCTCCTCGTCATCCATGCTCGAACGAGGTTCGTTCGCATTATCAGCCGATGACCGACCCTGCTCCGCTTCCGCGACAACATGCGCTGGCTTTGCAATTTCTGAATCGGGTTCGCGAGCGATCTGCATCGACGGGCTATCCTGCTCGCTTTCACGAGAAGGCGCTTCAGCGGTCATTCCACGCTGTTCCGTCAATTCCATATGCTCGCGCATTAGATTGACGTGCTCGCGCGTAAACTGCGCTACCTGATCCAGATCGGCTTTCTCCTCCGCTCCGAGATTGCGGCCAAGCCTGAACAAAGCTGTTTCAACTTCTTTCTCATATGCCTCAAAATCGCTTCTCGACATTTCGCGCACTTTTTCACCCTCCAAAATGATGTTTTGCAACTTTACCAAATTGGTGCGGTAATGTGACCCGAAATCTGCATGAACGATGTTAGAAGTTTTCGCTTCTGGTTGGAGCGAACTGGTTGATAAAACTATATCTCTTTGCTGCATAGCATATGAGGCAATCTGGCGATCGCCGCTTGCCATTGCGATTTTCTCCCAACTCTGAGTTACCTTTACTGTATATTCACGGCTGCGCTCACTTCGCGCCACGCTACGCCGATCCGACCGCTTGGCATCATAACGCGACTGAGCTGCCGCACTCGTCCCCTCATGTTCCGTTCGTCCCTCGCGATTAACCGGCCGCACCTGATTGCGCGTGTAGGCTGGAGCATTTGCAAACTCTCGCCTGTCCGTCATTTCCATAGCGATTCCGTGCTCGCGCGCCTTTTCAGCCATCAGCTCGCGCCATTGGCGAAAAACCTGTGGCGAGGTTTCCACCCGATCACCGGCATCTGAACGCATGGCGATAATGGCATGGGCATGGATATGCGGTCGCTTTCCGCCCTGCCCCATCTCCTTCGGGTCGCTGAATGGATCATGCATCGCAAATATGTAGCGGTGTCCTTCAAACTGCGCGGCCAGAAAATCCCGAACAGCGCCTTCGAAAGCCTGAACATTGGTGCCAGCTTTGGCAGACATGATGACATGCATCACATCCCTGCCCTTACGGCTATGCAATTCCCGACGCCACTGCTTTTGCACCAGGTCGCCGGCAGAACGCGCATCTGAGACAACGCGCCCCTTATCATCACGAACGTCGCCCTTATAATCCTCCACCAGATTTCTCAGCTTGGCGGCGCCATACTCAACGCCATTTCCATACCCGGTAAAACGGAACCGCGCCCTCCCGAGCTCGGACGCTGCGCTTTCGTTGTAACGCCTCTGAATAATGTCCGCCGCCTTCGGGTCGCCGGTCAACCGCTCCCCTTCCATGTTGCGCAACACCACCACACCATCAACGTCTAAGACGCCATGTGATGGCTGCGAAACAGCATAAGCGAAGCTGCGATTACCGAATGCGCTCGCCAGGCTATCGCGTACGAGCTGGTGCAACGCTTCTTCTGTTGCGAAACCGGTAGCTTCGATCGTCACCCGGAAAGTTCCAATATCCCTGCTCTCGGCCCGATTTTGAAACAATGGCTCCCATTCTCCGCGTAACCGGGCCAGTTCCCCGCGGCTTTGAAGGCGCTCACCGTTTTCCTTTTCGACGCGTATTTCCCCGCTGCGCGAAACGTAATTGACCATCGCGCCGAACCGCGCACCGCCGCCATACGACGCCATCTTGACTACAGCCGGTTGACTACCTGCTGCAACTGCGGCCAAACGTGTTTCCATCGGTCTGGCGATAGCAACCTGTTTGTTTGACGCACTACCTGCGCTTGTCAGCGCTCTCGAGGATCGCGTGCGCATTCTTGGCACTGAACCGCCACTTGCTGCAGCGGCACCACCTGCGATCTGTAATTCGCGCAACCTCCGGCGCATTTCTTCCTCGGCGCTACTTGCAGCACTCGAACCCAGCGAAAGCTCATGCAGCAACGCCGCACGGCGCTGCTCCCACTCACTCTCAAAAGCCCCGAGAAAAAATTCCATGATCATTAATCCTTGCTGCGGTACCTATACCCTGACCGCTTGGTAACGCGTCTCAGTTCACTGAGAACCGCAACCTGCATCTTTTGCACGTCACCCACCACCATGCGAACCTCGCTATCTGAAACAGACATGCCGCTATTCAGCGCTCGAGCGACCTGATTGAGATTGACGCCAATCATGCGCATATCCTCAAGCATGAGAGACAAAAGCGCCCTGTCGTCGTCGTAGAAGATCGGCTTTTTCCCGGCCCCTTGCAGCAAAACGGCCTTGAAAAATGCGCTCATCGTCATGTCAACCGACTTCGCGGCGTCGTCGATCGCGTCATATTCGTCCGCCGAAACACGGCTATGAATGGTTTGCGGCTTGGGTTTTGTACCCCTCATATCCTCTGAAATTGCTTCATTCATAAGCGTTGTTAGCTCCAATTCAGCGCAGCAATCGATGATCGCGTACGTGTTTCGCGATTGATTAGGAAAAGTGTAGCACATTTTTCCGTATCCTGCCTAACCAATTACGAGCAGAACCATTTAATATTCGTCTAATATGGCCTCGCTCCGCTCACCCCTTACGCCGAGGCTACGCCCCGGCGCTTCAAAGGAACTACGCTCACCAGGGTTCACCTCCAGACCGCCTTAATCGCCTTTTTGTACCCCTCGTACTCGCCAGCAAGGGACGCTACGCTCTTCGCCCTTGCCGGACTGCGTGCGAGCGGTACAGACGGCTCTTGCGCGGCTCCGGGGTTCACACTCGATTGGGAGAAACATGTTCCCAAACTTTAGTCATTGAGTGATGTGATTATTTGATGTGAACACATGGTGTGTCACATGCTTCAATGAGTGTTGCCACATCGTGTGAAACTACCTATTCTCAACATGCACTCTTGCGCCGTGCGGGCCGCATTTGGCGACGCTTAAGGCAATCAATCGACGCAGAAAAAACCAGCATTATCTTGATACAGGAGGGCCAGCGTGACACTTCGAATATCTGCGGTAAGCGGCAAAGGTGGAGCGGGGAAGACGACCGCAGTCATTTTGACTGCAGGTGAACTCGCACTCAAAAATCGACGGGTATTGCTAATTGATGCCGATCCACGACAGAACTTAGCCGAGTGGTGGAAGCGGTGCGAGGCAAAGGATAATGTACCAGCGTCGATTTCACTGGCGACGGCACTTCGTCAGAACAATATAGAGAAGTTAATGGCGTCACAGGAGGGCAACTATGACGCCATACTGATCGACGCGCCGGGCGTCGATAGTGTTGTAATGGATACGATTATCGACCATTCAAATATCGTCATCACACCCATTCAGCCCGCCCAAGACGAGATTAAAGCAGTTGGTGAAGCAGCGGAGGCAATTGCGACACGAACGGACCTGCTTGACCGTAGTATTCCTCAAGCAGTTCTGCGAACGCGCATCACCATCGTCAATCGGCACCTCGAAGAATACCGGATCATTCGCCCTTTCGTCCAAAATTTGAGCGAACACGGATACAATTCCGTACTTCTCGATACGGAATTGATCGAACGAAATTGCTATCGAGAAATCCGTAGCGGTCTTGGCACACTACAAATGCTCGAGCCGAGTGAACCGGTTCTCAAGGCCAGAGCGGAGGTGAATGCATTCGTCGAGGAGTTGGTGCATCTTAAAAAGGCGCACCGCGGGGAGACTATTAATGGCTAAGGGAAAAATCTCTCTGTCTGATTTCCCTGTCGCGGAACGTCGAAAACGTTCTGTTGATCTGGACAAAGACACTGCCGCCCCGCCTATTTCTCACGTGCAAGAAGAAGGCGCTGCAAACGTTGGAAATGAATCGGCGTTCGCGACATCAAGTCAGAAAAAGCAGGATAAATCTCTCGAGACAACGCCGGAACAACACCGCGCAAGTGCAATTGAAAATGCGAACCGTCGGGAAGACTCCCGTAACCGACTGCGCGAGCTTCGCAAAGCCCGTGAACGCGAAAGCAAACATTTCGTCAATGTTTCGCTTGATTATGAAACCAAACGTCGTCTTGAGAACGCTGCTCATGACAATGGCCTCAAAATGACGGTCATTCTTCGTGATGCCATTGATCAATATCTCAAAGAGAACGGATACTGACCGTGTTCGGCCGTAGTTTTCTCGTCGGGATAGCGCTCGGAATTGCCATTGGAATCTATATTGCTCCATCGCTACACACCAAACCAGATCTTCACAATGACGAACCGACGATCGCTCGTGTGGCAAAGCAAAGCTACGATGCCATCTGGCCTGATGACGAAACAGCCAAGACAGAGCTATTTCGATTATCGAACTGGAATTACGCCGGATACGGTCATTCTTCCAAAGTGTCAGTGCTACGTTGTATTCTCATCAAAGAGCAGACCGCTGCATGCGAATTGTCAGCATCGTTAAGCTGGCTGAACGAGACCAAAGTTATCGAAGCCGTCTTCGAGGGCGCGGCCAATGATTGGCGCCTTGTGGCGGTGAAATCCAGATAACCGACGTGACAACGTCGGCATTGGGAGTCCCAAAAACATAACGCCGAAATCGCTCTCCTGCTTCATTTCAATATAAACGCGCGTTGAAACAAGCGAACACCACCTCTGGAGTGCTGCTATTTTCAGAAAATGTGATAATGATCGCTGTTGTGGCACGGCAGGCAAAAGGGGTTTCCGCGTGAATCGTGAGGCATTGGATTTCGCTAATGAACATTCTTTGGAAAAAACCAATGATCCTGAGATCGATAAGCCTGTCTTTAGGCGTCCTGGCTTCAATGGGATAAGTACGTTTGAAGAAATCGATCAACGGCTTGCAAAATACCTGCGTGAAGCCCGCGATAAGGCAGGCCTGAAACAAGCCGATTTCGCGCCACTGATGGGACTGTCAACGCCGGTTTATGGTCGCTATGAACGCGCGTTTTCAAAGCTACATGTCACTCGAATGGTTCATATTTGCGAAGTGCTGAACGTTATGCCCATCGACATGCTTTACGAGGCAGCACCTCATTTGTGGGGCAAAAGTGAGGAGGAAGCCAAGGATCGCGTCGAACTTGCGAAACTCGTGGCAGATCTCCCGCACAGCACAACGCGTGACTTGCTTTCGTTGGTTAAAAAAATGGCAGACTTACAAAGCCAAGTCGACGCCAAACCGCAAAGCGCAGAGTGAATTAAATAGTCGAAGCCAGCAACGGCTATTGCGAATAGCCGACAATTGCTCGAAATGCGCGGTCTAAGAACCAATCATCGATTGGAGGATCGGGTTCGCTATTGTACTCCCTCACTTAATATGGTACTAAAGTTCATACCTAATTTGATATGGAATTGTTATGCAACGTGTGGAAGCAAATATAGCGGTTAGCGTTTCAGACCTAAAAAAAAGTCCGTCCGCAGTAATGGACGAGGCTAACGGTGAGGCTGTGGCCGTTCTTAATCATAATCGAATTATGGCTTATATGGTTCCCGCTGGCGTCTATGAAGCCATGCTCGAACAGCTGGATGATATTCGCCTCACTGAGATAATCCGGAATCGAGCCGACGAAAAAGGAATTTCGGTCGATATCGATGCCTTATAAGCTTGAATTCTTGCCATCGGCTCTTAAAGAGTGGAATAAACTCGGCGCGACAATCCAGCAGCAATTGAAGAAGAAACTACGCGAACGATTGGAAACGCCGCGCGTCGTGAGTGCTTCACTTCATGGTATGCCCGACCACTATAAGATAAAACTACGTCAATTGGGCTATCGGCTGGTTTATTCCGTCAACGACCACACTGTGACGGTGTTGGTTGTGGCCGTTGGAAAACGTGAGCGTGGCGATGTTTATAATACCGCTCGCTCCAGAACACAGTAGTATCTCATAATCTTGTCATTTCTATCAGATCCGATGCGGCAGAAAAGACCTGTTTGACATCGAGGTCGCTTACGCGACCTCCGGTCTGTGTATCGATGTGAGCCCATGGAGATAATCGGCAACCGCCTGAGCTTTGGCTGCAGCGGTGATAATGACGCGTTTATCAGCCTTCAGCACGGCCAGCCAATTATCGATGTAGGGGGCTGTGTTTTCGTGAGGATCATGGGACGCACCCAGGTCAGCGCAGAGAAATGCTGCAGACAGTTCGGCAACGAGCTCTTCGACAGCGTAAGCGTTGGTGCCGAAGCGGCCAGACAGATCGCGATCAAGGCGATGCTTTGCGCCTGACCAATGACCAATTTCGTGCAGAAGCGACGAGTAAAGGTGGACGTCGCTTAAAAAACGCTTGCGGTCGGGCATGAGAATGTCGTCAGGTCCAGGACGATAGCAAGCCTTCGTGCCGCCGTAGTGAATGACAGCCCCGGTCCGGCGGACAAAGGTGTCGACGGTTTCATTGTGCGGCACGGGCGCCGTCGGCATCGGTTCGGCTGGGCTGCAATATTCGGTAGGTAGGTTCTCGATCTGCTCTACGTTGAATACCGTGTAGCCCTTGAGATAAGGGATTGAACGGTCGTCATCGGCGTCCTGATCCTTCGGGGTAAAGGTGCCGTACTTGACGACAAGCGATCCACGTTCGCCCTTCCGGACCTGACCGCCGAGATCCTTCGCCTGACGATAGGTCATCCAGGTGGTGTCCTCGTAGCCGTTCATCTGCGACGCGATCCATAGCATGAGAACATTGATGCCGCGATAGGCTTCGCCGCTGGATCGGCGCGGGATGATGGAGGTCGGGCGGGTATTTCCGCGCCAAGGCCGCACCCAGGGTTTGGTGCCGGCTTCCAGCTGCTCGATGATGAGGTCTGTGATGCGCTGATAGGTGTCGCTGACGTTGTTCATGGCAGTCTCCATTCGTTGGTTGACGGCAAGAAACGGAGATAGCCGAGACGAGCCCATGCACCCTCTGGGCCGCAACGAATGTGGAGGAGCGCGAAGCGGTTGCATGAGGGAGGGGCTATCGCAGCTTGTCCGTCAATCAGCCGACGGGTGAGGCGGCCTAAATGTCATTCACCGAAGCTAACGGAACGGCCCTCAGCGCGGAGGTTGTACCGATTATCGTTCGCAGTCGTCGGAGTCCCGCTCGGGCTGCTTTTGCGCCGACAGCTCCGCAAGCCGGGATGGGTCCGCGGCTATTTTCTGCTCTGGTGACATTCGCTCGACGGCGGGATTATCTGCATTTCTGACCTGATCCGGGCGCGACAGACGGGAGAAGTCAGAACGTGCCGTAAATGTAATTTCGGAATCATCATCGGGCAACCGCTCTGGAAGGTCGGCGCGATCGACGGCGACAATCCCGTGGACGGTAACAAGGCTGGCTACACGTATATCGTGCCCGAGAACCTGACCTGAAATCTGTTCGCCCGGCCTGGCGGTGCGCACGTTGTGCTCGAAAGCATTCTCACCGCGCATTTCCAAATCGACGAAGGCAGCTCTTATGGCTTCCTGCCGGTTTGGATTGATCGCGTCTTCAAAGATATGTTTCATCGCCGGACTGGAGGGATCGTTGGTCGTCGCTTTAGATGCTTCAATCATGCGCGGTTTGGTGATGACAGTGAAGTCAACCTCATGACCATATTCGCGACCGATGGATGCTAGCAGTGCCTCCTGGGCCCGCCCGTTACCTTCTCGGAACGGGTGCACATAATTCAACTCTGACAACACTTTACCTGTGTCAAATGACACGATATTTGGCCTTTTTGGCCACTATGTTGCCGTTGGGTCAGGATTGCTGACCTTTCCAAACGATCCTCTGGTCAAGCCGCTACTATTCAATGGAGGATGGCCGTGCTGCAACTCGCCTGAAATCCACTTTGCGACTTCCACGCCCCCGCACGTCAAACAACGTGACAGCTCCTTGACAGTTTATCGACTGACAATGACACCAGGTCTGGAAGCAGGTCTTCTACCCGCGTGCTTAAGGGAAATCGATAATAGACCCAAACCGCATAGGCGATAATTTCATGCGCAAAGCGAAAGCCTTTCAGACAGGGCATAGGGTTTGGAATGATCATCTCAAAGTGATAAATCAATGCCCATCAGACAACTTGGCAATACTGTAAACTTCGCGCCGATATTCAGAATGCCCCAACGCGAGGTTATCGTGTCGGGGCTACTCGATACATCTTCGTGTGCCGTTTATGACAAGAAGCTAAAAGGAGATAATCGTTAAGAGAAATTACAGCGGAACCCGCTTGTTTCCTGTGGTTCTCCGAGCTTCACCTGCCTCAGGGACAGGTTTTATTCAATCATGGCTTTGTTCGTATCGACTTTTTCAAAGTGATTTTCCGATAAACGCGCTGAACGTCGTCGCCCTCTCAGTATTTCGATTCGAATAATCGAAATCGAGGGTGCCGGAAATCCAATAACCCTTATCCGCCAGGCCTGAATAGGTAAAAGTCGGTCCTACCCTCCCGCGTTCCGACCTAGCATAATCAGAGTCGGTCAGATTGTAGATGTCATATTGGTGATGGACGCCAACGGCCAGCGTATCCGTCAGCTGATATCCAAACGCGATATCCGCCAGATTGAGCGAAAGGCCTGCCTGCATACGCTTCCGGCCTCCCGTTTCCAGGTCGGTATAATTTTTATCGCGGAAGAGGTAGTTAATATTCGTGGGCGATATGCTTAGTTGCCATTTGTCATAACCAAAGAAGTTATTGACGCTCGCGCTGATGGAATACTGGTTCGCGCCAGCACCGTACCCGCTGGATTTATCCGATCCGTTAGGAAAGTTCATGAATATCGTAGGGCTGATCCACCAGGCTCGATAACCTTCTGTGTTTGGTTTGGCTTTTGTGGCTGCGACCTGATAGTAATATTCGAATCCTAGTTGAGGAGATGTAACACCCCACCGTGAGTCATCACCCTCAAAATCGCTTTTTTGGTAACCACCATTAAAACCTAGCCAGAGTTCAACCTGATCCTGCTTTGTGCCGGTCAGTCCAGTTTCGCTGAACCAGGCCAGCTGGAAAAAATTTGCTGCCGTTTGGCTGTTATTTTCCTTCGTATAGTAAGGCCACAGTTGAAGCGCCCAACCCGGTGTCCCGGGTTGGGCGTTTCCCAAGAAATTTCCTGCGTACGCACCATTTGGAACGAATGAAAGAGCGATCGTTGACATTAGTGAGCCA
>Ga0180220_1002908_pt1 | contig 10442 bp, 6 predicted proteins | sample eDN5th37CBELigBY_FD_151335 | JGI IMG/M metagenome (GOLD analysis project Ga0180220, IMG submission 151335) | Enriched backyard soil microbial communities from Emeryville, California, USA - eDNA 5th pass 37_C BE-Lig BY (version 2) (version 2) | ecosystem: Environmental > Terrestrial > Soil >... | reverse complement strand
GTGCGAGAAGAAGACACGCAAGGTCGGCGAGCAAGGCGAGGCTCACCGTTCGCATCGACGCCTCCATCGGATACCAATTGACGCTGAAGGCAAGCGGGTTTTCGCAACGCCAGCGTTGCAGGAGGCGAAGCATCCACCTGCATTCCGCCTCATCCGTTTCGCCAGCGAATTGGCGCGCAAGCAGCGGTACGAGGTAGTGGAGGCGCGAGAGTTCCCAGGGGAACTTCACGTCGTAGGCGATGTCCTTGGCTTCATAGAAGCGGTTCAGCTTGAAATAGCGCCTGGGCCATGTCTTTCCGAAACGCCAGTCCGTCGAGAAATCGCAATCATCGAGATTGGGAACCGGCGCGCCAAAAATCTTGAAGTCGGAGTTTCGGACGGAAGCGGCCACTGCATCGAGGGTAGACCTCTGGCCGTCGGTTAGCGGTGGTGCATGCGGATGCACGAGCACAGGCCGGGCTGAACGGATGGTGCGGTCACGGAAGGTCTTTTCCGCTCGCCTTGCAATGCGTGGCCATCCGCCGGAGCGGTGCAGCGCCTGCAATCGAAGAGACTGCAAGAGTCGAAAGGCGATCACCGGCAGCGGCTTGCCGATCGCGCGCCTGAGCAGGCCCGCAAAGGTCATCGACGGGAAAGGCCTTTTGCGTCGACAATGGGCTTGTCGACCTTGGACCAGTCGATGGCCTTGAAGGGGGTATGGTCAACGAGAATGACCAGGATGTCCGCCTCCGACAATGCCTTTTCAACATCTACCAGTTCGATCCGTTCAGGGTCGAGCATTGAAGGAAATTCGTGGATATTAGGCTCCACGAGCCAGACAGGGCCTGGATGCGAGTGACCAAGGTGCTTGACGATCCCAAGCGAGGGACTTTCGCGCAGGTCGTCAATGTCTGCCTTGAAGGCCGCGCCGAGGCAGGCGATCGTTACCTGACGGGTCGTGCGGGCGGGATCGCGGCTGAGGCATTCGCCCACTTTCTGGCTGATCTTGTCCAGAACCCAGCGCGGCTTGCCATCATTGATCTCGCGTGCGGTCCGGATGAGCCGGGCAAGTTCGGGCGACTGGCTGACGATGAACCAGGGATCGACAGCGATGCAATGGCCGCCGACGCCGGGTCCAGGTTGCAATATGTTGACGCGCGGGTGCCTGTTGGCGAGCCGGATCAATTCCCACACATCGATTCCGAGCTGGTCGCATATGATCGAGAGCTCGTTGGCGAAAGCTATGTTGACATCGCGAAAGCTGTTTTCGGTCAGCTTGCACATTTCGGCGGTGCGCGCATCCGTGATAACGCACTCGCCGGAGACAACCAGCTTGTAAAGCGCGGCAGCGGCAGCCGAACACTTCGGGGTGATGCCGCCGATCACGCGGTCATTCTCGACAAGCTCGCGCAGGATGTTTCCGGGCAACACGCGTTCGGGGCAATGCGCGACGCGTATGTCCGAAGCCTCGCCGGCGGAATGAGGAAATGTCAGATCGGGGCGGACCGCGGCCATCCACGCCGACACTTGCTCAGTCGTTCCGACCGGCGAAGTGGACTCCAGCACGACCAGATCCCCTGCCTTCAGCACGGTAGCGACTGATTTCGCGGCAGCCTCCACATAGGCGAGGTCTGGCGTGTGACCTTCCCTGAAAGGTGTCGGCACTGCGATCAGGAACGCATCCGCAGGTTCGGGCGTCGCGCTGGCGCGCAGATAGCCATTGGCGCTGGCCTCATGCACCACGTCTTCAAGGCCGGGCTCGACGATGTGAATCGCACCGCTATTGATAATGTCGACGACCTTCCTGTTGGTGTCAAAGCCGGTGACTTGGAGCTTCCGCGAGGCGAATACTGCCGCTGTCGGCAAGCCGATATAGCCTAGACCAACGACGCCGATCCGATCAAACTTCATGAGACATCCCGTGATTTGAAAGCGATGAGCGCATCTGCGATCCGCTCGCATGCCTTGCCGTCCCCATAGGGGTTGTGGGCGATGCTCATCTGCCGGTAGGCAGCCGCATCGGTGAGAAGATTTTCCACCGTCTCCACAATCGTCTCTACATTCGTGCCGACCAGCTTGACGGTGCCTGCCTCGATGGCTTCGGGACGCTCCGTCGTGTCGCGCATCACCAGCACTGGCTTGCCCAGGGAGGGAGCTTCTTCCTGTATCCCCCCGGAATCCGTCACGATAAGATAGCTTCTGCTCATGACATGGACGAATGGGAGATAGTCGAGTGGTCCGATCAGGTGGACATTGTCAATGCCGCTGAGTAGCCGGTTCACCGGCTCGCGAACATTCGGGTTGAGGTGAACGGGATAAAGAATCTCGACATCCGGATGTCGGCGGGCGATCTCCGCAAGCGCGGAGCATATGCGCTCGAAGCCTCCGCCGAAACTCTCGCGACGATGTCCTGTCACCAGTACCAGCCGCTTGTCAGGCGACAGGAAATCGAAGTCGCGGGAGAGGCGGTCCTGAAGGGAGCGGTCCTGCTCCAGTTTTGAGACGACCGCGAGCAGCGCATCCACAACCGTATTGCCGACAACATGGACGGTTACCGGGTCCACGCCTTCACGCAACAGGTTCTGCCTTGCACGTTCCGTAGGTGAAAAATGCAGGTTGGCAAGCGCGCCGGTCAGTTTGCGATTGGCTTCCTCCGGCCAGGGAGATTGAAGGTTTCCGGTCCTCAGGCCGGCCTCGACATGGGCTATCGGAACCCGGTTGTAGAAGGCGGCCAGGCTGGTCGCCAGGGTGGTCGTCGTGTCGCCATGCACCAGTACGACCTCGGGACGGAAATTCTGGAAGATCCCTTCCATACCGTGCAGGATCGCGCTGGTTATCTCGGCCAGACTCTGCCCCGGCTTCATCACGTTCAGATCGAAATCGGGCACGAGTTCGAACAGATCGAGCACCTGATCCAGCATTTGGCGGTGCTGTGCGGTGACGCAGACCTTCACATCGAACCGTGAATCCGCTGCGAGGAGGCGTACAAGTGGCGCCATTTTGATCGCTTCGGGGCGGGTTCCAAAAACGATCAGCGTCCTTATGGTCATAGCTTCGTAGAACACCTGTTGGATTGAATCTGCGGCAAACACGGAAGGAACAAAAAAATCAATTCAAGAATTATATGCTTATCCCTTTTGTATTAGGGTGACCATCTTCGTTTCTTCCTGTCTTCCCGGAAGGAAGCAGACTCATCTTCAACGGCTCAGCCCTGTTCACGGTCGTTGGGGTCGCACTTACATCCGGAATCGATGCAGCAAGAACGATGGAACAGAAGATGAAGAAGCTGTCCATAATGTCGTGCTTGAACATGATCTGAGTGAGGCCGCAAAGCGCGTAGGCACCCGTCACACTGACTGCCATGAACAGGCGGAGCCTGTAGTTTTCATCCTGCGGCGCGTGCCAGCAAATCGCCACGGGTACAAGCAGCACTGCGACCAGGCCCGCCAGGCCGAGAATTCCTCCATCCAGTGCAACCGACAGGAACCCGTTGTGTGCGTGTGTGAAGGTGCCAATATTTACGGCGTCAGGCAGTGATTGAAACAGGACGTCCATTCGGTTCTGTATTCCATAGCCCCAGATGGGAGATCGGAAGATCGCCTCAAGCGCTGCCGACCACAGGCTGAACCGCTGCCCGGTACTTGTTGTCAGGTCGCCGTCGAAAATTCTTTCAAAGTCCTGAACCGTCTGAAGCATCCGTGCTTCAAGCGCATGATCCGCTCCGAGAATCACAAGGCCGATGATCATGGCCGCCAGCAGGATGATTTTCCGCGAGGGAACCGAGCGCCATGACAGCCGTGAATAGAGCAGCACGACCAACAGGGTGAACGGCAGGATCATTGTTACTCCGCGCGTCAGCGAGATGACGACCGCCAGTGTCCCGCAAACCGCGGCGCCGATCCCCAGGAGCATGCGTCGGCGCGAGTCCGCGCCAAGGTTGAGCGCTCCAAGTCCCATGATGCACAGCGACATGATGGCAAAAACGGCAGAGTTTCCGGCTACCGCCTCTGGCCGGATCTTCAGCACTATCAGCTGAAAGAATGCCACGACAAAGCCTGCAATGACGCCGACCGCGGCGCCGGTAATATAGGGCAACAGATAATTTCCGCCCGAACCAGCGCGCAGCCTGGGGATGACCACCCATGGGGCGAGAAACCCCGAAAGCCACACGAGTTTACGAGGTACCTGGTCGGTATTCGGACCGACAATGGCGGTCGCAGCCACCAGCAGCGCAAAAATGGTGAAGGTCCAGGCCAGCACGCGGTCGCTATGCGTCAGGCGAAATTCGAAACGCCCCAGAGCCAGCGAGACGAAGGCCCACACGAAGGAGACGTAAAGGATTACGGAAATTGCGCTGCCGCCCACAGTCGGCAGAGCGCCCATGAGAAAGACAGCAATCCAGTTGTTGCGGTCTATCCCGTCCCTTGCAAGAAGCGTGGACAGGTTCGTTCTCATATATCCCGGCAATGTCATCGCAAAGCTTCTTGTTTTATCGTGGGCTTGTTCGACGAGAGGAAAGCGGCCAGCCTGAACCATGGCCGCTGCGGCTCGACGCGGCGTTCACTCGTAAAGGTCGCCGCGGACAAGCCCGTCGCCAGGAGGATCTTCCGCCAATGCCCCCTGGCTTGAGGGGGTGAACTCCGGGACGATGTGATTCAGCAGTTCGATCGCGCGGGGCGCGTTCTCGCGTGCCAGGGCCTCTTCGAGGGTCGCAAGCGTCTTCAGGAGCAATTCCTTGTCGATGACTCGCGGGGAGGCGACGAAATAGGAAGCATCCTTGGGGCTGTCCTCCTGCACCTCGGAGGGCGCGAAGAGCTCTTCGTACAGTTTTTCGCCAGGGCGCAAGCCGGTAAAGACGATATCGATGTCGATATAAGGACGAAACCCGGCAAGCTGGATCATGCGCTCCGCAAGATCGACGATGCGCACGGGCTCTCCCATATCCAGGACCAGGATCTTGCCGCGCTGCGGCTCCCGGTCGTGGCCGTGGGCTGAAGCATTGAGGACAAGTCGCACCGCCTCCGGAATCGTCATGAAGAAACGGACGATATTGGGATGCGTAACCGTGATCGGGCCACCATTGGCGATCTGCTGCTGGAAACGCGGAACGACGGAGCCGTTAGAGCCTAGCACGTTGCCGAAGCGCACCGTCTTGAAGCGCGTGTTCTGCGAGGTCATGTCAACGGACTGGCAATAGGCTTCGGCTGCCCGTTTGGTGGCGCCCATGACATTCGTCGGATTTACGGCCTTGTCGGTGGAGATCATGACGAAGTTGGCCGCCCCGTTCTTTATTGCCGCATCGGCGACGTTGCGCGTTCCAAGCAGATTGGTCTTGATCGCTTCGAGCGGATTGGCCTCGACGAGCGGAACGTGCTTCAAAGCCGCCGCATGGAACACTGCATCCGGCTGAAATTCGGCGAAAATAGCCCCCACGCGGCTCTGTTCGCGCACATTCATGATGCGCGTCACGACATTGAGGGAACGGTGCTGTTCCCGCAGTTCGATATCGAGCAGATAGAGATGGAATTCCGAATTGTCCGTGATGATGAGTTGACGTGGACCGAAATCCGCAATCTGCCGGCAAAGTTCCGAGCCGATCGAGCCGGCCGCCCCGGTGACGAGAACAACCTTGTTGTTGATCAGCCTCGCCACCCCCTCGAGATCGGACACCACCTCTGGCCGGCCGAGCAGGTCTCCAAGGTCGATAGCCTTGGGCTTGAGGATCGACCGGCTGGTCAGGGCCGAAGTTTCGGTGAAATCGGGGATGCGCGATGCCTTGATGCCGAGATGGGCGGTCTGCTCGACAATGGCGGCGAGTTGCTGGTGATTCAGCTTGGTCGTGACGACGAGCTCGGACACCTTCATGCCGTTCTTGGCGAAACGGCTAACGACCGCCGGAAGCGTTTCGAACGAGCCGAGCACCTTCACGCCCTGGACGATACGTGCCTGGTTCAGGATGTTGTCGTCGAGAATGCCGAGAACGTTGAAATCACCGCTGCCGCCCCGCCGGTTGGCGCGGATGAAGCTTTCCGCATTGTCGGACAGCCCATAGAGCAGGACATTGCGAGAGGATGAATGGTCTCCTTTCGTGGACCGGTGGAAGGACCGTTCCATCAAAAGCCGGTAGGACAACCTCGTAGCGGACAGTCCGGCGACGAGGTAGAGAAGAGTCAGCACCGGCACCGAGCGGGGGAAGTTCATCCCGCGCGTCATCAGGAAGGACAGCACCGTGAAGGCAACCACGGAGGCGACGCTGACCTTGAAGATGGTTACGAGATCCGGGATCGACACATAGCGCCACGATCCTCGGTGCATGGAAAAAAACCAGAAGGCGACCATGAATACGGCGCAGAAGCCGAGGGTCTTTTCTTCAAGGCCCGGAACCAGGACAAGCGTCCGGCTGCCGAAGACGGTCACATAGGATAGGACAAAGGCCGCGCCGGCGGTGGCTACATCCAGAATTGAACTTGCATAGCGCCAAGAGCCCTTATGGAGCAGCGGATTAAGGCGACTCGTCATCTTAAGGTACCAGCCCCTCGTTCGAGCGGTGTACCCCCCGGAATTTCAACTCGCACCCATTGGCCGGTCTTGTCCGGCCAGGCGTCCGACAGAACACCGTTGCCATAGCGTTCGCCGAAAAGCTCGTCTTGATTGCCGCGCGATACCCAAAAGTCGATGGCGTGGCAAGGCAAAGATGGTCGATGACAGTCAACATGGGCTTAATCACGGCAGCCGGTCCTTTTTCCCGACGGATACGGCGCTCCGACCTGACCTCGCCTCGTGCGACGCGGGGTCGGATTCCTGAATCGGTACCGATTTTCCTCTCCGTTGGCGTGCTTTGGAAAACTGTTTCTCCTGCCGCCCGCCTCACGTCGGCAATGCATTTTTTCACTGGACTGCCGCCCTGCTAAAACAGCCTAGCCCGGCCCGGGTTCCATCACGGTGCCGGCTGAAGCCTTTCGTAGGCAGAAAGGTGCTCCTGGATGAATGCGACGTTCACCCACCTGCAGCGGCTGGAGGCGGAGTCGATCCACATTCTGCGCGAGGTTGCGGCAAACTTCGCCCGGCCCGTCATGCTCTACTCGATCGGCAAGGATTCGTCGGTCCTGGCGCACCTGGCAATGAAGGCCTTCTATCCTGCCAGGCCGCCCTTTCCCTTCCTTCACGTGGACACCACCTGGAAGTTCCGAGAGATGATTGCCTTCCGCGACGATATGGCGCGCAGGCTCGGCGTCGATCTCCTGGTCCACGTCAATCGCGAAGGCATTGAGCAAGGCATCAATCCCTTCGACCACGGCTCCAACGTCCACACCCATGTCATGAAGACGGTGGCGCTCCGGCAAGCGCTGGACAAATACGGCTTCGACGCCGCTTTCGGCGGCGCCCGTAGGGACGAGGAAAAGAGCAGGGCGAAGGAACGTATCTTCTCCTTTCGCAACGCCCAGCATGCATGGGATCCGAAGAATCAGCGGCCGGAAATGTGGAACATCTACAACACCCGGATTTCGCCGGGCGAGTCGATCCGCGTCTTCCCGCTGTCGAACTGGACCGAACTCGATGTCTGGCAATACATATTGCGCGAGGATATCCCCATTGTCCCACTTTACTTCGCCAAGCGCCGCCCGGTCGTTCAACGCGACGGCATGCTCATCATGCGCGATGACGAGCGCATGACACTCCGGCCCGGAGAACGCATCGAGGAGCGTGTGGTCCGCTTCCGTACGCTTGGCTGCTACCCGCTGACAGGCGCCATTGAGTCGCGAGCCGATACGCTGGAGGCGATCGTTGGAGAAATGCTGACGGCACGCACCTCCGAACGCCAGGGCAGGCTGATCGATCAGGACGAAGCCGGCTCGATGGAAAAGAAAAAACGCGAAGGTTATTTCTGAAATGCTTCACATCAAGGCCGGGGAGGTGGATTCCGCCGCCAGCGTGCGCGACTATCTGGCGGCTCAGGAAAACAAGTCGCTTCTGCGCTTTCTCACCTGCGGATCGGTCGATGATGGAAAATCGACACTGATCGGACGCCTGCTGGCCGATACCAAGCAGGTCTTCGAGGATCAGCTTGCCACCCTTGAGCGCGACTCGAAACGGTACGGTACCGCGGGCAAGGACGTGGACTTCGCCTTGCTGGTCGACGGGCTTGAGGCCGAGCGCGAACAGGGCATTACCATCGACGTTGCCTATCGTTTCTTTGCGACGCCTAAGCGCAAATTCATAGTTGCCGATACGCCCGGGCACGAGCAGTACACGAGAAACATGGCGACAGGCGCCTCCACCGCTGACCTGGCGATTGTGCTGGTGGATGCGCGCCATGGCGTGATGAAGCAGACCAGGCGCCACACCTTCATCGCGTCGCTGCTTGGAATCCGCCATATCGTCCTGGCGGTAAACAAGATCGATCTGGTAGGTTTCGACCGAGCCGTGTTCGAGCGCATCGAGCAGGATTACCGGGCTTTTGCGGCCGGGCTCGGCTTTGTCTCCATCGCGGCTATCCCCATTTCTGCCCGTTTCGGCGACAATGTCACTGCACGCTCGTCTCATACGCCATGGTATGAGGGTCCCACCCTGGTCGGGCATCTGGAAACGGTTGAAGTCGACAGCGCCGCAGCAGAGTTGCCGTTCCGCTTTCCGGTCCAATATGTCAGCCGGCCGCATCCCGACTTTCGTGGATTCGCTGGGACCGTGGCTTCGGGCTCCATAGCCAGGGGCGAGGAGGTGGTGGTCGCCAAATCGGGCAGGACCACGCGGGTCAGGCGCATCGTGACGCAGGACGGCGATTTGGAACGAGCTTCGGCCGGCCAGGCGGTCACCATCCTGCTGGAGGACGAGGTGGAGGTTTCGCGCGGCAACATGCTCGTGCCGCCTACCGCCCGGCCTCATGTGGCCGACCAGTTTGCCGCCAATGTCGTCTGGTTCGGCGAGGAGCCGCTGCTGGCCGGTCGATCTTATGTCCTGCGCACCGGAACGGATGCGACGGATGCCACCGTCACGGCGCTCAGGCATCGCATTGATATAAACGATCTGAGGGAGGAGCCGGCGAAGACGCTGGAACTGAACGGCGTGGGCGTCTGCACCATCGCCACCCGTGCGCCGATTGCTTTCGATGCGTTCGGCCAGAACAGGTCCACCGGCGCCTTCATCCTCATAGATCGCATCACCAACGCAACGGTCGGGGCGGGCATGATCTTGCATCCGCTGCGCCGCGCCGAAAACATCCACTGGCAGTCGCTGGACGTCGACAGGCGGGCGCGCTCGCGCCTCAAGCATCAGCGTCCGGCCGTGGTCTGGTTCACCGGCCTTTCGGGCTCGGGCAAGTCAACGGTAGCAAACCTTCTAGAAAAGAAGCTTCATGCGGCCGGACGCCACACCTACCTGCTGGATGGCGACAATGTGCGTCACGGGCTGAATCGCGATCTCGGCTTCACCGAGGCCGACAGGGTCGAGAATATCCGCCGCGTCGCGGAAGTGGCAAAGCTGATGGCCGATGCCGGGCTGATCGTCATTGTCTCGTTCATCTCGCCTTTCCGGGCCGAGCGCCGTATGGCGCGCGAACTGATGGAAGATGGCGAATTCGTCGAGGTGTTCGTTGATACGCCGTTCGAGGAATGCGTGCGGCGCGACCCGAAGGGGCTTTACGCGCGGGCGCTTAAGGGCGAGATAAGGAACTTCACCGGCGTCGACTCGCCCTATGAAGCGCCGGAAAATCCCGAGATCCGGCTTCAGACGACGAACCGTTCGCCAGAAGAGATGGTGGAAATCGTAGAGAAATGGCTGATTGAACGTGACCGTGCAGAAGATCTCTACGAAAGCGGCGCCGGCATCTGACGACAAGGTGGTCCTTGCCATCTTCGAACAATTGGCCCTTGAGGCCGGCCGCGCAATCATGCGCGTTTTTCACGAAGGCTGCACGGTGGAGGAAAAGGCGGACACCTCGCCTGTCACCGAGGCCGATCGCGAAAGCGAAGCCATCATCCTTGCCGGCCTTCGGGCTGCATTCCCCGGCACGCCCTGTGTAGCCGAGGAGGAGGCTGCTTCGGGCGTGACGCCGGTTGAGATCGGTGACGAGTTCTTCCTCGTGGATCCGCTGGACGGAACCAAGGAGTTCGTCAAAAGACGAGCCGAGTTCACGGTCAATATCGCCTTGATCCGCAGCGGCGCGCCGACGCTCGGGGTCGTTTTCGCCCCCTGCAGCGGACATTTCTTCTCCGGCCGTCCTGGCCTGGCTGAGCGGCTTGCTGTTGACGATGAGTTTCGTATTGCCGGCCGCAGTCCGGTAAGGGTCAGCCCTGCCGCCAACCCGTTGCGCGTGGTGGTCAGCCGTTCCCACAACACTCCCCAGACGGAGGCCTATGTCGCCGCGCTGGAGGCAGCCGAACTGGTATCTATCGGCTCGTCGCTGAAATTCTGCCTCCTGGCGAGCGGGGAGGCGGACCTTTACCCCCGTTTCGGGCGCACCATGG
>Ga0180220_1002907_pt1 | contig 10443 bp, 7 predicted proteins | sample eDN5th37CBELigBY_FD_151335 | JGI IMG/M metagenome (GOLD analysis project Ga0180220, IMG submission 151335) | Enriched backyard soil microbial communities from Emeryville, California, USA - eDNA 5th pass 37_C BE-Lig BY (version 2) (version 2) | ecosystem: Environmental > Terrestrial > Soil >... | reverse complement strand
AGAGCACGCCATTCGCGGCTTCCATGGCGTGACACTCATGCTGGACGAAGCCGGTCCGACGGGCGTCATCCTGAGCGATGTTCTCGGCTTCAAGAAGGTCGCGACGGACGGCGCGCTCATCCGCTTCAAGGGCGGCAGCGCCATGGGCGGCAGCGCCATGGGCGGCGTCGTCGATCTTCGCCCGGCCAAGGGATTCCTGCCCGGTCGCGTGGGGCGGGGATCGGTGCACCATGTGGCATTCCGCGCCGCCAACGACGGTGACCAGGCCGAGATTGCACGCAGACTCCGCGAGGAATACCATCTTCCGGTTACGGAGCAGCGGGACCGCAACTACTTCCGCTCGATCTATTTCCGTGAACCCGGCGGTATCCTGTTCGAGATCGCAACGGACGCGCCCGGATTTACGGTCGACGAGCCGCTGGCCACGCTCGGGAGCAATCTCAAATTGCCGGCATTCCTTGAACCGAGGCGCAAGGAGCTGGAGGCCATTCTTCCATCGCTGGAGGCAGTGGCATGACGACGACCAGAGATGTCGCAACTGCCGGAACCCCGCTCGCGCACGCGAACGCGGCCGTGATCCTCCTTCACGGCCGCGGAGCGACGGCCGCCGGCATACTGTCCTTGGCGCAAGCGTTTGCCGAGCCCGGCATCGCCTATCTCGCTCCGCAAGCGCCGGGCGGCAGTTGGTATCCCTACTCGTTCCTGGCGCCCATCGCGCGAAACGAGCCCTTTTTGTCGCGCTCGCTGGAAACCGTGGGCGAACTGGTCGGCGACCTTGCCGCGCAAGGCTTCGGCTCGGAACGCGTGTCGCTCATCGGCTTCTCTCAGGGCGGCTGCCTCGCCCTCGAGTTCGCCGCCCGCAATGCCCGGCGCTACGGCGCCGTGATCGGCCTGAGCGCCGGTCTCATCGGACCCGACGGCACGCCGCGCAACTATCAGGGCTCTCTCGACGGTACGCCCGTGTTCCTGGGTTGCAGCGACGTCGATTCGCATATCCCGCTCAACCGGGTGCGCGAGTCGAGCCGCGTGCTCGGTTCACTCGGTGGTGAAGTCATCGAGCGCATCTATCCGGGCATGGCGCACACGGTCAATGACGACGAGATCGCCCAGACACGCTTGCTGCTCGAGCGCATTCTCCACGTCCAAGAGCTGCAGGCGAAGGTCGCGGCGTCATGAGGTCCAACCTGCATCCGCCAACGTGAAGCCAAACAGAGAAGGAGTAAGACCATGTCGAAACCTTTCTATCTCGAAGTCCTCACCCCTCAGAACAGCCAACTCATCTTCATCGACCAGCAGCCCCAGATGGCGTTCGGCGTCCAGTCGATCGACCGCCAGGTGCTGAAGAACAACGTCGTGGCGCTGGCCAAGGGCGCCAAGGTGTTCAACGTCCCGACGACGATCACCACGGTCGAAACCGACGGCTTCTCCGGCCATACCTATCCGGAGCTGCTCGCAGTCCTCCCGGAGAACAAGCTCCTCGAGCGCACGTCGATGAACTCGTGGGACGACCAGAACGTCCGCGATGCGCTTGCCGCCAATGCTGCGAAGGGCCACAAGAAGATCGTCGTTTCGGGCCTTTGGACGGAGGTGTGCAACCTTACGTTCGCGCTCTCCTGCCTGCACGACACGGACTACGAGATCTACATGGTCGCCGACGCCTCAGGCGGCACCTCCGCCGACGCGCACAAGTATGCCATGGACCGCATGGTGCAGGCCGGCGTCGTGCCCGTGACGTGGCAGCAGGTGCTGCTCGAATGGCAGCGCGACTGGGCGCGCAAGGAGACCTACGACGCTGTGCTCGCGGTCGTGAAGGAGCACTCCGGAGCCTACGGCATGGGCGTCGATTACGCCTACACCATGGTGCACAAGGCGCCGGAGCGCGTCAGCCATGGCGAGCGCATCGGCCCCAACCCTGCGAAATAGGCCCGCCATCGGGCGGCGTCCCTTGGCGCCGCCCTTGCCCGTCGCCGAGAGGCAGGCGACCGCGGACGAGGGGCTGATGCCCGTTTCCAGGGTCGGCACGTGCGGCCATCGCGGCGTGGCTCTCGAACGCGTAAGTTCGGCCCAGAGACTGGAGGAGCGCAACCATGCCCGATGATGCCGTCAAGACGACAACGAAGTCCGAAGGCGCGGCGCTCGATCCACTCAGGCACGTCGCGTTCAGCACGTTGTGGATCGCCACCGTCGTTTCGAACATCGGCACGTGGATGCAGAATGCGGCGGCCGGCTGGCTGATGACCGGCCTCACACAGGACGCCTTCATCGTCTCGCTCGTGCAGGTCGCGACCATGCTCCCGGTGGTCCTGCTTGGGCTGCCGGCGGGCGCCCTCGCCGACATCATCGACCGGCGCAATCTGCTGATCGCGGTCAATGGGGTGCTCACCCTCGTCGTTACTGCGCTGGCGCTTCTGGTCTGGCTGGACTGGGTCACGCCCTGGATCCTGCTGCTCTTCACTTTTCTCGTCGGTGCAGCGTCTGCGCTGATCGCACCGGCCTGGCAGGCCATCGTGCCGTCGCTCGTTCCGCAAAAGGACCTGCAGGCGGCCATCTCGCTCAACAGCGTCGGCATCAATATCAGCCGTGCCGTCGGCCCGGCGCTGGCCGGCATCATCATCGGCGTCCTGGGGCTCGCCGCTCCGTTCTGGTTCAACGCGCTTTCGACGCTCGGCGTCATCGCCGTGCTGATCTGGTGGAAGCCGCAGCATTCCGGCGGCGATATGCTTCCGCCAGAGCGGTTTCACTCGGCACTGCGGATCGGCTGGCGCCACGCGCGCCACAACCGCCATCTCACTGCGACGCTCATGCGGGCTGCCGGCTTCTTCGTATTTGCCAGCGCATATTGGGCGCTGCTCCCGCTCGTTGCCCGTGACCAGATCGCAAGCGGGCCGCAGCTCTACGGCCTGCTGCTCGGGACGATCGGCGTCGGCGCCGTCGGTGGTGCGTTCCTGCTGCCGCGCCTGAAGGCATGGCTCGGTCCGAACAATCTCGTGGCGGCGGCGACCGGAGGCACGGCGCTCGCGCTCGTCCTGTTCGGATTGGCGCGCTCACCGATCGTCGGCCTCGCCGCTGCCGCGCTCGCCGGCATCTCGTGGATTGCGGTGCTGGCACCACTCAACGTATCAGCGCAGGTCGCGCTGCCTGGATGGGTCAAGGGCCGGGGCCTCGCCATATTCGCGACCGTTCAGTTCGGCGCGATGGCGCTCGGCAGCGCGTTCTGGGGTCAGCTCGGCAAGCTGATGGGCCTTCCCACCGCGCATTTCCTAGCCGCTGTCGGCGCGCTCGTGTGCATCCCTTTGCTCATGCGCTGGAGGCTCCAGACCGGTGCCGATGTCGACCTCACCCCTTCCATGCACTGGCCCACTCCCGTGCTGGCGGCCGAGGTCGAGCCCGATCGCGGCCCGGTGCAGATCGTCATCGAGTATCGCATCGCCCCAGCCGACCGGGAGGCATTCCTCGATACCATCAACGAACTGAGCGCCGAACGGTATCGCGACGGTGCCTATGACTGGGACGTGTTCGAGGATGCCGCAGAGCCCGGCCGCATGATCGAGACATTCCTCGTCGCTTCATGGCTCGAGCACCAGCGCCAGCATCATCGCGTCACCTCGGCCGACCAGGATGTGCAGGCGCGTCTCAGAGCCTTCCACAAGGGTGATGCGCCACCCGTCGTCCAGCACCTGATCGCTGCACGGCAATCGAACCGGCCCACGCCAGCAACGAGGTGATCCGATGAAGCTTTACCTGATGTCGCTTGGTGCCGGACTGCTTGTCGGCATCATCTACGCGCTCATCGACGTGCGCTCGCCCGCGCCGCCTGTCATCGCGCTGATCGGACTCCTCGGCATACTTGTCGGCGAGCAGGTCCCGCCGCTGGTCAAGGGCTATCTCCACGACAAGCCGCCCGACCACTCCTGGCTGCGCGACCATGTGCAACCGCATGTGTTCGGCCATCTCCCGCGCAGCAGAGAGGCAGCGAGCACCCGGCTGGCCCGATCGGAACACGACGATAGTTTCCGCAACTAGAGGAGCGAGCAGAGCCATGACCGCCACATCCTTTCCCGATCTCATCGTCCATCGTGGCCTCATCACGACTCTCGACCGGAGCAAGCCGGCAGCGAATGCCGTCGCCATCAAGGACGGAAGGTTCGTTTCGGTCGGCTCCGACAAGGACGTGATTGCGCTTGCCGGACCGGACACGAGGTTTATCGACGCGATGGGCCGCCGCCTGCTGCCGGGCCTCATCGACAACCACACCCACGTAATTCGTGGCGGTCTCAACTTCAACATGGAGCTGAGATGGGACGGTGTACGATCGCTCGCCGATGCGATGAGCATGCTCAGGCGCCAGGTCGCGATCACGCCGCCGCCGCAGTGGGTGCGCGTGGTCGGCGGCTTCACCGAGCATCAGTTCGCCGAAAAACGTCTACCGACGCTCGACGAGATCAATGCCGTTGCGCCCGACACGCCGGTGTTCCTGCTGCATCTCTACGATCGGGCGCTTCTCAACGGCGCAGCCCTGCGCGCCGTCGGCTACGCGAAGGACACGCCCAATCCGCCGGGCGGCGAGATCCAGCGCGACGCCAACGGCAATCCGACCGGCCTGCTGCTTGCCAAGCCGAACGCCGGTATTCTCTATGCGACGCTCGCCAGGGGCCCGAAGCTGCCGTTCGACTATCAGGTCAACTCCACGCGCCACTTCATGCGCGAGCTCAATCGCCTCGGCGTCACGGGTGTCATCGACGCGGGCGGCGGCTTCCAGAACTATCCCGAGGACTACGCGGTCATCCAGAAGCTCGCCGACGAGGGCCAGATGACCGTGCGCCTCGCCTACAATCTCTTCACGCAGAAGCCGAAGCGGGAGAAGGACGACTTCCTCAACTGGACGAGGACGTCGGCGTACAAGCAGGGCAACGACTATTTCCGCCACAACGGTGCCGGCGAGATGCTCGTCTTTTCCGCCGCCGATTTCGAGGACTTCCGCCAGCCGCGCCCCGACATGCCGCCGGAGATGGAAGGCGAGCTCGAGGGTGTCGTCCGCATCCTCGCAGAAAACCGCTGGCCCTGGCGGCTGCACGCCACCTACGATGAGACGATCTCGCGCGCGCTCGATGTGTTCGAGAAGGTCAACCAGGACATTCCGCTTTCGGGCCTCAACTGGTTCTTCGATCATGCCGAGACCATCTCCGAGCAGTCGATCGATCGCATTGCAGCCCTTGGCGGCGGCATCGCCGTGCAGCACCGCATGGCCTATCAGGGCGAATACTTCGTCGAGCGGTATGGCTTGGGCGCGGCCGAGGCGACGCCGCCGGTCGCCAGGATGCTCGAGAAGGGCGTCAAGGTCTCGGCGGGAACCGACGCCACGCGCGTCGCCTCGTACAATCCCTGGGTCTCGCTGGCGTGGCTGGTCACAGGCCGCACGGTCGGGGGCTTGCGCATCTATCCGCAGCACAACTGCCTCGATCGCGAGACGGCGCTCCGGATGTGGACCGAGAACGTCACCTGGTTCTCCAACGAGGAAGGCAAGAAAGGCCAGATCAAGGTCGGGCAGCTTGCCGATCTCATCGTGCCGGACCGCGACTACTTCTCGTGCGCCGAAGCCGAAATCGCCGATACCACGTCGGACCTGACCATCGTCGGCGGCAAGGTCGTCTACAGCACGGGCATCTTTGCCAAGCTCGACGAGAGCACACTGCCGCCCGCCATGCCCGACTGGTCACCCGCCCGCATATTCGGAGGCTATGCCGCCTGGGGCGACGGGAATGATGCGGCCCGGCAGGCCGTCCAGCAGCGCGCCGCGGCAAGCTGTGGCTGCGGTCATGCCTGCGGCGTACACGGCCACGGTCACGCCACCGCATGGTCGAGCAGGCTGCCGATTGCCGATCTCAAGAGCTTCTGGGGTGCTCTCGGCTGCTCCTGCTGGGCCGTCTGAGGGGACCGGCCGCCGCTTCTGTGGCCACTGATCCCATTCACATCACTTGGACGCGATCGGACGTGCCGATTTTTGGTGGTTCAAATGCCGTTCCGAGTTCCCGGACGGCGCATGGAGCGTGCCGATCCGCGACCTTCTCACGTATCCAGCCGGGCGAGGGCTCCGGCTCGGCGCACTCCTCATGCAGTGCTGGGCCGGGGCCTCGGTTTTCGGCGTTCGGTTGCGATGCCAAACCGATGAGCGTCGTATTGGATGCGTCTATCTGACATGAACACGCTCCAGGCTCGGACATATAAACCCGCTTCCGGGGTGCAGACCAGGAGGCGGGGCGATGCGGCATTCACCTTACATAAACTGAATATAAGGAAATTTGCCTGAGTAATCATGGCGAAGCAGTAATGGGGACTGCTTCCATCGACATCGGTTTGGCAATTGCGATCGGGCAACGGAGATCCTTGACCATGCGCGCGGAATCACCCGGACCCTCGCCAGGGCTTTAGAGCCTCCCGCACCAGCGTCAGAGATCAATCCGCTTCAAGGCATTTGCAATGATAACGGTTCTTGGCTGCATCATCCAGGAGCACAGCTTCTGGATGGTCGCTCTTGCCACGCTCATTTGCGGCGCGGGATCATGGGTGACAGCCCGCTTGTTCCACCGCACCGCCAGCACGAGCGGCATCCAGTGGCTGGGCTGGCATTTCCTGACCGCGCTTGCGGCCGGTGTCGCAATCTGGTGCACGCATTTCATTGCCATGCTCGGGTTCGATCCCGGCGTGCCGGTCGGCTTCGATCCAGACCTGACCGCGGCATCCCTGATCATCGCCGCTCTTGGAAGCACGGCAGGCTTCGTGCTCGCGAGCAGCGGCGTCGCGCGCCTTGCTCCCATGCTGGGCGGAGCGGTCGTCGGTCTCTCGATTGCCGCCATGCATTACACGGGGATGATGGCCTATCGGGTGCAGGGCCTCGTTGTCTGGGACATGCCCTATCTCGTCATCTCCATTGTTCTGTCGGTTGGCCTCTCGGCAGCGGCCTTGCATTTTGCCGCGCAGCGCGGTGAGCAAGCGCGCAACCGCATGGCTGGCACGCTGGCCCTGGGCATCATCGCCCTGCATTTCACGGGCATGACCGCCTTTCGCGTCGAGCCGATGCTGATCGAGGGCTCCTTTTCCAATCCCGATGCCGTGCAAGCCCTGACCTTCAGCATTGCCGGCATGGCCCTCATCATCGTGGGAGCCGGGTTCGCCAGCTTTCTGATCGACGACAACGTGCGCGTGGAGAATTACGAGCGGATGCGCCGGATGGCCATGAATGACGCGCTGACCGGCCTGCCCAACCGCGTGCAGTTCAATGACCGCCTCGATCACGAGATGGCGTTTGCCACCAGCCAGGGCGGCAAAATGGCTTTGATCGGGATCGATCTCAATCGCTTCAAGGAGATCAACGACCTGCGCGGGCACAATGCCGGCGACGAGGTGCTGCGGGTTCTCGGCGGGCGCCTGAAGGATCTGCTCCGCGAGGACGCCGGCGAGTTCATTGCCCGGGTCGGCGGTGACGAGTTCGCAGCCATCTGCAGGACGACCGACGCCGACGGTATCTCCGACTTCCTCGCCCGCATCGAAAGCGCCCTCTTCAAGCCGATCCAGATCGAGGATTCCGAAGTCGTCGCCGGAGGCAGCATTGGCGTCGCGCTCTGGCCCGACAATGCGACGGGCAAGGCGAACCTGATCAACAATGCCGACCTGGCCATGTATCGCGCGAAGGCCGAGCCCGTCCGCAAGGTGTGCTTCTACGAACCATCCATGGACGAAACCGTGCGCGCGCGCCGCACCATCGCCGCCGATCTGCGCGAGGCGGTGGCACGCGGTCAGCTTTCGCTTCACTACCAAGTGGAGACGTCCATAGCGACCGGCCGGATCCAGGGATACGAGGCCCTCTTGCGCTGGGAGCACCCGAAGCTCGGCTCCATACCGCCAGCCGAGTTCATCCCAGTCGCCGAGGAACACGGTCTGATCTTCCAGATCGGCGAGTGGGTGCTCAGAAAGGCTTGCGCCGAGGCCGCATCCTGGAATCCTCCCTATAAAGTAGCCGTCAACCTGTCCGCCGTGCAGTTCGCCCACCCGGACCTTCCCCGGCTGGTGATGGAAGTGCTGCTCGAAACCGGCCTGGCCGCAGAGCGCCTCGAGCTGGAACTGACCGAATCCGCGATCTATGCCGACAAGGACCGTGCCCTGCACATCCTGCGCCAGATCAAGGCGCTTGGCGTCCGCATCGCCCTCGACGACTTCGGGACCGGATATTCTTCGCTCGACACGCTGCGCACCTTCCCCTTCGATCGCATCAAGATCGACCGGTCATTCTTCGGCTCGGCGGCGTCGAGCCCGCAAACCCTCGCCATCATCCGCGCCGTGCTCGCTCTCGGAAAGAGTTTCGGCATCCCGGTCCTTGCCGAAGGCGTCGAGACGTTCGACCAGCCTTCCCTGCTCAACACCGAGGGCTGCGACGAGGCGCAAGGCTTCCTGCTCGGCCGGCCGGCGCCCCTGGGCCAGATCGTGGCGAGCGGTCAAGTGACGTTGGACAGCGACAAGCCCCGAAACGGCAGCATCAAGCGGGACATGCTGGAGATCGCCGCAAGAGCCGCAACAGCCTCCGATCATTCCCGTGCCGGTGCGCTTCACGCGCTGCCCGCAGACCAGCCCGCCCACCGCTCCGCTTCCGGCGGGAGATCGCGATGAACCTCCCGGCGCTGCGCACTCGGATCGCCGAGTTCTTGTCGGTACCATCCGACAACCCCGAACTGCTCACGGCGCAGTTCGTCGCCTTCCGGCGCCAGATGCCGATGATGTACCTGATGCTCGTCCCGAGCACCTGGGCCGTTGCCTTCACGCACTTTGCGCTTGCCCCCTTTTGGTTAACCGTAGAGCTTCCCGTATTGCTGACCCTCATATGCGGCGTGCGCGCGGTGCACTGGTGGAGGTCACGGAATATCGACCCGACACCGGCCGTCGCCTTGAGCGTGCTCAGGCGCACCAACCGTCTCGCCCCCATAATCGCCATTGCCTTCTCGGCATGGTCTTTCATGCTGTTTCCACATGGCGACGCCTATGCCAAGTCCCATCTCGCCTTCTATATGGCGATCACGGTCATCGCCTGCATCTTCTCCCTGATGCACCTGCGCTCGGCAGCCATCACAGTCGTCGCAATTGTCAACTGCGCCTTCATCGCCTTCTTCGCCGCGACCGGACAGCCGACCTTCGTCGCGACCGCCGTCAACATCGCTCTCGTCTCGCTCGGCATGCTGGCCATTCTGCTAATCAACTATCGCGATTTCACCGAGATGGTGAACGCGCGCACCGAGGCGCGCTGCAGGGAACAGGAGCAAAGCAGGCTGCTGCGGATGATCGACGACATGCCGGTTGCGGTCATGACCGTCGATCCGCAGACGCTGATCATCAACTACGCCAACAAGACCTCGAAACGGCTGATCGGCAGTATCGAGCATCTGCTGCCGATCACGGCCGATACGCTGATCGGCACGTCGATCGACGTCTTCCACAAGCGGCCGGAGCATCAGCGCCGCATTCTGGCCGACCCGGCCAATCTCCCGCACAACGCGCGCATCCGCCTCGGCCCTGAAATGCTCGATCTCCAAGTTTCGGCGGTTACGTCCCCCGATGGGGGATATATCGGGCCCATGCTCACCTGGGCGCTCGTCACCAAGGAAATCGAGGCGGAAAACCGCATCCGCCAGCTCGCCCACTACGACCCGCTCACCGGCCTTCCCAATCGCCACACGTTTCGGGAGCATCTGGAAGCCAGCCTGTCGTCGCCGGGCAACCGGGTGGGATTGCTGTTCGTCGACCTCGATGGCTTCAAGCTCGTCAACGACACCAGGGGCCATCGCAGCGGCGACGCGCTGCTCGTGAAGGTCGCGCAGCGGCTTCGCACCACGTGCAGCGGTCCGGGCATGTTCATCGCGCGGCTCGGCGGTGACGAGTTTGCCATTTTGCTTCCGCACGACAACGCCGTGGAGGCCGCGGCCGTTGCCGAGACGGTCATCGCCGCGCTCGGCGCCGGCTATGGCCTGGGGCAGGATCGCCATATCCAGATCGGCGCTTCCGTCGGCATCGCTCTCGCCCCCGCCGATGGCCAGGATGCCGAGACCTTGCTGGCCCGCGCCGACCTTGCCCTCCATGCCGCCAAATCCGCAGGCAAGGGCACGCTGAAGATATTCTCGGCCGAGATGGAGGGCCGCATAACGGAAAAGATGCACCTTGAAGCCAAGCTGAGCAGCGCCCTCGACGATCAGGAGGGACTGTTCGTCTTCTACCAGCCGATCATCAGCATCGAGACCGGCAAGGTGACGGCTCGGGAAGCTCTCGTCCGCTGGCACCACAAGCAGCGCGGCTGGATCTCTCCCCGCGAGTTCGTCCCGGTTGCCGAGGAGAGCGGCCTCATCGAGAAGCTCGGCACCTTCGTTCTCGGCCGCGCTTGCAGGGATGCTGCAGGGTGGACGG
>Ga0180220_1002904_pt1 | contig 10461 bp, 8 predicted proteins | sample eDN5th37CBELigBY_FD_151335 | JGI IMG/M metagenome (GOLD analysis project Ga0180220, IMG submission 151335) | Enriched backyard soil microbial communities from Emeryville, California, USA - eDNA 5th pass 37_C BE-Lig BY (version 2) (version 2) | ecosystem: Environmental > Terrestrial > Soil >... | reverse complement strand
CTCGTCAGGGCCAATCTCATGCACTGGCGCACCGTCGCCGATCTCGCCACCCCCCGCCCGCCACCCAGACCAAGCCCAGTAACCCAGCTCAATCTCGCCTTGACATGAAACGACCGGACAGCAGTGCGACAAGCGCCGGGATGACCCTGGTCGCGGGGGAAGCGCGAGGAGCGCTTCGCCCGTCTGCGGCCGGTACGTCAGGCCGCCTTGGTGCGCGTCGGCTCGGCCTTGGCGCCCTCGTACGTGGCGTCGATCAGGCCCTCCTCGACGGCCTTGATCTGCTGTGCGAGGAACCGCGAGTAGATGCGCACGTGCGGCAGGCCCCCGCCGACGAACCAGAGCCCCGGCTGCGGCGTCCGGCGCCACATGTTGTTCATCTCGCCGCGCTCGTCGAAGTCCCACACCTGGCCGATGCGGTCGGCGATCTCGTCACCCATGAAATGCCGCACGACGTCCTGCTGGTTCTTGTAGCCGGTGGCGGCGACGATCAGGTCGGCCTCAACCGTGCGCCCGTCCTTCATGAGGAAACCGTGTGGCACGACACGCTCGATGTCACGGTGCTGGATGATGCCGATCTTGCCGTCGACGATGAGGTCCGAGCAGCCGACGTTGAAATAATAGCCGCCACCGCGGGTCAGGTACTTCAACTGGAAGCCCGCATCGTCGGGTCCGCCGTTGTCCAGGACAAAGCCGCGCGCTGCGAGGCCGTCGAGCAGAGCTTGGTCCGCCTGTTTGCAGAGCGCCGCGGTGATCTTGTAGCCCTTGACGAGGACCGGGAACGGCGAGGCCGTCGCGATCAGGTCGCACTCGTCGGTGGAAAGGCCCTCTTGATAGAGCTCGTAGACGCGCTGTGCCTCCTTCAGGCTGACGATCAGCGTCGGGTTGCGCTGCACCATCGTCGTGTCGGCGCCGCTGATGCAGAGATCGTGGGCGACGTCGTGGCCGCTGTTGCCCGTTCCGAGAACGACCGCCTTCTTGCCTTTCCACGCCTTGCCGTTGTCGTACTTCGACGAGTGCATGATCTCGCCGGCGAACGTCTCGATGCCCGGCATCTTCGGCATGATCGGAATGGCGCTGACGCCGGTGGCGAACACCACGTGCCGCGGCCGCAGGATGCGCTCGGTCCCGTCGGCCCGCTTGACCGTCAGCGTCCAGCGGCCCGCCTTGTCGTCGTAGGAGCCCTTCGTGAACTCGGTGGAGTTCCAGATGTTGATCTCCATCGTATCCGCGTAGAACTCGAGCCAGTTCGCGATCTTGTCGCGCGGAATGTAAACCGGATAGTTCGGCGGAAACGGCATGTAGGGGAGGTGGTCGACGTACACCTCGTTGTGCAGCGTCAGGTTGTGATAGCGCTTGCGCCACGCATCGCCGACGCGCTCGTGCCGGTCGATGACCAGCGTATCAACACCGAGGATGTTGAGGCAGGCGGCGATGCCGAGCCCTGACTGGCTGCCGCCGATCACGACGACGGCGGGCTCGCGATCCTCGTAGGCCACCGACTTCTTGCGGTGGTCCATCCAGTTCTCGCCGCCGAAGCCGCCAGACCATTCCTCGCCGCGCGGGCGACGAGGGCCGATCCGCTGCTCGTGCCCCTTGATGTCGTCGAGCGTCGTCAGGAAGACCCAGGCCTTGAGGCTGCCGTCCGTATCCGGGATCAGCCGCAGGATGCCGCTGCCCCGCCCGGCGGCGGTCTCGAAGGCGATCATGGATTCGATGGTCTCGACGCCGGCCCGCTTGACGACGCGTGGCGGCGTCTTGCCCTCCGCCAGGCGCAGACGGCTCGGCTTGACCTTCGGCAATCGCTCCGCGAAAGCGGCCTCGATCTTCTTGCGGCCGCTGACGGTATCGATGTGCCAGGTGAAGGCGACGAGATCGCGCCAGTGGCTGTCCTCGACGAACAGGGCTGCGGCGGCCTTCGCGTCATGGGCGCGTGCGGCGGTCTCGAAGGCTTCCAGCCATTGCACGGCGGCTGCCTTGGGATCGGTGCTCTTCAATGTGTCTTGGCTCATCGCGACAAACTAACCTTTCAGCTTCTGTCCATCGTGCGCCGGAATGCAGGTGCAGGTCCGTTCGCCTGCCATGCGCCTGTAAGGCCTCCGAAAGCGGACCGACCCAGAGGGTTCATGACGATATGACAAAAAGTACGGAGTTTGTCCGGACAAAGCAAGGGATCGGGGGTGCGACCGGGGCGCCTACGCCGCCATCAGCCGCACCAACGCGGAAGCGGCCTGCATCTCGCGCCAGCGGCGCTCGCGGCGGGCCGTTGCCTCGGCGTCCTCGCCCCACTCGGCGATCTGCCAGTCTTCATCGACGTGGGCTGCCTCCCAGGCGGCCTCGGGCGTGAGTCGGCCGTCGATCACCGCCAGCGCCAGCAGGGCCGATCCCATCAGGGTCGTCATGACGTGCAGCGCGGTGAGGCGCAGCGGGTCGAGGGGGGCGACGGCATCCGCGATATGCCGGGCCGCGTCCTCCGGCTGTGCAACGTGCATGATGCCGCTCGCCACCTTGAACGAGGCGTCATGCCGTTCGGCAACCCAGGCCAGTATAGGGTCCCAAAGCGCGCTCTGGCGGGCGACGAGGCCGTCGGGATAGTCGGCGCGATAGCAGAGGAGGTCGCTGCCGGCGTACTTCACGATGTCGGCGGCCACGTCGTCCATGCGGGCCTCGACGCCGTCGATCGCGGTGTTGACGAGGCGTGTCAGCGGCATGCTGGCGGGATCGATCGTCGCCTGCTGGACGTCCCACTCGGTCGCCACCGCCTCGGCAAGCGCCCTACTGGCGAGCCGCAGTTCGCGTTTGCCCGGCGTGCGCGCCACCCGGCCGTCGAGCAGGATGATGCGGCTGCCGTCTGGGCCAGACGGTCCTACGGAGACAGTCTTGTAGAAGCGTCGCGGTAGCGGCTTGGCTGTCGCCTCGCGGCCCGGAAGCGGGTCCTGGGGGCGCCTGTCGTCCTTGCCGTCGCGGTCGTCGCTCATGTGCTCTCCGTGGCGCCCTGGGCCTGCTCAGCCAGACGCTGCTCGATGGCGCCGAGAAGCTCCTCGCCGGTGTCGATGACCCGATGCGCCCCCGCCGCGCGCAACAGGTCGGGGCGATGATAGCCCCAGCCGACGCCCAATGCACCGACCGAGGCGCTGCGGGCCATGGCCATGTCGAACGACGTGTCGCCGATCATGACGGCGGCGTCGGCTCCGACCCCGGCCTCCGCAAGCGCGGCCATGATCATCGAGGGATGCGGTTTCGATGGATGATCGTCCGCGGTCTGGATGGTGAGGAACGTGCCATGCCAGCCCTCGCGCTCGAGGAGCCGCGTGACGCCGCGGCGCGACTTGCCGGTCGCGATCCCGAGCAGCACGTCGCCGCGCGCAACCAGCGCCGCGATGGCGTCGCGGATCCCCGGATAGAGCGGCTCGTCCTGGCGCTGGAGGCGGCCCTCGGCATGCGCCGAGCGGTAGTGGTTCGCGAGCGAGCGGCGCAGTCCGGGCGATTCGTCCGGCGCCAGCACGGCGAAAGCCTCGGTCAGCGACAGCCCGACGACGCTCAGCACCTCGTGGGCCGCTGGCGCGGGCAGATTGTGGCTCGTGAAGGCATGGCTCATCGCGGCCGTGATGTTGTGCTGGCTGTCGATGAGGGTGCCATCACAATCGAAGATCACGAGTTTCATCCGGAGCCGCCTCATCGCCCGATGCGCTCCCGGCATCGGCCGACGGGAGCTACCACGCCTCAGCGGCGCTCGAGCACCGCGTAGCAACTGTATCCGCGATAGATCCGCTCGAACCTGCACGTCAAGCCGTGTCGTCGGGCAAGGTCCGCCAGGACGTGCTCCATGTTCTCGCGCGGTGCGACGCGGAACTTTGCGAGCCAGGCGTAAAGCGCCCGCTTCAGCGGCGCCGGCAGCGCCTTGCAGTCGCCGAAATCGACCACGTGCAGGCGCCCGCCCGGCGCCACCAGCGGGGCCGCATGGGCGAGCGCCGTCTCCCAGGGCGGGATCATCGACAGGGAGTAGGAGAAGAAGACCCGGTCGAAGCGCTCCCGGCCGAGCAGGAAGTTCGCATCGAACGTCGTCGCGTCGCCGAGCGCCAGCCGGATGTGGTCGGCAAGGCCACGCCGCGAGAGGGAGGCCCTCGCCGTCTCCAACATCATCCGGGAGAGATCCACGCCGTAGTAGTGGGTGTCGGGATAGCGTCGCTGGGCGCGGATGAGGTTCAGCGCCGTGCCGCTGCCGATCTCGAGCACGCTGCCGCCCGGAGGCGGCGCGAGGTCCTCGATCAGCCGCTTGCGGCCGAGCAGGTAGTACTCGCGCGTCACGTCGTAGACATGGCGCTGATAGCGGTAGTTGTGGTCGAGATGCGCGGCGTGGCTTTCGGAGCTCATCGCCGCCTCATTCGGGCTTCAGGACGTAGAGGTGGAACGCGCCGTAGATCGCCGACCGGTCCTGCGCCGAGAGCTGCCGCGAAAGCTCGGCTTCGTAGCGCCACTCTCCGAGAATGGCATCGGGGACACGTCCGGGCAGGATCGTCTCGAGGCCCGCCGTGCGGAAAATCACGCGTGCTTCCGGACGCGCGGTCCGCGTGATCTCGCCCCACAGCTCCGTGAGCGCGGCGTCGTCCATCCAGTCCTGTGCATCGAGCAGGACATAGCGGTCGAGCGACGCGTTGGGCCGGTGCTGCAGGAAGCCCGTGAACGACAGGTGGTTGACCTCGACCCGCCCGGCACGCTGCCGCAGCAGCGGAAAGTTCCGGCCTTCGAGATAAGGCGGCAGCGACGCGTCGGACGCATGCGAGTACGAGCGGCCGAAAGCCTGCCACGCGAAGTAATTGTCCTTCAGGTCGAAGTCGCAGGCGAGTTTGCGCAGGCGCTGCTCGACGACCTCGGCCATGTGCGGCGCCCCGCCGAGCAGCGCCTTGTACTGGGCCGGCGGGATGCCGAGGCCGTAGAGCGAGGCCTCGTTGCCGAGAAGCTTGCGCACCATCTTGCGCTGGAAGAGCGGCTGCAGCTCGGCCTGGTAGATCCGCACCTGCTCTTCGCGCGTCCGCGCGTCCAGCATCACGCGCGGGTCCTTGCCGTAGAGGCGCGCGAGGCGATGCGCGAGGGCAATGCACGTCCCGAGCAGCCCGGTCTTGTAGAAGTTCCGGGTGAAGGCGGTGATGCGCCGGCGCCCAAGCCTGTCGCGGCTATCCCAGTAGGCGCGAGTCGCCGCGTCCAGGTGCGGCGCGAGATAGCGCTCGTAGAGGTCGACGTTCCGCGCGTCGTTCGCATTGACGAACATCTGCCGGAAGGCATCCGCATCGGGCAGGTGCTTTGCGGCGGCAAGCTTCAGCCTGTTGAGTGCGATGTGCGCATGATTGAGATCGACGACGAAGATCCGCTCCGGGTCGGCGGTCAGGTAGCTCATCATGTTGCAGCCGCCGGAGCCGATCGTCACGATGCGCGAGGCGGGCGTGATCGCGAGGGCTTCGAGGTCGACGCGCGGATCCTCCCAGATCTGCGCATAGACGAGCTCACTGAACGCGAGGGTAAAGAGACGCTCGAGCACGCCCTCGCGCGAAAGCGCGCGGCTCTTGTGCACGGCCTCGCCGAGGAGACCAACGGCACGCTCGGTGTGCTGCAATCCAATCGCCATGCGGCGTTCCTTCCAGTGTTGTGAGCCGCCATGCGAGGCAGCAGCGCGGTTACGCGCCATCCCACCCGAGACGCTCGGCGTGCTCGGGCATCAGTTGGCGGCAGCGATCGAAGGCAGCAGATCCTGTCGTTTCGTGTGCCCGCTCACGTGCCACCGCACGATCTGCATGTCTCCGTCGAGCGTCTCGACGAGCGCTGTGCAGCTTTCGACCCAATCCCCGCAGTTCATGTAGTGCACGCCGTCGATCATCCGGTCCGCGGCGTGGTGGATGTGGCCGCAGATGATCCCGTGCACATTGCGTTTGCGGGCTTCGGACGCGACGGCCTCCTCGTAGGAGCCGATGAAGCTCACGGCCGACTTGACCTTGTATTTCAGATAGGCGGAGAGCGACCAGAAACCGAGGCCGAAGTGGCGGCGCACCCAGTTCAGCGGCGTGTTGACCCACAGCGCCATCTCGTAGCCGACGTCCCCGAGGAAGGCCAGCCACTTGGCCGTCCGCACCACGACGTCGAACTCGTCGCCGTGCAAGACGATGTAGCGCTGTCCCTTGAGCGTGACGTGGATCGCCGATTGCTCCAGCCTGATGCCGCCGAAGCGCGTGCCGCAGTAGTCGCGCAGGCCTTCGTCGTGGTTGCCGGGAATGAAGATGATCTCCGCCCCCTTGCGCACCTTCCGCAGCAGCTTCTGGACGACGTCGTTGTGGGTCTGCGGCCAGTAGGGCCCGCGGCGCACCTTCCAGAAGTCAACGATATCACCGACGAGGTAGATGACGTCCGCCTCCATGCAGCGCAGGAAGTCGAGCAGGGCGTTGACCTGTGCGCCGCGGGTGCCGAGGTGGACGTCGGAGATGAAAATTGCGCGAACCCGAGTGTTGCCGGGCGGATCTGGATCAAACGTGGCGTTCGGCGAGATATCCTGCATGCCGCCGCTGGTAGAGGCGTTCGGTTGCAGTCTCGTGACAGCCCCGCCTAGTCCTTGGAGAAATGCCCAGGATCGAGGCCGAGCAGGCTCCACGTCGCCAGCATGTGTGGCGGCAAAGGCGCAGTGATGTCGATCCTGGGCGCGCCCGGCCGTGGGTGCGGAATGACGAGACGACGCGCATGAAGGTGGAGCCGCGGCTCCATGTTCTCGGCCGGCAGCGGGCGCCCGTCGTCGTATTTGTTGTCGCCGACGATCGGGTGGTTGATCAGCGCCATGTGCGCGCGAAGCTGGTGCTGGCGGCCTGTCACCGGCTTGAGCGAGACCCAGGAGGCCTTCTGCCCCACCCGGTCGATGACGCTGTAGTGCGTCGTCGCGTGCATGGCCTGCTCCTGTTCGCCGGCCTCGGCCTTGCGCACCCGGTCGCCGTCGGGCCCTGCCGCCTTGACCAGGGCCGCCTCGATGCGTCCCTGCGGCGGCCGCGGCACGCCATGCACCAGCGCCCAGTAGGTCTTTGCGGCGCTTCGCGTCTGGAACGTACGGCCGAGCTTGGCGGCAGCATCCCGCGTCTTGGCGACGAGCAGGACGCCCGTCGTATCGCGGTCGAGCCTGTGCACGAGCCGGGGACGGTCTCCGAACCGGTCCGCCATGCCGGCCAGGATGCCGTCGATGTGCCGCTTCGTGCCGGTCCCGCCCTGCACGGCGATGCCGAACGGCTTGTTGAGGACGAGCACGTCGTCGTCCTCGTAGAGGATCAGGCTCTCGATGAATGTGCGGTCGGCCTTGGAAACGCCCATCGGCGGCTTGGGCGAAGGGGCGGCGGACGTCTCCTTGGCCGGCTCACGGATGATGCGCGGCACGCGGATCTCCTGGCCTGCCTCGATGCGCTCGCTGGCCTCGACCCTGCGTGAGTCGAGCCGGATCTGGCCGGTTCGCAGCAGCTTCTGCAGGTAGCTGTGGCCAACGGAGGGGAAATGCAGCTTGAACCAGCGGTCGAGGCGCAAGCCCGCGTCCTTTCGGTCGACGACGATGGTCTCGACGCGCGCGCTCATCTGAGGCTCCGGACCGCGGTGAGGCCCCCGACGAGCGCCGCGATCGATATGCCGACCGAGGCGATGACGTAGATCGCCGCGAGCACGGGCTGGCGACGGTCGAACAGCTCGAAGGCATCGAGCGAGAAGGCCGAGAATGTCGTGAAGCCACCGAGTATGCCGGTCGCGAGAAACGTCCTGAGCAGCGCCGAGCCGCTCAACAGGGTCGAAGAGGCTTCCACGACGACACCCATCAGGAACGAGCCGAGCACATTCACCGTGAAGGTCGCCCACGGAAACGAAGGTCCGAGGAGCTGCAGCAAGGTGACGTTCACGAGATAGCGGGCACCCGCACCGAGCGCGCCGCCCGCCGCGGCGGCGAAAAGGAGCTGCATGACTGACGATCCGATCTGTTTCGGCGCTTCTACAGGCGGTCGGCCGGACCCTGCAAGCTCGGCAACCCCCTGGCAAGCAACTTTGCGATCTCTGTCACCACGAGCAGGGAGAGGGCCATCAGCAGTGCGACGGCCCAATCGGGCACCGTGAGCGGCACGGTCTGGAAGGCAAGCTGCATCGCCGGCAGGTAGAGCACGGCGAGATGCAGCGCGACGGACAGCGCGACCGCTCCCAGCAGCCACCGGTTGCACAGCATGTCGGCAAAGGCGCTGCGCGTTGCCGAACGCGCGCAGAGCACGTTGACGAGCTGGAACAGCATCAGCGTCGTGAAGGCCATGGTCCGGGCGCGCATCTCATCATGGGCGTTGGGTGCATCGCCGACGTGGCCGAGCGTGACGAGGCCTCCTGGATAGTAGGCATCGAGCACCAGCAGCGTCCCGATCATCATCACGGTGCCGATCCCCGCCAGCCGGAGCCAGTCGCCGCCTGTCAGCACGCCGACGCCGCTCCGGCGCGGCGGCCGCTGCATCACGTCCGGATCCATCGGGTCGACGCCGAGTGCGAGCGCCGGCGGCCCGTCCGTCACGAGGTTGATCCACAGGAGCTGCACGGCAAGCAGCGGCAGGAATACGCCCGGCTCCGCCGGCACGAGGCCGAGCATCCCCGCGAGCATCACGCCGGCGAACATCGTCAGCAGCTCGCCCGCGTTCGAGGAGAGCAGGTAGACGAGATACTTGCGGATGTTGTCGAAGATCGCGCGGCCTTCCTCGATGGCCCTGACGATCGAGGCGAAGTTGTCGTCGGCGAGCACCATGTCCGCCGCCTCCTTCGAGACGTCGGTGCCGGTGATGCCCATGGCGATGCCGATGTTGGCGCGCTTCAGCGCCGGAGCGTCGTTGATGCCGTCGCCCGTCATGGCGACGACGTGCCCCTTCCTCTGCAGCGCGGCGACGATCCGCAGCTTGTGCTCGGGATCGACGCGGGCAAAGACGCCGGCGTGATCGACGACGCGGTCGAGGTCCGCGTCCGACATGGCGGCAAGCTCGGCTCCGGTCACCACGGCTTCCTGCCCGGCCTTCTCGTCGAGAATGTCCAGCTCGCGTGCGATCGCCGCCGCCGTCGCCGGATGATCGCCAGTGATCATCGCGACACGCACATGGGCGCTCCTCGCCTTGGCGACAGCCGCCTTGGCTTCCTCGCGCGGCGGGTCGATCATGCCGACCAGCCCGAGCAGGACCATCTCCTGCTCGAGCGTCTCGGAGAGCGCCTCTGGCTCACCGACCTCACTCGGCTTCACCTGGCGCCGGGCAATGGCCAGCACCCGGAGCGCCTGCCCGCCCATGCGGTCGCCCAGCTCCAGGAGCTCCCGCCGGCCGGCGTCGTCCAGGGGAGAGATGCCGTCCTGGCCGAGAATGTGCGTGCAACGATCGAGCACCGCCTCGGGCGCACCCTTCACATAGAGACAGCACGCCCCGTCGCCGGCGTCGTGCAGCGTCGCATGCCGCTTCCGCTCCGACGTGAACGAGATCTCGCCGATGCGCGGGAAGCGGGCGAGACTGTCCTCGTCGATGTCGAGCTTGCGCGCCGCGACGACCAGCGCACCCTCGGTCGGATCGCCGTCGACGTGCCAGCGGCCCTCCTCGCGAGCGAGACAGGCATCGTTGGCGAGCGCACCGGCCAGAAGCGTTTCGCGAACCGCCAGCGCCAGGGGAGAATCGCCCTCGAGGGGCTCGCCTTCGACCGAGAAGCTTCCCTCCGGCACATACCCGCTGCCGCTGACCGTGATCTCTCGCTTCGCCACGACGAGCGTCCGGATCGTCATCTCGTTGCGTGTGAGCGTGCCCGTCTTGTCCGAGCAGATGATTGTCGCGGCCCCCAGCGTTTCCACCGCGGGCAGGCGGCGCACGATTGCATTCGCGGCCGCCATGCGGCGCACGCCGAGGCTGAGCCCGACAGTCACGATGGCTGGCAGCGCCTCGGGGATGGCGGCGACCGCGAGGGCAACGGCGAACAGGACGAGGTGAAGGACCGTGCTCGTGTCGACCACCGGGCTCGTCCAGAGGCCGGTCGCAAACACCACCGCGCAGATCCCGAGCATCACGGTGCTGAGCCGCTTGCCCGTCCTGTCGAGCTCCTGCTGGAGCGGTGTCGGCTCGGCGTGCTCCTGCGCCAGCAGGTCCGCAATCTTGCCTACCTCGGTGCGCATGCCGGTCGCGACGACCACGGCCCGCCCGCGCCCGTGCGTGACGACCGTGCCCGAGTAGATCATGTTGACCCGGTCGCCCACGGCCGGGGCAGCCTCAACCCTGCCGTCGCGCTTGGTGACCGGAAGGCTCTCGCCCGTGAGCGCGGCCTCGTCAGTCTGCAGGTTCGATGCCTCCACCAAGCGCGCGTCGGCTGGAATCCGCACGCCGGCCTCGACCAGCAGGATGTCGCCGATCACCAGGTCCCGTGCCGCAACCTGGCGATGGCGCCCGTCGCGCAGCACGGTCGCCT
>Ga0180220_1002903_pt1 | contig 10461 bp, 4 predicted proteins | sample eDN5th37CBELigBY_FD_151335 | JGI IMG/M metagenome (GOLD analysis project Ga0180220, IMG submission 151335) | Enriched backyard soil microbial communities from Emeryville, California, USA - eDNA 5th pass 37_C BE-Lig BY (version 2) (version 2) | ecosystem: Environmental > Terrestrial > Soil >... | reverse complement strand
TGACCCGCTTCAAGGATCAAACGGACCGACCATCCTCATCGGAGGGAAAACGCTGATCAACCTGTCCTCCAACAACTATTTGGGGCTCGCTACGGACGAACGATTGGTAAACGCTTCCATCGAGGCTGCGAAAACCTACGGCGCAGGCGCCGGCGCGGTCCGGACGATCAACGGCACTTTGGACCTGCATTTGGAGCTGGAACGCAAGCTTGCCGAATTCAAGCACACGGAAGCGGTCATCGCCTATCAGTCCGGCTTCAACTGCAACATGGCAGCCATTTCCGCGGTCATGGACAAAAACGACGCCATCCTCTCGGATGAGCTGAACCATGCCTCCATCATCGACGGCTGCCGTTTGTCGAAGGCGAAAATCATCCGCTTCAAGCACGCGGACATGGAAGACCTGAGAGCCCAAGCCAAAGCTGCCAAGGAATCCGGTTTGTACAACAAAATCATGGTGATTACGGACGGCGTGTTTTCCATGGACGGCGATATCGCGAAGCTGCCCGAAATCGTGCAAATCGCCGAAGAATTCGATCTGATCACGTACGTGGACGATGCCCACGGCTCCGGCGTGCTGGGCGGGGGAGCCGGGACGGTGAAGCATTTCGGCTTGTCGGACCGGATCGATTTCCAGATCGGCACCCTTTCCAAAGCGATCGGCGTCGTCGGCGGTTACGTGGCCGGTTCGAAAAAGCTGATCGAATGGCTGAAGCTGAGAAGCCGTCCGTTCCTGTTTTCGACGGCGACGCCGCCTGCGCCCGTGGCCGCCTGCATCGCTTCGGTGGACATTTTGATGAACGACAAGACGCTGATCGAGAAGCTGTGGGACAACGGAAATTACTTGAAAGACGGGCTGAAAAGAATCGGCTTCGACATCGGAAACAGCGAAACGCCCATTACGCCGTGCATGATCGGGGACGAAGTCAAAACTCAGGCATTCAGCAAACGCTTGGTTGAGGAAGGCGTATACGCCAAAGCGATCGTGTTCCCGACGGTGCCGAAAGGAACCGGACGCATCCGCAACATGCCGACGGCTGCCCACAGCAAGGAAATGCTGGATCAGGTTCTTTCCATATACGAAAAAGTAGGCAAAGAGCTTGGGATTATTTAAGCGGGATGCCGCAACATCCTAAAGACCGGTTGCCCGGGAAGCCGATAGGGGAGGAATAACGATGAAAAAAATATTGGTGACGGGAGCGCTCGGCCAGATCGGCTCCGAACTGGTCGCGAAACTGAGACAATTGTACGGCGCCGATCAGGTCGTTGCGACCGATATCCGCATGTCCGGACATGAGGTGACGCGATCCGGCCCTTTCGAAACGCTGGACGTAACCGACGGAAAAGCGATGTTCGAGCTTGCCATGCGCCATCGGGTGGACACGGTCATTCATTTGGCGGCGCTCCTCTCCGCAACGGCTGAGGAAAAGCCGCTGCTCGCATGGAACCTGAACATGGGCGGTTTGGTTAATGCGCTTGAAACGGCCAGGGAGCTCGGCTGCCAGTTTTTCACGCCAAGCTCCATCGGGGCCTTCGGCCCGTCGACGCCGAAAAACCATACGCCGCAGGACACGATCCAGCGCCCGACGACGATGTACGGCGTAAACAAGGTGTCGGGCGAGCTGCTGTGCGACTATTATTTTCATAAGTACGGACTCGACACGAGGGGGCTGCGGTTTCCCGGGCTCATCTCCTACGTGACCCCTCCCGGCGGAGGCACGACCGATTATGCGGTTGAGATTTATTACGATGCCGTGAGCAAAGGGCGTTATGCATCGTTTATCGACAAAGGCACCTTCATGGACATGATGTACATGCCGGATGCGCTGGATGCGATCGTGCAGCTGATGGAAGCGGACGGCTCGAAGCTGAAGCACCGCAACGCCTTTAACGTGACGGCGATGAGCGTCGATCCGGAAGCGATCGCGGCTTCCATCCGCAAGGTGATGCCTTCCTTCGTGCTGGAATACGACGTCGATCCGAAGAGACAGGCCATCGCCGAGAGCTGGCCGGACGACATCGATGCGTCCGCTGCCGCGGAAGAATGGGGCTTCAAGCCGCGATACGACCTGGACGCGATGACGGCGGATATGCTGAGCCAGCTCGGCGGCAATGAAAGGATTGCCCGCAAAGCCTGAAATTTCGGAGTTCTCGATGATTGTGACAAACCGTTAATAGAGTGACATCAAGCAGCGAATACGCGCTGCCTGCTTTGCCCTGATCGGGGGGGGACGCAGGCAGCTTTTTTGTTGATACCATGCTCTTCGCCCGACATTTCCAAAGTGGTCATGGGGTCCATGGATCGACTATAATATGAATCAAGCCCCGGTTTGACCGGAGGTCAATTTTCAGGGAGAAGGAGTTGCATAATCATGATCCAATTTCCGAGGCCTGACGTAGAGCAGTTTTTTCAAACGTATCTCATTCGTTCCTTCGGCGTAAGCAAGGATGAGACGCGGCTTGTTTTCAGCAGCACGCTAAACGGCAAATTCAATCTGTGGGCGATGGATCTAAACGGGGACACGCCGTATCCGTATCCGCTCACCTACAACGACCAAATGTGCAATTTCATTAAGGCGGACCCGCAGGGAAGACATCTTCTTACGGCATTTGACCGCGACGGGAACGAAAACTATCAGCTGCACGCCCTCCGCTGGAACGGCGGCGAGCCGCTGCCGCTGTTCGAACACGCATCGCCGGACGAAAAACATGAATTCGTGCATCTGTCCGAAGACGGCAACCGCGTTTATTACACGACCTCCAAAGACAATCCGAATTTCCTCGATTCACGCGTTTACGATCTGGAATCGAAGCAGGACAGGCTGCTTCTGGAAGGCAAAGACACGGTGACCATGGTCAGCGCCGTCAGTCCGGATGAAAAAACGTTTGCTTTCACCAAAATGTATGCCAATACCCACTTCGTAAGTTTCCTTTTGCTCGAAAACGGTCAAGAGATCTGCCTCACGCCTTCGCCGGAGCAGCCCCATGTATCCGGAAACGTGCAGTTTTTGGACAATGACAACGTCGTGTTCGCGACGGATTACGACTCGGATTTTACATATATGGCGCATTACAGCATCAAGGATAACACGTTCAGACGTCTGTGCGGGATCGACCGGGAATCGATCGGCGCCCTCCGCTTGCATAAGGAGACGCAAACCGTCTATATCGTGACGGAAAAAGGGGTCGAGGACCGGCTTTACGCCTATGCCTTGGACACCGGGGAGCTGTCGTCCATCCCGCTTCCGGTCGATATCGTGGAACAAATCTCGGTCGCTGCTTCGGGCAGCCTGTATATCCTCGGACGGGGAGCCGTAAAGCCGTTTAACATTTACCGCCATGACGGCAGCGGATGGACGATGCTTACCAAAAACGTGCTGACCGGGCTGACAGAAGAGGATCTTGTTGCGCCGGAGGTGATCACCTACAAGTCCTTTGACGGCATGGAGATCGAAGCGCTCCTGTTCCGCGCCAAAACGGACGCCGCCAACGGCTGCACCGTCTTCTGGCCGCACGGAGGGCCGCAGGCTGCGGAGCGCAAGCAGTTCCGGGCGATGTTCCAATACATCCTTGCCGGGGGGTACAATATTTTCTGCCCGAATTTCCGCGGCAGCACCGGTTACGGCAGCTCGTTTACGAAGCTGGTGGAGCAGGATTGGGGCGAAGGCCCGCGCAAGGATTGCCTGGCCGGGATGGATTGGCTGTTCGCGCAGGGCATTTCGAGCCCGGACCGCCTGTTCGTGGTCGGCGGCAGCTACGGCGGTTACATGACGCTGCTGCTTGCCGGGCGAAATCCGGAGTATTTTAAAGCGGCTATCGATATTTTCGGCGTCAGCAACCTGTTTTCGTTCTACGGCTCGGTGCCGGATCATTGGAAGCCGATCATGGAGCAGTGGCTTGGCGATCCGGAGCGGGACCGCGAACGTTTCGTCAAGGATTCGCCGATTACGTATCTCGACCAAATGGTCAATCCGATGCTCATTATTCAGGGGGCCAACGATCCGCGCGTGGTCAAGGCCGAGTCGGATCAGATCGTGGAGGCGCTGCGGGCGCAAGGGCGGGACGTAGAGTATATCGTCTTCGACGACGAAGGCCATGGCATTACGAAAAAAGCGAACGAAAAAATCGCGTACGCACGGATGGTTGAGTTTTTGGATCGCTGCCAGGTTGCTGTCGGCAAGCCTGAAACCGAAGTCCCGCAGTAGTTTTTTAAATCCAATCAGCGATAAGGGGCGTGAAAGGGCGGTCGGCAGCCGGCAGCCGGAAAGTCCGGCTCGGTCCGCCCTGATTTCGACCATGGAAGAAAGCGGGGTCATCAGGTTTGGTTTGCCTCGGCTTACATACGAAGCTTTTTATATTAGGTATATAGTTTGCATATATAAACCTTAATTTGATATAATCAATCGAGGCAATAATATGTGAATAAAAGGACAGACTGGAAGTGAGTGGGATGCAGTCAAGCCAAAAACCGCTATACCTGATCATCAAGGAAGACTTGAAGGAGAAGATCCTCGCCGGTCAATATAAAGAAGAAGAGCAGCTTCCGACCGAAGTGGAGCTGGCCGAGCAATCCGGCGTCAGCCGGATCACGTCCAAAAGGGCTTTGATCGAGCTGGAACGCGAAGGCCTCATTTACCGGAAGCGCGGCAGTGGAAGCTACGTCAAGAAACAGGAGCCGAAAGGCGCGTTCGACGGCGGCGCGGCGTCCACGGCCGCTCCGATCATTTCCATGGTTTTGCCTTATATGGCGACAAGCGAGCTTGATTTTATTAAAGGCGCGACGGATTACCTGGATTCGAAAGGCTATTATTTGAGCATCCACAACAGCAACTGGAGCAGCGAACGCGAGCGCGAATTTTTGCTGCGGATCCCGAAAAACGGCTCCGCGGGCATCATTCTGTATCCGATGAGCACGAGCAGCAACATCGATTTGCTGAACATGCTGTATTGGAACGATTATCCGCTCGTGATGATCGACCAGTATGCGGACAGCGTGCCGGTGACGAGCGTCGTCTCCGATAATGTCAAAGGCGGTTACATGACCGCCAAACACCTGCTTGGGCTGGGCCATGAACGGATCGCCTTCATTTCCAGCATCAGCATCGAGTTCCGCAGCTCGGTCCGCGACCGGTATCAGGGCTACTGCAAAGCACTGCGGGATCACGGTTTGGCGATCGATCCCGAGCTTGTGATCACCGATTTTTACCGCGACGCCGACAGGGACGGCAGCCATACCTTTTATCCCAATCTCGTCTCCAAAGCGATGGAACTCGGGGTCACGGCAATCCAGGCCGAACATGACCATTTGGCCGTCGAGCTGCTGCGCAGCGCTTTGAGCCTGGGCATTGACGTGCCGGGGCAGCTTTCCATCGCCGGATTCGATAACCATATGATTTCCAGTCTGGTCGAAGTGCCGCTGACCACCGTCGCCCAGGATTACAGCGAAATCGGCCGCAGAGCGGCGGAATTGATCGTCAGCCGGATCGAAAAGCAGGGCGAAACCGGCGAGCGGGCGCTCGTGCCGGTGCGGCTGATCGAAAGGGCTTCGACGTCCGTTATCGCGGACGATGCGCCCGGGCAAAAACAAACCTGAAAATTTCACGACAACGCCAGATAACGGCGGGCTCCGGAACGGTTTCCGGGGCCCGTTTTTTTGCGGCCTCTTCTTTTTAGATATAATTAATGTCACAAAATCAAGGTATAAGATATATTCACTATTTACAAATTCTAGGCATCGGATTATAATAACTCGTGTAAGCGGTATAAAAGATATATCTAATATGATATATGACGCAGTTCGTTCTGACTTTTAAGGCTTCAGAATCGCTTTTGCATATCGCTTATTTTTTTGTGCCTTTCATGTAAGCGCATTCTTTTGCGGGTTCCGCAAGCGTACAAAGGGGTGATCCGGTTTTATTGCTGTTAGGGTTCATTGGTCTTTTCTGTAATCAGGTTCAACGATTTTAATCCGAAACGGAAAAATGGGGGATGAACGCATGAAGAAGATGAAAGGACTTTCCATGCTGCTCGCGGTGCTGCTGTTCGTATTTGTGATCGCGGGATGCTCTGGCGGCGGCAATGGGGAAAGCGGTTCCAATGAAAGCGATAAAGCCGCGCAGCAGGAGCCTGCGCAAGAGCCGGCCAAAGAGCCTGAGAAAGATCAGGCGGTCGCAACGGAAGAGAACAAAGTCGACCTTGGCGGGGATACGATCAAAATCGGCGTATGGTACGACGATGCCGACCCGAGATTGCTGAAGGAAAAAAGCCCCGCGGACGAAGAGCAGATCAAACTCATCGAAGAAGCGGAAAAGAAATACAACGCCAAGATCGAATTCGTCAAATTCGGCGATTACAACAAATACGTCGAAAACTTCACCACGACCTCCCTTTCGGGCGAGCCTTTTGCCGACATCGTGCTGCTGGAGCTATTCTGGGCTTTCCCGACGCTTGCGAACAAAGACTTCATCCAGCCGATCGACGACAAACTGGATTTGAACGATCCGAAATACATCGATTGGATGAAAAAAGGCGGCAGCTATAAAGGCAAACAGTACGGCATGACCGACTCCTCTCCTTCGCCGTACGGCCTGTTCTACAACAAAACGCTCGTGAAAAAACTCGGTCTCGAGGATCCGTACGAACTTCAGCAAAAAGGCGAATGGACTTGGGAAAAGTTCCGCGACTTCGCCAAAAAAGCGACAAAGGACACCAACGGCGACGGCAAAACGGATATTTTCGGCATCGCCGGCGCTTACGGCAAAACGAATTATTTCACGGAGCAAATGGTGTACTCCAACAAAGGCTCCGTCGATAAGGATGCCGAAGGCAACATCAAATTTTCCCTGAACAGCGAAAACGCGATCGAAGCGCTTCAATTCGTCGCCGACCTGTACAACAAGGACAAATCCATCATGCAGCCCGTTCCGGAAGACGCAAGCAAGGAATTCGTCGCCGGCAAAGGCGTCATGTACGGCGGCTTCAGCTGGGAGCTCGGCGGGCTTCTCGACAACATGAAAAACCAGGAGCTCGGCTACGTCTTTTTCCCGAAAGGTCCGAAATCGGATAAATATGTTACTTATACGCCGTTCGGCAACATGTTCATGGTCGCGAAATATTCCAAGCATGCCGACGTGGCCGCAAAAATCATGGACGAAATCAGCCTGCACGATACGGGCCGGAAGCTGGCGCAGCAGTCGTGGGAAAGCTCCTATCCGAACAAGGAATCGCTGGATACGCGCAAACAAATGGCGGATAGCATCGATTACATTTCCTATTACGCCATTCCGGACGGCGGAATGCTGTTCGAAAGCGTCGTCAAAGACATCACGACAGGCAAAATCTCCCCTTCTACCGCAGTCGACAAGGTGAAACCGCAGTTCGAAGCCAACATCAACAAGCTGCTTCAGGACAGCAAATAACCGCCGAGCAGTATAACAGCTCTGAAACGCATGCCCCTGTTTCCTTTGTACGAAGAAAATGGGGGCATTGCTTAAGAGAAAGGGGGAGCCCATGCACAGACCGATAATCAAGGCGGCATCCATCCTGCTTGCGGTAGCGCTCTCCGCAGGCATCATCGCCGCTGCGCAGGGACCGTCTTCCCGCGAGGCTTCGGCTTCAGCCGCGCAAACGCCGGGAAAGCTGGACCTGAGCGGCATCAAGCCATCCATCAAAGCGGGCGGATACGAAGCGTATTTGTCCAAGCATCAACATGAGGCGCCTTCCGTCGAAGACGTCGTCATCGAAGCAGCCGCTTTCGGCAAGGCGGAAGGGATGCAGGTTTCCGTCCTGCAGGACTATGAAGGCGAACCGGGCAAGTCCATCCGTACGGCGGATTCCGGGACCGTGACCTGGGAGTTCGACGTGAAACGGGCGGGACTGTACAACATACGCCTGAACATGTTTACGGAACCCGGCAAAGACTCCGACATCGAAAGGGAGCTCGCCATCGACGGCATCGTGCCGTTTTCGGAAGCAAAAAACCTGGTGTTCAACCGGGTATGGAAAAACGAAAAACAGGCATTCGACCGGGATGAATCCGGCAACGATCTGACGCCGGCACAAGTCGAAGAGCATGCGTGGCAGGAAATCGCTTTGAAGGACAGCGCCGGCGCTTATGAAGATCCTTTTTTGTTTTATTTTTCCGCAGGAAAACACAGCTTGTCGCTGACTTCGGTCAAAGAACCGATGGTGATCCGTCAAATTACGCTTTCGGCGCCTTCCGGCTTGAAGCCGTACGAAGACGTTGCGTCCGAATACGAACGGCAAGGGATTCAACCGGCATCCGGCGTTTTCATCAAAGCACAGGCGGAGGAGGCAAAGTACAAATCTTCGCCAAGCCTGCTTCCGTACAACGACAGGTCCAATCCGGCGGTGGAACCGTTCCATGTATCGAAGCTGCGCAACAACGCCATGGGCGGATACGGCTGGCGGCTTCCGGGACAATGGATCGAATGGGAAATCGACGTGCCGCAGGACGGATTGTACCAGATCGCGATTAAAAATCGGCAAAACTATCTGCGGGGCCTTTCCGTGCTTCGTTCGATTTACATAGACGGCAAGCTGCCGTTCAAGGAAATGCAAACCGTCGCTTTCCCGTACGGCAGCGCCTGGCAAATGAAAGTGGTCGGCCCTGATGGGGGCGAGCCTTATCTGTTTCACCTGACCCAAGGAAAACACCGGATCCGGATGGAGGTGACCCTCGGGGATATTTCTCCGATCCTGCGTTCCGTGGAATCGAATATTTTGGAACTCAACGCGATGTACCGGAAAATCATCAGCTACACCGGCACCGTTCCCGACACGTTCCGCGATTACAACCTGGAGCAGCGCATTCCGGAGATGACCGAGGTATTCCGCAAATCCAGCGAACAACTCGAGTCGATCGCGAAAGCGATCGAAGGCCCGTCCGGACAAAGCGACGAGCGGACTTCGATCATCCACACGGTCGCCTACCAGCTTCGGGACATGGCCGATAAGCCGGAGACCGTTCCGTCCCGGGTCGAAACGTTCAAAACGAACGTCGGCGCGCTCAGCTCCTGGATGCTGACGGTCAACGAGCAGCCGCTGGCGCTCGATTACCTGATCGTCAGCTCGCCGGGCAGCAAGCTGCCGGAGGCCCAGGCCGGAGCCTGGAAGAAGCTGGTCACGGGCGTGGACGCATTTTTTGCTTCGTTTTATGAGGATTATGACGACATTTCAAACGATAAAAGCGGCAAAAACACCATTTCCGTTTGGGTAACGTCCGCGCGGGACCAGGCGCAGGTCATCAAGCGTCTCGTCGAGGATCAATTTACGCCGGAAACGGGGATTCAGGTGAACCTGAAGCTCGTGGCGTCGGACGTGATCCTTCCTTCGACCGTTGCGGGCAAGGGACCGGATATCGCCCTGCAGATCGGGAACGATCTTCCAGTCAATTATGCGAGCCGCAGCGCGCTGCAGGATTTGTCGGCATTCCCGGACTTCGGCGAAGTCAAGGACAGGTTTCATGCAAGCGCTCTCGTTCCGTACGAATATAACGGTTCCTATTACGCGCTGCCGGAGCAGCAAACGTTCCCGATGCTTTTTTACCGCAAGGACATCATCGAGGACGAGCTGCATTTGAAGGTGCCGCAGACGTGGGAAGACGTATACGAGATGCTGCCCGTGCTGCAAAAGCATAACCTGCAATTCGGACTTCCGCAGAAGCCGCTCGATTCCTTCGGCAACGAGGTGTCGAACGCCAATATCGCCACGATGCCTCCGAACCCGGCGTTTGCGATGTTCCTGTTTCAGAATCAGGGGCAGTTCTACAAGGATGGCGGCATGGCCGTCGACCTCGATTCCGAAACGGGAATCAAAGAGTTCAAGCAGTGGACGGATTTTTACGTCAATTATAAAATCCCGATCTCCGTCGATTTCGCCAACCGGTTCCGGACCGGCGAGATGCCGATCGGCATCGTCGACTACACGATGTACAACAAGCTGAGCGTTTTTGCGCCCGAAATCAAGGGGCTGTGGTCCTTTGCGCCGGTGCCGGGCACGTCCGGGGCGGACGGCAAACTCCACCGCGAGGTGGGCAGCAGCGGATCGGCGACCGTCATGTTCAAAGGAGCCGACAATAAAGACGCCGCCTGGCAGTTCATGAAATGGTGGACCAGCAAAAACACGCAGATCGCCTACGGCCGGCAAATGGAAATCCGCATGGGGGCTTCGGCCCGTTATCCGACGGCGAACAAGGAAGCCCTTGCCCAACTGCCGTGGCCGACGCAGGATCTGCGCAAGCTGCAGGATCAAATGCAGTGGGTCAAAGGCATTCCGGAAGTGCCCGGCGGTTATTTGACCGGCCGCAACATCGACAATGCGTTCCGCCGCGTCGTCGTGCAGGGTGAGGACCCGCGCGAGACGATGGATAATTACGTCAGGGCGATGAATGAGGAAATTACGCTCAAACGCAAAGAATTTAATCTCCCTACCCAAGAAACG